>Ga0079992_134587_pt1 | contig 20744 bp, 21 predicted proteins | sample FaiFalFF_MnMetaG_3_FD_69197 | JGI IMG/M metagenome (GOLD analysis project Ga0079992, IMG submission 69197) | Freshwater microbial communities from Yellowstone National Park, Wyoming, USA - Fairy Falls B (FF_Mn_B) MetaG (SPADES assembly) (version 2) | ecosystem: Environmental > Aquatic >... | reverse complement strand
AACACCAAACAAATTAATATCAGCGATAATCAATAACCATCGGGGGACAAGCGGTCATACAGGGTTTCCAATAAAAAGTGGTAAGGGAACTATTAAGGACATTGTAGAGATGACTTTGGAAGGGCTAAGCTTGTTGGATGATGTAATTAAGGGTGCATCGCAGTTCGAATGAAAGAGGCATAAGACGTCAGTGATCGGCGCAAACCTTTCAGTATTTGTGTAAAAAGTCTATTCTTGATCTATGGGCTTGGCTGTTAACGCTACTCCGCATATGACCAGATTTAGGGGGCAGAGGCTTATTAAGCAATTTAATATCTATGAGCATAGTTAGCTTAATTTCAATATTAATAATTCTAGGAAATAGATATAGGGAACATCTCTCAGCTTGTACATCTATAGATATAGCTATTATATAAATGATCAACCACAACGCTTATTAACTACGATAATTATTTTCACAGGTGATCTACAAAGGCGAGTGGTGGGCATATTGGTTAGTATCACTTTGTCTACTATTGGAAGAAATAATAATGCTGTGAAAGACAGCATTATAAAGAGAATTACTATCTTGGGCGCCAAAGGAGGTATCGGCAAATCCACTCTAGCATTCATGTTGTCAAAAGCTCTTGCATCTAGGGGGAAGAGTGTGATGTTTATTGAGGGAGATCTTACGAACACCATATCTAGCATGATAGGAATCAAAGGAGATAGTCTTATTACTAATATAGTTGATGACCAGGATCCCTATGACAGCCTCTTGAAGATCCCTTTTGGCAGCGGATCCATAACCGTTTTAAAGCTATTTGGAAATAGAGAGAGGTTTTTAAAAGACATAGAGAGGATCTCGAAAGAACCTGACTTAAAGGAAAAATTTCGCATAAAATACTCAGAAATCCTCAGAGAAGGTTACGACATATATCTGTTCGATCCGTATGCTTCATGTATCGATTCTAAGGAGTTCACAGAGTTAGAATCAGCAGTCTTCAGATCTTCTGTAGGTAGTTACAATGAAACAATGATCTACATCTCAACAATATCCCGGACAAATATAGAGAGCACCCTAGATCTATATAGAAAGATAGAGAATAGCCCAGAGAGGCGAGGCATCCCTCTCGCAATGATCTTCAACATGGTGCCTGATGCTTCGGAGACATATGTTAGGCGTGAGGCTGAGAGAATTCAGAGTCTCGGGATCCCCATCATCTTAATAATTTCTCTAAGAGAAGATCTTTTAGCATTTTCAGACGATCCTGTAAAAATGCCCATTATCGATGAGATCGAGTTTCTTGCTGAAGTAATCCTCTCCAGGCAGATCTCTGCTTATAGGGTGGTCTCCTCAAAAGATCTCCTAGAAAAGGCTCTCAAAGTAGGAGCCTTCACAATAATCCAGGGGTTTTACGACGGGCATAAAACAGATAAGATAATTAGTCTAGTTAAGAAAGCCTCTTCGAGGGGTAGAGAAGTTGTTCTTGTATCTACTAGAGAGGATCTTGCTGACCTACTGAAGAGGACAGGGATTAAGCCTCTAGAAATTAGAGTAACCAGAAGGTTCATGGAGGAAATGCTGAAGACATCCAAGCTAGAGGATGTACTGAGACTTGCTCATTCCTTATCAAACGATATTATTTTCGAGATCCAGAGCCTCACTCAACCACTCTTGATCATCTATTCTGCCGAGGATCTAGCCCCCCCAAAAAGTCCCGACTACAAGATCCTGAGAGACGAGTTCTGGAATGCGGTGATAAATTCCCTTCGATTCAAACATGATCTATCCATTTTACTAGTGTGTAAAGATTCTGAAGATTGTGCAGGTGCTGAAAAATATGCAGACCACAGAATCATATGATAGAGGCTCAAAAAATTGAAACTGGCTAACTTAGGAATTGTGATTGCTCCCTTCGTTCTAGCCCTTCTGATCACTATATATACTATGGATAACATTATCACTTCTTGGATAGCCTACGGTCTCTGGCTGGCTATAGTGTGCTCAGCCTTTATATCTATTAACTTCATCCTGCTATATCTTAGAGGAAGGAAAATCTCTACAAGATATGCCCAGAAGATGTTGAGCTTCAGAATTGCGGCTTTTGTTACATCCTATAATGAGGATCCATCTATGGTAAAGAGAACCTTGCTCTCTGTGAAACTAGCCCTTGGGGATCTTGGGGACGTGTATTTGCTCGACGATTCTACGAAGAAAGAGATCGTTGAGGATCTGAGAAGTTTCTGCGAGAAAAATGGAATCTTTTATATTCATAGAGAGGCTAGGAAAGGATACAAGGCTGGGGCAATAAATAATGCCCTCAAGCTTGTAGGTGATCAATACGATCTAGTAGCCATATTCGACTCAGATCAAAGGCCTGTTAGAAGCTTCTTCAGAGAGGTTATCCCCTATTTCTATGATCCCAGCATAGCTTTTGTACAGATTCCCCCGAGGTACACTGAGAAATACTCAGGCATCTCTCTCGGTGCTGCTTACCAGCAGAAGCCCTTCTTAAGAGTTATTATGAGAGGTAGGAGCTATAGATCGGCGTTCTCTCTAGGATCTGGAACAGTCTTTAGGATCAATGCTTTGAAGGAGGTTGGTTTCTTTCCTGACAGCATAACTGAGGACGCTGCCGTGTCTATAGAGCTTCATTCTAAGGGTTGGAGATCCTTGTATATAGATGAGAATCTTATATGGTACGGGGAGGCCCCTCCAGATCTGGCTTCATATCTCACACAGCAAGCTAGATGGGCCCTAGGCTACTTACAGCTCACCGGAAGACTTCTTAAGAGTAGTCTCAAGCCCTCACAGTTCTTTGACTACCTTGCTGTGACACTCTATTGGCTCAAGGAGGGACCTCTCACAGTATTCGAGATCCTGGCTCCCATGGTCTTCCTCATAACAGGGCTACCAATAGTAAGGATGGACCCCCTGCTATATGTTCTTCTATATGTGCCATATCTCTCCATAACCATTGCCCTATTCATCTACTCATTTAGAGGCAAAGACGAATATGGGTTGAAGGGTTTTCTCTATCACCAAGCTGTAGAGTACATTGCTTTTCCATCAATAGTCGGTGCCTTTGTCTCTTGGTTCTTGAGGAGAAGGGTGCCTTTTAAAGTGACTCCTAAAGGAAGCTCGGCATACCAGGTAAAATCTGTAATTCTACATATAGCTATCTTGGCTCTCCTGATCCTGAGCATTGTCACGGGGATCGTCTGGTTATTCAGCGTGAAAGAGACTAGTCTGATCTACTCGATAGCTATCAACATCTTCTGGGCTTTGTACCACACACTCTTTCTCTTCCTCGGAATAGTGCTCTCCCTAACTAGGCTAGCTATAGAGCCATATACGGAGGTCATAAAAGGTAAAGCAATCCTTGAGGGTCTTAAGGAGAAGCCGAGTACTTATTAGCCAGCCTATGGGGCTATACAACAGCACAAAGATCCTCAAGCATCTAAGCACAATTATGTCGCATCTACCCCTAACCTCCACCTCCCTCCCGCCTGGAAGCATAACTCTCCTAGACCCCTCTACCTCGGTGAACACCACCCCTAGACCTGACCTATTTTTTACCATCTCTTCAAGCCCTGCGTGTATCAAGTCCCCCATAATAGCGCTTGGAGAAAATATCGGTGAGAGAGATCCCCGGGTAGCCCTCTTCCCTTGGTTTCATCGTATCGAGCAGGGCTTTCATCGAGATATTCTCCTTGCCTCAGAGTTATCCTTATTGTTATAGCTTCATAATCGATCTTTATGAGTGTTACCTTGCATTTAGCGAACTCCTCCTAACCCTTGGCCTGATCTTCCCAGCTTTGCCCCTTAGATACCTCTTCCTCCAGCCCTTCATAATCGAGTACGCTTTCCCAATAACAGCATCTACCCAGTGGCAGCATAGGGGTTATCCTTCATAAGCTCATCTCTAAGCCTTTTCTTAAAAGCCCTATCCCTCGGAATTATTGGGACACGCATCTTCAAACCTCTGATCACGACCAGCTTTTTACCTTTTCTAACAAGCTCTTGGAAGCAATATCTCCACTCAATACTATCCCAGATCATATCTATAGCATTCTGAAGAGCCCTAATATACCATGTTATCAGCCCCCAAACCCTATCATCCCTGAGGTACAGAATATGCCCTGACAAGCTCAAGGATCTGGCAAACCTCCTTAGACTTCAGCAAAATCGCTCTATAAAATGATATATCAACCCTTATAAACTTTTATGAAACCCAAAAACAGTTTCTTGAGGCGGAAGCTTTGTATGTTAAATAATGCTCTAATGATCTCGGTATGTTGTGCCTTAAGAATCTCTAAAACCAAGATCCCATGTGTCGGCTTGCCTATAGGATAGATGATCTACTTATGGTTGATAGTTAGATGGCTTCTTCCGATATCTATTTCTCTGAATGCTGGGTGTATTGATACCGATAGATCCCTCTTACCTATGGGGGCTGCTATGATCCATAGGTATTTGCACCCAGCTAGGGAGGTGCATACGTTGGGGTGGTAGCCTTTTGGTATTAGCACCACATCATAGTCCCTCACTACATATGCTATTTCTTTCTCTTCATCCATCAAGATCTGGATGCCGAAGCCCGCCCCCATGCCAAAGAATATATATGCCTCTGGCTTCTCATCATGCCTATGGGGAGGATAGCTAGTCCATGCCCCTGCCTCTCCCTCTACGTATCCAGCTATAAAGCTATCCCCAGGATCTTTATTGTCGATCGTTACATAGACCCTCCTCCTATAGCTATCCCTACCAACATCATACCGAACGCTATCTGAGAATTTCTTAATATAGAAGGGATGTCTATTGACAGCCCTAGCCTCTGCTATATATAGAATACCTCCCTTCCTAACCTCTATTAGAGCCTCTGTGCCAATAGGGATATAAGCTATATCTCTCTCCCCCATAGCCACACCATTAACCAAGGCCTCGCCCCTCAAACTGACTACAAGCCTTTCAACATCCTTCCCCGTCTCCAGCTTTATAAGTGACTCTTCGGAAGCTTTATAGTTATAAAGCGAGAACCCCTGATAATTAAATACATTCCACAACTTGTTATAAACCTGTAGATCCTTGAAGAGCATGGAATCACCATATAAATAGAGGCCCAAAGAAAATATATACCTTAAGAGAGGAGATAGTGAAGAAGATAGAGATGACTGACCCCCTACTAAAGGATGGAGCTTATAGCTTATAGATATGTAGTTAAGAATGCTGCATTAATTACGATAATAGGGTATTCATATATAAATTAGTGATTGAAGCCCGTTCTTACATTTGTGAGGAGATCTTATAGGGGTCTATATTTCTAGTGCTATAGAGGAAAGAATTAATAAAATTTATTTTGGTAACACTATTTGGTGAGAGAGGCTGACTGTTCTAATAACAGGTGGAGGCTTTATAGCTTCTCACTTAGCTAGAAGATTGGTTAGTGATGGTGAGAATGTAGTTATATTAAGTAGGAGTAGGTCTAAATTTGTAGGCGATATAATAGATAGAGTGATCTACATCGTAGGCGATATATCCAGGTGGGACGTTGTTGCACATATGACCATGCTGGGGTCTCGGGTGTTAGCCCCCTAGAGAGGGATTAATGGCTTAACACCGCTATGTGTTACCAAGTTGCTCTCTATCCTCTTAGCTATCCTTAACCTGTATCCTAGCCTTCTCGCTATGTTCAGCGCAGCATTTACATCTGCATTGATCTTCTTCCCGGTCTTCCTGCATATATACAGGCCTCTATATATCCTCCCGTTCTTATGTTTGTTTCTACATATTGAGCATTCCTTGCACGTGTAATCTTCAGGGACTATCTCAACCTCTATGCCGTACTCTCTGAATATATCCACGATCCAGAGCACTATTTTTCTGTACCACCATATATTCGTGTTATACCCATTACCATTATTCTGTGATAGCGTGATCGGGTGTCCTATGTATAGCTTCCTAACATTTTTTCTATACAGATCATCGGCTAGGAATCTAATCGCTGTCATGTATAGATGCCTGAGTCTCTCATTCTTCTTATACATAGCATCTAGGTATTTCTCGTGGTAGTAGATCCGTGTTGATATGCCTAGTTTTTTAAGTACATCCCCTAAGACTGGTATGTAGCTATCTCCCTCTTCCACCAATAATACTCAGACTTGATAGATCCGCCTTTGATAAGCATCACCGATCCATCAGAGATCACCACGGCGAATAGGTTGTTAAGACCCATATCCATAAAAGCCTCCTTATCCCCTATGGGATCCCTCTGCTTGATAGATCTAGGATTTATGATCCTGCCCTTCTTATCCCTGTAGTTGGGTTTGACATAGCCTCTCTTATTGGATTTTGGTGGCTCTCTTCCAACCTCTATTGGTAGGTGTGCGAACCACCTGCCATTAACGTATATGATCTCAAGCCTACCCTGCTTACCCTCCCACCTAATCCTGCCAACATATCTTATCCTCAGACCGAAATCTACTAGAATAAGGTAGCCTTTGCCCTCGTTTATAGGCTCTAGGTAGTATCTATCATTTCTAACTATGTATCTCTTTCTCACCTGTAAGCCTGTCCTTTCAATAGCCTGGTGGAGAGATCTTTCTGATATGCGGCACTAGCCTACCCTGTTTCTTCAGATCCGCTTGCTTGAAGAACGTGCTCCAAGCCTCATCATTCTTCTGTATAACGGCTTGAGCATTAACGCCTAGAACCTCATTATACTTGTAATAGTACTTGTTGTCAATCTCATAGTACTTCTCAGGTGTTAGCTCTCCCTTGAAGAATGCCTGTCTCTTCTCATAGTTAAGCTCGTTGAATAGCCTAGCACATGTCAATCCAATGCCCATTAGGCTCTCATGTTCACTCTCAGATGGTAGCAGTCTTAGCCTAACAGTTCTATGATTTTTCTTCAGCCTCTCCTCTATCTCCTCTCTCAGGGCTTGGAGGGGGTCGGGATGCCCATCCGCGGGTAATGATCGGGGAGTCGTTCCCCCCTTGGGTCATCCTTCCAGCACGTTCACTCACGGAGAACACCCCAACCCACAACAAACAACAACCAGAGGTTTAAAAATACAACAACCTGAAGCTCCATCTCGCCTTTAAAGACGAGGTTTGCTAAGCTTTAATATCAGAGTATGAGTATCTCTCATTACTATTGACTGTGTTTTCTTCTCAGCATGTTCTTAATATGTTCATGGTATTGCTTTACGAGATCTTGGGGAAATGGATTTATTACTGCTATATCTTTAACCTTCTCAAGCTCTTTATCCATAGTATATACTATGTTATTGCCGATCGACCTTGCTAGCTTAACTAGATACCCATCTCACGACTCTATTCTATAGCAAGTAGCATAGTCAATAGCATCAATAGCCTCCTCCAAATTTATATATGGGTAGAAGGCTTGTGACCTTGTTTCAAGCATCTTCACCAAAGCTTTCTTCACCTCAACCATAGATAATCTTAAGTATCTCGTTGCTATGTGAAAAGCCCCTAGAACAGCTGACACCGGTATGGATATTCGCCTTCTCTGAATAAGAGCATCTGACAAAAACTCCACAGCTCTTTCCTGTAGGGTGTTTTCAAAGAGCGAGACAACGATTATCCCTACATCACTAACTCCCTCAGGATAGTAGCCCGAGTTTCTTCTCAGCATATTCTCTACTCACCCATTTCCACGATTCCTCGATCTCCTCTTGAGAAGGCTTTATATTCATATTAAGAACCTCCTCCACCCACTCCCTTACCCTCGCCTCAATATCCTTCGAGATAGGCTCTATAATTATTCTCCTCCCCTCAACTCTATCTGAACCTCTGTCTCTCCCTCAATACCTACTAGCTTCCTAATACGTGATGGTATAGCCACCCTACCCTGTTTATCAATTTTGGAATATTCCATATATTTCACCATATAGATATGGTATGCCCAAGAACATATATAAATAGTACTAGATTTTCCCATCTAATAATCCTCAATCCACCAAATAAGCGATCACCTATATAGTGAAGAGGAAAAACTTTGCTATCATATGGAGAGGATGCTAGGAAGATACTAGCTAGATGAAGAGGATAAAGCTGGGATTTGTAGACGATAGAGGTTGAGTTCATAGATAGAGAGCAAGCTTTGAAAGGGGGCCGTGGAGTGGGCTGAAAAAGGCATAGTAAATGTCCAATATATAGTCTTAAGGGCCGTGGAAAGACAGCACGGCTTAGGCAGAGTATAGAACTATAAAGGAACTCGGATTCGATGCGATCTATGTAAATCCTGTTGAGAGGATCTTCCAAGCAGAGATCGGTGTTAAAAATGTTAAGAATAAATCACCTGAGATAGTTAGAGGGGCTAGTGAGGAGGACTAGGGGGTTGTATAGAGATTCGGGTTTTATTGGGCTTGATATCTTTGATCAGGCCCTCTTCCCTTTGCTTCAAAGCCCTCAGAACCTCTTTCCATCGGGATCCACATCGCTGGGCTCCACTCGCTTTGGGTGACCCCTACCCAAAGCTCCACCTTCATAGAGATCTCTGGTTCATTGCTGTGGAGAAACCTTCGCATCCCGGTTCTCCTCTTCTTTCCCCTCTTTCCTTCTAGGTATCTCCTCCTAATGTTTATAGATGCAGCCTTATGCCTACCTATTTTTAATCCGCATCTAGGGCATTCGGGGATCTGCCCCTCTTGGGTCTCCACAACATACCCGCATCTTGGGATTCTCTAGAGGTGTTGCTAGGATCCACATAAGCTGTTAATGCCACTCTGACACTCTTCTATGTATGCCATTCCAGGGTGTTCTAGCATTCCTCCTCCTATTCTTCTTAACCCTTTTCCTATTAACGAGATCCTCCTTATCTAGATCCTCGAATACATGAATAGTGTTTGGGAATAGCATCCTCAGGCCGGCTACCAGCTTGTTAACAGAATCCCTCTCCCTACTCCTCTCCCTGGCCACATACTTCTCATAGAGATCCCTCTTACCCATACTCTGTGCAATAGCCTTCTCCTCATACACGATTTTTATGCTCTGATGAGGCCTTAGATCAACATGTATGAAATCTATCGATGGCTCGTAGCCATCCAATGAAAGTTCATTACCATCCCAATCGATAACCCTCTTAACCCCGATCTCCTCAGAGCTCTTAAACAGTGTTGTTAACCCTGTTATCCTTGATTATAGCCTCTCCAACACCCCATCCCCTAACCCTTTTCTCAAACCACATCGATCTCCACGATACATAGAGATATTCCCCTAGCCTAAGAGTTATTATAATGGTTTTTGAAAACCCCTCCTACTCGTTAAGATCACTACCAATATCTGTTATAACATCGTAACCCGGGATGTTGCTCCTCCTAGCCCACTCCTCTAGCGCCTAATCTGCCCCTCTAACTCACCCCTCCTGCTAGAAACCCTAGCGTGTAGCACAACCCTCCAACCCCGACAAAGCCCACCAGCCTATCAACATCCTCCTCCCTAAACCTCCACCCTCCGGCCAGCACAGTTTTTATATAACCCCTCTTAACATAATCCCTCAGGGTGATATAGCTTATACCAAGTATCTCACAAACCTCCTTAGACCTCAGCATCTCCACTCAAATAAAAGAGTCAATAAACCTTTAAACATATATGAAACAAAAAACAGTTTCACTACAGCATTAAATAAATGAACAGGTCTCGCTCTTAAGAGACAATCTACGACACCCTCTCCGCCCTAGAGGGCGAGGCTTGCCCTGTTGTCACAAAACATGCTGAGTGTTGTCTTTATTCTCTACATCCGCATTCTATGTGTTTGAGGCTAGGCATCTCTCGATCCTGGCTTTGATTCTTTTTTGGGTGGGTTCTCTATCTGTGTATGCTCTAATGATTTTATCTCCTTTTCTGGCTATGATTTCGTAGTACTCCCCTGAGAAGGTTGTGCTGATTACTTCTATATCAAGTGGCCCCTCGCCCAGTGTTATATCTCTGGGTGAGAAGTATATGTATGCTTCTCCTCCTTCTCTTAGTGTTTTCTTCGCTACGCATGTGATCCTCATGCCTTCTATATCTAGTTCTGCGGATCCTTCGTAGATCTTTAGTACCTTGCCCCTCACCATGTTGTATCTAAGCAGGCTTGCCAGTACAGGGTCGTCCACAGATCTATAGATCTCCTCGGGAGCACCAACCTTTCTAAATATCCCATCAGAGATTAGGGCTATTCTATCCCCCAGCGCGAAGGCTTCTCTTATGTCGTGTGTGACATATATCGATGTGATCCCGAGACTCTTTATAGTCTCTCTAAGCCAGATCCTGGCCTCATCCCTTAGAGCAGCATCTAGATTCGATATAGGCTCGTCTAGTAGAAGTAGAGAGGGTTCCAGCACCAAGGCCCTTGCAAGGGCGACCCTCTGCTGCTGACCCCCGCTTAGTTGCCATGGGTATCTATTAAGTAGGTGATCGATTTTCAAGGACTCAGCAACAGAAGAAACCCTCTTCCTAGTCTCCTCTCTAGATAGCTTCTTAATCTTTAGACCAAAGGCTATGTTATCCCATACCTTCATATGGGGCCATAGACCCCATGTCTGGGGGACATAGCCTATGCCCCTCTTCTCCGGCGGGAGATTGATGCCTTTGGAGGAGCTGAAGACCTCTGACCCCCCTATAACGATCTCACCCTTATCTGGGGTCTCTAGCCCTGCTATGCATCTAAGGAAAGTTGTTTTACCGCTTCCTGAGGGCCCGATTACGACGAAGATCTCTCCCTTCTCAACCCTCAAGGATCTCCCCTCGAGATTGAGTGCGATCACAGAGCCGAATCTCTTGACAAGATCTGATACATATAGTACATCCATGCCCATCACCCATAGGGCTTCCAACCTAGCTTAAATATAACGGTTGTAATAGCTAGTATGATCATCACGAGTAGTGAGGAAAGGGCTGTAACAATCCCTATCTCTCCTGAGCCATATGACATTATTAGGAAGGCACCCACTATCATTGTTTGTGGCAAAACCAATAGCGTAGCTATAGAGTAATCCCTGATCGAGTATATGAACATAACGAGCCATGATATGAGTATAGCCCTCTTAACAAGGGGAAGGACAACCCTTCTAAGAGTTATAGAGACACTGGAGCCATGAACCCTAGCAACCTCCTCCAGCTCTGGAGATATCTGCCCAATACTGGATGCGAGAACCCTTGTGCCCATGATTGACCACGCAGTGATATGGGCAAGAGCAATCCCCAGGGGAGTATATAGAATAGGCCTCAAGGGTGTGAAGAGATATAGCCATAGAAATGCCAAACCCATCACAATGCCCGGCATAGCTCTGGGGAGTGTGGAAGCTATGTCGAAAAGCCTGCTCTCAAGGACATTCCCACTCCTCATGATCGATAGCGAGAAGCCTATGCATGCCAGCGTGCCCAGAGAGGCAGCTATGAACGCTATCTCGAGAGTATTCATAATTATTCCTCTATGGTATTCGGAGGAAAGGATTGTAACATAGTAGTCCAGAGAATATCCTCCCCTCCCACCGTATAGGGGGTTTAGAGACCTTATTATCAGGGATAACAGGGGTATGATTATTGTGAACACCATGAAAACTAGGATCGCAGCTGTAGCCACACCCCTCCAAAGCGGTGAGACAGCTATTCTGCCTATGCTCCTAACCCTGGATCCAATGACAGCGTATCTCCTCGAAAGCCTCATGGCTAGATATCTCTGGAGGATCAGGAGGGATATAGCGGTATAGATGAGTATCGATGCTGCCACGGCCTCTTTGGGATAGTTAGGCGCTATGCTGAGAACCTGCTGCTGATATATATAGGTGGTTAGCACGAGCCCTCCTACAGAGGAGTAGAGTAGGAGGGGTATGCCGAACTGCTCCATCCCAAGTATAAATAGAAGGATCGCTGAGAAGACTATGGAGGGCCTGATCATGGGCAGAACGACTCTAGCAATAACTAGAAGGGCCCTCGCACCGTGGGATCTAGCTACTTCCTCGTAGGAGGAGTCTATCCCGAGAATCGATGTTGATAAGATTACATAGGCATTGGGTACGTGAACCAAAGCCGAGATTATACCGGTAGGGATCAGACCGTAGATATCTCCCCACAAACTCGGAAACATGCCGGCGGGCCCGTAGGAGTATAGCCATGCAAAGCCCCATATTATGGGCGATATGAACATAGGTATGATCAATATAGGCTCTATCACTCTGGCACCATATATCCCTATCTTATGAACAGCTATCGCGGCAAACAGGGCTATTGGAAGTGCTAGCAGTGTTAACAAGCCTATTACAAGCGACCCTGTGAAAGCCCTGTAGAAATCACTATCCCTGAAGGTCGAGACATAGCTACTTATAGTAAATACAAGGCCCTTCTCATAGAATGGACCTCCCAAAAAAGATTGATACACTATAATACCTATAGCCATCACGGCCAGTACGCTAAAAAAAGCACCCACGATCTTGAAAACCCAGCTTATCAACCTATCCTATCCCCAACCACTTCTTCCACATAGCTATGAAGCTGCTCCTAGTCTCGGGCTTCATAAGCTCGTCTATGACCCCGTCGCCAAATCTCACGATCATGAGCTTCCTAACATTTGCCTGTAGATATTTAAGGGATAGCTGCGGGTAATATGGATTATCTCCCATCACAATCACGTTATTGGTTTGTGCTAGGGCTCTCTGACCCTCATCGGAGAAGAGGAACTCTATGAATAGCTTAGCAGCATTGGGATTTCTAGCCTCCTTAGTTATGAAGATAGTGATGGGCATGAGAACGGCTAGATCTGAGGGAACAAATACCCCCACCCTCGAATCGTTAGTAGCCTCTCTAAAGGCGTAGTTGGCGAATAGGCCTGTGGATATCAATGCCTGACCTGTTTTAATCATCTCAATCTGGGGGCCTGTGGCTGTCTGCATAACAACCCCTATGGAGCCTGCTGCTGTATATATCTTCTGAATCAGATCTGGATCACCTTTATATAGGTAATATGTAAATGTTAAAGCAAAAGCGCTCCCCTCGATATTGAAAGTTGCCACACTTCTTGGTGGAAACAGATCTTTTCTTTCTGTCAGAAGCTTAAGCATATCTGAATATGATTTAGGAGCCAGATCCTTCGGTATCTTTTCAGTACTATATATAGGGGCTACCAACCCGTAGAATGGTATATAGGCTAGATCTCTGTACTTAGCTACATCCGGTATAGCATCATACTTTGTAACTCTATAGGGCTGGGCGCTCCCATTCTGAATAAGCAGGTACTGGAGATCAGCTCCTGAGGACCACAGGATATCAGCTGTCGCAGCACCTGCAGCCCTCTCGCTAACATATCTATTATATAGCTGCACAGAGTTTAGTTCGACATATTGGAGATCTATGAAGGGGTATTTAGCCTTGAAGGCTTCTAGGAGGGGCTGGGCGCTAGGCCTGTCAACAGTGCTATATATAATCAGCTTACCTTCTCTCCTCGCAGCATCTATTATAGGCGCTAGCAACTCCTCAGGAGACGGTGTCCTTGTAGTTGTTTCACCAGGTTTCTGGGCTGTTACTATATAAGTCTGTGTTACCGCATGAGTAACAGTTCTCCATATAGTTAGAGTCTGGGGCTGTGTTGCTCCAGTTGTTGCTGACTGCCCCGCTAGGAAGCCTGCAATAGCTGCTACAGCAATTACAACTATCATAACGATGTATATTCCTTTATTAGGTCTTGTGGTGGTCATATGGGCGATACCGTCAACCATAGTTAAGATTAAGAGCCTTATATTTATTTATTATTATATTATTTGTGAGAATTGCTCCAGGGCTGGACTAGCAACTGGATTAAAACAAGTTAATGATTAGTAAAGTAGGTTGGTTAGGTATCTAATATCTTGTCCTTCTAATTTTTTAACTGCATCTATTATTTCTTTACCTGATGGATAGAACCTTGTATTGTATATATTATTATAGAATTTTCTCTCCTCATCGCTCCATCTAAACGGATTTCTAGGAGATCCTCTGTGATTTATGACCTCTTCCTCATAGATCTTTCCATCGACTGTCACAAGCTTAGCCCTAGACGGTATTATTGCGTCTTGTGCATAAGCATCATATGAGGGTTCATGCTCACACTTAACCTTAGATGTGTGTCTTAGAACCTCATGATCCTTAAGAGCATCCCATGTGAAGTCCCGTAGCCCGACCCACCCCCTTTTAATCGCAGCAATAGCTAGATATGGCACACTGAACTTAGCTTCATATGGAGACCTAGGTCTGATCCTTTGATCGTAGGGCTCACAGACAAGCTCCTTAGCCGTTATTGGTAGATAGAATATGAGCTCCCTAATATCGTCTAGTGCTATACCGTACTTCTCTCTCAGAAGTATTGCCGCATCTATTGGCGCGACTGCCGCGTGACCTACTGGGTATGGCTTTATAGATATATTGAGGATCTCCCACCTCTCTCCCAGATCTTCTGTGATACTGCTTAAATAGGGATCCTCCCCCCATAGATATGCCTTGAAAAAGCCCCAGCTACCCTCGAGAACGGCCTTAGGTCCCTCAATCCCTTCCTTCGCCAATAGAGATGCTAACACCGCGTTGTGAGAAGCTATTGCTGGATGCAGGGGCTTCAGCCAGATACCCTCTCTATGCCCCTGCATTATACCTGAAGCCATGCTACCCGCTATTCCTAGCGAATTCATGATACCATCAATGCCAAGACCCAGCAATTTTGAAGATGCCGTGGCAGCCCCGAAAACACCTATAACAGATGTTGGGTGGAAGCCCCTCTCGTGGAGTCTTCTGAGGGCTGCTAGGCTTATTCTTATGCCGATCTCGTAACCGGCTATACATGCTTCTAGGAATTCCTTTCCACCGGCTCCCAGCGCCTCACCAACTGCTAGGGCTGCTGGGACTACTGTGCTGCTGGGATGTATTATTGAGGCTAGGTGGGTATCGTCGTAGTCCGCGCTATGGGCCATAGCGGAGTTCGCGAATGCCGCGTTTATAGATGGCACTCTAGATCTATATCCAACCATGGTGCTTTCCGGGGTGCCCCCTATCCTCTTGATGATCTCTACTATTTTTCTTACACCTTCATCGCTGTTATGCATAGCGATCATTACTCCTATAGTATCTAATATGTGGATCTTAGCCTTATCAACCACCTCTTGGGGTATTGCCTCTAGCTTCAGGGAGGAGGCGAACTCAGCCAGTATCTGAGTGATTGATTTTGGGCTCATGCTTTCCACGATAGAGTATTGGCTTAGTATAGCTAATAAATATAATATGATCAGGCTTAAACCTGTTTTTAACCTCGGAGTATTCTATATAGTGGGAATTACTTTGCCTCTTAGAGGTATTCCATGTGCTATAATGAGGGGAGGAACTAGCAAAGGTGTCTTCTTTAAGAAAGAGGATCTTCCTACAGATAGGAGACTGTGGGACGAGATCATATTGAGGATCTTCGGCAGCGGCGATCCGATGCAACTAGACGGCTTAGGAGGATCCCATACACACACAAGCAAGGTCATGATAGTATGGAGATCTGAGAGGCCGGGTATCGATGTGGACTATCTATTCGGCCAAGTAGGTATTGAGAGGAGATATATCGATTGGAGCGGTAACTGCGGTAATCTAACTTCGGCTGTAGGACCATTCGCAATAGACGTTGGGATTGTGAAGGCGGTTGAGCCAAGGACTACTGTCAGGATGTATAATGTTAATACAGGTAAGAGGGTGGATGCGATCGTTCCTGTAAAAGATGGTATGACCTTATATGAGGGAGACTATATGATCGACGGGGTTCCGAACCCAGGATCTAGGATAGATCTTGTATGGTACGATCCAGGGGGATCTCATAGTGGGAAGCTGCTTCCCACTGGAAACCCTTTGGATAGGATCGAGATCGGGGGGAAGATCTATGAGATATCCATAGTGGATGCAGCTAACCCAGCAGTATTTGTGAGGGCTAAGGACCTAGGTTTAACAGGCACCGAAACACCTGGAGAAATAGATAGCGAGACCCTGGCCAAGCTCGAGGCCATAAGATCTAAAGCTGCAGAGCTAATGGGGCTAGTTGAAAGGGCGGAAGAGGCAACCACCAAAAGCCCACACTTCCCCTTCATAACCATAATAGGCAAGAAAAGAGACTATAGAACTGTCAATGGAAAAATGATAAGAGAGGAACAATACACCGTGCTAGCAAGGCTCTTCTCCATGCAGAAGATGCATCACGCATATCCAGTCACAGGGTCTATATGTACTGCTGCAGCATCAAAGATCCCTGGAACAATAGTTAATCAACTCTCGGAAGATAGAGGCGATACGGTAATTATAGGTCACCCAAAGGGGATTATAGATCTGAAGGTGCGTATTAGACCATCCGGCGAGAATGTACACATAGACAGCGTAACAATTGGAAGAACCGCCAGAAGACTGATGATGGGCATAGCATATTATATCGACTAAGCTATATGGATAACAGATCGTTAGACTATAAACTTGAGAGCCCACCTTCAAAACATATTATTACGACCTAGGGGTGATTATCAATGTTATCTGGTGATCTAAGCTTATATTCCATTATAATATTACTACTGGTGAATAGGTAAATAGGTGTTCTGCGATGGATCTTGGTGGTGCTAGAATAGCTGATTTAAAAGTTGATATCTATACATATAGAGCTGATCTGGCTGATTTTGGAAAAGGAAGAGATCTTGCAGTGATAAGGGTTATAACGGATAGGGGGATAGAGGGGATCAGCTATGTACCGGGGCTCTCCCATATACCGATCCCGCTTTCACAGGCTTTTAAAGAGATTCTCGGTGTTATTAGGGAAAATGTGGTTGGGCTAGATCCCATGTCTATTGAGGCTATATGGAATAAACTATATCAAAAGCTCACCAGGTGGGGTAGGAGGGGGCTGGTCCTACAAGCGGTATCTGGCGTTGACATGGCTCTCTGGGATATTCTTGGGAAGGTCTCAGGCCTCCCCCTATGGAGGCTCTTGGGGGGCTATAGGGAGGAGGTTCCTGCATATGCCAATACTGCCCATCACCTACCGCCTAAAGATCTTGTTAAAAAAGCCCTGGAATACTATGAGGAAGGTTTCAGGGCTTTTAAGATTAGGGGTGCTAGGACGGAGGTCTCGTTTGAGGAGGCTACGGAGAGGATCAAGGCTATCAGGGACACGCTTGGATATGATGTAAAGCTGATGGTCGATATGAATGGAACGCTAGACACACACCAAGCCATAGAATATCTCAGAAGATGGGAGAGATACGAGCTATACTGGATTGAGGAGCCAGTCCACCCAGACAACCTAGAAGGATATAAGAGAATCAGAAAATACACAAACACATTGATAGCGGCTGGAGAACAACACGCAACAATAACAGACTTCAAAAACCTCATAGAAAACGAGCTAGTAGACATAGTACAGCCAGACGCAGCAATATGCGGAGGCATAAGTGAGTGGCTAAAAATCTGGTCACTAGCAACAGCATACGGAGTCCCAGTATCACCCCACGCCCTACACCCAATACACGCACAACTAGTAGCAGCGAAGCCAAACACAATGTGGGTAGAATACTTCTACCCAGATAACCCTCTATACGCACTAGTATATCAAGTATTTGAGGAGCCCAGAGAAGCTCTATACGCTGAAAAAGGGGTTCTAAGGGCTCCCAAGAAACCCGGGCTAGGTCTAGCGGTTAGAAAGGACACATGATCATATGCTTGACTTATTAAGCCTTGATAGACTCAGCCTCTCCAGTATATGGATTTGAGTATGAAATCAAGCCTAATATTAATAGTTAATATTATTTTCTTCAATATTGACTCGATATTGGTCAAATCTCATTTAACTTATTATAAAGAACGTTTCCAGGATTAGATATAGTTTATCTAGCCATAGATAAAAAGTCTGGGGAATGTGCAATCGCTTCTAGAAGCTTTCCTAACGATCTAGATTAACCTATCCCTAGCCATCTCTTCCACATAGCTATGAAATTACTCCTCACATCAGGATTTAATATTTCATCTAGGATATCATCACCTAGCCTCACGATCATGAGCTTCCTAACATTTGCCTGTAGATATTTAAGGGATAGCTGTGGATAAATAGGGTTGTCCATTGTTACTATCACTTCTGACGATGATCCCAGGATCCTCTGACCCTCGTCGGAGAAGACGAACTCCATGAAGAGTTTTGCAGCATTAGGATTTCTTGCTTCTCTTGTTATGAACATTACCCTGGGTACTAGAACGGCTAGATCTGATGGTATGTAGACTCACGGAAAATAGAGCTCTGTTTATAGGCATGTAATCACCTAATAATAATAAAGCTGCTCCTTAATAAGCTTTTAATAGCTAGCCATAATCATCAGAACTAGATCAACCACCTATCTGGGATAGCTTTTGATATATCAGAGGAAGAGTAAAAGAATAGCTAGTAGATAGGGTTTTTGTCTTTATTTTAAGGTATAGCTTCCTGTTCTAGATTTTTGACTTTATTATATTCTTGATCCTATCTACTCCTTTTGCTACAGCTTCTTCCGGTTTTTCTTTGTTAAGGGCTTCTATTTCTAGTACCATGTATCCGCTGAATCTGTATTTATCTAGTAGTTCGAGTACCTTCTTGAAATCTATGATTCCTTCCCCTATATTTACGAAGTCTCTTTTGAACCTTATTTTGTTCTTTGGAAGGTTTTCTCTGAGATCTTTTAGGTGGATCATTGCTATTCTATCGCTGAATAGCTTTAGAACGGTTTCTATCTCTAGCCTCACCGCTTGGGCGTGGGCAGTATCTAGGCAGAGCTTGAGTTCTCTTGATTTTGTGAGAACCCTCGTAAGATCGTCTAGATCCTCGTAGCATGTTCTTAGGTGATTGTGGAGAGCAGCTGTGATGCCCTCCCTATCGGCTATTCTGGCAAATTCTATCAGCTCCTCATCAGCCCTCCCACAGTCCCTCTCTCTGCTGACTATCCAGAGGAGCTTTGTTCCAGATCTCTTCACCCAGTCTAGAGGGGGATTCTCTATAGTGGAGTATGACCCAGCGTTCTCCAAGCCAACATCTTCTAGTATATCTCTCAACCTCTCAGGCCTTTCCCTAAGCTCTCTAGGAAGCATTCTATATTCTATCCCAAGCCCCTGGACCCCGAGCTCTTTCACATATCTCGCTATGTCGATGAAATCCCGGGTCCTTTTAAGAGGCCCCCAGGCTATTGTTGCCACAGCTATCTTATAGCTGTGGAATGCTCTTCCCATATATGGCCCTAAAACATTATAGTAATATTGGTATAAATAGAGGTGGGTGGGCTGATTGAAGATCGGCTTGGTAGTGGCGGGAGCTGGTAGGATGGGTTCTATACATGCCAACAATATCAGGAAGATCTCTGGGGCAGAGCTCCTGGCAATTGTGGACCCCGATCTTGATAGGGCTAGGGCACTGGCCGAGAAGCATAGAGTCCCCTACTACCCTGATCTAGGGGCTGCCCTCAAAGCTCTTGGAGAAAGGGTTGGAGGGGTTGTCATAGCCTCACCCCTCACAGCCCATCCAGAGAATATCCTGGTGGCTAGTGAATATGGATTAGACGTCTTTGTCGAGAAGCCCCTGGCACCGAGCCTCCCAGAATGCAGGGAGATCGTTGGGGTTGTGAGGAAGAAAGGCATTAAGCTCCAAGTGGGGTACCAGAGAAGGTTTGACAAGAACTACCAAGAGGTTAAGAAGACCCTTTCAAAAGGGGTTCTCGGAAAACCCCTCATAGCCAAGTTCATAGCAAGGGACCCAATGCCCGAGCCCGGCATAGGATTGGGAAAGATATATAGGGGAGCCATTTTCGATGACATGGTTACACATGAATTCGACCTCATAAACTGGCTTTTCAACTTCCCACCGAGAACCCTCACAGCCCTCGGAGCAACACTATACTTCAACATTGAGGACTACGATAACGCTCTAATCAACATCGAATACAGCGGGGGACCTCTAATAAATATAGAGGCCACCAGGTGCTCTGCATATGGACACGACCTGAGACTAGAGATCCTAGGGACAGAAGGGCTCGTAAAAATGGAGAACACCCCGGAGACACATGTGTATCTCTACGGAAAACAGGGATCCTCAGTAATGCCAAAACTACCGTGGTTCGCGGAGAAATTCTCCGAAGCATATTACATAGAGATGGAGAGCTTCGTAGAGGCAATAGCCAGAGACGGCAAGCCATCACCAAATGAGGAGGACGGGCTCAGAGCATGTATATTGTCTGAAGCCGCAAAGCGATCTGCTATGGAGAGGAGGCCTATAGACATTGCAGAACTCCTTTAAAAGATCCCAACGAGATCCTGACAGCTAGATCTATAATTAATGATTCTGTCGCTTAATAGCATACCTCTTACCTGATTAACAGAAGACTTTTAAAGTAGACCATTATATACAATCACAACAGCTTCAAAGATCCATTAGATTGATGGGACACGCAGATATAGTGTATATAAATAGCTAGTACCCACTCGATATGATCTCTTTACCCTAAAAGAAGGTTTGATCTCGCTATATCGAAAGAAAAGCACTTTCCTTAGCAAGTGGGAATACCCTAAGAGCTTTATGGCGGCTGCATAGTGTAACATTCCAACACATCCATTAATATCGAGCCCCAGCCCAGGAACTTAAATAATTTGTAAATAATGTGATGATTTTTAAGCTATATAAGTAATGCCTAATATGACAACAGGGCAAGCCTCGTCCTTTAGGGCGGGGTATGTTTTTATAGGGTTTTCATCGTGTTATTTAGTGGGGGTC
>Ga0079992_152679_pt1 | contig 20753 bp, 17 predicted proteins | sample FaiFalFF_MnMetaG_3_FD_69197 | JGI IMG/M metagenome (GOLD analysis project Ga0079992, IMG submission 69197) | Freshwater microbial communities from Yellowstone National Park, Wyoming, USA - Fairy Falls B (FF_Mn_B) MetaG (SPADES assembly) (version 2) | ecosystem: Environmental > Aquatic >... | reverse complement strand
ATCGGGCAGGTCGAATGGCGCATGTCCCCGGACGTGACGTCCATGCACATCCGGGTTCGGATCGTCGAAGTCGGCCGGCCCGCTGAACCCCTCCTGGAGAAAGAGTATACTGTCTCGATCCCGAAGGCCCCGGAGAGCCGGCCATGAGCCCGCCCGGTTGACTCCCCATGCGGAGTTTCAAATACGACGCCGGGGCATCCGTAGTGCTCCGTCCAGATTTCCTTTTGGGGTATCACCCCTGGGTAGGGAGCAGATCCTGGGGGTAGAAGGTAGCCCCTCATATTCGAAAGTCAAAAATGGATGATGCAGTAGTGCCTTGTTAAGATATGATTATGATTTTGGGATATGACCGATTCAACTTCTCCCGCGCCTGCCGCGAGGTGAAGCGCCCATGAACCGTCACGGCCGCTTCGTTCCGCCGTCGGACCCAGGCCGCCACCTCTCGCCGCAGGGTCTCGAGGTCCCCGATCCGCCGGTCCAGACACTGCCGTTCCAGGGCCGAAATCTCCAACTCGGCCATGTTCAACCCACTGGCATGGGTGGGAGTCGGATGCAGACAAAACCGTTGGGTCTGCCGGCGGGCTTCCTCCGGCGGCAAGACCAGGTACAGGGCCCCCAGGGTATGCGTGTTGAGATTGTCCCACACCCGGTGGATCCGCTGGGCCGAGGGAAAGACCTCGGTCCAGCGGCCCCAATCCGCCTTCGTTCGACGTCCCGCCAGCCCCGGTCCGGGTCCAGCACCCCAAAGAGGTTGCAGGTCCCCCGCCGCGTGGAATCTTGCCGGGCCGGGCGCTTGGGCTCCATCGGAAGGCCGGGCCGGTAGGGCCGCTCATCCATCCGGTAGACAAACTCGGCCTCAATACGGGGAATGCACCCCTGCTGGGTCATCCAGGGCCGGGCGTCGTTCACCGTCCCGTGAGCAATCGCCTCGACGACCCCCAGCTCCACCAGCCGGTCGGCTAATCGGCGCAAAGTCCATCCCTGCCTCCCCTCCGGAGGAGAACTACAAGCCAGGGCTATCAAGTAGGCCTCCGGGTGACCGTCCAACTTGGGAGGCCGCCACCTCCTTGTCCCACTTCCCCTCATGGGCCATCCGCAAGACCCGACTCGAGGGACGCCCCCTTCGGAGCATGGCCCGGAGGGTCCGCTGTTCTTCCGCGCTTCATTGGACTCGTTGGGTCGCATGAGACTTCTCCTCCCAAAAGTCTCGGAAGGAGAATACCACAAGTTCATATCTTAACAAAGCACTAGCCGAGACACTACCCACTCTCCATGGAGAACCCCAGAACTTTTTCAAAGCGAAGGTCAATAAGACATCCGGCGGTTCCCACGGGGGAACCGTCACGCCTCTGCAAGCCTTGCTCTGTCGCCGAAGTGGACCATACTTTTCTGATGGGGGAAGTCGGTCCGGGAAGGCTCCATGGAACGGTGCGGGGTATTCCCGTCGAGGGTCGCCCCGTACCCCTAAATCGCTTCGAGTGTGGGGGAAAGCCGATGAACGCCCGTACGACGGTCGAACTCCTCTTTGACTTCGGCCACCATCAATGGACCGGCCGTCTGTTCCTATCCGATACAGTCAGTGAAATCGTGACCCTGGAGGACGTCTTGACGCCCTTCAACGACGACCGGGAGTTCCTGCCCGTTGCGACGGCCGACCCGCCCTTTGTGTGGATCGTCAACAAACAGGCTCTCTGCCGGGCTCGATGGAGCTTCGACAGCATCGTCGACTTGGAGAAACATACGCCTTGGGACCGCCGGGAGCGGGTCCGTATAGAGTTGTACCCCGAAACGTCCCTTTCCGGCTATCTGGTCATCGTCCACCAGCGGGAGGGTTTCTCGCGAGTCCAAGACTTTCTAAATATGCCTTATCGTTTTATTCCGGTCATCGACCAGAATCAACCATGGGTCTGGTTTATCAATAAGCGTCATATCCTCCGCATCGGCCACGTTCATGACTGATGGGAGAATGCCGATGGGCCGGGGCGGAGCCGTTTACGGCGGACAAGCTGTGTTCCGGGACGAACGTCCTCTGCCGACGTTCCGCCGTGAGCCGCACCGCACGACCCGGAGGCGGGGAAGGTGAAGGATGGCCCCACGAACGGCATGGGCTTTGATCGTCGCCAGCCTGGCGTTTGGCTTTGTCCTCGGATGGGTCATCGCCGGGGGGCGTCAGCGGGTCGACCGTCCCTCGCCGGGTGAGATGAGCCAGCAGATGGCCCCGGGTATGGCCAGCGCTCCCGGCCGGGGAACGGCTTCGGCTCCGAATCGGCCGGAACTCCCTCCGGACCATCCGCCCATTGACAAGGACTGGGCGCGTGACCCCGAATGGCAGAAGGAGCTTCAGACCCAGTTGAATCGGGTCCAGCAAGACCCCCAGGACTGGCAGGCCTGGCGCGTTCTGGCCCGTCTGTATACGGTCGCCCAGCAGATGGATAAGGCGCAAGAAGCCTACGCCAAGGTCATGGAGATCCGCTCCGACGACCCGGACGTGTACGCCGAGGTCGGCCTCTTTTACATGAACGGCGGTCGCTTTGAGGAGGCAGAACAGATGGCCGACCGGGCCCTCCAGCTGGTCCCGGACCACGCCGACGGCCTCTTCCTCAAGGGGTCGGTCCTCGGGATGTACCGAAAAGACCGAGCCGCCGCCATCCGGGTGTGGGAACGGCTCCTGGAAAAACATCCCCAGTACCCGATGGCCGACTTTGTCCGCCAGATGATCCAGCGGATGAAGCAGTCCGCGGATCGGCCCTCGTCTTAGCGACTTGACCCGGTCTCGAGCCCGATGTGGGGTTGGCTCACACGCATCGCCCGTTGGTTATTCTGGGTCCTCGTGGCGATCCTCGTGTGGCGATGGCTACGGGCGTGGACTCGGTCACCCCGGAAGCCCGCTCGCCGGGCGGACTCGCCGGACGTGCTCGTCCAAGACCCCGTGTGTGGGACTTATGTGCCCCGGTCCCGCGCCGTCCAGGCCGTCGGCCCAAAGACGACCCTTTACTTCTGTAGCCGCGAGTGTGCGGACCGTTACATCCGCCGACAGCAACAATTTGGCGCTCCGTAGGACGGGCCAGTCCCCGGTGTTCCTGACCCAGGACGCGGGATCTATAGCCGCTGGACGCGTTTTCCAGGGGCCGGACTCGGTCTCCGGTGCTCGGTGTTCGGTCCCCGGCGTCGGACTGGATCAGGTATTTGGGCATCAGGGACCCGGTACCTGGAACCCGGTTGCCGGGTACCTGTCTTCGAAAACCCCCACACCGGGGTCTGCATGTTGACACCCCTCCAGGACCTATCCAGAATGGACCCGACGTTCTCCAGGAAGGCATTCGGGAGCCGTGCCCGATGGTGTGGAGGCGGGACCTCTTCGTGGCTGTAGGCTGGGTCCTGGCGGGCGGCTTGATCTGGACAGCCTCGGCCCAGAACGAACCCCGCCGGGAATTCCCGCCGTCGGCGGAGATCGACGTCGTCGTGATCGACCCGGGTCACGGGGGGAATGAGACGGGCACGGTGTCGCCCACGGGCATCATGGAAAAGGACGTTACGCTCAGCATCGCCCGCCTCCTGAAACACCTGCTGGAGAGTCGGCTGGGCCTCCAAGTCATGCTTACGCGGGAGGACGACCGGACCGTCGACCTGGACACGCGCACGGCCATGGCCAACAACCTGCACGCCGACCTGTTTATCAGCATCCACGCCAACGCGGCCATGCGGGGCCGGGCGACCGGTGCCGAGACGTACTACCTGAGCACAGACTGGCTGGACGAAGAGACCCGCAAGCGCCTTTCGGCCAGCGAACCCGGGGCCTTTGCCCCCCGGGGGTCTTCTCATCCGTCCGACCCGCTGGCTCTCATCCTCTGGGATATGGCGCAGATCGCTTACCTGGAGGAAAGTAGCCGGTTGGCCCAGACGATTCAGCAGACGCTAAACCAGGAGTTGGGCCTTCCGGACCGGGGCGTCAAGCAGGCCCCCTTCCGCGTCCTGATGGGCGCTCAGATGCCGGCCGTGCTGGTCGAGGTCGGCTTCTTGGATAATCCCGAGGAGGCACGCCGGCTCGCCGATGGGAAGTACCAGACCCGCTTAGCCGAGGCCCTCTACCGGAGCATCGAACGCTATCTGCTGACCCGTTCGGCTCTCCGGGACCCATCTCCCTAAGAGGGTGTCTGAAAGACCATGCGCAGGGGGCGGGGTTGGTAGGGCAATCGGGCAATACGGCGATGAGGCCGTACAGCAAGGACCTGGAAGCTGAACCCCGTGGATTCACTGAATCGGTTCATCATCCGTTTTAGAATTGTTAGACACTCTCCCGGGGAGTGGGCTTGGATGGGGAGGCTCATCTCGCCCGAACGGGTTCATGAGGACGTTGACTTGACGGGATACAAGGTAATATCCTGAAACTTGGATAGGAAGGGAAACCGAGATGGCACGGTTTCAGTCGCCGCCGGAAAACGCCGTTCAGGTCCCCCTGACGAGACGCCGGGTCGTTCTACTCTTTATCGTCCAGGTCGTCCTCCTGGGGGCTACCTTCCTCTTGGGCTTCTGGGTCGGTCGGGGCCAACGCCACTTGGAAGAGCAGTTATCGACATCCGTAACGCCACCCCCGGTCATCACCGAGCCGGGTCCCCCGGTGGCACCGGTCGAAGAACCCAAGCCATCGCCGTCCCCTTCGGCAGGTCCGACCCCGTTGGGGACGGATGATAAGGTTCCTTCCCCTTCACCTCCGGTGCCTCCATCGCCGGGGCCTCCGACGGAGTCGGCTCCGGCCCCGCCTTCCCAGCCGTCACCGGCCCCATCTTCGGCAAAGTCCCCCCTGCCCCCGGCGGGAGGCAAGTTTGTCCTTCAAGTCGGCGCCTATCGAGATTCGGCTAAGGCCCATGCCTTGGTCGAGAAACTGAAAGCCCAGGGGCTCCCCGCTTATATGGAACCGGCGGCGCGGGGTCTCTATCGGGTCCGGGTCGGACCCTATGCGACCCGTCGGGAAGCGGAAGACGCCATCTCGCAGGTCCTGAAGGTCGTGCCGGGCAGTAAACCCCAGGTCCAGAGCATGCCGTGACGTCCGTGGGGGAGTGGCTGGTATCGGCCGGTCTGCTGACGTCCCTTCAAGTTCAGGAGCTCCTTCGGTCGGCGGAGGAGACGGCAGACGACTTCGTCCTTGCGGCGCGGGCCGTCGAAAGGGGTTGGGTCTCGGCGGGTCAACTCTTTTATGCTCTCCAGCGTATCCCCATGGCGGCTTTGCCCGTTACCGGTCCGACCGGAGACCTCGACCCCGTCGACCCGGAACTCGAGGATGCCGTCCGTCCCTGGGGTCTGATTCCATGGGGACCCCAGGGGGAAGCCCTCGTCTTCGGGAGCTTCCGATGGGGCCCGGCGTCCCTGCGGGCGGCCCTCGCCTGGCTATGGGACCGACCCGTCCATTGGGTCTTGCTTCCAGCCGACGTATGGCGTCCGTGGGCTCGGAAGCGATGGTCCGAATGGGCCCGATTGGAGGCAGTCGGCTTTCAAGTCGACGTCTTCCGACCCTGGTCGTTTTCCCTCCGGCAGGTGGAGGGGACCTTTTGGGCGTTTCAGCTTCAGGAAAGCATTCGTCTCCGGCGACCCTTCTTCACGATTCATCAGACGGACGCGGAGGCATGGGTCGACTATCACACGCCGGAGCGGGCGGTCCGGGTTCTGGAGCCGGCGGTATTCGAGCAAGTCTGGCGGCAGGCGGAGATGAGCCAAGCCTGGATGGACTTGGCCTTCTTCCCGGAGCGGTCCGGCCTTTGGTGGGTCGACCTCTCTCAGCGACGGTTGGCGTGGCTGTTTCAATTGGCCCGCCGGGGGAATCATCGGCTCGGTTGGGTCCGTCTGATCGAGCCCGGCCGGTGGCAACGTTCGATAGAAGAAGACGTCCAGAAAGAAGATCTCTGGGAGGCCCTTCACCGATGGGCCGTCCAGGAAGCCGCGGGGGTCTGGCTCTTGGTCGGACCCGCGGATGTGATTAAGTCGTGGTGGACGGTCCGGCTGATCCAGCGGCTCTCGGAGCAGACACCCTTCCCCTGGGTCGGGGTCCATGACCGGTGGGGTCGGTGGGATGGCCTGGCCGAAATCGTCCCGACGGAAGCCTTTCCCCGGTGGTTGGAGGAGCATATCGACGAGTCGGGCGGCATCTTAGCCGAATGGAACGGCACGCCCCAAATGTTCCAGGCCCTCCTGCTGGCCAGTAGTCGAAAGCCGGTCTTGGTCAGCGTCGCTTACCCGACGCCGCTCCATGCGATGTACCGGCTGTGGTACATGGGCTTCGCGTCCGCCATCCGGGCGGGGCGTATTCGAGGTTGGCTGGCCGTCGTCACGCCCCGGGTCAACTGTGAATGGTGTGCCGAACCCTACCGTCTGCCGTCCGCCCGGCCCGTCGTCCCGAGCTTCCTGGAATCGGAGCTCTCCCCCGCCGACCTCGGCGCCTACTCCCGAGGATGTTCGCTCTGCCAGTTTAGGGCTCCTTGGCAGGAAGCCGAGGCCCTCTATGAAGGGACGGCCCTGCCGTCGGAAGCCCTACGGTCCCTGCGGGCCTTTCCGGACTTCATCCAGGCCCTGTCCTCCATTCAAAGGATGCCCCTGGCTGTCCAGGTCTTGGAAGGAATGCGGGCGGGCCGCATCGACGCCCGCTGGGCTTTACGATTTTTGGCGAATACGGCGACCTGGCCCCCCGGCGAGTCCGAATAGACCCAAGGCCGCCAGCCAGTAACTCCCATCGATGAGCTTGCCCCATCGAACCCAGACGGTAAGGCCTTCGGCTACCAAGGGGACTCGGTCGTCGTCTACGGCCGTCTCCGCCCACAGAGCCGTCTTCCACCGAAGCGTCCCGTCGGGGTCCAGACGTGCCGAGATCCCCGAGTTGGCCACGAACAGGAGCGCTCGGCGGGTCTCGACGACCCGCAGGCGCGTATGGAGTAAATGCTGGAAGGCTCCGGAACTCCGGCCAAACCAAGCGTCGTTGGTGACCGTGATGAGCAGGCGGGCACCGGACCGGACGAGGTCCCGACTGAGGGTCGGGAAAATGCTCTCAAAGCATACCAAAACGCCCAGGGGTCCCCAGGGCGACTCGACGGGTTTCAGACGATCGCCCGGCGTGAAGTCCCCGATCCCCTCGACCATTCGGTCGATAAAGAAAAGAACGGAAGGCAGGGGAACATACTCTCCAAAGGGGACCAGATGAACTTTGTCGTAGAAATCTACGATCCGCATGTCGGGGTCGAGCAGGAACACGCTGTTATGAACGACCGGCGGACTTCGACGCACCCATCGGTCGGCCCCGAGGAGTAGATAGGCCCGGTTGCGGCCTTGGAGGTCCTGTAAAAGATTCCACCAGGGGGTATCCGGTCCGAGGTAAAAGGGGACAGAGCCTTCGGGCCACACGACCAGTTGGACCCGGCCGGGTCGACCCAGGTCGCTGAGTTCGACCTGCCGCCGGAACCAGTCCAAGGCCTGCAGGGCTGTCATCTTGACGTCCTGGGGAATGCTGGGCTGGATGATGCGCACGGCCAGGGTCTCGGTCCGAGTCTCCCAGACTCGCCAGCGCCGCTGGACCCACTGTCCGTAGGCGAGGGGGAGGGTCCACAGCAAGGCCGCCCCGAGAAGTGTGCGGGGTCGGACTTTCGGGCCCAGCGCCTGCAAGACCCACCCGACCAGCAAGAGCCATCCCCCGAGGGCGAACCCGCCCAGAAGGTCGGCCCACTGTACCAGCCCCGGCCATTCGACTAAGAGGGTTTCGATCTGGCCCCATGGGAAGCCCGTCAGCAGGGTCGAACGGACTTGGGAAAGGCCGACCCACAAGAGCGCCCCCGCTCCGGGCCAGGCCCACGTACCCCAGGGATACCGACGGAGGCGTACGACAACCCACAGCCAAAGGCCCCAGTAAGCCCCCAAGTAAGCGTCCAGCAAGAGGATCAAGAGCCACGCAACCGGCTCGGGTGTCGTCGAGTAAGTGGCCACAGTTGCCGGGAGCCACGCCAGGATGAAGCCGTAAAATAGCGACCCGGCCGTCCAGCCGACCCACACGGCTCGACCGGCCGAATCGACTCGGCCGGCCCCCCGCATCCAGAGCGCCGCCCCCAGGACAGCCAGGACGGGCCTCGAGGCCGACGGGGTCTGCTGGAAGAATCCGAGCGCCCACAGGCCGGCTCCCGCGAAGACCTCCCATGGGACCGACGTCTTCCACCGCATCGGGCGACTCCAAACCGATGGCCCTGTTCAGACCTCGCGTTGTCCCAGTTCGTGGGGATCGGCTCCGAGGGTCGGGCGGTACCTCACCGGATAGAGGGACGAAGTGACAAGTGACGAGTAACAAGGTAATATTGACCTTCGTTTTGAAAAAGTTCTGGGGGCTCTCCATGGACAGCGGTTCATGTCTCGCCCCATGTACCCAGCATAGCAATAGGGCAGTAAGGCAGTACGGCCATATGGCAACGTCACCCGTCACTTCATCACTTCGTCACTCCGTCACTTCTATTATGGGTGGCCGATAAAATAACGCCCGACCTATTAGACCAGGCCTCTACGAACTTGGACAACCCGAAGGTCCATAAATCGTTGCCCGTACTGCCGTATTGCCCTACTGCCTTATTGCCTTACTGCCTTATTGCCCTATTGCCCTACTGCCTTACTGCCCCATTATTGCCTTACTGCCTCCTTCCCTCATGGCCGTATCGCTTCGGCCCCCATTCATGCCCGTCTACCCGGTCAGATTTAGGAGGCCCGACCGGGGGCCGACAGGACCCGCCAGGTATACACGATCCGATGGATGCCGGTCAGGTTGGCAAACACGGCTATGATGAGCAGGGCCTGGGGCATGCGGTCCAGGAAGGCCCCAAGGACCAGCATGGCGATGCGCTCCGGACGTTCGAAGAACCCGACCTTGCAGGAGGGAATAATGCATTCGGCCCGGGCCCGGGTATAGCTCGTCATGACGGAACCCATGATGGCCAGTCCGATGACAAAGAGCATACCGTGGTCGTGAGACCGACTGTAGTACAGCCACAGGGCGGACATGAGGGCGAGGTCCGCATATCGGTCCACGACCGAGTCCAGGAAAGCCCCAAAGGGGCTGACCTGCCCCGTGCGACGGGCCAGATGTCCGTCAAAGACGTCCAGCAGGTTCGCTACCAAAATCAGGGCGGCGGCCCACCGAAACCGACCCATGTACAGCGCGGCGGCGGCGACCATGTTAAGGCACAGGCCCGTCAGCGTCAGAACATTGGGGCGAATCCCCAGACGGGCCAGGCCCCAGATGATGACGTCCAGGGGACCTTCAAGGAGTCGACCGACCAAACCGGTGATACCGGCAACCATACGCCGTCCCTCCATCCGAGCGATCGTACCATGCCGATTTTACGTCATGTCCGTGCCTTTGACGAGGGCTCCCTCCGGATGCCCGGCTCGGTCCGGTTGGGGGGCCAGGGAAGAGTGACTCATGCCGGGCATCCGGGACGGGTGACGAAGGGACGGGTGGACTGGGATTGCCCGACGGGTCAAGAGGCAGGTATCATGAAACGCTCCGTCGGCCGACCGACTCGGGACGGTGGTCCGATTTCCCATCCCCTAAACGGAGGCGCCGGTGGAGGCCCTGCGTGGCACCCATGGCGAAGTCCCCGTGTGGGTGTGTCTGAAATGGCTCGAGCGGACGTCCGCCCGCGGCCTCCTGGGTTTTCAGGTGGCCGGTGGGGAGCGTTGGTTCTGGGTCTTGGACGGCCACGTCGTCTTTGCCTGGAGTGAGGACCCGGCCGAGTATCTGTTGGACCGCTGGCGGTCGGTCGGATGGCTTTCGGAGGTCACCCTGGAAACCTGGACGTCGCCGCCAGCCTCGCCGGCCCCGGGGGACTTTCTGGCCGCCTTACCTTCGGCCGTCATGGAAAGGCCCGAGTGGGAAGCCTTCTGGACGGACTACTATGGGGAACTCTTGAGTCGGGTCCTGGAGGCCCTCCCCGACGTCTGCTATCTGTGGCTCCCGCATGCCTGGGTGCCCCATCCCCGGATGGTTGCCGTCCCGGTCGCGGCCTGGGTCGAACGTGCGGTCGAGCGAATGTCGGAGGTCGCCGTCCTGCGGGACGAACTGACCCGGATCGGGACGGCATTGGAAGTTCGCGTTCCGACCGCTCCCATGCCCGAGTCCCTCCGGTCCCACCAACGGCAGGTCCTCGACCTGATCCAGGGGTCCGTGAGGCTGGCGGAACTCCTGCGGGCCCCTCTTTTTCAAGACGGGGCATACCTTCGAGCCCTTTGGACGCTCCTGTATCGGGGCATACTTCAGCTCCAGCCCGTGGCCCGGCCGACTCCGACGCTTCAGGAACTCCTGGACTTTTACTCGACGGCCTTTTCGGTCGTAGGCCGCTATCTGGAGCGGGAAATTGAGGGACTGGCCCCCCTGGTCCTCCAGAAGAACGTGACCCGCATGGAGGCGATGTACCCGGAGGTTTTCGAGCGTCTCACGCTGGGCCCCGACTATCGGATCGATCACTGGGAGCCCCAGCTCCGGTCCCTCCTCCGCCAACGGCTCATCACACTGGACGACCTGCGTCACTTCCTGGAAGAGACGCTCATGCTCCACCTGCTGAGCGTCCAGAACATTTTGGGGCCTGCCCATTACACGACGGTCGTCGAGATCCTGCAGGCCCTCCCGACGGCCTCGGCAAAGGGATAGAGAACGGAGTGACAAGTGACGAGTAACGAGTGACGAGGTAATATGGACCTTCGTGTTGTCCAAGTGCGTAGGGGTCTGTTCGAAGATGTCGAGCGATATCGGAGCGGTCACCCATAGATAAAAGGGACGGGTGACGGAGTGACGAAGTGATGAAGTGACGAGTGACGGGTGACGAAGGACGGGTAATAACTTATGGCCATATGGCCGTACTGCCTTACTGCCGTATTGCCGCGTTGGGTACATGGGGCGAGATACGACCCGCTCTCCATGGAGAGCCCCCAGAACTTTTTCAAAACGAAGGTTCATAAATCGGAATCATTGCCGTATTGCTTTGTAAGATATAGATGCAGGATACAGGATGCATGATGCAGGATAGGGAGGGTCCGGATCTTGGCTACCGGTACCCGGAACCTGGGACCCGGCACCGGAGCCGGTCCGACGCCGAGGACCGAACACCGAGCGCCGAAGACCGAGCCCGCCTACTGGAAAACGCGCACACGGGGTATGCATGATGCAGGATAGGAAGGGTCCGGATCTTGGCTACCGGTACCCGGAACCTGGGACCCGGGACCGAATTGAAGCCGAGGACCGAAGACCGAGCACCGAGACGTTCAATTTTTTGAATACCCCGTCGGGAGTTCAAAAAAATGGACGTCGGACCGAAACGGGGGTGTGGGGCAAGACCGGTCCGCATCGGCCTCGGATGCGGAACTCGAGCCGACCCCCGGGTCTCCGCCGTTCCGGAACACTTTTTGCTATAAAGGAAGATGCAGGATGCATGATGCAGGATACAGGATAGAGAGGGGCACCGTTCCATTCTGTATCCTGCATCCTGATCACCCTGATAGGCATAGGAGGCATCTATGCGACGAGTGGCGATTTGGCTGGGACTCCTGGCCGTCGTCGCCTGGGGCATGGCCTGGGCCCAGGAGAGCGTCACGACCGGCTCGATTTTCGGGAAGGTCGTGGACCCCGAGGGCAAGCCCCTGCCAGGGGCGACGGTCACGGCGACGTCCGAGACGGGCGTCAAGCGCTCGGTCGTGACGGACGTCAACGGGGAATTCTCGATTCCCTTCCTGACACCGGGCCGGTATGACGTCGAGGTCCGGCTGGAGGGCTTTGCGCCCTTTAAGGCGCCGGTGACGCTGTCCCTCGGTCAGCGGATCACGTTGAACGTGACGCTCCAGCCGGGGGCGGAGGTCGTCGTCACGGCGGCGCCGGTCGTGGACGTAACGTCTACGGCGGTGGGCGTTTCGGTGACCGACGAGTTGATGCGGAGCGTCCCTGTCGGGCGTACGTTTGCCTCCGTGACATACATCTCTCCCCAGGTCGTCAGCAGTCCGGCGTCGGTCGGCCTGACCAACCCGTCGATTGCGGGTGCGACGGGCCTGGAAAACACCTATATCGTCGACGGCGTGAACATCACGAACGCCGCTTACGGCGCCCTGGGTTCCTACTCCATCGTGTTTGGCTCCCTCGGGACGGGCATCAACTTCGACTACGTCAAGGAAGTCCAGGTCAAGGCCGGCGGCTATGAGGCCGAATTCGGGGAAGCCCTCGGCGGCGTCGTGAACGTCATCACGAAGTCGGGCGGGAATACCTTTACGGGCGACGTCTTCGGGTACCTTCAGCCAAAAGCCCTGGAGGCCAAGCGGAAGCACATCGAGCTGGTTCAGGTACCGGAGGTGTACACGATCGGGACCCAGCAGTTTGACGTGGGCTTCGACGCCGGCGGCAAGCTCGTTCAGGACAAGTTGTTCTGGTTCCTCGCCTTTGACCCGACGTGGGTTCAGGTCGAGCGTGTGGCCCCACCCGGGTTCCCCCTCAGCCCCTGCGGGCCGGAGGAACAGTTCTGTGAGAAGTCCGGCCACACGACGACCCGCCGGATTTACAACTATGCCGGCAAGCTCACGTTTAACGTGAACCCCAACCACATCCTGGAGGTCTCCCTGTTTGGCGACCCCGGCGTCGGCGACAAGGGTCTGTGGCGCGAGGCTAGCTTCCTGCGGGACATTCAAGAAAATGTGGAGGAGGCCCTGCGGTTCGGCGGTCACAACCAGGTCGGCCGTTGGACGGGCATGTTCGGGTCGAACCTCCTGGTCGAGGCGCAAGTGGCAAACCACTTCGACGAGACGACGGAAAAGGACTTCAAGGACATCGAGTCCATCATCGACCTGCGCTCGACACCATCCCGGCTTTACGGCGGTTTGGGGTTTGTCGGCGTCGACAAGAACCGCAACCTGCAGGGGACTCTGAAGCTGACCTACATCGTCCCGAACCTGGCCGGGCGGCATGAGTTCAAGATCGGCGGCAACTTCCAGCGTTTGACCTACGAGCACACGACGGACTACACGGGTCAGCAGTACTGTTTCCAGTTTGTGGATGAGGCGACGGGTCAGATCAAGGAAAAGTGCACGACGACGGGCAACATCATCCGGTGGCGGATTTACAGGCACCCGCGGTGCACATCTCTGGGTGGCTTCTCCATACCCTGCGCCCGTGTGGACCTGCGGCGAAATCGGGTCAGCCCGAATACCCTGGAGGTCTCGACGGACTACCTGAACTTCTTTGCTCAGGACAGTTGGAGCATCCTGCCGAACCTGACCCTCAAGCTCGGCGTCCGGTGGGAGCGTCAACATCTGGAGGGCGCCGGGAACCTGGCCCAGGAGGTCACGTTGTCCAACAACTGGTCTCCGCGAGTCGGCTTCGTGTGGGACTTCCTGAACGATCGGAAGGGCAAGATTTATGCCTACTACGGTCGGTTCTACGAGAAGATCCCCCTGGACGCCGTATTCCGGTCCCTGTCGTCGGAGGAGTCCATCGACATCTTTTCGGTCGCCCCCCTGAATGCCGATCCCTTTGACTGGCTCCGCTACATCCGGGACCTGAGCCTCCAGTATCAGGTCATCGAATACGGTGCGACGCCGACGATCTGGTGTGACGGCAAGTCCTTCATCGATAAGGCGACGGGTCAGGAAATCTCCGACGAGCCCTGGTGCAAGGGCGTGAAGATGAAGGCCCAGCATGTCCATGAGTTCACCGTCGGCTTCGAGCGGCAGGTCTTCGAGGACATCGTCGTGTCGGCCCGCTACCAGCGTCGTTGGATCGGTGCGGTCATCGAGGATACCCAGCTCAATACGGCTTATGACATCTTCGTGACGGGTGAATCCCATTCCGGTCTGCCGGTCGACTTCGGGACGTTCGTCGTGACGAACCCGAGCGCGGACTACAAGTGTGAGCCGGGGGACGATATCAAGATGTTTGACCCGGCCCATGGGGTTGTGTTGGGTTGTAGCAGTACCGGCCAGTTGTTCCCGGACCCCAAGCGGGACTACAACTCCTTCGAGTTCGCCGTCACGAAGCGGTTCAGCAAGAACTGGCAGGTCCAGGCCGCTTACCGCTATGCGAGCCTGCGGGGTCATTACTCGGGCCTCTACTTCCCCGAGTACGGCCAGTCGGACCCGAACATCACGGCGCTCTATGACTTCCCCCAGAACGACAATATTATGGGCTTTACGTATGTAGACGGACCGCTACCGGGCGAGCGCCTTCACGTGGCTCGGATCTTCGGGTCCTACAGCTTTGACTTCGGCCTGAACCTGGGCCTCGGCCTGTCGGTCGAGTCGGGCACGCCGCTGGCCCCGAACGGTTGCATCCTGCTGTATGGTTGCGGCATGCGGTATCTCCAGAAGCGGGGTACGGGCATCCAGACGCCGGACGGGAAACTCCTCAAGCGGACGGAGACCATCTTCAACGCGGACGTGCACGCCGACTATACCTTCAAGATTGCCGGGGGCCGACGACTGGCCATCGTTCTGGACGCCTTTAACATCTTCAACCGGCAGGCGGCGACGAATTACCAGCAGAACGTGGAACTTGAAATGCTGGAATTTGAGGAGACGGGTGCTCCGACGAACCCCGATTACGGGCGGGTGACGGCCCGCTCGGCGCCCTTTGCGCTCCGGCTGGGTCTGCGCTTCAGCTGGTAAAATCACTTCCCTGAATGCCTGATTTCTTCTTCGGGGGCGTCGCCGAACGGTGGCGCCCCCGATTTTCCACCTTGTGCAAGATGCAGGATACAGGATGCATGATGCAAGATAGGGCTGAGGGGAAGGTAAAGTCCCATTCTGCGTCCTAAAGTACGATAAAGGACGGGTGAGGGAGGAGATAGCCGATTGCCTTACTGCCCTGTTGCCCTACTGCCCTATTGCCGTATGACCCCTCCTGCACCTCTCCCCTTCGTCACTCTTTACTCGTGACTCGTCACTTCCATCCCGCATCTTATATCCTGTATCCTGCATACCCCGTGTCAGGTACCGGGTACCCGGTATCGGGTACCGGCTATCTGGCACCTGGGACCTGGTACCCGGCACCAGAGCCGAATCGACGCCGAGGACCGAACACCGAGCACCGAAGACCGAGCCTGGCCGCTGGAAAACGCGCACACCGGGTCTGCATTCATGGGGTAACCCTGCACGGGCGTGCGGGGCTGGGATGAGAGGAGGGTGTGCGGGGACCGGGAGAAATGAGATAGGAGGAGGATTGGAGTCATGACGGGCGCCAGATTTCGAGACGACCCTTTTCCTTTCTTTACTCCTCACCTTTTCCTCTTCTTCATGCCTCTCCTTTTTTACGGGAGCGTCCTATCGGTCCCGGCTCAGGAGGCTCCCAAGCCGGCCCCCCAGGAACCGGTCTACACCTTTCCCGGGGCTCAGGCCCGGGTCGAGGTCCGTCTCGGTCAGGTCGAGGTCTTCGTTTACGACGAAAAGGGCCAGTTCGTGTATGGGCTCCGACCTGAGGACTTCGAGCTGACCGTCGACGGGAAGGCCTATCCCGTCCGTTATGTAGACCTCATCGCCGTCGAGAAGCCGCCGGCCGGTCCGGAGGCACCGCCCCCCGTTCAGGTCACCGGCGAGGTCATCCGGCCTTATCAGCAGGCGGGTGCCGTACCGCCCCGGACGCCCTTCAATACGTTCATCATCCTGTACGACAAGGCCCACACGGGCGGGTTGACCCTGGCCACGCTTCGGGAATCCCTGAGCCGCTTTCTCCAGGAGCTCCATCGGATGGGGGCCTACTTCATGTTCGTGAGCTTAGACGCCCAGGGCGGCTTTCGGGTCGAGCATGGTCTCACCCAGGACGTGGACCTGGTCTTGAAGACGTTGGAGCGGGTCGGAGCGGGCGTGCGGGGTGCCGCTTGGACGGTCAGTCGGCTTTCGACCCTCGACAGCATCCTGGAGCGGCTGGAGGGCTGTTCGATTTATGACGTGCCGGACCGTCGGCAGATGTGCTACGAAGAAATCGCCCGGGATGCATTCCACACGGCCCGTAACATGGGCCTCGAAGACCGACGGGTCGCCCAAAACCTGGAGAATTCCCTGCGTACGGTCTTTGAATTCTTGGCTCACGTGCCGGGCCGGAAAAGCGTCCTCTTCGTCTCGGAGGGCTTTGACCCGACGGGGAACTACTACCTTTCGTATGCGCTTCAGGCCTTCCGATGGAACGTTCAGCGGCATGACATCCCGCCGTTTCTCGAAACCCAGATCGTCCAGGAGTTTCAGCGGGAACTGAGTACGTACTCGACGGAAGTCCGGACCTATGAGGAAATCGTTCGCTCGGCCAACACGGCAGGCCTGACCGTCTATTGGGTCAATCCGACCCAGCCCCATCCCGAGTGGGGGGCCGAGACAAACATCCGGCCGACGATCACGCCGGAATTCAACGTCGTGAACGTCCAGTACCAGATGGCGGGTATCGCCGAACGGACGGGAGGCATTGCCTGGACGTCGCCGACGGGTCTCGACAAGTTCTTCCAGCAGGTCGGCGACGACTTTCGGCACTACTACCTCATCAGCTTTGACCTCGGGTCGCTCCCCGACAGTATCCGGCATCATTCGATTCAGGTGAAAGTCCGCCGGCCCGGTCTGAAAGTGCGGACCCGAAGCGCCTACGCCGAAATTCCCTGGCCCCTGCGGGTCAGCCGCCAGCTGGCGGCGGCCCTCGACTTTGCGGACCTCTATCCCTGGCCGGACTTTCCGATATCCTTCCGGCACCTCTGGCGGACGCCCCAGGCCCTGGACCTCCACATGAGCTTTGCTATCCCGATTCGGAACCTGACGCCCCTGACGACGACGCCCGACGTCCTGTACGACGAAATTCACGTCGCCTGGGTCGTCCGGGGGCCGGACCTCAAAGTCATCGATAAGGGCTACGAGCGCCTGCCGATTCAGGTCCCCCTGAAGGACTTGCCGGAGCTGGAGAAGGCCCAGGCGGCCGTCCATTACTCGAAGGTCCTGTCCCTTGGCCAGGCCGGTGTGACCGTCGCCTGGGGAGTCCTCGAAGCCGGTGGTTGGAAAGCGATGGCGACCCGGTGGCAGTGGCCCGACCTTCGACCGACGAATTGTCCCGAGGTCGGAAGCTTTATCCTGAGCAGTGAGGTCCGCCAGGCGGACACCCCCGTTCCCCAATTCCAATGGACGTCTGGGGGGCATGCGCAGTACAAGAACTACCTCCTCCGTCTGACGCCGTTCCAGAACTTCCCGCCTCAGGGCCAGCTGGGGGGCCTCTATCAGGTCCTGCTCCCGCCGGCCCTTCGGAAGGCCGAGGCTCTCCAGGTCCTCTTTCGCCTGTACCGGGCCGACGGCCAGCCGGTCAACGAGACGCCCCCGACGACCCTGAAGTTCCAGGGCTCGGCCCCGGAGGTCGTCACGAACTTCTTCTTGCTTCCCTACCGGGGCCTCTCGGCGGGGGGCTACCGTCTGGAGGTCGAGGTCCGTACGACGGACCCGCCCTGTGTGGCTCAGCGGCAAGTCCCCTTTGGAGTGACGGGGAACGAGTGACGAGTAACGGGTAACGAGTGACGGGTAATGGGTGTTGGGGGCATGAGGAAGGGGGAAGGCAGAAGGTTTCCACCGCCTTTCCGTAAGTCTCGGCGGGATGATGGGGATGATGGCTACAGATAACGGAGTGACGAGCAAGGGGTAATCACTCATTGCCCTACTGCCGTATTGCCCTATTGCCCGACTCCCTATACCCCTCCTGTACCTCCCCTCTTCGCCCGTTACCCGTCACTCGTCACTCCCCACCCGTCACTCCCATCACCGTCGGGACCGGCCTCGGAGGACACGAATCGGGGCCCGGCGGAGGACGAACTCCCGAGTCTCTCCCGTGAAGAACCAGATGCGGACCTTCGTGGAGTCACCTTCTCCGTGGACGGACCGCACGATGCCCCGGCCGTAGACGGCGTGCTCGACGAGGTCCCCGGGCCGGACCCCTTCTTCTTCCGGAGAGGGCGGGAGAGCCTCGACGGAAGAGGCCGCCTGCCAGGCCTCCGGGAACCACTGCCGGAGCGAAAGACCCTCGACCCGAAGCTCTGCCAGGGGCATGTCACCGAAGAACGGTGACGGCGACCGCCGGTGATTGTACCGGTCGGCCGACCAGGAAAGGAAGACTTCCTGGCGGGCCCGGGTGATGGCGACGAAAAATATTCGCCGCTCCTCCCGGACTTCTTCCGGCGTCTCGGCCAGGAAGTGGGGGAACAGGCCATCCTCGACGCCGGGGATGAACACGTAGTCGAATTCCAGGCCCTTGGCGGCGTGGACCGTCATGACAAGGACGGCGCGCTGTTCCGACGGTTCGAGAAGGCGGTCATCCGGTGCCCGGAGGCTCAATTGTTCGATGAACTCGGGCCAGGTCTTCACGTCCCGGAGGAGTTGGAGGAGCTCCTTCCAACGCTCGACGTAGGCCGGCCGCTGGCGGGCGTCGCCGAAGCCCCGTTCCTGAAGAAATTCGGTCAGGCGGCGGACCCACTCGACGGGCGGGACTGTTTCCCGGAGGGCGATCCACTCGGACATCTCCCGATAGAACCGGACCCATGTTGCCGGGAGTCGGTCGTCCCCGGCCTCGACGGCCTCCGCCAGACAAGTCCACAGGGGGCGCTCCCCGGCCTGTTCCCGGAGTCGTTGGAGGGCCCGGGGGCCGATCCCCCGAGAGGGTACGTTGCAGACGGCTTCCAGGTAAAAGTCGACTTCGGGGTGGGCACAGAAGGCCGCATAGTCGAGCACGACCCGGATGGGCGGGCTGTCCCACCAGCTCCGGAGGCCGACGACGACGTAGGGGAAACGGGCTCCCTGAAAGGCCTGCTCGAGGGCCGGGAGTTGGCTTCGGGCCCGCACCAAGACGGCGACCTGGGCGTCCGGCGAGGCCTCCCGAATCCGCTCGATGTGCCGCCGGACCCAGCGGGCCTCGTCCCGTTCATCCTCGGCCCCGTAAATCAAGATCCGACCGCCTTGGTGAAGGGCCTGGACCTCGTGAGGCAGTCGGTGCTCGTCGCGGGCAATTACTTCCATCGCGACTCGGACGATGACCGCTCGGGACCGATAGTTGTACCGCAGGGGGATGACCTCCGTCGCCGGGTAGTCCCGGAGCAGGTCATGAAAGTGGTCCGGCCGGGCACCCCGGAAGCCGTAGATGGACTGGTCTTGGTCCCCGACGACGAAGAACGGGGCGTCGGGTCCCCGCAGGAGCCGAAACAGGCGATACTGGGGTGGATTCGTGTCCTGAAACTCATCGACCAGGACCGTGTGGAAGTATTCGGCCAGGTAAGACCGCAGGGCCGAGTCGGCCTCCAGCAGGCGGATCGTCTCGTACTGGAGGTCGTCGAAGTCGAGAGCTCGGAGCTGACGCAGGCGTTCGAGGTAGTCTCTCCACACCGCCGGCCACGGTTCGTCCAGGTGGGGCGGCGGCTCGGCGAATTCGGACCGGAGCCGTTGGAAAGATCGGAAGGCCCCGGCGTAAGCCTTTTTGGGATCGAGGCCCCGGGCCCGGAGGCATTCTTCGAAGACCCGCCGTTGCTGGTACTCGTCGGCGATGACGAAGTCCGTCGGGATGCCGATCCGGTAGCCATAGCGGCGGAGGATGCGGACGCAGAAGCGGTGGAAGGTCGAAATCCAAGTATGCTCGGATTTCCACACCCGGCGGGCGTCTCCCAAGAGGGCCTCGACCCGCTGACGGAGTTCGTCGGCCGCCTTATTCGTAAAGGTCACCGCCAGGAAGGCGGCCCGGGGGTAGTGCCCGACGAGCCAGGCCAGGCGGTGGGTCAGGACGAGCGTCTTGCCGGCTCCGGCGCTGGCCAGGACGAGGACCTGGGGGGACGGGGTCGTGACGGCCTGTCGTTGAGATTCGTCCAAGTCTTCAACCCGTCGTTGGAGCCACATGAAACGGTCTCTGTGGTTGTACTTGTTTAGCGTCTGGGGGGTCATGAGGTGTCCCACACCGGCGGGAGGGAACAAGGGGGGAAGCCGGGCCCGCGCCGTCCGGACCGATGTCACGTAGACCGGCGCCTCTCGGCCCGGTTGCCTCAGGGGCCCGGGCCCTCCAAGGGGTCCTGTGGCAGAAGGCCCACCCGCCCGGTGGCTCGATGCGAAGGAACCGCCTCTTGCCCAGTCGCCGGGCAAAACGCCCATGACCCCCATCCGTGAACCGGGCACCCAGCTCCAGCCGGGCCTCGAACTCATCCGGCCCCCGCCTCCAGGCCAGGGCCTCCCGCCCACCTTCCACCCCCCATGACCCCTCGGGCGGCCGCCTCAGACGACGGCCCCCTATCGGCTCACCCCAGAAAAAGGGGGCCCCGCACGCCAACCCCGCCCCTCGGCTCCCAGGACGGCAGCCCCCTTCCGCCCCTCCTCCCACTGCCCCCGGAGCCGTCCCCATTCGGCCAAGAGTCCCCGACCATTCGGACAAGTGGACTTCGGGGCCATTGTCCTCTATATAACCTATCCAGAGACACTAAACAAGTACCTGCCGTATTGCCGTACCGCCTTCCTGTCCTACTGGCCTATTGCCTTACTGCCCTACTGCCTTATTGCCCGATTGCCCTGCCGCGTCCCGGGTACCTGGCACCTGGGACCTGGTACCCGGCACCTGATCCGGTCCGACGCCAGGAGCCGGATACTGAGCACCGAAGACCGGGCTAAACGCGCACACCGGGTTTGCATCTTGTATCCTGTGCTTGGACCTGACTCCAGGGTCCATGCCTGGGGGAACGGCCGGGGGCGAACCCGGGGACCGATGACTCTGGAGGGTGGGC
>Ga0079992_129358_pt1 | contig 20753 bp, 20 predicted proteins | sample FaiFalFF_MnMetaG_3_FD_69197 | JGI IMG/M metagenome (GOLD analysis project Ga0079992, IMG submission 69197) | Freshwater microbial communities from Yellowstone National Park, Wyoming, USA - Fairy Falls B (FF_Mn_B) MetaG (SPADES assembly) (version 2) | ecosystem: Environmental > Aquatic >... | reverse complement strand
CGGCGAAGCCCACTGGATCAAATGGTGGGAGGTCGAGGTCCCCACACACGCCCCAGCAGCAGTAGCTGAAAAAGTCACTTTCACAAAATCCGCATTCTGACGAGGCACGCAGGGAAAACAATTTATTGGGGTAGGGTGTTAGCTGATTGGATTGGCTACCGCCATCTTGCGGGTCAGGTTTGCTGGTCTAAAAACACCGCTGCTTATACGTGTTACCAAGAAAGCCCAACTCTCATATGCGTTTAGAGAGACCGCGGAGAGGGATTTGGATCGGCTGAGGTCTTACAAATTAGCGAAAGTCGCACATTTTTTTAGAGAGGGCGTGGGGAGGGGACTTTCCATTAAATTAACACGAGTCCTTACCGGAGCATTAAAAAATGAGGTGGCAAACATACTTAACAGCCCCGAAGCAGAGTCTGCTTTCCCCCATCTCTCGGCAAAGTTTTGGGCCCGCACAGCCCTCCCAATGCTGGAGTTCAATGAAGCAATCTTCTCCTCCCCCACTCTTTTAGGCGAATTCCTCACAAATGTGGAGGAGCTTGCGAAGATAACCGCAACACTGATGAGAAAAAGTGAGTATGAAAAGATTGAGGACATTGTCTATGGCTTAGCAACCCTGGTAGACCACGATAGATGGGTTGCTGGAAAAATCAGCGCTGCCGGGTTTGACGACCTAGCTCGGAAACTCTCGGAAAGGGCTCTCGAAACAGCGTTGTCTTTTGCGCAATGTTCCATGGATTTGGCTTTTGCATGGGTATCCGCTGCATCAGCGGCTCTCGGCATAGTCAGAGAATATCGGCGCGAGAACATGTATTACCTCGCTGGGCTGTGTAGAGAGCTTGCAAACAAGCTAGATTCCTACATGGAGACCTTGGACATTGTTGTCGACGACGAGCTGTATGAAGATTTAGTGAAGCTTGGGGCTGTATAGAGACAGTGGCCTGCAGCGTTGAGCTTTTAAGAAAGGCAGAGAAATTTTTACGCAAAGCTCCACAGGATGCTGTTGAAAGGATTGAAGGGAGGTTGGGCGAGCTGGCTGAAAACCCTATATGCGATGAAAAACTTGAGCCGCCTTTAGAAAAGCTATGTAAAACCCGTGTAGGACATTATAGAATCGCATACAAGCTGGAGCCATGCAAAATCATTGTGGTGCACATCGGCCAGAGACGGAGCTTCTATGATGAGCTCAAGTACATCTAGACTGATATCATGGCTTCTCTAACTTTTTTCACCATGTTTTCCACATGTTCTACTAGGTGTGCTGTTTTTTCGGCGGCTGCGGCCACGTAGGCCTCCACGCCTTCGTCGAGTATTCGGTCGAGGAGTGTTCCGCTTATTCCGCGGGTTTCCAGCTCTGTCCGTAGCCATTCGATTCCTTTGAAGGCGGCTGTGGCTGCTAGTCTGTAGCCGTCTTCAAGCCCGTGTTTGCGTAGCGTGAGCTGTACGGCTTCCAGTAGTGTGTGTTTGTTGTTTTCTATTTCTTTCCGCATTTTCTCTGTGTCCGGTGTTAGTGTTGTGAGGCCTTTTTTGATGTTTTTGAGGGCTAGGAGGTTTAGGGCGAGGGCTGTTCCGTAGAAGCGTTTAATTATGCTGTCGCTGAGGTCTCTGTGGAGGCGTGACTGTATTAGCCTTGTAGAGATGTAGGTGAGTATTGCGGTGGATAGGTCGGAGGCCCCCTCGGCGTTCTCGAAATGAAGCGGGTTGTGTTTCTGCGGCATGGTTGAGGAGTGGACCTGCTCAGGCGTCTTTCCGAAGACTAGGAGGCCGTAGCTCCCGAGGAGCCATATGTCCCTGCACAGGTTGGCGGCGACGGAGCCGATTAGTGCGATGGTGGAGAGTATCTCGGACATCCTCTCGTGGGGCTGTATCTGGGTCGGAGCAGGGTTGTAGTCGAGGCCGAAGCTTTTAACGAATTTCTCGGCGAAACTCTCCCAGTCAACCCCGGGGTAGACAGCGCTCCACGCAGAGAGGTCTCCAACCGCCCCGCCGAGCTTCGCCTCAAGCCGTAGGCCGCACAGCTTCTCAGCAAGCCGCGCCAGCCTGTAGGCGTATTTTGCGAGGAGGCTTCCGAGGGTTGTGGGGACGGCTGGCTGCCCGTGTGTTCTTGCGAGGAGCGGTGTCCGGGCGTGGTGGCGGGCCGTTTCGGCGAGCTTCTCGATAAGCTCGGTGAGTGTGGGTAGGTAGGTTTGGTGGATGAAGTCCCTCACCATGAGCGCGTAGGCTATGTTGTTTACGTCGTCTGATGTTAGGGCGAAGTGTATGTGTGGTTTGAGTGCGGCCAGGCCCCTCGCCTCAACAAGCCTGCCCAGATACTCAACGGCCGCCATAACGTCGTGTCCAAGCCTCTCCTCAACATGTTTAACCTCGGCGGCCTCCTCAAGAGAAAGGTTGAGCACAGCTTCCTCCAACCCCTCAAGCCCCCGCAGGTCGACACCGAGCCCAACAGCCTCCGCGAAGGCCCGCAGATATCTTACCTCGACGTAGAGCCTGTAGCGTATGAGGGCGTGTTCGCTGAAGTAGCGGCTACAGGCGCTGAGGGCATCCCTATACCTTCCGTCCAACGGGGATATCGCTTCAAGCGGGTCCAGCAAGCCGGTTGAATGGGTTGGGGGTTTGTATTTTAGCGTTGGGATTCTGTAATAGTATTTCTCAGAATGGCGTCAGCAATCAGGGTTAGGAGCGGTTACATATACCATGTGAAGCGCGTTTATATTCTTCAAACCTCATTTCTTTTTCTTCCTTGGTGAAGTTTTTGACTGGGTATTGTGTTCTGGGATTTTTATACTCCTTAAGTAGGTAGAGGGGTTGGCAATCAATGCAGAAGCACCACCCACCACTGTATTTGCCGACTTCTTACAGACAAGCTATAAAGCCTTCCAGTCCATATTATAAAACTATAGAAAAGCTCTATTACCATGTAAACAGCATAATCCCTCTTCCTTCACCTGAGAACAAATTAAAGATTAAACCCCTCATACATGAGCAAGACAAAGGATTGTAAATCCTATTTTTAGCTTATCTCAGTTTGCTTATATCTCTAGTCCCTCTTCTTCCTCTCCAGATGTCTTCGGTTTATCTTCTCTACTCCCTCTAGTATCTCCTCTAACCTGTCCGTTAATAAAAGGCTAGCTTAGGAAATAGGCTAAGGTTGTATGAACTTATCTCGATAACTGACTGGGCGAATTTGGGTAGACTCATAGATAATAAAGTTGACGGCCTCTATTGAGTATCTCGGTCTAGCTTTGGTGGTGGGAGTACTTTGGCTAGGAATATTTCGCTCTCCTGCATTTCGTGGAAGTCCTTTAACAGTTCTCCAAAACCCTCTTCCAGTGATTTGATTATCTCCTTGATGGGTTTGCGGAGGCCTCCCTTGAAGCTGTTATCTACTATGTCCACTATCTCGGGTTTTATAGCTGGCTCTATCATACCTACCACTACTGTAAGTGAATCTGTTTTTGCAACCTTTAGGAGCCAGTTGTAAACCGGGTATACTGTGGTGTTGTCCAGCTTGAGCGCGTATATGTATAGTTTTACGGGGACCTCTCCTCTGCCGAATATCCGCTCAAACCTCTCTCTTTTGATGGTCAATTCCTTGGGGTCGTCGCTTATGTAGAATATCATCCACCCCATCCCGTCTCTTGCATGACAAGTTAAGGTGAAGTAGAGAACCTTCTTATACCCCGGCTCAACCACTATGTAGATAAAGGGTTTGCCATCATCTACTGTTAGTGCAACCTTCAGTATTTCCCCCCACCTCATTCCACCACCCCGAAAGCCATCAGTATGTTCCTTATCCATGACCTCTTCGACTTCTCTCTGTCAAGTGCGACGGTTACCGCGTCCACTAGGAGTTCCCTCAGCTCTCCGTCGAGGCCGTAGCTAGCCTTTAGATACTCTTCAAGCCTACCCTCCATAACTGCCTGTATAACGCCAGGCATTAGCGCCTCAAATCCTTCAAGCCTTCTCGCATCCTTTTCATCCATCAGCTTAAGAAGCATCCGGTAGGCCTCCTCGACCTGTCTATCCAGCGTAACCTTCATAACCCTCTTAGCTCTGACCGGAAGTATCTCGTAGATTCCCTTGACGGTTATGCATGCGGCACCAGCCTTGATGGCGTGAACCAGCTTGTCGAGAGGCGGGTAGCCTGGGTCTGCCTTGACACGCCTTATCTTCAGCTTACCGGTTGACATACCCTGGGTCAGTACATAGACCTCCGACAGGTTTATGACCTCGGCCTCCTCCAGCGGTACTGGTCTGAGCTTCTCGAGGAGCTTTGCCGCCACTGCGGTGGGTAGTGTCGGCGCCCTAACATAACGTGGGTCGAGGATGTAGAGGGTTCCCGGCTCCGCCCCATTTTTAAGAAGCTCGTCCAAGCTTATCTTGTTCTCGTCCTCAAGGGACTTCAACTCTCCAGGCTGCTCCGTCTCAGCCTGTTCATACATAGCTATCTCCCTACCTATGGTACCCTCTCTTCCACCCTTCTCCTCCCGCTCCTTTGCCTGCTCTACTGCTGCTAGGTATTCGTTGACCGCGTAGGGGATGAGTGCGGCGACATTTGTTATGAAGCTGGCTTTCTCGTAGTCGTTAGCAAACTCCATAGACTCAGCTAATACCGATGCTGCCCTGTAGGAGCCCATATCGGGATCTTCATGCGCCACCTGCTCGACGACCGCCTTAAACTCCTCAGGCTCTACACCAAGCCCCTCAAGCTCATCCAGTATCCACTTAGCTGGTTCCCAATCAACCTTCGGAGGAACTGGTTCTGCAGCCGTTATCCGTCTTGTAGGCGGGGATGGCTGCTGCGGCTGCGGCTTTTCGCCAACATCTGTCGGTGTGCGAGGCTCCCGCTCTGCTACGGGCTTCTCTGCCGTTGGTTTTACATGCTCCTCAGCCTGCGAAGGCTTTTCTTCACCTTTGACATGTTCCTTAAAAGCTTGTGGAGTGGTTTTCTCACTCGACTCAGGAGAGACCTCCCGCTCAAGCTCTGGTACTCGTTCTTCTGGGGTTGTTTTCCTCGATACGTCCTGCTGTATTTTTCTGAATATCTCCCTTATTTTCATTCCTTTGTGGGCTGGTGATACTATGCTGGCCCCGCATTTCGTGCAGTACTTAGCTCCATGCCGTAGGGCTTTTCCGCAGTGTGGGCATTCTATTGTAGTTGTTCCAGCCTTCTGCTCTATCTCCACTGTTATTGGTTTGTGTGTTTCTTCTGTTATCTCCCATGCTTTTGTTGGGATTCTTGTTCCGCATTGTTTGCAGTATTTTTCTCCGTAGATTGGTTGGCTTCCGCATCTAGGGCATTTAATCAGTGTTTCAAGGACTTTCTGTATTGGTTTAGGCGGGTTTATTGCTAGGTTTTCTAAGCCTTCTTTTGATAGCTCTTTTATAACTTCTTCTACTGCGTTCTTCTGTAGGTTTACTATTTGTCTGTCTCTCCATAGTAGTTCTATGTTGTGTTCTGCTTTTTCCCTGCTGCTTACAGCAAGCATCCTCCTAACCCATTCATATAGTATGTTTCTTGTTACTGGTGCGTATCCTTTTAGGGATATGTATGCTGTTAGTAGTCGTCCTGCCATGTATCCCTGCTCAGACGCATACCTAAGCCTAACCATTCTATACTCAGATATTGTGAATAGTACTGTTGAAGCACTGTCGCATCTATCTAGGTCCCTTAGTATGTCTGAGAGCCTTCCATCCCTGTATGCTCTGAATATGTATATGTATTCTGTTGGTGTTTCTGGCGGTCTATACTCCCTTACCAGATTAGCTATCAAAGCATATGGATGACCTGCTGTATATGATGCTATAGAGTGGAGCATTTCATCAGACCATCTCGGCATAAGCTCCTCCAGTGTCCTCCTCTTCCTCCTCCTTTACCGAAAGAGTGTAGTCATAGAACCTGAAGAGCCTAGGCAGATAACCAACCGATAAAACCATAGGCAATAATCCCTATCCTGGAAAAGTTAAATAGTCAACAGTACCATTCATACTATGATTTTCGATTTTGTATTTATAGGCTCAGGACACAACGCCCTTACATGTGCAGCGTATCTTGCTAAGAGCGGTGCATCAGTAGCATTATTTGAAAAGGACAATGATGTTGGTGGAGCATGTAGGACCGTTGAGGTAACAATGCAGGGATTCAGGCACGATATTGGTTCAATTATTCACACAAACATGCCTAATAGTCCAATTTACAGAGATCTAGAACTTGAAAAATATGGTGTCAAATACATCTATCCTCAATACCCTCGAGCAACCATTTTTACTGACCATCGTGCTATGCTAATGCATAGAGACTATTCAAAAATGGCCGATGAAATATCACAATATTCTAAAAATGATCAAAAAACCTTTCTAAAATTGTGCGAAAAATATGGAGAACTGGTAGATCAATTTTTAAAAATCTGGATGTTTTCAACACCACCGCCACTCTCAGCTCAATATTCATTGTTAGAGGGTTATGATGAACTTTTAGAATGGTCGATGATGAGCCCTATAGATTTAATAAAGGAACTTTTTGAAAGCGAGGAGGTAAGGGTTCATTTTCTGACTAGAGTAACAGTTCTCGGGTTTGCACCACACTTTTATGGGCTGGGATTGATAGCGCTAGCCAGAATTCTAAAGGCTGAGGCACCCGTTTGCTTAGGTGGATCGAACAGCCTAGCTCAAGGTTTAAAAAAATATATAGAAGTGCACGGAGGCAAAATTTTTACCAACATGCCAGTCAAAAAAATTGTTGTGAGTGATGACGAGGTCGAAGGTGTTATACTAAACGACGGTAGGTATGTTGAGGCTAGTAAAGGGGTTGTGAGCGGCGTTAATCCTATAATAACTTATCTAAAACTCATTGGCGAAGATCATCTCGACAAAGATTTTGTTAGACGTGTTAAAAGATACCATTCTTACGGGCGTTCACTTTTCGCATTACATCTAGCTTTAAAAAAGCCACCGAATTATAAAGCAGCTCTAAGAAGACCCAATGTTAATATGGCTTTTAGTCAAGAAATGTTTGGAGACAGCGTGGAACATCAATACAGAGCATATCATGAAATAGCTCTTGGATTTTTACCACGAAACGAAAACTTACAGGTAACTGTTCCATCCATATTTGACGGATCACGAGCCCCACCCGGTTATCATGTTGCCACTGTTTGGCAGTATGCTCCTTACAAGTTAGATGGCGTAAAGTCTTGGAGCGAGGTCAGGTCAGAGTACGCTGCATGTGTATTAGATTTATGGAAAAAATACACAACCAACATTGATGAAGATAACGTTATTGCGATGACGGTTCAAGACCCGACAAACACCGAAGAGATTTTTCCAAATTTGATAAATGGAGTTGACGTAGTAGGGGATATGACCCCCGATCAACTAGGTCCATTAAGGCCTCTCTATGGCTACTCTAATTACAAGGGTCCATTGAGAAGATTATACCATGCTGGGGGATATTGCCATCCAGGCGGTGGAGTCCACGGAGCAGCTGGATACAATGCAGCTAATGTTATCGCTGACGATTATGGATTAACCAAATGGTGGATACACCAATAACCATATCTATATCCTATAGGAAAATTTCAATGCAAATTCGTATTTTTAATTATCTTTGATAGTTGGAATGGATCTATATTACCACCAGAAATAACGCACACAATTTTTTTATTTTCAATTACATTTCTTTGGAGTTTTGATAGAGCTGCAATAGTGGATGCTCCAGCGCCTTCTGCAATTAATTTGTGATTTATTAACAAATTGATTATAGACTTGGTGATTTCTTTTTCAGTGACAACGGTATAGATGTCCATATACCTCCTTATAATCTCAAATGATGTCTCCCCAAGTTTACCTGTCGCAAGTCCATCAGCTATAGTAGTTCGACCGACAGGGACCTTAACTGGACTTCCCTTCTGAATGCTTTTCCTAATTGTTTGAACTAGCTTAGGCTGAACAGCAACCAATTTTATATTTTCATTTGCGTGTTTAACTGCTATCGCTATTCCAGCAAATAATGCACCACCACCAACGCCTGTTATAATTAGTTCACAATCTGGTAATTGCTCAACTATCTCAAGTCCTAACGTTCCGTGTCCAACTATTACAGAGTCGTCTTCATACGAATGAATAAACTTGAATCCTGTCTTTTTTTGTAAAAGCCTAGCTAATTGTAATGCCTCCTGATAATTTTTACCGTGAGAATAAAGTTTAGCACCATATTTCGCAGCTAAATGTTTTTTGATGGTAGGCGTATTTTTAGGCATTACGACTATAACGGGAGTTTGCAGTTTCATTCCAGCATATGCTAGCGCTATCCCGTGGTTTCCTGAAGAAGCAGTAATTACACCTTTTTTTCTTTCCGTTTCATTTAAGTTTAAAAGACTATTAAAAACACCTCTAACTTTAAAAGAGCCTGTATACTGTAACTGTTCAAGTTTTAGATAAACTTCACAGTGAAACTGTTCGCTCAATTCATTGCTCTTAATCAGGGGTGTGGTAGTGATCCATTGTTTAATTGTTTGTTTTGCCAACTCAATTTCAGTAAAGTTAACCATATCAATTTATTTGTAATGTCTATATTAAAGCATAACGCCTTTAAGGTACAATCTATTCTATGTTGTTTGAAGGCCTTACAAATGACCCGCTTCATTTGCAGCAAATTACACAACGGCCAGAACATCCTAGCTTGATCGAAGACATCTCTCACCCGACATTAGGTGTTGTAGAAAAACATAAATACTGCCGGTTGCAAAAAATCTTAGATGTCAACTATATTATTGCGGGGCATAATTCCAGCGATTGTTAACCCAATGAACAGTAAGTATGAAATTGTGCTTGATGATTTGAAAACATATGTCGAATGGTTGTCCAAATTCCGATTGGGTGGCATCGCGGTTAATGTCGATACTGGCGAGGGACCTCATCTGACTGATGAGGAGAGAGCTCAAGTAATTGAAACCGTTGCTAGTGTTTTAAAAGGGAAAATACCCATTATTGCAGGAGTTCCGCCCAACTCAACTGCACATGCTGTTAAAACGGCTATCGTAAGCAGAGATGCTGGAGCTGATGCCTTTCTTGTATTTCCTCACCCATTTTTCTTCGGTAGCCCACTTCCACCCTCTCTGCCGTACGAATATCATAAAGCGATTGCTGATGCTACTAAAACTCCAATTGTACTATTTCAGCTTCAACCGGCACTCGGCGGCTATGATTTTACAGCAGAAATATTAAACAAACTTGTAACTATTCCAGAGGTTGTCGCTATTAAAGAGGCAATGTTTGATGCTTTGAAATTTTCTAACATGCTTAGAATGCTAAGAGAAGCCCCTAGAAAAATAACGCTTTTAACAGGTAATGATAATTTCATAGCAGAATCCCTGATTCTAGGAGCTGAAGGGGCTCTTATTGGATTTGGAACTGTTGCAACTGATATGCAGGTCGAAATGTACGAGTATATCCAGAAAAGGAAATATGATGAGGCCATGGAGATTTGGGAAAGTCTTTTACCTCTTGTTGATGCTGTATTTGCACCACCCATAAGGGACTACAGAGCTAGAATTAAAGCCATACTAGCATTTCAGGGTATTATAGAAAATGCTCACGTCAGGCCACCACTCCTGGATATAAACCGTGACGAAATGGAAAAATTAAAGTCGGCGATGACAAAAGCAGGATTGAAAATAGAGAGACAGGTAATACGGATATAATCAAACGAACCGGCAACAATTGCGAAATTAGTCGCCGTAATAACTCTAAAACTTTTACCTATAATTTTCGGGTCAGGATTATAGATGTATGCAGGGTTCTAAGCAGTTGTGTCATATAACTTGCGATTTTTATTTCCAGAAACTTAGATGACTGGCTGGTGGTTTCAAGAATTCTTAGCAACAGCACTATCTTTAAACATTTCCTAGCCTACGTTAAATAGGCAGAACCAACAAAGTTCACGGCATGGACTATGCCCGCAGGCAATTTTCAACTCGAGTAAGCATGGAAACTTCACGATCCAACGCAGATAACGTATGCAGATAGAGTTAAGCTATTTATAATAGTCTTCATCAATAATCTTGACTAAGTCATGAAGTTTGGTATAGTGCCACGCGAATGGGGTTATTTTTACAATGAATCAATTGAACAATGTATCTTGGCAAAAAAAGTAGGCTTCGACTCGATCTGGATAGAAGAACATCACGGTAATGAGCTTTATTTGCCCTCACCTATAACTGTTTTGGCAGGCTTGTCCCAACACGTGCGAGGAATGGAGGTGGGTACTGCAATAGCTGTATTACCATTATATCATCCGGTTAGGTTTGCTGCTGATGGTGCAATACTAGATATACTCTCGGGTGGCAAATTCATAGCGGGTGTGGCTGCGGGATATCGGGAACATGAGTTTAAGATCTTTGGGGTTGATTTAAAGGAGAGAGCTGGTCGCATGAATGAAAGTCTTGAAATAATATCGAGACTTTGGCAAGGTGAGCAAGTAAATTTTAACGGAAGGTACTTTAACGTAAATAATTTTAGACTTGAGCCGCAGCCTGTTCAAAAGCCTCGCCCTCCAATATGGGTAGGGGGCTGGGTTGAAAATGCGATAGAACGTGCTGCTAAATGGGACTTGTGGTTTCCCGGCCCCGTTGGTTCAATCACTTATGTTACACAGGCTTTAGAAAAATATAAAATCTATTTAGCCAAGTATGGGAAAAAATTCGAAGGGTTTGCTCTCATGCGTGAAACACACGTAGCTGAAAATGATGAAGTAGCATTTAAAAACATTGAAGAACCAATAAAGCACATGTACGGAGAGGATTACTCCAAATCAGAACATCCACTACTGGGGAATAAAGGTCTACCAATTCAAGAATGGGCTGAAGACAGATTCATTGTGGGTTCTCCCTCCAGCGTTATCGAACAGGTTGACCGACTTAAGAAACTAGGCGTAAAACATCTTGTACTCAGGATTTCTCTAAGAAAACTTACACATCAGAAGATTATGGACTCCATTAGGTTGTTTGGCGAAAAAGTGATCCCTTATTTTAAGGCTGGTGAAAGTTAACCCAGCACAGCGCCGTTATATATAGGCTGTACAAGTTTGGCATAAAATGTTAGCCAACTCCTCTTACGTGGTACAGGTTTGGGTTTCCACGATTTTAGCCGCTGGTCTAGATCTTTAGCATGCAAGGTAATTTCAGCTTTGTATAAATCGATAGTTATAATGTCACCGTCTTGTACAACAGCTAATGGGCCTCCTTCTGCCGCCTCAGGCATAACTTGGCCAACTACCAACCCTCTGTTTAGACCAGATAATTCTCCATCGGTCACTACAGCTATGTGAGGAGCTATCCCCGCGCCATTGGCTGCGGCTACAAAACCTGCCGCAAAAACTGTTCCAGGTCCCCCTTTTGGACCTAGGCCTCTTAAGACAACGACCTCTCCTTTATTAATAGCCTTTATTTCCCGTATGGCACTTTCTTCATCTTCATACACACGTGCAGGGCCCTCAAAGAGCCAGAGATTTTTAGGAACCGCTGAAACTTTCACTATTGCACCTAACGGGGCTAAATTACCTCTTACTATAAGTAAAGAGCCGTGATTATAGTACGGTTGTTTTAAAGGCTTGACTATGCTAGCATTGGGTTCAGGTATGTTTGATATAACTTCTCCAACTGTTTTACCGGTAACTGTAAGACAGTCCAAGTTAAGCAATGGTGCCAGATTTTTCATTAAGGATAATGTGCCTCCCACTTTTTCAAAATCTTCTATACGTGTAAAACCATTGGGTTTTATTAAAGCCAGTGTAGGGGTTTCACGATATTTCTTTTCAAAAAGTTTTACCACATCTACCTCGAGTTCAGCCTCAGCAGCTAAGGCAGACAAATGACGCACACAATTAACAGAAGCGCCAACTGCTTGTGCTACCGTCACTGCATTCTCAAGGCTTTTTTCATTTATAATATCCCTAGGTTTTATGTTCTTTAAAACACAATCGACTACCTGTCTCCCAGCTTCGACGGCGATTTTTCTCAGCTTCTCACTGCCACCATAAATTGGCGTATTACCCGGTAGGCACATGCCTAACGCCTCTGCAATTATTTGCATGCTATTAGCTGTCCCCATACCGGCACAAACACCGGGCCCGCATATTGCAACATCAGTAATTTTTTGGAAGGTCTCAATATCGATATTTCCAGCATAATATGCTCCAACCATTTCAAAAACATCTTCTATGTCGTACATTTTCGATTCATATATTCCACCCATCTGATAACCGCAACACACCAAAACTGTAGGGATATTAAGTCTTGCAGCTGCCATCAAATGAGCTGGCACAGTTTTATCACATGACGAGAGACAAACCATCCCATCTAACAATGATCCTTCAACCTGAACTTCTATATCATTCACAATTAGATCCCTAGCTGGCATCAAGTACCTTGCCTCCTTGCCAGCACTAGTTATTATATCGCTGGGAGCTGTAGTTCGGATCTCGAATGGAAGGCCCCCAGCCTCTCTCACCCCTTGTTGAACGTACTTTGAAATTTCGTCCAAATGTATGTAACAAACAGAAATATTTGATGATGAATTGACCACTGCTATCTTTGGTTTATCAAAATCCTCTGGTTTTAGCCCCATTGCTCTCCATTGTGCTCGCCTTAACGCCCATTGCCAAGTCCCCGCTTCATAAACGCTACGTAGTTTCATTTTCAAATTACCTGTGTAAGCTTAGATTTAAGCATTAATAAAGACTCAAGTAGATAATAATTACCCCATATCAATTCGTTATTAGTCGCTAGAGCAATTCTTTTGTTATAACATCCCTGCGTGAGCATTCCAATGGGTCTAGAGTCGTTAGGGTTGGTTGGCGTGACTAATTTTGAAAGTGATTCAACACTCTCCACCGACTTCCGGTAATAACGCTGTCTAACCGCCTCATCGTTTACAATTTGTGAAAGTTTTATCAAGGAAGAGGCCGCTATCGCTGTTGCCGAAGTATCTTTAGATGTGTGCGGTATGTAAGGGTCGTTAAAATCCCAAAAAGCGATACTATCGCTCGGTAAATGTTTTACCCAGAAATCTGAGACTAGTAATGCGGTTTGATAAAACTCTCTAACTTCCGGGGCCCATTTTAAAGCAAGGGTATATCCAAGCATAGCCCATGCCTGAGCCCTAGACCATATTGTATCGTCATTATAACCCTTATGGGTATAACGTTTTATCAAACTACCGGTGTTTGGGTCAAAGCTTGCAGATTGGATTACGCTGCCGTCTTCGTTGACACAAAGTTTAATATGCGATAACGCATGTCTCATCCCTATCTCTCTTAATATGTTTTCTCCAGTCTTCTCGGCTGCATAACTTAGCAAGGCTATTGCCATACATCCATCGATGTTCGTCTGGTCTAGTCCAACACTACCCGCTTCTTCTGCAGCCCTCCCCAACGGAATAATGCCCGCGTTCTTGTTGTATAACTTCGCTAGACCTCTAGCACCATTTATAGCCAGCTCTCTGGCTTCTCTATCATCAAAAAGAATGTCACCTAAAGCGGCTCCATAATAGAATAGAAAGCACCTAAAAACGGTTTCAGACTCAATTCTATTCCGTAGATGTCGCATCCATTTCTTGGCCCAGTCAAAAAATTTTTCTTCACCTGTCTCTAGATACGACAGCCAAAGCATACCCACCCAAAAACCACCCGTCCAATCCCCATCCCTAGTACAGATCCATCTTCCATAGTCATCACTATAGTGTGGAAAGCCGGGTAGATCCGATTTAGCCGTAGTTTCAACTCTACTGATTAGGCGATCCATGATCTGCTGTATCTCTAAGCCCATCGAATCATTTATCAAAACAGTTAAATATAAATATATGGTATAGGTAAACCATGTCGTTAGAGAATGGAAAACCGATTATATGGGAGAACTTAACATACGAAGATATACGCGAATTAACGGCAATAACAGACATTGTCATAATTCCAGTTGGTTCAACTGAACAACATGGGCCACATTTACCATTAAACGTTGATGCCCTAATAACATATGAGATAGCATTAGCAGTTTCTGCAAAACGAAGAATACCGGTTGCTCCCTTGATCAAATATGGTCCTTCTATGACACATAAAAATTTTCCAGGGACCATCTCCGTAAAACCTCAGACTTTATTAGCAACAATACTAGATATTTGTAAGTGTATCAGGTTTGCCGGATTTCATAAGATACTAATTTTGAACGGCCATGTTCCTAACGAATGGGTGTTAAAATCAGCAATGGATATACTGAGAGCGAGGTTTGATGATCTAAGGATTAAGGTTTTAAGTTATTTTAATTGTTCAGAGGAAATATATAAAGAATTCACCAAAGATAATGGAGATCATGCTAACTGTTTTGAAACTAGCTTAATGCTTTATCTAAGACCTGACATGGTTAAGATCTCTAAAATTCAAGATGAGCCAGCGAAATCGCTCCCTTTTGATTACAGATACGACCAGAAGAGCCGCACGGGAGTTTGGGGGAAGCCAAGCTTAGCCACAAGAGAAGAGGGTGAAAGGCTTTTTAACAAGATTGTAGAAGCTATCTGTCAATGGGTTGATCTAGCTAGCAAAGCTTCATAACCCCTATTTTAAAGGTTAAATATTAGGTCATAAAAATGTTCTACATAGTAATGTCTAAGAATAACGATCTAGATCTTAAATTTGGAGTCAAAATCCCTTTCTCGCCTTTAGATAAAATTTACGAGACGGCGTCATTAGCCGAAAAACTGAATTTTGACTCTATATGGAGTCCGGACCACCTGACTGGTTTAAACCCACATGACAGGAGCGCGTATTCTGTTTGGTGTTTATTATCTACAATAGCCAGAGAAACACAAAGCTGCATGTTAGGGACCTCTGTTACTGATTGCGTTAGATTAAATGTAGCCGTTTTAGCTCAAACTTGTATGACGATACAGGAGATTAGCAGGGGCAGATTCATCTTGGGTATAGGTTGCGGCGAGGCGCAAAATACATTACCGTATGGTATAAATTATGATAGAAAAATTAAAAGGTTGGAAGAATTTATTATTGGTCTACGGTCTTTGTGGAGTGAAGAAGAAGTAAATTTTGAAGGCGAATTTGTTAAATTATCTGGAGCAGCCGTTTCTCCTTTTCCATCAAAAACCATACCCATATGGATAGGTGCTAATTCACCCAAAACTATTGAATTAACAGCCAGAATTGCTGATGGTTGGCTACCGCTAGCAATAAAGTTCTCCCCATCAGACTACGCGTCAACTTTAAAAATCATGCAAAAATCTATTAAAAGTAAGGATTCTTTTGAGCCGGCATTGTTTGTGCATACTTTGGCTGAAAAAAACGGAGACCAAGTATGGAAGAAAATAAGCGAGATGGGAAAACTTCTGTTAGTCATGTGGATACCTGAAATCTTTAACAAATATGGCATAGTCATTCCCAACGAATTCCGTGCTACACAATTAGACTACACCAAACCCAAATTACAGCGACTTTGCGAATTACTTAATACTCTACCAGACGAACCACTATATGAGCGTTTTGTTGCCGGTACTCCTGATGATTGTATTGAAAAGATCGAGGAGTATACAAAAGCAGGTGTCAAACATTTTGTATTATCCTTTCTCTCACCAGCTTCTATGATAATCGAGAGCATTAAGTATTATTCGGAAAAAGTTGTGAATTATTTCAGGGGGTAAAAATGTTTGACCATCTAGGGATTGTAGTTTCGGATTTGGACAAGTTTGTCAACACAGTGGTTAGGCTATTGGGTGCCATTGAAGTAGATCGAAAAAACCTTGAAGACACGCGTGTTTCTATCTTACAAGTTGGGGGTATTAAACTGGAGATAATAGAGCCTCTTTCGGAAAAAAGTAGGTATTGGTTCGATATGCGTCGTAAAAAAGGCATACATCACTTATCTTTTCGAGTTAAAGACAAGCAAGAAATTTTAAATAGAGTAGATGAAATAGGATTAAAAGTATCATCAATAGTTGAATCAAACGACTACATTTTAATAAACCTAGACGAAGATTTCTTGGATGGAGTAGTAGTTCAATTCATAATAACCAAACATCCTTAAATAGTACACTTAAGTCTTCTTCTTCATTAGTCATTAAATTCTTTAAGCTTGTTTTAATTATTTCGATTAACTCCCACTCCGGAGTATTAGATTGGAATAGCTCCTGTGCATAGGACAGGTCCTTAAGTGCAATTTTTATTTTTGATTTTACCTCCTGCCCATTTATTAATAGAGGTATCCAGTTTTCCCAGATCCAGCTATTGCCTGTACTATTGTTTATTATTTCTGTGAACAACGAGAGATCAACACCTTTTTTACGTGCTGTAAAACAGCATGAACGTGCTACAAAGAGGTTAGCAAGCGCCATGAAACTGTTTAATAGCTTTATTGACTGCCCATTTCCTAAATCACCAACATAATAGATCCTCTTCCCTAACACCTTTAATATACTTAAAGATCTTTCATACACAGGTTTTTTCCCGCCAACCATTATTGTAAGTTCTCCTCGTTCAGCTTTAATCCGTCCTCCCGACACAGGTGCATCTAGGAGGTTTATTTTTCTATTCTCTAAAATATTGTTGAGTTTAATCACTAGGGAAGGGGGAACGGTGCTGGTTTCAATTATGGTGCTGCCAGGTGCTAAACTTTCATACAGACCGTTTTCCCCTATTACTACTTCGTTTGAAGCCTGAGCAGAAGGCAGTGATAGTATTACAGTATCACATCCTTCAGCAAGTTCCTTAAGTGAGTAAGCTGGTAGGGCACCTCTTGTTATGACATCTTTAACATTGGCTGAATCCATATGCCGGGAATACACCATTAATTTATAACCGGCCCTAAGCAAATTAACTGCCATAGGATAACCCATGTTTCCTAATCCAACAACCCCTATCATTATGCATTAATAACGTATGTCCATCTAAAATCTTTTTAGTAGATTTCCAAAAGCGACCACGGCACCATATAATACCAAACCTATTATCGCAATATAAAACAATGAGGCAAAGGCCATAGCTGTTAATAATTGGTATTGGGCGTTTACTATTAAAAACCCTAACCCTTCATTAGCTGCAACAAACTCCCCAACGATAGCCCCTATGACTGCAGACGCCATACCAATACTTAACCCGCTCATTATATGAGGAACAGCGTTAGGAAATCTTACTTTGAAAAAAACCTGTGTCTTAGTAGCGCCGTAGACACTCATCAAGTCTAGCAAATCCTGCTCAACATCCCGTAAACCGTTGGCAGTAGAAACTACGATTGGGAAAAAGGCTATTAAAAATGCTATGCCTATCTTTGGTTCCATACCATAGCCAACCCATATAAGAAGTAGAGGCGCTACAGCAATTTTGGGTAAAACTTCTATAAAAACTATTAGCGGAAGTAGTATTCTTTCAAGAACTAAAGAGTACACAATTAACATCGCTAAAAGGATACCTACAACTGCTGCTAAAGAAAATCCTGCAAGTATTTCAAACAAAGTAACTGAGATATGTTTATCCCAAGGTACATAATACCCCTTTTGTAAGTTTAACATGACGGTAGCTATTTCACTTGGTGCCGGTAAAACAACTCTGTTAATATTAAATATTTGAACCACCACCTCCCAAACTAAAAAGATAACGGCGAACGTTGCGATGGTTAAAGAGTGGGTAGTTAGTTGATACTTAACCTTACTAAGTAAGCTTTTTTCAGGCATCAAATTCAACCCCGAGTAACTTTAAAATTCTTTCTGCAAGAGTGACAAATTTGGGGTCACCTCTATTTCTAGGTCTAGGTATGTCCACTTTAACTTCCTCAATAATTGTACCTGGCCTAGGGCTCATCACGTATATCTTATCAGAAAGGTAAACGGCTTCGTTGACACTATGTGTTACGAAAACCACAGTCTTCCTTTGATGTTGCCATATATTTATTAATTCTCTATTCAGCTGATCCCGAGTTAATGCGTCTAATGCGCCAAAAGGTTCATCCATTAACAAAACATCAGGATCAGTAATTAAAGCTCTACATATCGAAACACGTTGTTGCATACCACCTGATAATTCATAAGGATATTTGTCCTCAAAGCCTTTTAACCCGGTCAACTCAATTAAATACCTGGCCTTTTCTAAATAGTATTTCTCATTCAACTTTTTTATTTCTATAGGTAATATTATGTTTTTTAATACTGTTCGCCACCTTAATAAAACAGGGCTTTGAAATACCATTCCAACGTTTCGAATAGGGTTTACCACTTTTTCGCCCCTTACATACACCTCACCTGTTGTAGGTTGTATAAGTCCAGCGATGATCTTTAATATAGTGGTTTTTCCGCATCCACTAGGACCTACTATAGATACAAATTCGTTTTCACCAATATCAATGTTAACATCGCGTAGGGCTTCAACAGCACCACCCTTTGTTTTAAAAATTTTTGAAACATTTTTTAAACTAATGTAGGACGGAAACGCTCTAGACACATAAATGCCTAATGGTGACGTCATATCTAGAATTTTGGCTATGGTTTTAGGAATTCAGGAACGGGGTAGTTAACTTCTGGTAGTTTGTATATGGTCGGTAGCAAGTCTTTAACCACTACATCAGTTACTTTTATTTCAGGAACGTTGTAGGCCTCGCTAACTGCTTTTATTGTTTTCAGCATTTGGTTATCGTCGATGTAGCCGAGATAATTGTTTCTAATACGGTCTGTTTGCATCGTCGTAATTTCTATGATCCACTGACTTTTTGTTAAGTATGGGTCAAGTTGAGGCTGGTATTTTCTCATTATTTCAATTCCTTCATCTGGATTCAGAATTGACCACTGTGTAGCTAAAAATGTTGCGTTGAGAAATCCTCTAACCGCGTCGGGATACTTTGCGAGAAAGTCGGGGTTAACAACTATAACCATGCCATAAATATCAACTCCGTACTTCCAGTATGGCATTGTTATAACGTTCTCTTTCCCACCACATGCTCTCCAAAGTGTTTCAACAGCATCGTAAAAGAATGGTGTTGCATCGACCTTTTTTTCACAAAGCGATACTATTTTAGCAGCAGCCTCCACATTAACCCATGTAAGACTGTTTGGGTCTATTCCAACTGCCTTAGCCAACAGAGGCCATGCAGCCCGCTGAACATCGCCAGGCGGCGCTGCCGCTGTCTTTCCTGCCAGCTTGCTTGGATGATCGATACCGGATTCCTTTAATGCATGAAACGCGAACGGAGCTCTATCGAAGAAAACTGCTACAATCTTTACAGGCAACCCCCTAGCGGTTGATAAAATTGCACTTACTGCGTCGCCCATTCCTATTGGAACTTCTCCTGTCGCAACGCGCTTAACAGTATCAGCCCCTCCGAACCCTCTCACGATCTTCACATTTAACCCATTCTGAGCGTAGTATCCTTTATCAAGTGCTACGAAATAGGGCACATGCTCTCCATCGAAAACCCAGTTTACTGCGAAAGTGATATCCATTACTTGTTTAGGCTTTGGAGGTGGATTGATCAATGGTGCTAAAGACACTCCGGCTATGAAGAAAATTACCGCGACAACAATGGTCAAGGCACCTATCTGCCAACCTTTCATGATAAACAAAACACCTCAGGATTATTTAAACATTTTCTTACATATGGATAGTAGAATAGGTTTAGGAATAGCTTGAGGTTCGTGATCCCCTGTATTGTGGTCTCTCACGCTTAGCTTGTGGTGGAATATCACCGTCCTCTCCTTCAGATGTCTGAAGGACCTTTCAACCTTGTTCCTCATGCGGAACTTTTCATGCCTATACTCTAGTCCAAGCCTCTGTAGAGTCCATGGATACCATGGATCCCCATCAACCAATACCAACGGCTTGTTAGTGCACATCCTTTATGCTTGAGGAATGCTAGGGCGTTCAGACAGCTCCTACCATACGATGCCTTCAAAACCAATAATTACTTGGAATCTACACCTACAGCAGACCATACATAGATAGCTCCATCTCATATAACACTATACAACTTCTGTGCCTACCACCTAGAAAACTTAACTCGTTTCGTTCCGTAGATTGAGTCCCATATCCGGAACCATCTTCACATCATCTGAACCCTCAACCATCTTGAAGCCCTCACCAGTATACATGACCGCAGGTTAGGGCAACCTGTTGCCGAGGTCTTCTTATCAATCTTCCTTCGTCTGAAAAGGTCAGGCAAGGGCAATGCTTATCACCTCCCCAATAGGTACCAGCTCCTCAACGGGTGTCAGCATGTCTTCACCATATTCAACTACGAGTCTAAATCCGTTATAGGATTTCTCAGCTCTCATGACGAGAGCTGGATTCAGATATCTTCCATGATATCCTCCGAGATGCCACGATACTACTAATAGCGTGACATTTTCTTGGTTGAGCTGGTGGGCTATATGTGCTAGGGTGTGCATCTTCTCCCTAGCATAGTCTGGGTGGTTTATGGTGAGTGGGTGCATTACAGCGGATATGCTGTCCACTACAACTAGTATTGGTCTTACGTATCTTGCCTTCTTTAGGATCTCTATTAGTGTGTCTAGTAGCCGGCTTATGTCTACGGCCTCTACATATACCGCAGGAGTCGCATATTCGCGTATTGTTTTAAGCTCTGTGTCTATGTAGTATGCTATGCCGTTTCTTGATGCTAATGTCTTTGCGGCCGCTAGGGCTATTAGTGTTTTACCGCTGCTAGGTGGGCCGTATATTATGCTTGTCTTTCCTGCTGGTATTCCTCCTTGTAGTA
>Ga0079992_130760_pt1 | contig 20768 bp, 21 predicted proteins | sample FaiFalFF_MnMetaG_3_FD_69197 | JGI IMG/M metagenome (GOLD analysis project Ga0079992, IMG submission 69197) | Freshwater microbial communities from Yellowstone National Park, Wyoming, USA - Fairy Falls B (FF_Mn_B) MetaG (SPADES assembly) (version 2) | ecosystem: Environmental > Aquatic >... | reverse complement strand
AAATTGCGAACTTGGGATTTTGAAATAAGGAACTCGCTTCCCTGAAAATTTCAACTCCTCATTGGTAAATTGCGAACTATGAAATATCACAATAAAAGATTTGACCTACCCTCATTTCAACTCCTCATTGGTAAATTGCGAACCAAAAAAATGGAAATTAAAAAATATTTAGAAAAACTGTTTCAACTCCTCATTGGTAAATTGCGAACAATTTTCCTTGTTTCTTCTATAAAATCTTTTTCTTTGGTTTCAACTCCTCATTGGTAAATTGCGAACTTAAAGAAGAAGACATAGAGAAAGCAAAGAAGTTTTGTTTCAACTCCTCACTGGTAAATTGCGAACTAAATCCAACTTTTTTTATGACATCAAACAATTAGAAAGTTTCAACTCCTCATTGGTAAATTGCGAACATTTTTCTCTTTTTCAAAAATTTCTCTTATGAAAAATTTCAACTCCTCATTGGTAAATTGCGAACAACCATCTTATATCTACTTGCATATAAAAAAAATGTATTTCAACTCCTCATTGGTAAATTGCGAACGAGATAAAGAATGAGGAAGTGAAGAAGATTTTGCGTGATTTCAACTCCTCATTGGTAAATTGCGAACGAAATCAAACATCTATCGTTGCATAAGACATAAAAAAAATTTCAACTCCTCATTGGTAAATTGCGAACTTAGCATGTTTTCACCCCCCTTCTATTCAACGAACTCATTTCAACTCCTCATTGGTAAATTGCGAACCTTTGCATTTCTTACAATAGAAAAAGTCTTTCAGACATTTCAACTCCTCATTGGTAAATTGCGAACTTAAACTCCATAGCTTTACACCCCCTTTCTTTTTTTATATTTCAACTCCTCATTGGTAAATTGCGAACTTTTCCATATTTGTTTTTAACAAGAATATTTTTTATTATTTCAACTCCTCATTGGTAAATTGCGAACTCGGTAAAGAAAGCAATTCAAGAAATTCTTATTGAGATTTCAACTCCTCATTGGTAAATTGCGAACGATGTATCCAGAAAAACATCTGGTTCTATTTGATTGATTTCAACTCCTCATTGGTAAATTGCGAACTATTGAGATACCTTCTTTATCTTTCCATCTGCATTCATCATTTCAACTCCTCATTGGTAAATTGCGAACTTTCAGAATGTTGTCAAAAGATATATAATTTTTATTCATTTCAACTCCTTATTGGTAAATTGCGAACAAAGATATGAAAATTAATTATGGATTAAAAGACATTCAAATATTTCAACTCCTCATTGGTAAATTGCGAACTTTTCGTTTGTATGAGAAAATTTTATTCTTTTTGGCATTTCAACTCCTCATTGGTAAATTGCGAACGTAAAGCGGTTGTAAAGTGTTTTCCACAATCCCCCTGATTTCAACTCCTCATTGGTAAATTGCGAACATGGCGACGAATTTATCGGAAGAAGTAAAGCAGATGATAATTTCAACTCCTCATTGGTAAATTGCGAACTTTCATCGAAAAAGACAATACTGGATTTTACCCATTCATTTCAACTCCTCATTGGTAAATTGCGAACTTGCAAGAAAGTGATTAATTATTTTCACAACAACTATATTTCAACTCCTCATTGGTAAATTGCGAACCCTGAATTAATTATAATCATTTTTGCTTGAAAAGTCAAGAAATTGAGAAATTTTTGGATTTTTTCTTTTGAAGGTCAATTCTGATGGTTCAAGAAAACCAGATTTTTAAACGGAATTTAGCAAAATATCGCTCCGGAAACCTTATCTGACAAGGCTTTCAGAAATTTTTTAATGCTGCATCAAGATGCGCTCGCACACTCGCACACACGCATCAAGATGCAACTTACATCTCATACATCCCTCATCAGACAAGCTCTCCCAAAATATAACTTTCAGATTTACCTAAATTTTGCATTTTTGAACGAAATTAAAACATATTCTTAAAATATAAATATGCGGAGCCCAAGAAAAATAAGGCAAAGAAAAAAGCAAAATAAAACACAGAAAAAAATCAGAACAAGTATAAGTATAAGCCAAGAAATCTGGGAAGAACTCAAAATAAAAAGCATAAAACAAAGAAAAACCATAGGCGAAATAATTGAAGAAATAATCAGAAAACAAAAAAGAAAACCAAAAAAAGAAGATATAGTAGTGATATAAAGATCAGAAACAAAGAAATAAAAGAGCAAATCTAAATCAAAGATGTAGCAAGGTCTTTTCCCTCTCCCAAAATTATTTTTGTACACAACTTTTTGCTCTCAAAAACATAAAAATAAACAGAATCATAACTTTCATCTATGACGCTTTTTAGCTCATACTTACACTTTTCAAAATTACTTTCCGTTATCTCACCTTCAAATACAGAATTCTGTACCCAATTGAAATACTTGATCAAAACTTTCCTTACTTTATTTACCCTCTCTTCTGCTATATCATATGTTACAATAACATACATACCAAAACCACCTCCTTTATATTTACCACCAACTTTTCAGTGGAGAGTAAATTTCATCACCAATAATATGTTTTAGCAATTTGTAAAGTTCAAGCCTTATTAAACCTCTGAAAGAAACCTTCCTTTTGAGCTTCGCATGAAACACGGTTTGAGACAACCTATTATCAATTTCAGATACAAACTTTTTCCTCCCACTCTCAGATAGATAACAGTAATTCAAGTTCTGATCAAAATCACCCTCATCAATTTGTCCCTTACTAAGAAGATGAAAAATAACCCTATCAACTATTATAGGTTTGAATATCTCAGAAATATCAAGAGAAAGAGAAAACCTCTTGTGAGATGGCTCATGAAGATAACTTATAGTAGGATTAAGAGGTGTTTTGTAAATTTCTGTCAAAATAACCGAGTATAAGATGGAGTTACCAAATGAAATCATAGCATTAGCAGGATTCATAGGAGGCTGTCTTGTTCTTCTTACAAATTCCAAATCAAAAACCTTCTCAAAAATCTTATAATAAATTTCTCTTGCCCTACCCTCATAGCTCATTAATTCCTCTATTTTACCACAGCCGTAAATTTTACTTTGAATCTTTTCAACTTCATTTGCTAATTCCTTTGTTTCGTCGTATTGAGAAAGATTACGAGAAATTTGCCACAAAGCTCCCTCAACAAAACTCTTTGCAAGAAAGATTCTTTTTTCATAATCTATATAATGTTCAACTTGTTTTACAAGAACAAAACCTGAAACCCTCGTCTCACGAGGCATATATGACCCTGCGTAAAAACCGTAGTAATTATAAACATGAACGGGAATACCATGCTGAGATAAAAAATTCAAAAGCTTAGTATTTAAATCTACCTCACCAAATAAATGAATTTCCTCTATATCTTCCACAGGAATATACCTTTTACCATCGCTGGTTTCAAATAAAATCGTATTCTCTTTTCTTCTTATCCTACCTGATGAGAATATCCAATAAGGTCTTGGCATAACCAAAATCAAATTTCTTTATAAATCAAACCCAGCAGAAGTTATAATAAGCGCAAGACTTACAATATGGCTTCTTTTGAGGTGGAGGAGGTGGTGGGTCGTAACTTTCTCATTTTAGGATAGTTTAGAATACCTTTCTTTCTTACTCCGAACTTTTTTATAAGGTAATAAATGTAATATTTGAGCTGAATTTCATCTGCGTGAGACATCTTATCTGAAAGCTTCACTTCCCTTATTATCTCTCCAACTATGTCTATTTTTATGGTATTATCTATGAGAGCCTCTCTGGTTACACCTTCATCAGAGTATGCAATAGTGTGGAGGAACTTTCCTAAAAGAACTCTCTCTGAATCACTCTCCATCGCTATTCCCTTTGAGAAAAACCAAAGCTTTCTTTCGCATATCAGAGCGTAATTTACCTTTATACCTTGAATTTTCAGCTCAGAAATATCTATACTTTGAAACTCATCTTCTGAAACCTGAAATTCATCAGATAAATCTGAAATCTCTCCTTTTTCCTCCACAAATTTTATTTTATGAACTGATTAGCTGAATTTTCATTCAAGTGGTTCAAATTTTCGATACTTTACAAAATCTTTACGAAAAAAGAGAAAACATAAAGTTTCTATAATTTTCCTGTATATTAAGCTTTTTAGTAATAAAGATTAATGGGCTCAAATGTTTCTGTTCTGTCTTATAACAATCTTTTCTATTTGAAGTATTCAGATATTAGATTCACCACTAAAGTACTTAAACTATAATTCTCGTCACTTCTTTAAAACTGAATCCATCGACTTAGCAAGATACCTCCAAGCAGTGCAAGTCCAAATAGCGTATGGAGCTGAGCCGTCAACAGATCTAAAAGTGTGAAGGCGACCCGAGCTGGTTGGAAAGCAATCCGTATGTTACGCCATGCGTATGGAACGGTCACAAGTGTCAGTAGGGACCAGATAGGAAGCCACCCTAAGGCAACAAATATGATAGTGAGAGCGTACGCTCCGACGACCAAGACCAAATAGTAGATGCTAGAGCCTCGTGGACCTAAAAGGCCAGCTATAGTCTTATAGCCTGCCCGCAAGTCTTCCTCAATGTCTCGGAAGTTATTACCATGCAAAATGGCGATCGTCAAGAGACCGAATGGCACAGATAGCCAAAACAATTTCCACCATATCTGTTGTACTAGAACATAATATGTACCCATAACAATCAGAGGGCCAAAAGTCAGAAATACAGCTAGGTCCCCGAGAGCTTTATACTTGAATCCCAAGGGCGGAGCTGTGTAAAAGAACCCCAGTATGGCTCCAACCAGTCCAAAGATTATAACTGGCCAACCCCGAAAGTAGGCTAAGATCAGTCCGATTACGCAACCTAGCCCAAAAAGCAGAAGACCCCACCGTAGGTGTGCACTAGGGTTCATAAGACCATCGACCAGAACCCTGCTCGAGCCCAGAACCCGCCAAGTGTCGACTCCACGACGATAGTCAAAAGCGTCGCTAATAACATTTACGCCGGCATGCATGAGAAGAGCTCCTAAGAAAGTCAGCAAAAACCATGTCCACGAAAATTGATGAGCCATCAGAGCTCCAAGAAGAACCGACATGACCGTCACTGTGAAGGAGAATGGCCGGGTGGCCTTCCAGTAAATTTTCCATTTTGGTAACTGCACGCTCATTTGCGTCTTAAAGATTTGCATGACTTCATCGGTAACCTCGATTTCCGCCCGAGGCTTCCAGACTCCTGTGAAGTCAGATACATACAGACGCGTAGGTCTGATTTGGAAGACCTCAACACCTGGGAAAGACTTAGCAAAAACAACGAGTTCTGGGGCTTTCCGAAAGATGATATGTCGCTCGTGACACTCCTCAATAGGTCCCAGACGCTCGGCGATGCCCTCACCTTGAATGAATTGATCAGGAACTCCATGCTCAATGACGAAAAACACACGGGGGTTAGCTATGATGTTCCGGTAATTCCGACCCTGCTCGAGAGCCACATAGATATATCCGTCTTCCTCACCGTAGTAGACCTTTCCAGCCCAAACTTTACCATCGGATGAACTGACCAAGGTGAGGGTCTTGTGGTTCTGCAAGATTTTCTTGGCAACCCGTATGGCGTCTATAATTTTCCGGTCCATCATCTTAACTCACCTCCCAGATCTTCAATTACCAGATTGTAAATCTTTGATATTATAGTTGTTTTCTCCTTAAAGGCTCAAAAAATTAAGAAATTTTTGGATTGGCTCATGCCTTTAAGTAATCGGAAAACGGAAGCTACAAATTACCCCCATAATAAAAGCTTAAAAAATCAGATTTACTCTTGTTCTACCTTTTATAAATGCTTTTTCACTCAATAATTCCGATATCTTAAATGGTAGAGCCTTTACCTTTATACCTTGAATTTTCAGCTCAGAAATATCTATACTTTGAAACTCATTTTCTGAAACCTGAAATGTATCAGATAAAGCTGAAATCTCTCCTTTTTCCTCCACAAATTTTATTTTATGAAATGATTAGCTGAATTTTCGCTGAAAAGTTGAATTTTTACTAAAAAACCATCTTTTTCCGAAGTTTTTATTCATTTTTTTGTTGTCACATCCTTCATTTTCTTCTTACAACATCAATCAAACCGAAACCTTGACCTGTTCTTACTCCGAGCCCAAAATCATAAAGAAACTGCAAAATCTCTGGCTCACCAACTATATAAAATTTTCCTTTGAAACCTTTTACCTTACCTCCAACCCCATCAACTATCATCTCTTTTATTTCGTAAGGCTCCAAATAAAGCTCTGATTCAGGGAATTTCACCCCTTTTATATTTTCGTATCTTTGTTTTGTTCTTTCGTAAAATGCACGGTTGAATCTTTCCAAATCATTTGGAGTCACATACCACAAATCAAAATTATTTGCAGGCTGAGTGGGATCTGTCATAACACAAACTCCAACTGTCTCAAAAAGAACTTTCCTTTCTTTTATTTTCTCTGGATGGAAAAACTTTGTTTGAACGAGAAAAAAACTTATGTCTTGTATCCTTATGTAATCTTCCTTTATATGTTTGAGCTTAAAAATTCCGTTCCAAAAATTTATCAAAGCTTCTTTGTCACCGGAAGAAAATATCATAGAAATACGGGGTCCAACTTTCCCGTATTTCGCAAAGTCTTTGCCAAAAAACGGAGAAAATACATAAGGCTTCCACGACTTTCTATCAAACAAAACTTTGTAATAATCAAGGTCACTGTGCTCAAAAGTTTTCTTCAAAAAAGAAATAAAACGCTCCCTTATTTTTCCGTCCTCGTAGCAACTTTCTCTACCCTCAAAATAAAGTTTGAACCTCATAAATCAAGCAAGCTCTACTTATTAAACAAGCTCTACTTATTAAATTAAGCAAAATTATTCAAGACTAAAAAATTTTATTTTCGGTGAAAATTAAAATTTAAAAATGTGCAAAAATGGTGATGGATACGGTTTTCTACATCGTGGCTTTACCCAAAAGAAAATTTTGCTACATAAAAACTGACAACCGAGAAGATCAAGAAAACAAAATAGGATATAGAGCAATTGTAGAACTTGAAAATGATAAATCTGTCGGAATAATAATAGGTAAAGCGAGAAGAACGAAGGAATGGGAAATTGCCCAAAAATATGAAATACCAGATGAAATACCGCTCCTACCCCAAAACATGATAGAGCTCTCAAAAAAAATAGCAGAAAAGTATTTTTGCGATATATTTGATGTACTAAAAATCATGTGTCCCCCAAGATACTTTGAACTTGAAGTAAAACTTAAAAATAAAAGAGAAAAAGCAACTGATAAAAATAAAAAGGAAAAGAAAAATAAAGAGGAATATAGCAAAGAAGTGGATTCAGAAGAATTTGAAGAAAACGGAAAAGAGGGTGAAGAATGGGATACAAAAAATAAAACTCTGAAAAAATCCGAGAAAAAATTTTTAGAGCTACTCAAAGAAAAGAAGAAGATAACATTAAGTCGTGCCAAAAAGATTTTGAAAATAAAAAGAATATTAGAGCTTGAAAATTTGGGGTTAATCAAAATAACTATCTCAAAAAAACAAAAATCAAAAGAAGAGGTAGAAAAAGCGCTCAAAAAAATAAAAGAAAAAAAAGAAGAAGACAAAATCTACAATCAACAAAAGGAGAGAGTAAAACTTTCAGAGGAACAACAAAAAGCATTAGAAGAAATCTTAAACAACGAAGGAAAATTTTTAATTCACGGAGTCACGGGGAGCGGGAAAACGGAAATATATTTGAGAGCAATTGAAAAAGAAATCCAGCATGGAGGAGCTATATATCTTTTACCAGAAATATCTTTGACAACTTTTCTCATAAAAAGAATAAAAGAATATTTTCCAGAAGCTGTCGTTTTACACTCTGCATTAACTCAAAAAGAAAGAGAGATAAACTGGTGGGCTATAAGATACGGAATAACCAAAGTAGTAGTAGGTGCAAGGTCTGCAATATTTGCTCCGTTTGAAAAAACAAAAATAATAGTCATAGATGAGGAACATGATCCCTCATACAAACAATCACCGGAAAGCTCAAATCTTCCTGTTTTTTATGACGCAAGATTTGTGGCAGAAATGAGAAGTAAAATAGAGGGAGCAAAAATAATATTTGGTTCGGCTACTCCATCAATAAACACATATATGAGAGCGAAAAATGGGGAAATTAAACTTATAAAGCTTACAAAAAGAGTTCCGGGAATGGAATTTCCAAAAACGCAAATCATAGATCTGAAAAAATCAGGATATGATGAATTCTTCTCATTCCCAATCTCACCTCAACTCAGAGAAGAAATAGAAAAGAGAATTATGAGAAAAGAAAATGTTATTTTGCTTTTCACAAGAAGAGGTTGGGCTCTATATGTTATATGTACAACATGCTCCACAAGATTTACTTGTAAAAGTTGCTCATCATCTTTGGTTTATCACAAAAATGAAGGGATGGTTTGTCACTGGTGCGGGAAAATTTATCCTGTGCCAGAAAGATGTGAAAGATGTGGATCAGAAGAACTTGAAATCGTAGGCTTTGGAACAGAAAGAATAGAAGAAGAAATTAAAAATGTTTTCAAAGTCCCAGTATTCAGGATGGACTCTGATAATGTCAAGAGCGAGAAAAAAGCTATGGAGATACTGCGAAAATTTGAAAAAACATCACCTGCAATATTAGTTGGAACTCAAATGGTTGCAAAAGGATTTGATTTCCCTTCTGTAACACTGGTTGGAGTAATATTGGCAGATACAGAATTTATGCTACCTGATTTCAAGGCAGATGAGAGGGCTTTCGCAATACTAAACCAAGTTTGTGGAAGAGCAGGAAGAAAAATTAAATTTGAAAATCAAAATTCTGACGATCAAAATTCAGGAAACGAAAACATAAGCATAATTCAAACTTTCATACCAGAGCATAATATAATAAAATATGCAGTATCGCAAAATTATGAGAAATTTTTTGAAGAAGAAATTCAAAAAAGAGAGGAGTTTGAATTACCACCCTTTTCTGAAATAGCATGCATAAGATTTTCGGGAAAGGATGAAAGGAAATGCTATGAAATTGCGGAAATGTTTTTTTCAAAAATAAAAGAGAAAGGTTTGAGATCTGATCCACCAACAAAATCAATAAGGTATCTTGTTTCAGGAAAATACAACTTAAAAATGCTCGTTTATCTCAAAAACGAAGATGAAATAAAAAAATTAAAAGAAGTAATAAAAAAGTCACATTTTTTCCTTCACGGAGTAAAAATAATTCTTGATATGAATCCAGAAAATGTGCTCTAACTAAAACAATGGGTCAAGGAATTTCGGTTCCATAACTTGCTCATATTTGCCGTCTTTGCTTACGCGCCACAAACCAATAGCATTTATACCGTGTCTTCTTTTCTTCCCAAAAGTTATCGGGAAACTTACGGGAGATTCCCAATTTTCCATATTTTCAAGGACTTCAATTATTTTCTCCCGCGTTGGCTCGGGTCCGGCTCTTCTTAAAGCTTCCTCAACAAGAGCCCCAACAAAAATGCCATACAAAGTAAGAAATGGAGTTTTTGCAAGTTCTGGGTTCAATTTAACAATTTCATCAAAAATCTGTTTTGATTCAGGATATAGTTGAGGTAATTTTATAACTCCTCCAACATATGCTCCATCCCACGCTTCCCCTGCAAGATGAACCATAACAGGATCTGCAAGGGGGAAAGAAGCAAGTATTTTGGGTTTGACTCCGAGTTCTGAAAGTTTTTTTACAAAAGCAGCCGTTTGTCTCGGGTTAGAATAAATAATAACCGTATCTGCTCCCGCATCTTTTATTTTTTGTGCATGAACAGAAAAATCAACATCTGCAAGCTCATGAGGAACTTTGAGCACTAATTTGTCCTGGGCTACGGATTCAACACCTTTTAAACCTGTCTCACCATAATCGTCATTTTGATAAAAAATAGCTATTTTCTGACTTCCAAGTTTCTCAATTGCAAACTTTGCCAATTCCTTTCCTTCCTCAAGGTAGTCTGTATATGCCACAAAAAAGTATTTTAGTTTTTCCCAAGGATACCCAACCCACATTCTAACATTTCCCAAGGGAGCGATTGTTGGAACTTTCTTTTCCGCTATCAAGTCCCGGTTTGCCGAAACATTAGCTGTTCCCAGGGGAGCTGCAAAGAGTAAAACTTTGCTGTGGAGTTCTTCTATGTTTGCTCTCATACGAGCTGGAAGATATGCATCATCTCTTGCGAGCAAGACTATTTTTCTCCCGTGTACTCCGCCTTTTTTCTCATTTACATATTGGAAGTATGTTTCCATAGCTTTTGCAACTATACCCCACGCAGCAGCGGGACCAGAAAAAGGCTGACTTGTTCCGACATAAACTTTATCTTTCTCAACTCCGGGAACTTTTTTCTCTTTTTTCTTCTGGGCTTCTGAAATGCCTACAAAAGCCAAAACAAAAACTACCAAGACTCCAAAAAATAGGCTTGCCTTTTTTCCTTTCATCTCCTTCCACCTCCTTTTTAAATAATTTTTTTGAACAAAAAAATAGTAATCATATCACAAAAATTTTTCAATTCAAAAGCAAAAATTTTTTCAGATCAAAAGCAAAATAATAAGATTAAAAAAACTATAAATGTAATGGGAAAAACAAAGATAAAAGAGACATTAACAATTTTGTTTTTTCTCTCTTCTTTTTTGGTTCTTGTCATAAAGGAGGGTGAATGTGATAAATTCGGAGTAGGCGTAATATTAGGCGATCCGACTGGATTGAACGGGAAATACTGGATAAGTAAAACAGATGGAATAGAACTTTCTTTATCTTGGAGCTTAGTAAAGGATAGAATAAAGATTTTGGGAGCTTATGAAAGATCATTCGGAATAGGAGCAAAGATAGATTTCCTTGAAGAACTTTCATTTTTCCCGGGAATAGGTGGAGCAATATCCATAGGGAAAGATTTTGGTCTTGGTGTTATTATTCCATTAGGTGTAGAGGCGTTTTTCAAAAAGGTACCAATAAATTTATTTTTGGAATTAGCTCCGGGTCTTGAAATAATTCCAGAGACTTCATTTGCACTTTTTGGATTTTTAGGTGTAAGATGGATTTTCAAGTAAGGTAGCAAAATAAATATTTCAAAGTTTCAAGTTCAAGCTTTCAGGTATTGCTTTTTTAGGTTTTCTATGAAATCTGTTTTACCTTCAATTCCAAATTCTAAAAAAGCTGAAAATGTCCACGGCATCATTTGGTAGAAGAAGAAAGCAATTCTTTCCGCATACTGTCTTATTTCCCACTGAGCATCCTCTTGCAACCTCAGATTTAAAAAATTCATAAGAGACCTTGGATTAACGGACCAGTAAAATTGAGTATAAAGTGCGAGAGGTAAAACTGCCCGAGCCATTTCTCTTGCTACCCCGCTCTGGATTAATCTTTTATAAGCTTCATAACTTCTCTTTATAGATTCCTCATATATCTTTATTAGTTCTTCTTCATTTTCAATATATGCTTCAACACTTGCTTGTTTGTTTTCAGGATGTGGAACTCTTAACTTTTTCGGTATGTAAAACTCCTCCTGATATTCAACATATCTTCCAGAGATTTCGTTAAAAGAACCTATTCTGTGTCTGAACCATTGACGAGCAACAAATATGGGGGCTTTAACATGAAAAATGAATAAGGAGTGCTCAAAGGGTGTTCCGTGATGATGTTTCATCATATATTTTATAAGACGCCTATCCTGTTCGTCTCCTTTCAGTTCTTTCCCATATGATATTCTTGCTGCTCTTACTACCATAGTATCTCCTCCTCCAAACTCAATCAAGGCTACGAATCCTTTATCAAGTGTGTTTATTGACTTACATCTTCCACAATAATCCCATTTTCTTGCTCCGAATTCAATTTCAATTGTAAAACCTTTTCCACATCTTGAACATCTTGCCATATTTCAAAATTATTTTTCAGAATAGAAATTGGATTTACGACTGAAAATTTTTTCGGTTTTCCGCGGTAATCGTTCAGAAGAAAACTTTCAGTGATATTAACTACAAAGAACAAGTTCGCTAAAATAAAAATAGATGAAAAACAAAAAACTTGCAGTAGCAATAATATTATCAGCAATCATATCAGCATACCTTATATTTGCGGGTATGAAGGAGAGCATATCTTTTTATATCACTCCATCTGAGTTTTTCAAAGATAAGCAAAAGTACGAAAACAGAAAACTCAGAATCGGTGGGTTTGTATCAGAGCTTTGGTCAAAAGACCTTGATTATTTCTTCATTCTGCAAGATGGAGAATTTTCAATGCCTGTAACATTCAGAGGAGTTCCACCGGATCTTTTTGCAAAGGCAAAAGGGGCAATAGTAGAAGGTTTTTGGGATAAATCTAAAAATATCTTCATCGCAGAAAAAATAATGGCAAAACATAGCGAAGATTATCATCCGCCTGAAACAAAAATCAAAAAATAGCAAAACACAAACTAAAAAAGCAGATAAGAATAAAAAACGGAAAAATGTTCAATTTTTCACACTTTTGAAAAAAAATGATTATATTATATTATTATAAATTAAGAACTTCAACGGGGGCGGAATTAAGAAATTAATTTCTCTCACGGGGTATTTGATGTCATAAAAAGTATATTATTATTGAATAATAAATAAACAAAGAAAGGTAGAAAGGAGGAAAAAATATGGAAATAACTGAACAGAGGGGAAAAATAATAGAAAAAAAGTCGGAAATTCTGGAAAAGGTAGTAAGAGCTATGCCTCCGCTTCCGTCTATTATAAAAAACCTCTTGAACCATACTTTCTACGAGGAAGTTTCTATATCAGAAGTTGTGCAAGATATAGGTAAAGACCCGAACTTGGCAGGAGAGATAATGAGACTTGTAAATTCCCAGTCTTTTTCTCTTATCAGAGTTTCAACTCTTGAACACGCGGTAATTCTTTTGGGGGTAAAAAATGTATTTAGAATAGCAATCGCAATGTGGGTAAAAAATATCGGAGACACATACTTACCTGGATATCAACAAAAGAAGGGAGAACTTTCTTTTAATTCTTTCATAGGTGGCTATGCCTCAAAAAGGGTAGCAGAAGTATCTTATCCATCTCTTTCATATATTGCTTTCTCAGCAGCAGTTTTGAGGAACATAGGAAAAATTGCAATTGACCAACTTATACTGAACAGAAAGTCCGAAATAATACAAGAAATTTTCAAAGGCAAGAGCGAAATTGAGGTAGAAGAAGAAATACTTGGAACAACTTTCACTGATGCAAATTACATGATAGCAGAAGTCTGGAACCTACCCGAAGAATTAAAAATACCTATGAAATTCTTCAAAACACCACATCTCGTTCCAGAAGATATACCAGAATATATAAAGTTCACGACATATATAGTTCATGTAGGAGATGTTATATCTCAAATGGTAGGGATAGGCGGAGGTTTTGATAATCTTGTGGAGAGATTCTCACGAAAAAGTTTTGATGTTCTCAAAATAAGCGAAAAGCATATAGAAATGATATTTACTGAAACATTCATGAAAGCAGAGCAAATCATAAGCGAATTTTTTGGAGAGCAGCAAAAATCTTTAAGAGTATAAAAATAAAAGGTAAAAAATAGAAAACAAAGGGAGAAATTTATGCTTGTTGAAGCAAAGCATCAGGTTGGAGTATTTAAAAGGTTCCCTCTTTTATCTGATTATCCAAAATCTTTTGTTTTAAAAGATAAGAGAGAAGTTATAATTCGTCCGATGATAAAAGAAGATGTTGAAGAGCTTTATAAATTTTTTTCAAAGCTTGACAGGGAAGATAAACAATTTTTAAGAGATGATGTATCTAAAAAAGAGGTAATAGAAAAATGGGCAGAAAACTTAAATTACGATGTAGTTTTACCTTTACTAGCTTTTTATAATGGAGAAGTTGTAGCAGATGGAACATTGCATGCATCAAATTATTTTTGGTCAAGGCATGTAGCAGAAATAAGATTGGTTGTTGCAAAAGATTTCAGAAATGCCGGTCTCGGAAAGAAAATAGTTTCGGAGCTTTTTTTCATAGCGGTAAAAAGAGGTTTCAAGAAAATAGTAGCACAAATTCCCTTTCATCAACAAAATACAATAAGAATTTTTGAATCGCTTGGATTTGAAAAAGAAGCTATTTTAAGAAAACATATAATAGTACAAGGTAAAGGATTTTCGGACCTTCTTATTATGTCTATCTTTACAGATAATGTTGTTCAAAGTATAAAGAGAGCTTCATAAAAACAAAAGTTAATTAAAAACAGAAGTTAATTACTCAAAAAATTCTACTTTTTAGATAAAGAGCGGAGCAAGAACTAGCGTCACAGTTGAAAGAAGCTTTACAAGCACATGTAAAGAGGGACCCGCAGTGTCTTTCAGAGGATCTCCGACTGTGTCTCCTACGACTGCTGCTTTGTGAGCTTCTGTTCCTTTTGCTCCTGATAGCTCTATTGATTTTTTAGCATTATCCCAAGCTGCACCACCGTTGTTGAAAACTGTTGCAACAAGAATTCCGGAGATTGTTCCTATCATGAGAACTGATGCTACCGTTTCAGCTCCCATACCTATGAGTTTGAATATTATCCCTACGAGTGTTGGAACTACAACAGGGAGTAATCCTGGTATTATCATTTCTTTGAGAGCTCCTCTTGTTACTATATCAACGCATGTTCCGTATTCTGGTTTTTCCGTTCCTTGCAAAATTCCCGGTTTTTCTCTGAATTGTCTTCTCACTTCATTTATGACATAGTATGCTGCTCTACCCACAGCTCTTATAGCTAATCCTGAGAACAAAAATACGAGCATAGCTCCTATGAGTCCAGCTACGAAAACTTCTGGTTTCGCTATATCTACTGATTTCAAATCTACTCCATAGTTTCTGACCTCATCCAAATATGCACTGAAAAGTAAGAATGCTGCAAGACCAGCTGAACCGATTGCGTATCCTTTCGTTAAAGCTTTTGTTGTGTTACCTACTGCATCAAGTTTATCTGTTATTTGGCGAACATCTTTTGGCTGGTGGCTCATTTCTGCTATTCCACCTGCATTATCGGTTATCGGACCAAAAGTATCCATTGCAAGAATGAAACCTGCTGTTGAGAGCATTCCCATAGTAGCTACAGCGGTTCCAAAGAGCCCTGCATCCGGAAGCCCAGTTGATCTTCCAAGATAATAAGAAATTAAAATTGCTATTCCTATTGTTATTGCTGGTAATGCTGTATTTTCAAGCCCTACAGATAATCCGGTTATTATATTTGTAGCTGGTCCGGTCTGAGAGGACCTTACTATCTCTTTTACTGGTCTATATCTATCTTCTGTATAGTATTGTGTTATGAAAACAAATGCTGCTGATGTTAGAACTCCGACTACTCCGCACAGGAAAAAGTTTATCCAAGCTGCTGGGTAATTTGGGTGATAAAGTAGCCATCTTGATGCGATCGCAAATCCTATCATCGCAAGTACGACCGAAAGGTAATAACCTCTGTTCAGAGCTCGCATTGGGTCATCATCGTTGCTTTTTGCGTTTACCATCATTATACCTATTATGGAAGATATTATACCGAATGCTCTCGCTACAAGTGGGAACATCATAACTCCAAATATCCACGATGCTTCGGCTCCTGCTACTTTTGATGCCATAGCTGCTCCTAAAATCATCGCTCCTATGTTTTCAGCCGCTGTTGACTCAAAAAGGTCAGCACCTCTTCCTGCACAGTCTCCAACATTATCTCCGACCTGATCTGCTATAACGGCGGGGTTTCTTGGGTCATCTTCTGGTATTCCGGCTTCAACTTTTCCTACAAGATCAGCCCCTACATCTGCGGCTTTTGTGTAAATTCCTCCTCCAAGCTGAGCAAAGAGAGCCACAAATGATGCTCCAAACCCGTACCCAACGATGAGCAGGGGTATCTTTGTTGGTTCAGCGGTTGAGAAAAGTTTCATAAGAATATAGAGTCCACCTATACCAAGTAGGCTCATGGATACGACCATTATACCGGATACAGCTCCACCTCTTAGGGCTATTTTTAGAGCATCCGGTAGGCTTTTTCTTACTGCTGCGGCTGCCGCTCTTATATTACTTCTTATGCTTGCCCACATACCAACATATCCTGCAATAAGAGAAGAAATTGCTCCTGCTACGAAAGATAGAGCTATCCAGAAAGCGAGCTCTATTGCTGATGAAACCGGATCAAACGGCTTGTGTCCTCTTATTATTCCGTATCCTACAAACAGAGCTATTGCGAAGGGAATTGAAATATAGATTATGGTTTTATATTGTCTCCGTAAAAACGCCTCTGCTCCCTCTTTTATAGCGTCTGATATTGCTCGCATTTCAGGGGTTCCTGTATCGTGTTTTAGAACCCACCTTGCAAGCAGAAAAGAAAATATGACCCCTCCTATGCTGACTCCCATAATTACTAATATTATTATCAACTCTTTCATAGCCTCAATCCCTCCTTTGATAGAAATGGTATTTTAAAATATCTCTTACTATAAGAGAGAAAAAAAAAGTTGCAGAAAATTCAATTTAATTTGTTTTGTTTTTAATTTTGCAATTATGCCAACTTTACTTACGGAGTTTTTTGGGGTTTCTGGGAAAATTCAGCATATTGTTTTTGAAATTTTTGCATTTTTTTTGGTCTTATTTTTGGGTGCCTTGGCTGTAAAAAACAGAGAATCTATGATTTCAAAGATTTTTTCTCTTGTTGTTGATTTTTGGAGAAAAATGGCTTTATCTCTTATGCATGAGGAAGATGCTAAAAGGCATGTGCCGTTTGTCTCATCTCTCTTTATATTTATCTTAATTATGAATATTATGGGGCTTATTCCCGGTCTTATGCCACCTACTATGAATATAAACACGAATATCGGAATTGCTATTTTTGTTTTCCTGTATTATAACTATTTTGGTTTCAAAAAACACGGATTAGGTTATATAAAACATTTTCTCGGACCATTTTTACCTGTTGCCTTTCTTTATTTTCCGATAGAGCTTATCTCTCACGTTTTTCGCATTGCAAGTTTATCAATTCGTCTTGCGGGGAATATGACGGGGGATCACTCGGTTCTTGAAATCTTCACTCATCTTACTTATCTTGTGGTTCCAATTGCATTTCTTATTTTAGGCACAATAGTTTCAATAGTACAAGCTTTTGTATTCTCTATCCTTTCACTTATATATGTGGCTCTTGCTGTTGGAGAGGAACATTAAGCAAATTTTTATTTTTGACAAATAACTAAGCGAATATGGATTTTTGGCAAATAACTTGGAAGCTTTTGAATTTTTGGGCAGATTACGGATGTACAATCTTGCAACCTTATGATGTTGAAGTTGGAGCAGGAACATTTCATCCTGCAACCTTTTTTGGAGTTTTAGGTAAGGATAGCTGGAATGTAGCGTATGTTCAACCTTCACGCAGACCACAAGATGGAAGATATGGAAAAAATCCGCAACGGCTTCAACATTATTTTCAGCTTCAAGTAATTTTAAAGCCAGCACCGGAAAATGTGATTGATTTATATATTCAAAGTTTGAAATATCTTGGTCTTGAAGTAGAAAAAAGAGATTTTAGATTAATAGAAGATGATTGGGAATCTCCGACCCTTGGAGCGTGGGGGTTAGGATGGGAAGCAAGAATTGATGGAATGGAGATAACTCAGCTTACTTTCTTTCAGCAGATGGCGGGAATTGACCTTGATCCAATTTCTTTTGAAATAACATATGGTCTTGAAAGAATAGCTCTTTTTGTTTCAAAGAAAATTTCAGTTTTTGATATAGACTGGGGAAAAATAAGGTATGGAGATTTTTACAAATTAAGAGAAGAGCAGTGGAGCATTTACAATTTTGATTCAGCAGATGAAAAGCTACTTTTCAAGCTTTTTGATCTTTTTGAAGAAGAATGTATGAGACTTGTTAAAATAGGACTTTTTATACCTGCTTATGATTTTTGTATAAAGTGTTCGCATGTTTTCAATATATTAGATGCTCGTGGTGTGATAGGAGTTGAAAAGAGAGCAGAGTTCATTTCTCGTGTGAGAAATCTCGCAAAAATGTGTGCAACAAAATATTTGGAATCAAAAAATCAGCTTACATAAATAGATATGGAAAGACCAAAAAAATTTCCTTGTCTGATAGGACTAAATATGGGGGGATTTTATTTTTACCCTAAAATTCACGAATCTGTCTTTATTGCTCCGACAGCTTCTGTTATAGGAAATGTTGAGATAGATGAATTAAGTTCTGTCTGGTACGGAGTTGTAATAAGAGGAGATGTTAATTGGATAAAAATAGGTAAAGGTACAAATATACAGGATAATAGCGTTATTCACGCAGAGACAGCATCTTTCCCGACATATATAGGTGATTTTGTTACTGTAGGGCATAAAGCAACAATACATGGTTGTATAATAAAAGATTTTTCTCTTATAGGAATAGGAGCTATTGTGATGAATGGGGCAGAAATCGGTCCTTTTTCTATTGTTGGAGCGGGAGCTGTTGTAACTGAAAACACAAAAATACCTCCTGGAACTCTTGCAATTGGTGTTCCAGCAAAGGTAAAAAGAGATTTGACCGAAAAAGAAATAGAATCTTTGAAAAGGTCAGCTCAAAGATATATTGAACTTGCAAAAATCCATTCTGAATCCTTACATTTTATCTATTATGGAGGAAAAGATTGATAACAAAATTAATAACCAAGGTCAAAATCAAAAGAAAGAAAGATTTTTTGATAAGTTAAAAACTTCAATAAAAGATAATTTCGTAGTGGGCTTGATTTTTTCTGGTCCGATTTTAGGAACGCTGTATATCCTTTATCTTCTTTTTTCTTTTTTTGATAAGATTTTTGGGCAGATTTATTCCAAGATTTTAGGTTTTAATATTCCTGGTGCGGGTCTCATAACGCTATTTGTTTTCATAGTTTTGTTGGGAGTTTTTGCAAGAACTTATTTTGCGAGTATATTTTTGAGTACTTTTGAAAGGATCATAAATAAAATTCCGCTTGTAAGTTCAATTTATTCTACTTTAAAGAGTGTGGGTGATATTGTCCAAACAAGGCGCTCTCTTGGAAGACCAGTATTTGTGTATGTTGGGCAATCTTATATACCTGCATTTGAGATATCGTCTGACGATAAAGTCTCATCTGTTCTTATACCTTCTACTCCTAATCCTACAACAGGTTTTGTTTTTCTTTTCCCTAAAAAGAATGTGATATATCCTAGTATTTCTACTGAGGAGTTTATGAAGTTTTATTTATCTTTGGGAATATACAGGTTGAAGATTGATTTAGAGGAGTTGGAGAAATTGCGCCTTAAAGTTGAAGAAAAAGAGATTTAAGGAGAAGTTATTAACTTGAAATTGAAATGAAGGGTATTTTGAAAATTTTCAGATTGATATTTTTTATATTTGTTGCTTTGTTAGCAATCAGAGGATTTTTTACTTTTTTTGGAAAAGAAAAATTTAAAGAAGCAATATATGTTTTGAAACTTGAAGATACAATTTTATCATCAGAGAAAATAGTAAGTGAGCTGAGAAAATTAGAGAAAACTGATTTTATAAAAGCAATTATTTTGAGAGTAAATTCACCGGGCGGAACAATAGGGGCATCGCAAGAGATATATCTTGAACTCAAAAAATTTAAAGAAAAAACGGGGAAAAAACTTATATGTTCAATAGAAAATATCGGAGCTTCGGGAGCATATTATGTTTCTCTTGCTTGCGACAAAGTAATTGCTCTCCCAGGTTCAATTGTTGGTTCAATTGGAGTCATATCTTTCTTTTTCACAGTAGAAGACCTCCTGAAATATTTGAAGGTGAAACCTTATATAGTAAAATCTGGGAAGTTCAAAGATACAGGTTCTCCGTTTAGGCAACCTAACGAGCAGGATTTAAAATATCTTGAAGACATTGTTATGAAACTTTTTGAGGAATTCAAAAAAGATGTAGTTCAAGTGAGACCAGCTCTTAAAGACAAAATAGATGAAATAGCAGATGGAAGAGTATTTACAGGAAAGGAAGCATTTGAACTTGGACTTATAGATTATATAGGAACTTTTTCTGATGCTGTAACGATTGCGAAAGAACTTGCTGGAATAAAAGAAGAACCAAAAATAATATTCCCAGAAAAAAGAAAAATTCCTTTCTTGGAGGATATATTGAAATCATTAGTAAAACAAATAATCTCTAAATTTCTTTTCCCAGAAATAATGTGAGACTGCAACTCAAAATAGGATTTGAATATAACTCATTATATACTACTTTCTCTTTGAAGATAATAAAATGGGAAATTTTAAAAAGAAAGTTTGTTTTAGACCAGCTCATTTCAGAAAATCTTCCTTCTCTGTTTTTCAGACTACTTGAAGAAAAAAAGGAGGAGGGCGAATCTGATGAGAAGGCAAGAAAAATTGGGAAAATAAAAGTTAGAAAAACAGATTACTTTTCTTTTTTGAAAAATCTCATCAGAAAAAAACCCGGAAAAATATCAAAAATAATTTTCTTCGTTCATAAAGATAGTATCTCAGACCCTGATTTTATCAGTGCATTATCTTACATTCAAGCCTTGTTTGATAAAAAAATAAAAATTATACCATCTGAAAGGTATGAGCTGCAAGTTGAATTTGATGTAAAATTTTTGGCTCTAATTTCGTCTATTATACCGGTTCTTCTCGGAAGGCAACCAAGATAAAAGTTCAAGAATTGTGATGGTTAAAGACTTGTAGCAGGTGGTGGGCAAACTTGGGTTACACCTTCCGGAAATGTTGTTGAACCCGGATACACATCTTTGTTGTCATCGTTGCAATCTCCATATGTAGAACAGAGTTCATCTGC
>Ga0079992_134189_pt1 | contig 20776 bp, 18 predicted proteins | sample FaiFalFF_MnMetaG_3_FD_69197 | JGI IMG/M metagenome (GOLD analysis project Ga0079992, IMG submission 69197) | Freshwater microbial communities from Yellowstone National Park, Wyoming, USA - Fairy Falls B (FF_Mn_B) MetaG (SPADES assembly) (version 2) | ecosystem: Environmental > Aquatic >... | reverse complement strand
CCGAGTCTGCATATGTTAGCGATAATATTGCGAATCGGGTCTATACTCTGGGCAAGCAGGTTCCGATTGCACCGCGTCGGTTTCCCTGGTGGCTCCTTGGGGTACTGGTAGGTTTCCTACTTGTGTTAGGTGGGATTGGGGTCCGTTTCTATAGGCGCAGGAGGGCGGCTCTAAATGGCTAAACCCAAAGGGCTGGTCATTCTGGCAATAGGGCTGATAGGCGCCGCGGCTGCGGGGCTCATATTCCAACAGCGTTCCGCACTGCAGCATAGCGCTACTACTATGTCGCAAACTGATAGCCCTGACATAATTGCCCGCGCAAGGGTCTGGATTGGCTCCCGATTTGAAGAGGCGTTTACCTATGCCGATGTGAAGTTTGTCAACCGAACCAATTTCCGATGGAAGGTGAAGCGGGTTCTCTACTCGTGCTGTGGTAATACGGAAAAGTACTATCGCTGGACGCCTGATGTGGTACCCCCGGGTGGAACCTTGCGCGTTCATGCGCGATTGGACTTGTCCGGGCATACCGAAAAGGTGGCTGAAAAACCTATTCGCCAAACCTTTTGGATAGAAGTACAAACAGACGGACACCCCGCCAAAGGCTTTTTGGTTGCCGAGTTGGAAGGGGTTCAAAAAAATTGTCTTCCTGACGCGCCTCTTTATCTCAGCCTGCAATCCTCACAAGAGGTTCTCTATCAGTTTCATCCTGACCTTAACCTTCACGGTATAAAAGTCGTATCCACTTCGCCTGCGTTAGTGGCTTCGGTGGATTACAGTCATAAAGCGTTAAAACTAAAATGTGATAATAGTAATAATAGCTATTCTGGTAAAATTTTAGTCTATGACCAAGACAAACTTCTTCGCACCCTTCATGTGGAGGTGTCGCCGCCCAATCGCTTGTGGGTCACGCCACGCTTTTTAGGGTTCGGCGTTTTGCATCGAGGTAGAAGCGTCAACAAAGAGCTAAAACTTGTTTTTAGCAATTCAAACCAGATGGGGAATAGGGTTCAGCTCTTGACCCCCTCCGTGCCGGCAGGGGAGTTTCGGCTGGTTTCGGCGAAGCAAGAGAGTAATTCAGTGTTGTTGGTTATTGAGTTTTTACCCCAAAAGGCGGGGCGCTATTACGGGACGCTGAGGCTGAAGGCATCCGATACGGTTTTGGATATTCCTTGGAGCTGCGAAGTAGTATCTGGGGAGTGAGAGTGGGAGCCTGCGTACACAAGCATCCACTCAGTGGGGTACAGTTTAGATGCGATGGCGAAGGCGCGGGTGCAGTATGTGTGTGCCAACTGTGGGCATATAACGCCCCGCTGGGTGGGGCGCTGCCCCGAATGCGGTGAGTGGAACACCCTCCAGGAAGAATCGGTCGGCGTCGTGCAACGGTCGCCCAAGCGCGGCGGTGGGCAAACGACGGTGAAGCCCTTGCTGGCGCAGCCCATCACCGCCTTGCCCGAAGAGACCGAAACGCACCTGCCCACCGGCTTGGAGGAGTTCGACCGCGTGCTGGGCGGCGGGATTGTGCGCGGCGCGCTGGTGCTGATTGGGGGCGAGCCGGGCGTCGGCAAAAGCACGCTGATGCTCCAAATCGCTCATCGGCTCGCCCAGCACGGCACGGTGCTTTATATCACGGGCGAGGAGTCGATCCGCCAGCTACGCCTGCGTGCCCGCCGCTTGCAAGCCGAACATCCGAACCTGAAGGTCGCCGCGGGGAACGAGTTGGAGAGCATCTTGGCACTGTTGGAAAGCGAGCAGCCCCTCGCCGCCATCATCGACTCCATCCAGACGCTCTCCACACCCGCCATCGAAGCGGTGCCAGGTACTGTGTCGCAGATTCGCACCTGTGCCAGTGCGCTGCAGCAGCTCGCCAAAGCGCACGAGATTACCCTGTTTCTAATTGGGCATGTGACCAAGGAGGGCGCGATTGCGGGTCCGAAGGTGCTGGAGCATCTGGTGGACACGGTGCTGTACTTTGAGGGGGAGCCGCAGGGCGCGTTCCGGATTCTGCGCGCGACCAAGAACCGTTTCGGCGCGACGGACGAGATTGGGGTGTTCGACCTGCGGGCGGAGGGGCTGGTGCCTGTGCCGAACCCATCGGAGCGGCTGCTGGCGGAGCGGGCTGCCGATGCGCCCGGCTCGGTGGTGTTCCCGGCGTTGGAGGGCAGTCGCGCGTTGCTGATGGAGATTCAAGCCCTCACCACGCCCTCCTTTCTGAACACGCCGCGCCGCGTCATCACCGGGCTGAGCTATGAGCGGGTGAGCCTTGTGTTGGCGGTGTTGGAGAAGCGGCTGGGCTACCGTATGATTTCGCACGATGTGTTCGTGAATGTGGCGGGCGGGCTGCGCTTGCAGGAGCCAGCAGCCGATTTGGCGGTGCTGGTGGCGGTGGCATCGGCAATGCGTGATCAGCCGTTGCGTCCCGATTTAGTGGTGTTTGGCGAGGTGGGTTTGGGCGGCGAGGTGCGGGGCGTACCCCGTATGGAAGCCCGATTGCGGGAGGCTGCCCGCATGGGTTTCCGCTACGCGCTGGTGCCGCACAGCAATCTCCAACGCCCCCATGAGAGGCTCCCGCTGAGCGCATTCCCCGTGCGCCATGCCCGCGAAGCCATCTCGATGGCGCTTGCCCGCGAGGAACCGAGCAACTAAGGGTAGGTATAGGTGTACCGCATCGGGTTGTATCGCTGATAGCCGAGCGGCGGGAACATCTTCTGCGATTCGGGGTTATCGGCGTACATGCTGCGTCCGTGCCGCACAAAATACTCGAACTCCTCCCGATAATTTTTGATAAAGGCGCGAATCGGCCATGCGGCGGCGTCGCCTAAGGCGCAGAAGCTCCGCCCATCGATATGGTCGCATATCTCCAGCAGCAGGTCGATATCCTCCATGCGCCCCTTGCCCTGCAGGATACGCTCCAAGATTTGCACCATCCAGCGTGTGCCCTCACGGCAGGGTGTGCATTTGCCGCACGATTCATGGGCGTAGAACTCGGCGGTACGCCACGCGAAATGCACGATACAGGTATGCTCATTCAGCACGATACAGCCGCCCGAGCCGACCATGCTGCCTTTCTCCATCAGCTCCTCATAGCCGATGATGGCATCCACACACTTTTCGGCAGGCAAGATGGGCATCGAGGAGCCACCGGGGATGATGCCTTTGAGCTTGCCCCCTGCCACCCCGCCTGCCATCTCGATGAGTTCCATCAGGGGTGTGCCGAACTCCACCTCGTAGTTGCCGGGGCGGTTCACATGCCCGCTGACCGAGAAGATTTTGGTGCCGCGGCTGTTTTTGGTGCTGGCGCCCAGCTGGGCATACCACTCCCCGCCGTTCAGGATGATGTGCGGTACGCAGGAGAGCGTCTCGCAGTTGTTGATGAGGGTGGGGCAGTCCCACACGCCTGCGATAGTGGGCAGGGGTGCGTGGGGGAATTTGAGGCGCGGCATGCCGCGCTCGCCCATCAGGCTGGACATCATCGCCGATTCCTCGCCACATTCATAGGAGCCTGCGCCCATGTGGATGTAGAGATCGTAATCGAAGCCGCTGCCCAGAATGTTTTTGCCCAGATAGCCCGCGCGGTATGCCTGATCGATGGCTTTGCGCACCTGGCGAGCGCACTCCACATATTCGCCCCGAATGTAGACATAGCCGCAGCGTGCCCGCACCGCGTAGCCCGCGATAATTATCCCCTCGATGAGCTGGTGTGGCGCACGATACATCAGCTCGAAGTCTTTGAAGGTGCCGGGTTCGCCCTCGTCGGAGTTGCACAGCACATAGTGAGGCTTTTCGTCGTCTTTCGGGATGCCGTTCCATTTAATCCATGCGGGGAAGCCTGCGCCGCCGCGCCCGCGCAGCCCCGATTTCTTAATCTCGTCGATGACCGCTTGACGCTCCATCTGCAGCGCCTTGCGCAGCGCCTGATAGCCGCCGTGCGCTTCGTACACCGCTATCTCATCATAGTTCGGAATGTCCCGACATTTCAGCAGCAATCGCACTTCTCCCATCGCTCTTCTCCCTGATAATGGAGTTTCGCGTGCACCTGGCAGGGCATAAGAGCCGCCCCAATGCAGGCTTAACTGGCGCACTCCATCGCTAAGTAGGCTTACCGCATCCGAAAAAGGAGTATACCCGTCCACCATCGCCTTGATTTTCGCTCATGGCGAGGTATAATATGGCATCGGGAGGATGATGCCGTGAGAAAAACAGGTTTCACCTTGATCGAGCTACTGGTGGTGATTGCGATTATCGCCATTTTGGCGGCGATTCTCTTCCCCGTGTTTGCACAGGCACGCGAAACAGCGCGTCAAATAACCTGTGGGAGCCGCTTTTATCAAGTGGCGCGTGCCGTTGCCGCATATACCAGTGACTTTGATACAACCCAGCCTCTAACCCAATGGTTCGCTTCCTTTGCGGGCGATCCTGAAGAGGCAGAATGTCGCGATCGGATTCTCGCCCAGCTTCTGCAACCATATGCCAAGAACTGGATCATTTTCCGCTGCCCATCCGACCCGCAGGCAACGGATGCGATTCTGGATAAGTGTCCGCAAGATCCAGGAGAGCAACCGCCTACTCGTCAGTGCGCTCGAGAGCATCGATGGGCACTCAAAACCAACCTCGGCTACAACTATGTGTATCTTTCCCCAATTATGGCGGGCAGTTATCCCAGCGCAAATGGCTGGGCAAATGTTCCTGCTACGGACGCGCGTATCAAAAATCCAGCCAGTACCATCCTATTTGTTGATAGCCTCTGGTGGCGTGATGAGAATACACGCCAACCGCTCTGTGGCGGAAACTGGATTGTGATGCCCCCTTGCCGATGGTGGTACGATGCTGCAGGGAATCGCATCGACTCCTTCACTATCATTCGGGAAGAGTGTACCAGCAGGCGTGCCTGGGGCTGGTACAGCTATCGTGGACAGAGCTGCAGCAATCCATTGCCCGCCTGTTGGATGCTGGAAAACGCGCGTGGATGGTACACTTGGATGGAGTTTGGAGGTACTTGGCCCTGGCACCGCAACGAGCGGATGATGGTGGTGTTCGTCGACGGGCATGCGAAAGCCTACACACCGCGCCAGCTCACCCAGGGATGCGAACTGATGTCCATGTGCCGTGGACGCATCACGAACCCGCAGGAGTATCTGTGGGATCTGGACGATTACTATTGAGGAGCAGCGTATGGAGATTCCTAAGCCAGTCGCCTGGTTAATTATTATTGTGGTTGCCTTGCTTGCAATCGGCACAGCATGGTACCTTTCAGGCGGTCAGCAGCGCGCCTCGAACAAGGTATCGGGGGAAGCCTACCCTCAGGTTAAAGGCGAGATGCGCCTGCCTGATAGCGAACTGCAGCAGGGCCCACCCCCTCTCCCTGGCGTGGGTGGACGCTGAGTACCGCCCGCCATCTTCTGCGATAATGGTAGAGGCATGTTCACCATGCCTCTACCATTATGGCGTACCAATCCACTCCTCTACAAACTGTGCCATCTTGCTATAAGGGGCATAGAGACCGATGCAGTTGGCGCCCACGGTGAGAATCACAATCAGCAGGGCGAAGCGAATAAGGGAGAATCGATAGAGCCGTGCGGCATGCTCGCATCGCGCCTCATACCATTGTGCCAAACGACCGAGCATCCCCACCACATCGCCTGTCTGCACGCCGGTACTCAACAGGCTCACCTCTTCGGGGGCGAACAGCCCGGTGCGGGCGATGGTACTATCCAGCGGTTCGGGATGGTCGCTATAGCCCAGCTTGACCCGCAGCAGCCTTTCGGCAATTGCACGATTGGGCACCGCATAGGCTGCCAGCTCCCACGCCGTGCCCGGCATCACCGCAGCGTTCATCAGCCGTCCCAGATGCTCCACGAACATCTGCAAGGCGCGAGCGCGAATCCAGTCGCTATAGCCCCATAGATAGGGCACGACCAGCGCCGCAGCCGAACGCCAACGCTCCAGCCGTGCTGCGCGCGTCAGCACCCACCATACCCCCCATAGCAGCAACATGAGTAACCAGAAGGGCACCCCGTAGCGCAGCACCAATAGACCCCACGCCTCTAAAACGGCTTGGGTAGGGTTGACCGAAGGCGACTGGGAATAGCGCAGCAACCCCTGCATAAAGGCTGCCGAAACGGGGGCAAGCAGCGGCACCACCAGAATGCCATTAATCAGCAGCAGGCGGGGCAGCCAGAACCAGAGCCGTCGCCGCCAACGCTCCTCGAAATAGGACGCTAATTGACTGGCGGCAGCAGGCAGGTAGCCTCCCATCTCCGCCGCCCGAATCGCGCCCACCGTAAAGCCGGGAAAAAGCATGGGGAATCGCGCCATGCCCTCGGAAATGCGCGTGCCCCGTTGCGCCATGCTCGCCAGCTCCCTGCAAGCCGCTTGCAGTCGTCTGTCCAACACGCGTTGGCTCAAGTGGTGGAACGCATCGGCAGGGGTGTAGCCCGCTTGCCAAAAACTGGCTAACTGCGCAAAAAAGAGGGAGAGCACGCGGTCATTCACCGTCGCACTTTCCCAAAGGGGCGCACTATGTGAGGACGCCCCATGTAGGGGCGCACGGCCGTGCGCCCCTACATGGTCACGCACCTCCACCAGCTGCTGTACCAGGTAGCCCTGTGCCTGCAGCAATCGCTGTGCCTCCTGCGGATTCGCCGCCTGCACGGTGCCTGTTTGGAATCGCCCAGACCGATCAATCGCCTGATAACGATAAGCGCGCCTCATAGGGGCGTATCTCCTGCTCCTGCAGAAGGGGGTTTTTCAGCAATTCGTGGACGGGAGTGCCATCGGGCAAAACCCAGTCAGGGGTCATCTCGACCAGCGGTACCAACACAAAGGCACGCTCGCGCATGCGAGGGTGGGGAATAACCAGTCGCTCGTGCTGGAAGGTCAGCTGGTCATAGAGGATGATGTCGATGTCGATCGGGCGGGGCAGCCATCGTCCGCCCTGGTCGTGGCGACCTTGCTCCCGCTCCAACGCCTTGAGCGCGTCGAGCAAGGCGAGTGGCGGATGCTCCGTTTCAGCCCACACACCGAGATTCAGGTAGGGGCGCGGGTCGGGGGTCTCGCCGACAGGGGCGGTCTCATACACCCGGGAAATCTGGCGGGGATACACACCATACGCTGGCAGACGCCGTAATGCCGTCCGCAGATGCTGGAGCCGATCGCCCAGATTGGAGCCGAGACTCAGATAGACGCGTGCCATCTCCTCACGGCATGGTGGGCGGTGCTGGACTTGAACCAGCGACCTCCTCGGTGTGAACGAGGCGCTCTGCCACTGAGCTAACCGCCCACTGGTGCGCGGGGTGGGACTCGAACCCACACGGGCTGCGCCCACATGGCCCTCAACCATGCGTGTCTACCAATTCCACCACCCGCGCTGAACAATTCCATTATACTCGATAGGGGCAGGCTTTGTCAAGGGGTGGGGGAGGGTGTTCGAAAAATCGCGCCTGCGGCGTGGTTTTGAGGCGGTTTTAGCAGGGCACGGGAACCGTGCCCCTACCGGTACGGGTGCGGTTTCCGCACCCTGAGTTTAGGCATTCCCGCGCCCTATTCGTGCCCTATTTTCGAACACCCTCCCTGTCCCCCTTGAGTTTTTTGTCATCGATGAGGTATACTGTCTATAGTTTCTTGGGAAGCCTTCAGAGCAAGAGGAGGTGTTGAAGCGATGAAGCGGCTGATGCTGCTGACAGGTCTGTTGACACTGCTGGCAACCTTTGCTGCTGCGCAAGTTGTTCTACCCCCTATTCCCCTCTGCGTGGAGGGCGTAATTGGAAGGGGGTTGCTGACCAGTGGTCGTCCTGAACTTCCGCGACGCATCGAGTTCGAGACCCAAGTCTATCACTACGAGACTCCCTGGTACGACCAGATCTGGGGCTATTTCTGGCTCCGTGCATGGGATGAGAGTGGTACCACCGTGGAGCTGCGCACCCGACAGATCGACGAGCTGGTTGTCGAGTTTACGCAGGAGGGTGGCGTCGCCACCTTTCGCGGTCCTGCGGAGGCAACCGTTCAGCGTGGAGGCTTTACGCGTCGCTATCGCGGCGAGGTCGTAGTTCGCGTGCTGGATGGACGCCCCTCACCCTGTCTGGAATGTCCGACCGATCGGCTTGCTGTGACGTTCACCTCACCTGAACTCCCTTCCCTTATCACCTTTGATGGTTATGTTATCCCACGCACAGGTGATATACGCGTGTTCCGTCGCTGCGGGCGTTAGTAGGTAAATGCCATCGTGTGCGGCGGCGCGGCGATGCGTTGCTGCCGCCGCACCCACGCAGGAGTGTAGGTGAGCGTGAAAGAGCCGACCCTCAAAGAACGATTAGATACCATTCGCGCCGAATCAGGCATTCCCGCATTAGCAGCCTTAGTGGGTGATTCGCGGGGTGTGCGTGATTCGGCTTGGGTGGGAGTGCGTCGTGCCGGAACGCGCGAAAATATCCGACCAGACGATCCCTTCCACATCGGCTCCTGCACCAAAGCGATGACGGCGACCTTAGCCGCGCGCCTCGTGGAGCAAGGAAAGATTCGTTGGGAGACCACTATCGCCGAGGCGCTTCCCCCTCTAAAACAGGCGATTCACCGCGATTACCATGCGGTGACCCTGAGCCAACTCTTATACCATCGGGCTGGCTTAGCGGAAGATCGAACGCCCGACCCGTTGCTTTTCCTGCGCCTGCGCAGCCTAAAGGGTGACCTCCCGCAGCAGCGATTGGAAGCCGCCAAGTGGGTCTTGAAAAAGGAGCCGGCTTATGCGCCGGGCACGCAGTTCGCCTACTCCAATTTCGGCTACATGGTGGCGGGCGCAATGCTGGAGCAGGCAGCGCAACGCAGCTGGGAGCAGTTGATGCGGGAGCATCTTTTCGAGCCGTTGCGCATGCGCACCGCTGGCTTTGGTCCCCCAAAGCGTATAGCGGGGCACAGCGACAAACCACCACAACCCCAGATAGACGACAATCCGCCCGTACTCGGACCAGCGGGTACGGTTCACTGCTCGTTAAGGGACTGGGCAGCGTTTGTACGGCTACACTTGCGCGGCGCGCGTGGAGAGAAAACTTCACTCCTACGCGCCGAATCGTTCCGCACCTTGCATGCCGACCCTTATCATCAAGGCTACGCGATGGGATGGGCAATCCGCCAAACAGGAACGGAACGCCAGTTGTTGCACGCGGGAAGCAACACCCTTTGGTTTGCTGCGGTACTGGTGGCGACAGAGCAAGATCGGTTCTACCTGTGTGCAGCCAACTGGGGACATTCCGACGCCGCAGAGACCGTCTTGAAAGTTGTCCGTCTCTTGAAGGATGAATGGAAACTGTAAATAGCATTTTATCTGTTTCATCCCCCCCCCTTGCCAAATCTTGTAGTCATACCGATTCAGCACCACAACGGATAGAAAAGAGCGAGAAAAAGAGCAAAAATCAGCCTTCAGACCAATAAAAAATAGGAAAAAAATCCTCATAGCCCCTAAACGGTTCTAAGCCTGAATCCACCGCTTTTTCTGGGTGTATGAGAAGCAGGAGTCGAGCAGGAGGTATGCTATCATGGAGCCGTCATCTTCGGAAAATAGGCAGGGATGCAGCGGGCATGACAAGGCGCACGGACGAGACATCGGGGGAGCAGCTCCGTTTTGGGGAGAGCGAGGCACAGGTGCAGTTGCGTCGTGCCTGGCGCAATGTGCTGCAGGCTTTGTCGCCCCAAGTTGCCGTCAGCAGCCGACGCTATCTGGAGGCGGTCGAGCCGCTGGAGATAGAGGGCAATCGGGTGCGCCTGCGCCTGGATAACACCTTCGGACGCCAGTGGCTCTACCATCGTCTGCGCCACGAGATCGAGTCGCTGCTGCATCAGCAGTTGGGGTTCCCTGTCCATATTGAGTTGGTAGGCGAAGAGTCCGCGCTTGCGCAAACACCGCAAGCCGTCGTGCAGGTGCTGGAGCCGATGCCTGCCGCGCCTCCCCTCCCACCGCCACGCTTCAATCGGGACTACACCTTCGAGACCTTTGTAGTGGGCAAAAGCAATCGGCTGGCGCATGGGGCGGCGCAGGCGGTGGTGGAAGCACCTGGTAGGCGCTACAACCCGCTCTTTCTCTACAGCCTGCCGGGGCTGGGCAAAACGCACCTCCTGCATGCCATCGGGCAGGCGTTTCTGGCTCGCTTCCCGCAAGCACGGGTGCTTTATATCAGCGGCGAGGAGTTCGTGCGCCAATATGTGCAGGCGGTGCGACACGGTCAGGCGGATGAGTTTCGCATGCTGCACCGCAGCGTGCATCTGTGGCTGGTGGACGATGTGCAGTTCATCGCGGGACGCGAGCGTACCCAGGAGGAGTTTTTCCACATCTTTAACACACTGTTCGGCACGGATCATCCCATCGTGCTAACCAGCGACAAGCCACCGCGTGAGCTGCTGGGGCTGGAAGAGCGTTTGCGCTCCCGATTCGAGCAGGGGCTGTGTGCCGATATAGCGCCACCCGATTTTGAATTGCGCATCGCCATCCTGCTGGCGAAAGCGGAACGGGAGGGGGTGGTGCTTCCGATGGAGATAGCCGAGTTCATCGCCGACAAGGTGCACTCGAATGTGCGTGCGTTGGAGGGTGCGCTCACCCGCTTGATTGCCCACAGCTCGCTCCATCGGGAACCGCTCAGCCTGGAGATGGCAGCCGAAGTGCTACGCGTCTTCTTCGTGGATGCACGCCCCCAACCCATCACGGTACAGCGCGTGCTGGAAGAGGTCTGCCACGAGTTCGGCATCGACCCCCAGGAGCTGACCAGTCGAAGCCGACGCGGCGACATCGTGCCCATTCGCCAAATCGCTATGTACGCCGCACGCGACCTGACGGGCGAGTCGTGGGCACGCATCGCCCAAGCGTTCGGACGCAACGACCACACCACGATCCTGCACGCCTATCAGCAAATCAGCCGTCGGCTCTCACATGACCCCCAACTGCGCGCCCGCATCGAAGCCATTCGGCGACGCCTCACTTGCCAATGAATAGCCCCCTCTAAAAATCGCTTGCCCATGCCGATAATAAATATCGCCGTAGATTGACGCCGTGGCGCAGTGTGGAGCAACGCAGCAGGCAGCATGGGCGTTGTGCCCCCCTTGACTTTGGTGTCTCGAATAGGGTATACTATCCACGCGTTCTTGGAGAGGGAAGTATCAGATACCCCGAGACAACAGGCAGGGATGCCGCCAGCTATGAGCTGCTCGCAGGAGGCTTCGTCGACTCATTATAGCCGATCGGGTTGAACCCGAAAGGGCATGGCATCCTGCGGCTACCTGGTGGCGAGGTGGCTGCCAGTCCGATGGACTCTTTCTTTGCCTTCTACACCGCCACAATCTGGCTGTGTCTGTTAGACATAGCTAAACGAAGTTGTTAACCTGAGGGAGGTGAAATCAACATGGCTTGGGCAAATGGTCTGGAGACACGCCCGCAGGTCGCTTTTGTCAGCACTTACCCACCCACCGAGTGTGGGTTGGCAACCTTTACCTACGACCTGCTGCAGGCGGTGGAACGACATGGCTGGAGCGGGCTGGTCGTTTCTGCCGATCACGAGGAACGAAAAGAGCATCCCGATCCCCGCGTGATTTATCAGATTCGGCGCGAATCGGTGGGCGACTATGTGGAGGCAGCGGAACGGCTGAACCGCTCAAATGTGCGTGTGGTCAGCCTCCAGCATGAGTACGGCATCTTTGGGGGTGAAATGGGCGAGTATATCATCCCCTTCGTGCGTCGGCTGGAGGTGCCCCTTGTGACCACGCTGCACACGGTGGTGCCGCGCCCCACAGAGGTTATGCGCGACCTGCTGCGCAAAATCGTGCTGCATTCCAACGCGGTCGTGGTGATGGCACGCACGGCGGTGCATCTGCTGCGCACCGTGTATGACCTGCCAGTGAACCATGTCCATGTCATCCCCCATGGAGCGCCTGCGCCGCTACCTATCTCCCCGCAAGACGCTAAGGCGAAACTGGGACTCACGGGACGCACCGTGTTGAGTACCTTTGGGCTGGTGAACCCGGGTAAGGGCATCGAGGATGTGATTCGCGCCTTGCCGACCATTGTAAAACATTTCCCCAATGTGCTGTACCTGGTGCTGGGTGAGACGCATCCCAAAATCCGTGCCCGTGAGGGGGAGCAGTATCGTGAGATGCTCATCGCTGAGGTGCAGCGGCTGGGTCTGGAGCGCCATGTCCAGTTTGTGAACCGCTACCTGACGCTGGAAGAGATCCAGCTCTATCTGCGGGCGACCGATCTGTACATCACCCCTTATCACAATCCGGACCAGATTACCAGTGGCACGCTGGCTTATGCGCTCGCATCGGGCTGCGTGGTGATTTCAACGCCCTATCTGTACGCGCAGGAGGTGCTGAGCGACGGTGGGGGTATGCTGGTGCGATTCCGCGACCCTGCCTCGATTGCCGACGCCGTGGTGCAGCTCTTGTCCGACCCCTACCTGCTGCGCTATCATCGAGCGGTGGCGCAGCGCAAGGCGGTCGGCATGAGCTGGGACACCGTAGGGCTTGCCTATTCGCGCCTCTTCGAGCGAATAGGACGCCCGCTCAAATACCCGCTTGGTGTCATCCAGCCTCAACCGGCTGCCTACACCGAGCTGGAGCAAGCCGTTTCCTAACCACAAGAGCGCGTGCTGGGTAGTCAAACCGCCCAGCACGCCCAACCCCACTCTGCTCCCAAAGCGGTGCTGCCATCGGCTCCCTCTTTCTCAAGGGGTACAATTGGCGTGTATGAGTCTGCTACTCAGCCGGGATGAGAGTTATTATGTGAATCGCCTGCGGCAGATTCATCTGCGCCTGCGCGACCATCTCTATCGCTTCCTGCGCCTTCAGGATCCCGCCACGCTGGCAGCGGTCAGCCCCGATTCAGGGGGCGATACGCAATATTATCTCGACACCCAGATTGAGCGACTGCTGATCGACCTATGCCGTGAATGGGCGCAGGAGGTGCCCTTTGTGTTGATTGCGGAGGGGCTGGGAGGAGATGGTTGGTTGCCGCTACCGGAAGGCACACCGATTCAGGATGCCGAGTTTCTGCTGATTGTCGACCCCATCGATGGCACCCGTTCCCTCATGTATGATAAGCGCAGCGCGTGGATTCTAAGCGGCATCGCGCCAAACTTTGGACGCGAGACGGAGCTGGAGCATATCCTGATTGCGATGCAGACCGAGCTACCCATCTCGCGCCAGCATGTAGGCTATCAGCTCTGGGCTATTCGGGGTCAAGGTGTGCATGCAGAAAAGCATGACCTCCTGTCGGGCACGGTCAGCCCCACGCATTTACAGCCCAGCCGCGCCACCTCACTGGCGCATGGCTTCGCCTCTTTCGCCAAGTTCTTCCCCGAAGGTAAGGCGATTATTGCGGAGTTGGAGACGCGCTTCTGGCAGCGGCTGTTCGGCGAGCTGCCCAGCGTGAACCCACTGGTTTTCGAAGACCAATATATGACCACGGGCGGGCAACTCTTTGAGCTGATGTGCGGGCACGATCGGTTCGTGGCAGATGTGCGTCCGTGGGCATTTCGCCGATTGGGCGTCGACTACTCGCCTCTGACATGCCACCCGTATGATATCTGCACCGCTTTAATTGCGCAGGAGCTGGGCGTGCAGATTACTGACCTGCATGGCAAGTCCCTAAGTGCGCCGTTGGACATTCGGGAACCCATCGGCTGGATCGGCTATGCCAACCTCACCTTGCGCCAACAACTGGAACCCATCCTGATGGAGCTGCTGTGGGGATAGCCCCTGCTCATTACCTGCTCCCGTACAATTCGCGATAAACTTGTTCGAGGTAATCATCACGCCAGTTCAATAATAAATCAAATCGCCATTTCAACAAGTCGAGACGAGCGATGGAAACCGATTTACCCCAGTTAAGAGTGAAACGCGTGGGTACTATGTAAAGATCAAGTGTTTGCTTGTGTATACCTATAACAAGATCGTTATGCTCTTCAGTGTATTTATATTCTTTTGGCGAAGGGCGTACATACTGGCGATCTACTCCGCCACGCGTTCCGCCAATCAGTTTCATGGTCTTCTCCACTGTACGGCACTGGGCGCGCAGCAAGACCTGTTCTTCTGGTTTGCTTGCGCGGTTGCGATAGGCAGTGATGATGAGGTCATAAGCGCCTGTACGAACAGGTGCTGTGGCAACAGGGAATCCCGCTCTCATCAGCAACCCTGCGATAATATGCTGGTGAGCTTCTCCCAACATGGCACTGAACAGCCCTTCTTCCTGACCTACGATATTTACTATGTGTTCCATTTTCGCTTCAGAATCACCAGATGCTCGGTTGCCATGCGCCTATCTGCTAATCCAGTGGCTGGATTCTTCTCGGAACGAAACATCACGCGTGCGACTATGGAGTCGATAAGGGTTGCTTCATGTGTCCAGCCGAGAGCAGAAAAATGCTCGACAAAGATCCGATCAATAGGAACAGGTACACCACGCACGCTGGCAGGTCCGACGAACAGAAACATCCGTTTTCTTATATGATGGGAGAGATTAGTGAGGATAGTTAGCACTCCATGAAAGTATCGTTCGAACATTTTATGGAGATGCTCTTCCTGAATGCCGCTGCGGAACTTATGATAGGTTTCAGAGCATATGCCAATAGGTGGAACATCGCGGTAGGGCAGTTCAAGACGCGCCAGTTGGCGAATTGCCTCTTCTGAAAAGCCAAGCCAGAATAGATCTAATTTGGAGCAACGAATGTACTCCTGCGCCTGCAGGTAGGGGGGAGAGGTTATGAGCATATCCCATTCATTTTCACTCTGAGCGGAGTGAATAATTCCGTCGATGCCCGCCAGGACACGAGCAGTAACGGGCAAACGCTGTTCCTGTAAAAGGCTTTCGTACTCACTGCGTTTTCGCTGCACCAGACGTATTTCCTCCTCCAGCATAGCAAATAATCGCGTCTGCCAATCATCCTCCATAAGAGATTCTACTCTCCGAATCGCTACTGGCGAGCGTGATAGTTTCTGTCGTTGATGGTCATTATATGAAAACTTGCGCATAATTTTAAGCAGAGGAACTGCAATCAAAGATTTTATCGATGATGAGGATTGAGCATGATAATAACCAAATAATCGCGATAGAACTTCAATAACTGGTTTAGGAAACCAGTATTCCAGATTTGACCACGGGGGCAAAAAGCGTTCCGGGCTATGACGCACCTCTTCTACAAGTTTATCTATGCGAACGGGCACTGGCGCCATGATCGCTGCGTCATGAAGCACTTTTAGCATGGGGTTTAAATCCCACAGCTCGTAAGAGATACCGTACAATCGGGCAACAAGCCCTGTGGTGCCGCTGCCTGCAAAGGGGTCAATGACTGTTTCGCCTTGTTGACCATAGCAATCAAAGATGTATGAGACAACCTGCGGGATGAACTTAGCAGGATAACGGTACAGACCAAAAGTGCCAAATGTAGTGCTCGGAATCCGCTTTGATAGATGCCTGAAGATGACAGAGATTTCTTTTGAGCCAGTGGATGCCAAGTCGATTCCTTGCTTAATCGGCTGTATCTCCAAGGAGCCGAGAGGAAGCACTCCTTGATCAACATAGGGCGTGACCGGTTCGCGAACAATATTCTCCTCCCCGATATGGCACTGAGTTTGATCCATGCAAAACATTATACCCCCTGTGCCAAAATCTCGCGGATGCGTTCGGCGGCGTGCCCGTCGCCGTAAGGGTTAACGGCGCGCGCCATTTGGGCATAGGCGTCAGGGTCGGTCAGCAAGTGGAGGGCTTCATCGCGAATGCGCCCGCGCGCCGTGCCCACCAACTTGGCGGTGCCCGCTTCGACCCCTTCAGGGCGCTCCGTGGTGGTGCGCAGCACCAGAATCGGCTTGCCGAACGCAGGCGCTTCCTCCTGTACCCCGCCCGAATCGGTCAAGATGAGCGTCGCATGGCGCATCGCATGCACGAAGGGTACATAGTCCAGCGGCTCGGTCAGCAGCGCCCGCGGATGGTCGCCCAGCACGCTTTGTAGCACCTGCCGCACGCGCGGATTGCGGTGCATCGGCAACAGCACCAGCAGGTCCGGGAGCGCATCGAGCAGGTCGCGCACCGCTTGTGCAATCTCATACATCGGCTCACCCCAGTTCTCGCGCCGATGGGTCGTGACCAGCAGGCGTCGTCCTGTGTGCGCCCAAAAGCGGTGCAGGGCAGGCTCGGTGGGTTCAAACGGCTGCTGCGCCACCCACAGCACCGCATCGATGCCCGTGTTGCCCGTGACCCAGATGCGCTCTGCTGGAACCGCTTCGTGCAGCAGGTTCTGGCGTGCCCGCTCCGTCGGCGCAAAATGGAAATCGGCAAGCGGCGCGGTCAGCCGACGATTCATCTCTTCGGGGAACGGATGATACTTATCATAGGTGCGTAGCCCCGCCTCCACATGCCCGAACGGAATTTTATGATAGAACGCCGCCAGCGCAGCCACAAAGGTGGTCGTGGTGTCGCCCTGCGCCAGCACAATATCGGGATGATAACGCTGTAGCACCCGATCCAACCCCTCCAACGCCCGCGTGGTAATCTGCGCCAGAGTCTGCTGCGGGGTCATCACATCCAGATCCTCGTCGGGTGTAATCCGGAAAAGCTGCAGCACCTGATCCAGCATCTCCCGATGCTGACCTGTAACCACCACCCTTACCTGAAAGCGGGGGTCGTCCCGTAGGGTAAGCACCACCGGCGCCATCTTGATTGCATCTGGTCGCGTGCCGAAGACCGCCATCACCTGCACAGAACCCATGTAGCCCAAATTGTACCTTGCACTTTGGGCAGGAGATGGGCATGTGCCGCCGAATCCTATAGGGGGAGGTGCGCAACAAAATGGTCGATACATTGCCCAAGGCGCTGCTGCGCAGTGTGGAGCAGCACGGTGATAAACCTGCCCTGCTGGTCAAGCGCGACCGCCAGTATCACCCCATCACTTACAAGGAGCTTTACCGACGCGTGTTCGCCTGCGCCCGCGGACTGCACGCGTTGGGAGTTCGTGCGGGCGACCGCGTCGCCATCATGGCGGAGAATGGACCCGAGTGGGCGATTATGGACTGGGCTATCCTGTGTCTGGGCGCTATCACCGTGCCCATCTATCCCACTCTTATTGCCCAGCAGGTGGCGGAAATCTTGAACGACGCCGAGCCAACCCTCATGCTGGTCAGCGACAAACGCCAACTGCGTAAAGCGCGGGAAGCCTTGCAAGAGACAAAGCACTCGCTCCAACTGGTCAGTATTCAGCCCGATGAGCAGGGCGAGACCCCCTCCTTCGAAGAGTTGCTCCAGCTGCCCGGCGAGCTGACCGAGTCGCACTTTGAGCGCATCGCCTGCTCCATTCCACCCGACGAAATCGCCACCATCATCTACACTTCGGGCACCACTGGCGAGCCGAAGGGTGCGATGCTGACCCATTCCAACTTCATCTCCAATATCGCCGCCTGCCTCGAAGTAATCGAGTGGAACCCAAACGACCTGTTCCTCTCCTTCTTGCCGCTTAGCCATGTGTTTGAGCGGTGCTGCGGGCACTTCCTGCCGATTTATGCGGGCTTGACGATTGCCTATGCCGAGAGCCTGTTCACCTTAGCTGCCGATATGCAGTTGGTGCGCCCGACGCTGATGCTGGGTGTGCCCCGCTTTTTCGAGTCGGTGCGCGACCGTATTTTAAGTTCCGTGCGCGAGCAGACGCCTCTCAAGCAGCGGCTGTTCTGGTGGGCGTTGTCGGTGGGCAAGGAGGTTTCGCGCTGCTGGCGTGAAGGGCGACCGTGCCCCTTTACCAAGCGACTGCTGCACCGCGTGCTGGATCGGCTGGTGGGCGAAACGATTCGGGCGCGCACAGGTGGGCGATTGCGCTTCTTCGTGTCAGGTGGTGCTGCCCTGCCCAAAGAGATTGCTGAGTTCTTCCACGCCTTCGGCATCCTGATTCTGGAAGGCTACGGCTTGACCGAGACCAGTCCCGTGCTGACCGTGAATCCAGCGCATGCACCGCGGTTCGGCAGCGTTGGCAAGCCCATCCCGGGGGTCGAAATCCGAATCGCCGACGATGGCGAGATTTTGGCGCGCGGACCGAACATCATGAAGGGCTACTATAAAAAGCCCGAAGCGACTGCGGCAGCCATCGATGCCGACGGCTGGTTCCACACGGGCGATATCGGCTATCTGGACGAACATGGCTACCTCTATATCACCGACCGCAAGAAGGACATTCTCGTGCTGGCAAACGGCAAAAATGTAGCGCCCCAGCGCATCGAGAACCTTCTGCGCGAAAGTGAATACATTCAGGAGGCGGTCGTGTTCGGCGACGGCATGAGCGCGCCCATCGCCTTGATCGTGCCTGACATCGAGCGAGTCAAGCAATTCGCCCATCAGCAAGAGCTGGACACAAGCGACCTGCGCAGCCTGCTGGAACACGACATGGTGCAGCGATTGTTCCGTCAGGAGGTTGAAAAAGTGAATCGCGAGCTGGCGGACTTCGAGCGGGTGAAAGCGTTTCGACTGTTGCCCAATCCCTTCACGATAGAGAGTGGCGAGCTGACCCCCACGCTGAAGGTCAAGCGGCGCGTGGTGGCGCAGAAATATGCCGACCTGATTCAGGAGATGGCACGATAGCTCTATGGGAGCAGATTAATGGCGTCGGCGCAGGATGGAGACGAGCAGCCAGACACCCAGCATCGTCGCCGCGATAAAGCCCAGAAAGGTGAGCGCAGGCGCAAAGGGAATTTCGCGTGTGGCGGGCAGCAAGAGCGCCAGCCCCACGATAAACGCAGCCACCAAGATGCTGAGCGAGAGGCGGGTGATCATCGCATCCAGCCGATCCAGCGTTTCGGGCGAGGCGCCAATCTGGGCTTCCACTGGCACCTTGCCGCGTTCCACCCCTTGCAACCACTGCAGCACCAACAGAGGGACCTCGCGCGCCAGATACCGCCATGTATCCAGCTGCTCCAGCAGGTCGCGCGGCGACAGATGCGGTCGCCACGCCTGCTTCGCCAGCCGACGCACAAAGGGTTCCGACACGGCAAAGAGGTCATAGTCGGGGTCTAATCGACGCCCAATGCCCTCCAGCATCGCCAAAGTTTTGCCCACCAACCACAGATTGGTCGGCAGGCGCACATGGTGCTGGCGCATCATCTCCGTCAGGTCGCTCCAGAATTCGGCGAAGGAGCTTTCCTTGAGGGTGCGTCCCCGATATTTGCTGATGAGCCGCTCGGTGGCACGAATCAGCCGTGGGCGATCGGTGCGCGAGGAGAGGGCGCCCATCCGCGCAAACACATTCAGAATGGCGTAGCTGTCTTGGCGAATGACCGCCACATAGAGGCGCATCAGATTGAGCCGATCATCCTCGCTCAGCGTGCCCACCATGCCGAAATCCAACACGCCGATACGCCCGTCCGGTTCCACCAGATAGTTGCCCGGGTGCGGGTCCGCATGGAAGAAGCCGTCTTCCAGCACCTCTTTGATAATCAGGCGGGAAGCGTCCAGTGCAATCTGGTGGGTGTCATAGCCTGCAGCGCGCAGCGCCTCCACCTCGTCCACCTTGATGCCGCGCAACCGTTCCATCACCAGCATCCGCGCGGTCGTGTAGTCCCAATAGATTTGGGGGATGTGAACCTGTGGCTCCTCGGCGAAATTTTTGCGGAACTGCTCGGCATTATGTGCCTCACGCCGAAAGTCCAACTCATTCAGCAAAAGGAAGGCGATATCTTCCGCCACCACTTCCACCTCATACATCTCCCCGATGGGCGTGCGCTGCGCTAGAGCTGCCAAGTCGTGCAGAATCTCCAAATCGGTTTCGATAATCTCGCGGATATGGGGTCGCTGAACCTTGATGGCTACTTCGGTGCCGTCGGGCAGGGTCGCTGCATGCACCTGCGAGAGGGAGGCGGAGCCGATGGGGTTCGGATCGAGCGTTGAGAACACCTCTTCGGGCGGGCGACCCAGCTCCTGCTCCATCACCGCACGAATCGCCTCAAAGGGAGCAGGCGGTACGCTGTCCTGCAGTTTGCGCAGCTCCTCGATAAAGGGTTCAGGCAGCAGGTCGGAGCGGGTGGAAAGCACCTGACCCAGTTTGACAAAAGTAGGTCCCAACTCCTCCAACGCAAGCCGCAGATGTTCGGCGGGCGAGTGGAGCGGCTCTATGTCGGGCAGCAGCTCAGTGCGGGGCATGGCGAGGCGACGATGCACACTGAGATATTCGAGGGCGGAACCGAATCCATGCCGTGCCAGCACGCCCACTACCTGACGGTAGCGCTGCAGGCTCCGCACACGCCGTGCAAACGGGCGCATCCTCTTATGAGTCGCCGTTCAAGGGTGGCTGTTGCGGATTGGAAGCGCGCTCGCTCTCCAAGCGCTGCAGAAGAGCGTCCAGCCGTCGCTCGATGGCGCGCAGTTCCGAACGGCTCGGCAGATTGAGGGCTTTGAGCGCGTCTTCCACCTCGGCTCGAATCAGCTTGCGCAGGGCATCGCGCTCCCGCTCGCCTCGCTTGACCAGTTTCTCCACCAGCTCCGAAGCCTCTTCACGTTGCGCCTGCCCACGCTTCACCATCTCCTCCACCATGTGCTGCGCCGTCTCCCGACTCAGTGCGATAGCGCCCAGTCCCATCAGCACGCTTTGCTCCAGCAACTCTTTGATGGTCGCCATCTCGCTCCCTCCAGCATGATTATACTCAGCGACGCGCCCGTTGGAAATGAGGGGATTGGGGTATAATAAAGCCGATGTCTCGAACCGTGGCACAACCGAAACCGACCAAACACGCTCGGCGCATCCAACCTGCCCGCGCCGAGATACCACCCGAACAC
>Ga0079992_159206_pt1 | contig 20856 bp, 19 predicted proteins | sample FaiFalFF_MnMetaG_3_FD_69197 | JGI IMG/M metagenome (GOLD analysis project Ga0079992, IMG submission 69197) | Freshwater microbial communities from Yellowstone National Park, Wyoming, USA - Fairy Falls B (FF_Mn_B) MetaG (SPADES assembly) (version 2) | ecosystem: Environmental > Aquatic >... | reverse complement strand
CAAAGAATGAAATCGCTTTAAAGTTAATTAGATATTCAGGTGTTCCAATAGCAGCGCCAAGTGCTAATAAATTTGGATATTTAAGTCCAACAACTGCCCAAATGGTTTATGAGCAGTTTAAAGATAGTATTGAAATTATATTAGATGGAGGAAAAACGGAATTTGGAATAGAATCAACAATCGTTTATATTGAAAATGATGAGGTTTATATTTTAAGAATTGGAGCTATTGAAATTGAAGAAATAGAAAGGGTTTTAAACAAAAATGTTAAAATCTCTCAAAAAGTAAAAAGTCCAGGACAATTTAAATATCATTATTCTCCAATTACAAAATTAAAAACATTTAAAAAGTTAGAAGAAATTAAAGATGAAATAAAAAATTATGATAAAGTTGTTGTTTTAACAGCGAAAAAAGAAAATGTTAATTTTGGAAATGTTATTTATGATTATTTCAGTGAAAATGGAGATTATAGAGAAATTGCTAAAAACTTATTTGAAAAATTGTATCTTTATGATAAAATGAATGTTGATATTATCTTTGCTCAACTTGTTGAAGAGAAAGGCATAGGAAGAGCTATTGTTGATAGATTAAAGAAAGCTGAAAATAGATATGGAAATTAAAAATAATGATTTAGTTAAAGCAATAAAAAATCATTATGGTGATGATTTTGAAAAGTTTATTGAATGGGCAAAATTCCCATTAAGACCAGTAATAAGAATAAATACAATTAAAGCAAGTGTTGATGATGTTTATAATAGATTGACAAATAAGGGATTTATACTTTCAAAAATTGATTATATAAATTTTGCTTTTAGGGTAGAGTATTATCCTTATGAAATTGGCAAGACAATTGAGCATTACCTTGGATATATTTATGTTCAAGAATTATCTTCCATGATACCAGCTATTTTATTAGAGGCGAAAGAAAATGAAATTATTTTGGATTTGTGTGCAGCACCTGGTTCTAAAACAACATTAATTTCTCAAATTATGAATAATAAAGGCGTTATAATTGCTAATGATGTTGATATAGATAGGACATCAATTTTAGCATTTAATGTTGATAGGATGGGATGTTTAAATGTTATAATAACGCAATACAAGGGAGAAATTTTTCATAATTATTATGAAAATTATTTTGATAAGGTTTTAGTTGATGCTCCTTGTTCTGCTATTGGAACTTTACACAAGAATAAAGAAGTTATAAAATGGTTTAATTATAAGAAAGTTAAGGAATTTTCAAAATTACAAAAAAATTTAATTGAAAGTGCTTTTAGGTGTTTAAAAGAAGGTGGTTATTTAATTTATTCCACTTGTACAATTACTTATGAGGAAAATGAAGAAGTTATAGATTATTTAGTTAGAAAATATAATAATGCCAAGGTTGAAAACATTTTATTAAATTTTAATGATTATTACAGGGATTATTTGAATTATGGAATTTATTTAAAATTTGGTGAATTTGAGCCATTTTATATTTGTAAGGTAAGGAAAATATGAGAATTTTAGCTATTGATTATGGTAGAAAAAAATGTGGAATAGCTATAACTGATAAAGAAAATAAAATTGTAATTCCTTATGGCATTATTAAGACATCAGAAATTTTTGAAAAGTTAAAAGAAATTATAAGTCAAAAAGATATAAAAAAAATTGTAATTGGACTTCCTCTTTCATTAAGTGGCAAAGAAATTGAAATTACAAAAGATGTTTATAAGCTTAAAGAAAAAATTGAAAAAGAATTTCATTTAGAAGTGATATTATTTGATGAAAGAATGACAAGCAAGATATTTAAAGAAAAAAATAGTGATGATTTATCTGCTATGATTATATTGGAAAATTATTTAAAGTTTTCTAAAATTTAAATAATACTTGCGGGAGTTGAAGGAAAATGAAAAAGACTTTTATAATTTACATAGCAAAAATGATAAACCTGCTTAAATAATTTTTCATATTCATCAGAATTTATTGTTGATTTTTTAATTTCAACATCTAAAACATGTGGAAAGCCAGGTTTTCTTCTTTCTAATAATCCATTTTTTGAATTTACTACTAATCCATCTGATAAAATAAGCCCTTGCTCTTTTCTAATTCTAATAAATAACCCTCTTTTTGGAATATAATATTTATTACTTGTATCAAAAGTGCGAAAAATTGAATATAAATTTATATAAATTATAGCATATTCTTTATCTTTAAAAATTTCTTCAATAGCTGAAATTTCTTCTTTTGAAGGTTTAAGGCGAAAATGAAATGAGATTTTGTTAATATCTTTTAATTTATTTTTTAATTCATTTAATAAATCTTTTAAATCTTTTAAATCTTTTAAATTTATATTTGGTTCAAATGAGGGAATTAAAAGACCATTATTTTTAAACAACTTTACTCTATATTCTTTATATCCTTTGCCTATAATTTTCTTTACAATTCCTACAACATAGCAATCAAAATTAGTTTCTATAATCCAAGGAACACCACCAAGCTTACAAAAAACATTAAGGCATATATTTGAAATGGCAAAGTTATCATTAATTTTTGAATATCTAACAATTTGAACTGGCAATTTTGGGTTCTTTTTAAAACTTTTAGCATTTTGATAATCTTGCTCATTTTGAACTACCCATATAATTATATCAAAATTCAGTCCATCTAATTGCTTTGGATTAACTATTTGAAGTTGTATGTCTTGTTTAAAAAGATTATAAAATTCTGTTTCAACATTTTTCCTAAAATCATTAATCATTGTATTATATATTGAGCTAACCAAAATTCCATTTATCTTTTTGTTTAATGGCTTATAGGGTCTATTATTTTTTAATTCATAATATAATTTCTGTGTTAAAGGACGCTCCTTACCAGAAATATCACGAATAACCAAATTTGGAGGATCAAAACGGTGGTAGCATAAATTGCTCATTTTCATCAATCGGTACATGATAAGGCTCCTTCTTTATTTTAGCCTTTAAATTGCCTGGCTCAACTATCAATTCTATGATTTCTATTTTAGAAACAAAATTTTTAATATCTTCATAAATTTTACTACCTAAATTTTCATTTATTTCCATCTTGCTTGATTTTGTAGAGTTTTGATTTTGAATGCTTTTTTGCTTAAACTCACCTTGTATTATTTTTACTTTATTATAAATATCTTCACCAAACTTTTCTTTAATAGCTTTTGGAGATAGAGGCTTATCATTATTATCAGTTATTTTAAATTTTCTATCAACTACTAAGAAAAATTTTAAATCGCCATTAACATTTAAATAAATCACTCTTAACTTAAAGCCAGATTGTAAAAAAACATTATTGTTTATGTTTTGACGATTTTTTTCATAAACTACAATATCAAATTTTTTCTCATTCAATTCATAATTTTGCTTTAACTTTTCCATAATTGAAAATTTTAAAATATGACTTATCAATTTTGATATATTTCTATTTTTAAAATATAACCATTTTTCTTTGAATCCCTCTTTTTCTAACTCTCTTTTTAAAGTTGAAATTCCTTTACCATAAGCATCTATAAAATTACCAATTTTATAAAAATTTATACCCTTGAAACTACCTCTTAAATCCTTTAAATTAATATCTTCTCCCTTCCTTATTTCCCTTGCCATTACCCTAAATTTTCCATCTAATTCAATCTCAAACATATTTAAATAAATAGACATCTTTTTACCTCCCATTTAAACTAACTAAAATGATTTCATTTTGATATTCTAACAATTCACCTTCTGTATTATCACTAAAAACATAAGCATTACCAATACCCACATTTATATTAGATGGATATAATTTTAATTCATTTAGGTTTATAGGTTTTATACTTCCTAAATCCCTTAAATAATCATATAAGTACTTTTTATATTTTTGAGTAAACACTTTACTATTTGAAATGTATTCAATAGCTAAAATCTCATTATTTTCATTAGTAATAATAAAACCATTAAATTCTTCATTTATATCAAAATCAACATCATAATTTACTCTTTGAGCATATTCTAAGAAATTCTCTGTTTTTGAATGAATATTTTCATAAAATAAAAGTTTTTGAACATTTTCCCAAACCTCTTCTTGATTATCCCTTATTCTTCTTATTCTTCTTGGGACATATACCTCACGAGCCTCCATTTCAATTCCTATTCTCTCATAATATTTTGAAATAATTCTTTCTATAATCCTTGCCATTTCTTCCCTATTATATTCCTTTTTTTCAATAACTTCTCTAAATTCAGGTGGTAAATAATCTGCTAAATGAGTTTTAAAGCTTAATAAATAAAGTTTTTCTAAATCTCTTTTATATATAAACCACCATTCCTCCCTATCTGAAAGAGGAATATCATCTAATAATGAATTGAGCTTATTTAGTCTTTTTCTACTTATAAACCATATCCTATTCTTTCCTAAAAAAGAAACAAACTCAAATAGCAAATTCTTAATTTTTTGACTTTCTAAAATAACATTTTCTATACTAATAAGACCTAAAAGCAAATCAAATAAATAATTAGCAAATACTATAAGCTCTGAAATTACAACTCTTCTTTGCTCATTAGATACAATTTGATTTATATGATATATAACCCAAATAACAAGCCTAAAAAATTCAGAAATACTTATTGCTCTTTCAGAATTCTCCTTTAAAATAACTATTCTTTCAGCATCTTTAATTATTGAAAAATTTTCCTTAACGATCTCTGAAAGCCTATGAATATACTCATGATAATAATACCATCTATGTTTTTCTATACAAAAAACAGGAATATCATATTTACCACTTTTTATAATGATGCTCATTTTTGGTTTTCTATTTTGCTTTCCTCCTACAAAAACATCATCAGCTGTAACAACAACAGGAATTTCTCCTTTATATTCTATAATGAGAGTATTTACACTTCCTGTCTCCAAAACATTTAATAAATTTTTCTCCATAGCTTCCATAAGAGATATATAGTTATCGTAGGATTTATAGTAGAAGAATTCAACATTATTTAACCTCTTTACAACCTTCCTGTCATTTATAAGTTTTTTTAACCTTTCCATTTTTTAACCTCCTTTTGTGAAGTTCTAAAATTTTAAAGCATGTAAATTTAAAATTTCAAGAGGCTAATTTTGTGTGATATTCCTAATTTTTTTATTTTTTATGATTAATTTTTATAAAATTTTGTGTGATAAACTTAAATTAAGAAAAAATGACTTCTTGCAATCCTTACAAAGAAATCGTTTTTTATTCTTAGAATAACCATTAACTACGATATTTTTACTAATGCAAAATGGACAATTTATAGAAAAATTTCTTTCCGAAAGAATTTCTTTTAAAGAAGCATTATAAACTTTTTTAGCAATTCTTAAAACATCCTTTCTCAAATCTATATCAAAATTCTTTAAAATGGATTTATAATCATATCTACAAATAATATCAAAATTCGTTATAAAGTAATAATCTTGGCTATATGAAATTTTTTTATATGCTTTTTTATATGCTTTTTTAAAATAAGAAATCGCAATTTTTAAATTCCTAAAACTCTTAAAACCCAAGTACTCCATAAATTTTGAAAATGCTGATGTTTTATTTTCTATTATATTTCTAATTTCATAAGGATTTATAGAATATGCTACCGCTAATCTTCTTAAATCTCTTCTATAATCCATAACATTATTTGATTGATAAAGACCACTATTTTCGCCAAAATTAAACCATACTATATCATTAAAAATTACACCTACATAAAATAATGTATTAAAAAATGAGCTTCTTGAAAATGCTAAAATATAAATATCTTCAATCTCAGCATTCATAGCCCTGAAAATTTCATTAACAATTTCCAAACCTTTTTCATCTTTATATAACATTTCCCTTACTACATATAAATAATTTTTGTTTTTTTCTAAAATAGCTTTTAAAATTAAAATATATGAAAGCTCATTTATCTTATCTTCAAGCTCTTCTTCAAGTAATTGATTTATTAAGTTTCTTGATTTTTGAAATTGACCTAAAATTAAGTATAAGTGTGCTAAAATCACTTGAAAAAATAATTTATTTTCTTGCTTTAAATTTTTTATAATTTCTTCATAATATTCAAAATTCTCTACATTTATAGGTAAAATGCCATTTTTAAGAAAATCCATTTCAGTTTTTAATTCATTAGAAAAAGAAAATAATGTTTCATCCCAAAATGACATTATTTAACTTTCTTTCTTATTTCATTTGCTCTTTGTTTTAAACCCATCTTTTCATAAGTTTCTGCCATTTTTCCATAAATTTCATTTTCAAGTTTTGAATTATAGCCATAAGTCTTTTGGATATATTTTATAAGCTCATTATATACTATAATTGAAGTTTCATATTCCTTTTTTTCTTCAAGGGCTTTTGCTAGAAGAAGATGAGCATTTATAATTGTGTCTGAAATTTCCTTATATCTTGGAACTTTTCTTAAAAAATTTTTTAGATAGTAAATCGTAGAGTCGTAGTTTTTTAAATTGTAAAAATGAATGGCTTTTTCATATTCAAAAATATCTATATCTTTTAAACGCTTTTGGCAAGATAAAAGCAAAGTTAAAAAAATTAATTTTCTAACTAATAATTCCATTTTCCGTTATATAACCTGTTATAAGTTGTTTTGGTGTTATGTCAAAAGCATAATTTAAGACATTAGCATTTTCAAAAGTTATTAAATAATTTTTAAATTTTATTACCTCATCTTTTTTTCTTTTTTCTATTATAACTTCTTCTAATTTTGAATTTTTATCAATTGTTGAGGTTGGAAATGCTGTCCAAAAAGGAATTTTATAATAATTACATAAAATTGCGATATTTAATGTTCCAATTTTATTTATTAATGCCCCATCATTTAAAATTCTATCTGCTCCAACAATTGCTAAATCTACTTTTCCCATTGACATTATAAACGCAATTGAATTATCTGTTATTAATTCATATGGAATTTTTAATTTTTCAAGCTCATATATTGTAAGTCTTGAGCCTTGTAAATAGGGTCTTGTTTCAGGAACAATAACCTTTTCAATTAAATTATTTTCAAATGCTTTATATATTATACCAAGTGCTGTTCCTATACCTGTTGTTGCTAAAAATCCTGTATTACAATAAGTTAAAACTGAGCTTTTCTTTTTGAAAATTTTTAATCCATTTTGAGCGATTTTAAGGCATCTTTCTTTTTCTTCATTATCTAAATTTATTACAAATTTAAATAATTCTTCTTGTAAATTTTTAGCACTTAAAATAATGTTTTCAATTTCTTTTAAAGCATTAAATAGATTTACTGCTGTTGGTCTTGAATTTTTTAAAATTTCAATAGATTTTAATAATTTTTCTTTGTTGTTTTTTTTCATAGCTTCTATTAAAATAGCATAACTACTGGCAATTGCTATTAAAGGTGCTCCTCTTATTGCCATATTTTTTATTAAATTTGCCATTTGATAAGCACTTTTAACTTCTATATAAATTTCCTTAAATGGTAGTTTTCTTTGGTCTAAAATAAATAATTTGTTATTTTCAAAAATTAAAGGTTTTGGAATCATTTAATTGGTAATTAGTTTATCAATTTCATTAACTTTTTCATACTTTCCTGCTTCAAGATAAAGATTTTTTGCTTTCGTTAGATATTCATTAGCTATTTTCTTTTTATTCATTTTTAGATAATTTAAACCAATATAGTAGTATATTTCGGGAATTTTAGAAATGAAGTTTTTATTTTTAAGAAGTTTTTCAAAATTGCTTATAGATTCGGAATACTGACCATTTAAGTATAAGTTAATTGCTAAATTGAACTTACATTCATCCAATTTACATTTTTTATAAAATTCAATAGCTTTTTTATAATTTTGTAATTGATTATAACAATTTGCAATTTCCAAATAAGCGTCATTTAAAAAAGCATCTCCAATTGTAGTTTTAAAGAAAAATAAAATTGTTTTTTGTTTTGAATTTATAAAAATGTTATAGACTTCAATAGCACTATTACATTTATTTTCTCTGTAAAGTTTATATGCTTTTAAATAATCATAGTATTCGTAAGTTGAATCAAAAATTTCAGGTCTTAAAATATAAATTTCTTTGAGTAGATCTTTTGCCAATTTTGTCTCTTCATCATTAGGATAATTTTTTATTAAAATTAGCGCCCATTCATAACTTTTTTCATAATTTGAAAGTTTATAATAACTATAAGCATTTAAATAAATAGCATTTTTAATAAGTTTGAAATTTTGATAATTTTTAAAAAGAATTGTAAAGTAATTTATAGCTTTATCGTAAAATTCAGTTCTATAATATATCATTGCTATTCTATAAATTCCATAAGGTGTAAATGGACTATTTGGATAATTTTCATATAATTCTTGAAAGTGCTTTAAAGCAATATCATAACCTTTTAGTAAATAAGCACAAAATCCACTTATAAATAAAAATGTATCACTTTTAAAGTTCTTTGATATATTATAAGCACTTGAAAAATTCTTTAACTTTATATTTGTTAATGCTAATAAAAGACTATCTTCATTATCCTCTTTAAGGACATTATTATATAATCCAAGATGATAAAGTATCCATAATTTTGAATTTTTTGAAAACTTTATAATTAATGTATCATTTGATAATCTGATAATTTTTGAATAAATTTCATCTGCCTTTTTATAATTTTTTTGATAATAGTAGGCTTCTGCTAAAATAAATTCTTCCTTTTCATTTTTAGGATTTTTGTATTGTCTTAAAATAATTTCAAATTTCTTGTTTTTATATAAGCTGTCATCAATATTATAAAGAGGTTTTTGAATTTTGTCAATTTCAGATAAAAAGTCAGTTTCAATTTGCTCCTCTATATCTTGAACTTGTGCTATTAAAAGAAATATCATAAGTTTAAAAATTTTAAAGTTTAATATGCCTTAAAATTTCAGCCTTATGTTAAAGCTTACAGAAAAAGATATTTTTAAATTGAAATTCTTAGGAAGTATAAAAGTTTTTTCAAATTCCGCAATTTTCACACTTTCATATATGGATGAAAAGGAAAATACATATATAACTCATCTGTTTATGGTAAATAAAAAGACTTACAAGCAATTAACATTTGAAGGTAAAAGAAATGTAAATCCAAAAGTTTCAAATGATAAAAAATTATTAGCATTTTTATCTGATAGACATAAAGAAAAGGAAAAGGGCTTACAAATTTATTATTTTAAAGAAGGTCTTTTTGAGCCTATTAAATTAACTGATGAAAAGGAAGGTATAATTGATTTTCATTGGACAGATGACAATAAAATTATTTTTTTGAAAGAAAGAAAAAAGAATATAGATAGTCCTTATAAGAAGGATAGCGATATTCACATTATTGAAAGTTTGTTTTATAAATTTGATAATGTTGGTTATTTTGAAAATAAAATTTTTGAGATTTATTTATTGGATTTAAATGGAAGAAAAAGGCGCTTGTTTAGTTCAGATAAACCAATCTCAGATTTTAGATTTAAAAATGATAAACTTTATTTGCTTGGAAATTTTGAAAATAATGGAGATATTGAGAGCTATAATTATATATATGAATATGATATTAAAAGGAGAAAGTTAAAGAAAATTGTTGATGGCAATTGGGATATTAGTGGATTTGAAATTTTTGGAGATGATATTATTTTTGTTGGCTCTAAAAGAGATAGAGGTTTTGCTGAAATTAAACATTTTTATAGAGTTTCAGGTGAAAAAATTGTTGATTTAACACCAAATTTAGATAGAAATCCTTATAATAGCTTAAATTCTGATAGCAGATTTGCTAATAATCAGCCACTTTTCAAGTTTGATAATTATGGTAATATATACTTTTTAATGACAGATGGTCCAAGATGTGTTTTATGTAAATTAAAAAAAGATGGTTCAATTGATAAGTTAATTGAGGGAAATTTTTCAGTTGAAGGTTTTGATATTGATGATAATGGAAATATATATTGGATAAAACAAAGTTTTACTAATCCTTCTGAAATTTATTTTAATGATAAGAAAATTACAAGTTTCAACGAGAAATTTTTAAAGAAATTTAAACTTAAAGAGCCTGAATATATTAGATTTAAGGCAAGTGATAATGTTGAAGTTGAAGGTTTTGTTTTAAAGCCTTATAATGATTTAAAAAAGGAAAATAATAAATATTCTGCTATTCTTGAAATTCATGGAGGTCCAAGAACAACTTATGGTTATTCATTTATGTTTGAATTTCATTTACTTGCTTATGATGGTCATTTCGTTTTATTTTCAAATCCAAGAGGCTCAGATGGTTATGGTTTTGAATTTGCTAATAGAATTGTTAAGGATTATGGAAATAGAGATTATTTGGATTTAATGGAATTTGTAGATGAGGTTTTAAAAAGATATAATGATATTGACAAAGATAGAATTGGTGTAATAGGTGGAAGTTATGGAGGATTTATGACAAATTGGATTATTACAAAAACTGATAGATTTAAATTAGCATTAACCCAAAGAAGTATTTCTAATTGGATAAGTTTTTTTGGAACAAGTGATATTGGTTGGTTATTTGGTAATTATGAAATTGGTAAAACGCCATTTGATAATTTTGATGAATATATTAAAAGATCTCCAATTTTTCATTTAAAAAATGTAAAAACACCTCTCTTAATTTTACATACAGATAAAGATTATAGATGTCCTCTTGAGCAAGCTGAGCAATTATTTACTGCGTTAAGAATTTTAAATAAAGATGTTAAGCTTATTGTTATTCCTGATGAAAGTCATGAATTGTCAAGAAGTGGAAAACCAAAACATAGAGTTGAAAGGTTATATCATATTTTAAAATGGTTTAGAAATTTATGAAAAAGTTTTTAACCTTTATTTTTCTTTTTGGATGTTTTAGTATTGAAGAGACAATATGGATTAAAGATGTTGATAGTTATGATTTATTATATACAATTTATGCTCCTTCATTTATTACTCAAATTGTTTCCGAGGATAGCATTATAAATAATATAAATGATGATAAAATAAAGTGGAAAAAAGTTGAAACTGATACAATTAGTGGGATTAGTAAAATAGAGATTTTTTATGAGAATTTAAATTTAAATGAATTAATACAAAAAGATAGTACTATGAAATTCTTTAAGTCAAAGGATTATATTGAGTTTTATAAATTTTTAACAATTTCTGATACACTTACAAAAAATTTGTTGCCACTTATTACAGAAGAAAATTATTATAAAATTACAATTTTTTCAAAGAAAGAAATTCTACAATCAAACGCAGATAGTATCTCAAAAGATAAAATTATTTGGAAAATTCCTTTAAGAAAACTTTATGAAATGAAAAAAGGTGATACAATTAAAATTGTTTTTAGGATTAAGATTTAAGGTATCTAAATGCTGTTATAAGAAACTTAGAAAAAGTTATTTTCTTACAACAAAACATACTTTGTCCGATAAATACCGTTAAGTTTTTGATAATCAATAATTTATAAAAATTATCTTGAAATTATTTATTTTACGGGGGAATATAGGGGGGCGAAGCCCCCCAAGTCAAAAAATGGGGTTTTTTAAAGCCGAAGGCTTAAATATAGGAATGGTGGGGAAAGGCATTTTCTTTATGCTTTAAAATTTCAAACTTGTTAAGAAGAGATTTTTTAAAAGTTATATCAATTTTAGGTTTTTCTTTAATTTTTAAAGTAAAGGAAGCAGAAGCAAAAAAAGGAGGTAAGGCTATGGCATTTGTTGAATATAAACCAATAAATTTCAAAGAAACAAGACCTCAACTTTGGCAGATGGATGGAATATCTCAAAAGACTATGGATGAGCATATAAAACTTTATGAAGGATATGTTGCTAAATATAATGAATGTATGAAACTTCTTGAAAATTTATCTGATGAAGAATATAGCAAGGCAAATCCTACTTATTCACTTATAAGAAGCATAAAAGTTGATATTACAAGAGCAATAGGAGGAATAAAAAACCACGAATTATATTTTGGACATCTTGGAGGAAAAGGTGGGAAACCTGAGGGAAAACTACTTGAGCAAATTCAAAAAGATTTTGGAAGTTATGATAGATTTTTAAAAGAATTGAGAGCAACTGCCTTATCAGCAAGAGGTTGGGCTTGGGTAGCTTATGATTATAACTTCAAAAGATTATTTATTGCTATTGGTGATGAGCAAAATACATTTCCTATTTGGAATGCTACACCTATACTTGGAATAGATGTCTTTGAACATGCCTATTTTATTGATTATGGAGCAGCAAGGGCAAAATATCTTGATGCCTTCTTTAATAATCTTGATTGGAAAGTTGTTGAAAAGAACTTTGAAAGTCTAAAATTATGAAAAACTCAGAAAATCATAAATTTGAAGAAAAACTTTTAATAAATGAAGTTATAAAAATTGAGGAGGAAAAAGCAGTTAAAATTATTGAAGAGGCAAAAAGACAAGCAGAAGAAATAATAAAAAATGCTCATATTCAGTCTCAAAATATCATAGAGGAAGCCCACAAGGATGGACAATTACAGGCTCAATTACTTATAGAAAAATCAATTATTGAAATTCAAAAAGAGGCAGAAGAATTAAGAAAAAAAGGATTAAATGAAGTTCAGCTATTTAAAGAAAAAGCAGAGAAATCAATAGAAGATATTAGAAAATTGGCAATAGATTTAATTTTGGGGATTCGTGATTAGAGGAATATATATTATTGGGCTTCCTGGCTCGCATAAATATAAAATTGGAGAATATTTAAAAAATTGGTTTGATTGGGAAATTATTGACTTACAAGAGGAGGTTGAAAAATCACTTCATAAAACATTACTTGAAATTATTAATCAAAAACAACTTAAAGACTTTGAAAATGAGCAAGAAAAATTTATATTTTCTCATATTAAATCAGGAATTGTTTTTATTTCTTCTGATGTTGTTCCAAAACCTGAAATTATTTCAAAGTTAAAAGAAAATGGCATAATTCCAATTTACTTAAATTATTCAAGAGAAACATTAGAAAAAGAAATGGAAAGAAATACGATATTAAAAGTCCATCCATTTGAGCAATATGAAAAAGAAATAAAAGATATTTCAAATTTATTAATAAATGTTCCAACCGAAGGATTTACAGATAAAGAAATCGCAGTTATGATTGTTAGAGCATTAAGAAGTGAATATGATTTAATTTTTAGTAATAATGATAAAGTTTATGAAGGAATAAACGCTTTCAATCACATTGATGAAATACTTGAATATGAGGGTTTTTCAAAAGCTTTTTTTATAACTTATAAAAAACTATTTGTTGTAAATTTTAAATGGGTATTTGAAGTTATTAAAAATTCAGATTTTGAGCCATATGTCTTTTTCCTTCCTGAAAAAGAAGAAATTAAGGAGCTTGATTGGGTTAAAAAAATATGGTTTGAGATTCTAAATTTAAAAATTAGAAAAGATACTGCAATTGTTGGAATTGGTGGAGGAAGTTCTCTTGATTTAATAGGATTTTCTACATCTACATTTAGAAGAGGCTTTCCTTTTGTTTCTATTCCTACAACATTTATATCTCAAATTGATGCGAGCATAGGTGGAAGGAATGCTATTCATTATTTAAATCATAAAAATGTTCTTGGAACAATATACTATCCAAGATTTATTTTAATTGACCCTGTTTTTATTTTAACATCTGATGAGGAGAAATTTTTATATTCCATAAGTGATGCTATAAGATATGGACTTTTATTTGATAGTGAAATTATTGACTATCTTGAAAGTGAAGAAGTAAAAATTAAAAGAAGATACCTTCCGACGATAGAGAATTTCATTAGAAGATGTGCTTTAATTAAATTGAATGTTTGTCATATTGATCCATATGGTTGGTCAGAAATGAGGTACTTTGAATTTGGCAATACAATAGCTTATTTAATTCAAGAAATTTTACACTTAGATTATCCAAAAGCTTTAACAAAAAGCATTTATTTGATTTTAAAATTTTTAGAAAAAAATAACATTCTTAAAGAAAAGACTATTTTTAAAAGAATTGAAAAACTATTTGAATTATATACACTTGACTATCATTTAAGTGAAATTGATATTGAAAAGTTAAATAAGAAATGTCAATTAGATGAAATTGAAATTGTTGGTATTGAAACTTATAAATCTCCATTAACATTAAGAATAAAGAAAGATGAAATTTTTAAGTATAATTGATGCTAGCTCTATTGCTTATCGCTCTTACTTCGTTTTTAAAGAAAATCCACTATTTAATTCTTATGGTGAAAACACATCAGCAGAATTTGGTTTTTTAAATTCCGTTTTAAAGGTTCTTAAAGAAACGAAAAGTAATTATATTGCGGTATGTTTTGATAAAGGGAAAAGTAAAAGGGAAAACTATTATATTAAATATAAAATTCAAAGACCAAAAATGCCTGATGAATTAAGTTTAAGTATTTATAGAATTAAGCAAATTGTAAATGCTTTAAATTATAAAATTTTTGAAATTGAGGGATATGAAGCTGATGACATTATCGCAACAATTGTTTATAAGCTAAAAAGCTCTTTTGATAAAATTTATATAATTAGCTCCGATAAAGATTTATTACAACTTATTGAAAATAATGTTTTTTTATATGATACAAGAAGTGGAATTTTATATGATAAAAATAAAGTTTTTGAAAAATTTGGCGTTGAGCCAAAATTTTTACCTGATTATTTAACCTTAGTTGGAGATGTTTCTGATAATATAGAAGGCATTAAAGGAATTGGACCAAAAACTGCTATTGAGCTAATAAATAAATTTGGAAATCTTGAAAATTTAATTGAAAATTTAGATAATTTACCACCAAAAATTTATGTTGAAATAGTAAAATATAAAGATGAGATTGTTAAAAGAAGGGATGAATTATTCAAATTGAAAATTTTGGATATTCAAATAAATGAAGAAGAGCTTCAAATAAAAAATCCCAATAGATTCAAATTGTTTAGCATTTTAAGATATTTGGAATTTTATAAGTTTATGGAGGAATTTTCTGAAAATGCTCCAAAGGTTGATATTATTAATGGTGATTTTGAAATAAATGATTTTGATATTGTAGAAATTTATAACAATTTCGTTTATAAATTTAAGGATGGAATTGTTTATAAAAGAGTATTAAAACCTGAGGATTTAGAAAAGAGAATTATAGCATTTGATAGTAAAAGCTTATTTAAAAATAATGCTAAATCTATTGATTTTGATTTAATTTTAGCAGATTATTTAATAGACCCTGAATTTGCTTCAAATAAAAGCACAATTGAGCCAATTGAATATATTCTTCTAAAATATCTTGGACAAAAAATTAGTTTTTTAGATAAAGAGCAAATTATCGCTCAAAAATTAAGAGCGGTTTATATTTTAAAGGATGAATTGGAAAAGGAGCTTAAAAATTTGGAAATGGAAAAACTGCTTAAAGAAATTGAAATACCTGTTTCAAAAGTTATTTGTGATATTGAAAGGAATGGTATAAAAGTTGATGTTGATTACTTAATAAATCTTAAAAAGGATTTTGAATTAAATTTAAGAGAAATTGAAAAGCAAATATATGAATTAGCAGGGACTAAATTTAATATAAACTCACCAAAACAATTATCAGAAATTTTATTTAATAGATTAAAATTAAAACCCCTTAAAAAAACAAAAACAGGCTATTCAACGGATATTGAAACATTATTAGAGCTTTCTAAAATTCATCCAATTGCTAAAAAGATATTAGAATACAGAGAATTATTTAAACTTAAAACAACTTACATAGATAGTATATTACCACTTGTTAATCCTATAACGAAAAGAATTTATCCGCAGTATAATCAAAGAGGAACATCAACAGGTAGAATTTCTGCTTTCAATCCAAACATTCAAACAATTCCTATAAAGTCTGAACTTGGTAAAAAAATTAGAAAAGCTTTTATCTCCGATGAAGGTAAAATGTTTATAAAAGCAGATTATTCACAAATTGAACTTAGAATTTTAGCACATCTAAGTGAAGATGAAAATTTAATTTATGCGTTTTTAAATGATTTTGATGTTCATATAGCAACTTCAAGAATAATTTTCCAAAAAGATGAAATTAGCGAGGAGGAGAGAAGAGTAGGAAAAACTATAAATTTTGCTATTATTTATGGAATTAGTCCTTATGGATTGAGTAAGCAGTTAAATATAGATGAAAGTTTAGCAAAGCAATTTATAGAAAATTATTTTAATTATTATAAAGGTGTTAAGAGGTGGATTGAAGAAACAAAAACATTTGCTAAGGAAAATGGATTTGTAAAAACAATTTTAAATAGAAGAAGAATTATTCCAAAAATTGGCATAAATAGTCAAAATAAAGTTATTAGAGAGGCTTGGGAAAGAATATGTATAAACACACCTGTTCAAGGCTCAGCAAGTGATATTATTAAAATTGCTATGATTAAAACAAATAAATATAACATTGTTTTACAAATTCACGATGAGCTTGTTTTTGAAGTTGAGGAGGATAAAGTAGAAACTTATAGTAAAGAAATTAAAGAAATTATGGAAAATGTTTTAAATTTAAAAGTTCCTTTAAAAGTTGATATTGAAATAGGAAAGAGCTTATAATTGTTGGAAATTAAGCTTTTTGTCTAATTATTGCGAAGATAATGCCCAAAACCGCTGAGATAATGAAAATTGTCTGAATAATGGAAGATGCCAAAATAAATTTTATAATTCTACTTTCAGATTTGGCAATTTCTGCCCTTATCTTTTCAATCTCTAATTTTGTATTATTTTCAAGTTGAGTAATTCTTTCATTTGATTCTGCTTTTAATTTTTCTATCTCTAATTTAGTATTGTTTTCTAATTGAGTAATCCTTTCATTAAATTCTATTCTTAATTTTTCAATTTCTAATTTTGTATTATTTTCAAGTTGGTTAATTCTTTCATTCGTTTCTGCTCTTAATTTTTCTATTTCTAACTTTGTATTGTTTTCTAATTGAGTAATTCTCTCACTAAATTCTGTTCTCAACTTCTCAATTTCTAATTTAGTGCTATTTTCAAGTTGAATAATTCTTTCATTTGTTTTCTCTATTTCTAATTTTGTGTTATTTTCTAATTGAGTAATTCTTTCGCTGGTTTTACTTTCCAATTGAGTAATTTTTAATTTAATTTTGTAATATAAAATTTTTATGTCTCTTTTTGTGGCAATTTTATATCTTTTTTTCAAGAGGTCTAAAACAACTTCAAGAATTTCTTCGGGATATTTTTTAATAATTTCTATTACTTCTTTTTCTCTTTCAGTCATAAAGAAATTTTAAAGCTTTGCTTTATATCCTTTAAAATTTTTCAAATGGCTCAAATGAATATGGCACAAGCAATAAATAATGCTTTAAGAATTATTTTAAGAAATGATAGTAAAGTAGTAGTTTTTGGAGAAGATGTTGGGAGGGCGGGTGGGGTTTTTTTAATTACAGAGGGCTTAATGGATGAATTTGGAAAGGATAGAGTATTTGATACACCAATTAGTGAGGCTGGTATTGTTGGAATGGCAATAGGTTTAGCTATGGGTGGATATAAGCCTATTTGTGAAATTCAATTTTCTGGCTTTTCATATTTAGCATTTAATCAAATAATTTCCCATTTAAGTAGATGGCAATTTAGAAGTCATGGTAAATTTAGGATGAATGTTATTATAAGAATGCCAAATGGAGGTGGTGTTAAAACACCTGAACTTCATTCTGAAAGTATAGAAAGTTATTTATTAGCTACACCTGGACTTAAAGTTTTATATCCTTCAAATCCTTATGATGCCAAAGGTCTTTTGATAAGTGCTATTGAAGATGGAAATCCTATAATTTTTTTAGAGCATATTAAATTGTATAGATATGAAAAAATGGAAGTGCCAGAAAATTATTATAAAGTTCCTATTGGTAAGGCAAAAATTATAAAGGAAGGCTCTGATTTAACAATTATTAGTTATGGATGGGGTGTGATTTTAGCGAAAGAATATGCTAAAATTTCAAATTATGATGTTGAAATTATAGATTTAAGAACACTTTCCCCCTTAGATGAGGATTTAATTTTTCAAAGTGTTAAGAAAACAGGTAGGGTAGTTATTATCTCAGAAACTCATAAAACGATGTCTGTTGCAAGTGAAATATCTTCAAGAATATCTGAAAATATTATAGAATTTCTTTATGCTCCCATTTTAAAAGTTTGTTCTATGGATATTCCTTATCCACCATCAATTCTTGAAGAGTATTATCTTCCAAATTTAGAAAAGTTAAAAATTGCTTGTGATTATGTTATGACTTTCAAATAAGTGGTCTTTATAACATTTTAAATTACAACAACTTCTTTAAATATTCCATAAACACTTTTCAAAGTTTCCATAATTTCCTGCTCTGTTGCATAAACTTTTACTGCATCTATTATATATGGAACGAGATTATCACCTCTTTCTGCTGCTAATTTTAATGCTTCAAGTTTTTGCCTTACAAGGATATTATCTCTTTTTTCTTTAATTTCCTTTAAAAATTCCCTTTGCTCAATTTCAATTTTAGGGTCAATTTTAAATTTAGGAGGCTCTATAACTTCATTTTCATCTATAAATTCATTAACTCCAACAATAATAAAGTCTTTTTCTTCCACTCTCTTTTGGAATTCATAAGCTGCATCTGCTATCTCCTTCTTAATATAACCATTATAAACAGCATTTATAACGCCATCTAAAAATGAGCCGTTGCCCATCTCTAAAATTTTATTAAAGTATTCATATGCTTGTCTTTCTATTTCATTTGTTAATGCTTCTACAAAATAACTTCCAGCTAATGGGTCAATTGTATTAATAACGCCTGTTTCATAAGCAATAATTTGTTGTGTTCTTAAAGCAATCGTAACTGCCTCTTCACTTGGGAGTTGAAGAGCTTCATCATAAGAATTAGTATGTAGGCTTTGAGTTCCTCCAAGAACTGCTGCTAATGCTTCAATTGTCGTTCTTATGATATTATTTAATGGTTGTTGTGCTGTTAATGAGCATCCAGCAGTTTGAGTATGAAATCTTAATTTTAAACTTTCAGGATTTTTCGCTTTGTATCTATTTTTCATTTCTCTTGCCCAAATTCTCCTTGCTGCTCTAAATTTAGCAATTTCTTCAAAGAAATCTATATGAGCATTAAAGAAAAATGATATTCTTGGAGCAAATGTATCTACATCAAGACCTCTCCTTATGCCTGCTTCTACATAAGCAAATCCATCTGCTAATGTAAATGCTAATTCTTGAACAGCAGTAGAACCTGCTTCTCTTATGTGATAACCTGAAACTGAAATTGTATTAAATTTAGGTGTATGTTGGCTTGAAAATTCCATTATATCAACAATTAATTTTATTGAAGGTTCTGGTGGAAATACAAATTCATTTTGAGCATGATATTCTTTTAATATATCGTTTTGTAATGTTCCTCTAATTTTATGTAAAGGAACACCTCTCTTTTCTGCCAATGCTACATATAAGGCATATATGAATATAGCAGGAGCATTTATTGTGAATGAAGTTGAAACTTCCCCAAGATCTATTCCATCAAATAGAATTTCAAAATCTGCTAATGTATCTATTGCTACCCCTTCTCTTCCTACTTCTCCTTCACTTCTTGGGTCATCAGAATCATAACCCATAAGTGTGGGCATATCAAAAGCAGTAGAAAGTCCTGTTTGACCTTGCTTAATTAAAAATTTAAATCTTTCATTAGTGTCTTTTGCTCTTCCAAATCCTGCAAACATTCTCATGGTCCAAATTTTTCCTCTGTACATATTATAATAAACACCTCTTGTGTATGGATATTCACCAGGGAATCCCAAATCTCTCAGATAATCTAAGTTCTTTATATCGTCAGGTGTATATAAGTCCTTTATTTCTATGCCTGATATAGTCCTATATGAAGGGCGAGAAACATCTTGAAATTGCTTTCTCTTTTCAGACCACTTTTCATACTGCTCTTTAAAGTGTTTGTCAATCATAGTAAAATTTTAAAGCATGATTTTCACAACATTTTTATAGAGCAAGGCAGTATTTCCAAGCTTTCTACCCTTACATTTCTAACATTTTTATCATTAGTCAGAAATATTATTTTTCTAATACGCAAATGTCTGTTTCTAAGCATAAAACGATTTTCTATTAAAACAAATGCTTGATTTAAAGCATCTGATTCTCCAAGGTCTAAATTATATCTTTTAGCGATTTTAATTATTCTATTTATATCGTAAATAGGGCAAGTTTTTAATTTAATGTCAAAATCTTGAAAAATGTCTTTTAAGAAGTGTATAAATTTTATTCTTTTTCTTCTTTCTCTTTTTGCCTTTACTAAAAATTCTTCTTTTACACTTCTTGGTATCCAAACTTCCTTACACCTGGTTGCGTTAATGATGTCTCTTAAAAAATCTTTAAAAGTTTTTTTATTAAAGTTCTTTGAAGATTTAAACCATAAAAGCATTATAAGTATGTTTGTATCAAGGATTAAAATACTCAATTATTTCTTTTTGGAAGTAAGCAGAAGAATAAAGAGCAAAATGAGTCCTAAAACTACAATTAAGTCAGAATTTTGTTTATTTTCTTGAAATTCTTTTTCTTTTATTGAGTGAATAATTTCTTCAATTTTTTCTTTCAAATCATCTAAATTACCAACCTTATATGTTTTTAAATCAATTTTCTCGGAATTTATATCTAGTGTGAAGTTTTCAGGCACAATAGCATATATTTTTTTTGTTTTACTATTTTTTATTAAAAATTGAATATCCTTTTTTGTTGTTATATCTAACTTAATCCAAGGGTCAAAAACAATTAAGAAAGCATACTTAACTTTTTCCAACTTTTTAAAAACTATTTCTTCCTTTCTAACCCTTTTAGGAACAACA
>Ga0079992_121886_pt1 | contig 20870 bp, 27 predicted proteins | sample FaiFalFF_MnMetaG_3_FD_69197 | JGI IMG/M metagenome (GOLD analysis project Ga0079992, IMG submission 69197) | Freshwater microbial communities from Yellowstone National Park, Wyoming, USA - Fairy Falls B (FF_Mn_B) MetaG (SPADES assembly) (version 2) | ecosystem: Environmental > Aquatic >... | reverse complement strand
ATGTCTAAAGGCTTGGCCTACCCCAGTCGCAACAGACAGTAAGCAAGCTACTAGAAAAAGTTAGGGAGAAGCGGCTCTAACAGTAGGAAAAATTCCTGAGCTGGGCGCGCTACGACCTAGACAAACCATCCATAAGAATCACCCCAAACCCCATATTGAGGAGGATGATTTGGAGATGGCTCGAAACATCCTACTATACCTCACAGAGAGCGCCAAGAAACTACTACCAGGATACATAAAGACCTCAAAGGGACCAATACTGCCAAGAGAAATCTACCACACACCAACAAACATTAAGGGCTTAGAGAAGGAGATAAGAGTAGTAAAGAAGGAAAGGTCTAAACCAAGACACATATTGGGACTAGAACACGGAAACATCCCCATACAGCTAGACCTATGGGGAAATGAGGTAATATTCAGGGGAAAAGGACAGACAACACTATACGGGTACCCAAGGCCAGACTAACAAATGACCAAAATCTCTCTAATAGTTCAGGGAGCCTCCTCGTAGCGCCTCTTCTTCTCCTCGTAGCTCCTCCTATCCGAGATGGGCCGGGCTGGGCACCCCAGAACCAGCTCGCCCGGCTTAACGTCCCTAACCACGACAGAGCCTGCGGCGATAACTGCTCCCGCACCCACGGTCACGCCGGCCAAGAGTATTGCTCCCGCTCCAACCACCGCTTCGTCCTCGATCATGACCCCCAGCAGCCTACTGCTCAGTGGGTAGCGGTCGTTGGTCACGCAGACGTTGGGGCCGATGAATACTCTCCTGCCCACCCTCGTTAGGTGTGGCAGGTAGGCCATGGATTGGATGTTGGTCTCCTCGCCCACAGTCACGGCCCCGTCGAGCTGGGAACCGCTGCCTATCCTCGCCCCGCTCCCGATAAAGCTGCCCCTCCTGACCAGTACTCCATGCCCCAGCTCCACCCGGTCCCCGACCTCGACGCCCTCGTAGATGACGCATCCAGCCCTCAAGACGCAGAGACTCCCGATCCTGGCCCCATCACTCAGCTCGTCGAGCTCGTTGATTGAGCAGGGTGGGCCTCGGAGCAGCTTATCTCTCGACGGATACCCGATTATCGTGTTTGCATCGACGTATGTTTTGTCCCCTATCTCTGACGGGCCTAGGACGAGTGCGCCCTGGACTACGTTGCCTCTTATCCTCGCCCGGGGGCTGATGTAGCTTAGCATCGACATGAGTGGGGCATCCTACTATAAGCGGATTGTGGGGCTATGCGGGCCTCTGGGCGCGCCTTGCCAAGAGCACATATAGGTCGAGCTCGCTCAGAGCATTCTCGGCACTCTCATACCACTCATTCGGCACAGGCCCCCAGAGCCTGCCGTCCTGCATTAGGAAGAGCTCGTCGGCCACTAGTAGGGCCTCTATCGGGTCGTGGGTGACGTATATAAGGGGTTTGCCGAGCCTCCTGATGTGCCGAATCACCCTCATCTTCTGGGTGAAGTCTATGCTGGAGACGGGCTCGTCGAGCAGAAGTGCCTCAGGGTCCTTGAGCAGGACCGTGGCTAGGTTGAGCAGCTGAAGCTCGCCCGCGGAGAGTCCAGCGCCCTGGGATATCCTCTCGAGGCCGAGCCGCTCTATCACGTGGGCGGGGTCGGCGCCGTAAAGCTTCGCGAAGTATCTCAGCTGCTCTTGCGGCCTGAAGGGGAGCTTGACTGGGTGCTGTGGCAGGTAGCCGAGCCTTCTCTCGCCCGGCGGGAGGCTGGTTATGTCGGCGCCGTTGAGTAGTATTCTGCCCGAGTCTGGCCGGTAGAAGCCCATGATGCACCTCAGAAGGCTCGTCTTTCCGCTACCGTTGCGGCCCACGATGACTGTCCTGCTCTCCACAACCATCCTCTCGACGTAGATGCTGAGCCCCCAGCGCCTTATGGAGAGGCCCCTAATCTCTAGCACCCTTCTCACCAAGCGTGAGGGCAATCGAGACCAATAAGGCTACCAGAAGAAGTATCAACGCAGCGCCAGCGACCTCCTCAAAACCAGCCCTCATGAAGGTCTCGTAGATGTAGATCCCGACCGTAAGGGGGCGCTGGGCTATGATGAAGAAGACCCCAAGCTCCGAGAATGCTCTAAACCAGCAGAGCAGGGCCGCGGATATGAGCGCGGCCTTGGAGGACCGGAGGATAAGCAGGATGAGCCGGTGCCCGCCGACCCTGAGGCTCGCGAGGAACTCTAGGTAGCCGGTCTCCGCGAGCGACGCCAGGTAGCTTCGAAAGACTCCGAACCCTATAGGGAGGCAGACGACCAGCATACCCGTGAGTACCGCTAGGCCGGTGTCGTGGAGTCCGGTCCTAAAGAAGATCGGGGCTAGGAGGACGCCGATGGCCGTGTGGGGGATTGCTGTGGGGAAGGTTGTAAGGGCCGTGATAATCCTCCCCCCGCTCCTCAGGCTGCCGAGCGAGGTGAGGAGGGAGAGCGGGATGACGATAGCCGTGGCGAGGCTCGAGTAGAAGGCGGTTGTTATGAGCGGGCCTAGCAGCTGGGGGGTAAAGGCCAGCCTCTGCGTCGCGAGGGTGGGGACTGTGAAGACGGCGAGATAGGTTGACGAGACTGCTAGCGAGTAGATCCAGAATCGCTCCATCCGTCAATACCTCTCCAACCCATACATGGATGTGTCAATCCTCTCGAGCGCGGCTAGGAACCGGTCTCCGGCCGGGCTGAAAGAGACCACCTCTGCCACGAAACTCTTAATCTCTACCTCGCCCACGCTGGTCAGGGCGAGGAACCTCACGGGCGGGTTCTCCGCGAACTGTATCTCTGGGGGCAGCTCCATTACGTTGAACCTCTCGCCATAGCGCTTGTAGACTATGAATGGTGTGTGGGCGAAGATGCAGTCGACTACTCCTGCCTCAAAAAGGGAGGCGACCCCTGCCAGGTCGTCCCTCGCCGCAAACCTCCCGTGGGCGCTGAACCCCCTCACGTCGATGATTACAGCACCATCCCCCCTCTTGGCGAAGGATGCTGAAAGACCCTCCTCTATCTCTTCGAGCCTCAGATAGCCGTATTGTGTGGACAGCCAGTAGAGCGCGGCGAGCGCCCTGTAGCCGATTGGGGCCGTGTTGGGGTCCGCAACACCTATTCTCACTCCACCTAAACCCTGAAGACTCGTTAGGTCTTTGCAGACCAAATGTAGTTTGAAGTGGCCGAGTATGAGTCTCTTGAACTGTTTATCGCGGATCTCCTTAATCAGCTCCGAATCAACAGTCAAGTAGGCGTCGGGCACCCTCCCTTGCTGTATAAGCCTCAGAGCAGCCACGCTGCCGATCACCCTGAGATCGGCCCCGCTATGTCCCAGCATCTCCGCCGCGTCGCTGGCCAGCTTAAGGAGGGTTGGGGCGACGTAGATAACGGCGGCTTCCTCGCCACGCCGATGCGGGCCCCACAACGAGGTCGGCACCGACACAGCTACCGCGAGGAGAAGGGCGGCCAGAAGCGTCGCCCTCCACAAAATCACCATCGCCGCGGCTTGTGGCGCCCACTATAATATAAATATTTGACCGATTTTCCCCAACGCTACGCAACGACCATCCGCTCCCATCAACCGTTCATGCGCTCTAGGCCCATCAGCCGCCGTATCTTTTTTAGCTGGCTAGAGATGCTTGTCCTACAAGTGCCAGGGGGGGTGGAGGGGCTGGGGAGGCGGGTGGGAGCTGCTGGGGCCTCGCCTGAGCTAGCTGAGGATCTCCTCGACCTACTACTAACGACCTACAACTCGGCTGGTATTGGGCCCGAGGCCGGAATCAAGGTCGCGCAGCTCTACATGTCGGGCAGGATCTCGAGCCCCGAGGGCATGGAGCTTCTCCTCAGGCTCTGCGCGGCCGTTGAGCCGGAGAAGACAGCCCAGATCCTCAGGAAACATGGCCTAAACATCTAAGGCATGAGGTTCTCGATCGAGCTCCCACCCAAAGACCCTCTCTGGAGGCTCCAGATCTACGCCCACCTCGCCGACAAGCTCTCATTCGACGCCATCTGGCTGAGCGACCACTACTTCAACAGGAATACCCTGATTTTAGATACCTTCTTGGCGAGGTAGTGGACGGCGGACTTGCTTATAGGCTCCAAACCCATGCTAAGGACCCTAGAGACCCCCCTACAGCTACCACGAAACATGTAGCCCAATACAGCTAGTACCCTAACCTCCCCACTTTCTTATTACGCATAAAACAGCTCGAAACTAGGCCACAACATCCATAAACATACAAGACAAATCAACAGGCCTTTAAATATAACGCCTTATTTGGACATTATGCTACACATGACGCTAATATATAAATAACCGCCCATCAAAAATATTTAGAGAGACACCCATCCAAAAGGGGGCCGGTAGATCAGTGGTAGATCGCTCCCTTGGCGTGGGAGAGGTCGGGGGTTCAAATCCCCCCCGGTCCAATTTTAGTTAATTGATAAGATGAGTGTGGGGGTGTTTGCTGGGAAATGGTTGGGTGGAGGGGTAGGCATCCTAGTGGTTCTCTTGACGTAGTTCTCTAGCCGTCTCTGCTTCCTCCTAATAGTGAAGCCTACGTGTTTGTAGAAGCTGACACTGCTTCTTGATCGTATATATATGCGATAGCAATCCTTGTTGGTTACGTATTTCTTCCCCGTCCTAGGGTCATGGATTATAGTTCCTCGTCGAGTATTGAGTTTTGGTCCAGTCGACTCTACGTCAAGTCTTTTAAGAAGCACTATGACGTATCTGAGTAACTCGATGTTTGTGTTGTAGAGATAATTATTTTTCCATTCTTGTCAACACTTCCTTCAGAGTCCGCGAAGCCCCTGATGAATGCTACCATGCATCTTTCACAGTGCTCAATATATTTCTTCAGTCTATCAAGGTCAACTGGCTTTCTGAGAAGCTCGTAGAGCGTCTTCGACCCAACTTCGACGACATATTTTCCTACGTCATCCCTAAATCTCGGCCTTATTTGTTTCCTTCCCAGAACCTTTGCAAGACACCTAGCGAACTCCTCGACGAACTCCCTATCTTTAGCCCTAAGGCCTATCCAGACAGGGTTGTAGCCTTTGATGGTGCGTCTTCTCCTATAAGCGTATCCGTCACCGACCTTCACACCTATCACGTACGCCAACTCCTCTGAAGGCTTCAACAATTCTAGTGAGGGGATCCGTCTACCGTTGTATGGGCTATGCACTCCACGTATCCAGTAGCTTATATAAGACTTAGAGATCCTGACCCCATATCTTCGCCAGACCTCCCCCAATAATCCCTCTATATGTCAGCCCGCTTCTACGGAGAGCAACGACATCATTGTACAGCTTGATCCGAAGCTCCAGCGGCAGGTATCTACCCACTACTTACTACCCACCTCACTCTGTGTCTTTATCTCGTATGGCCTGACTACTATGTGGAACCACTCTATCTGCTCCCTCTCTAGGGCTATCGAGTTGAGTGGTGGTAGATTCTCGGCGGTGTTTCTCCAGCAATGGCCTCTTATATTAGCCGTCTAAGCGTCGCGACGGAGGGTATCATCCAAGTCCTCAGCCTTCCATCCCACTCGTTCTGCACAACCATGACTCCATCGGGTGCCGGAGTAATGTTCAGAGCCCTCCCCCACTGCAAGCTCGATCCTCTAATCAGTCACCACCAACCCCATCCTCATCACCCGTTTCGGGGAGGAACCCCCACCGGCCCCTCATATAAAGTGTAGTGGCCCCAATAACCAGGCCATCACCAACCCTGCACTCACTAAGAGCTAGAAATGCCTTTCGCAAGGATCACTCCAAGCCACATCCTAAGAAGATATAGTGGATAAACCGAAAAGGGGATAACTATAGAAAAGTGAAAAGTATCCGATAACTGACATCATCGCGTGTTTCAATACAAGAAAAACCTCATTTAAGAAACGCTAATAAGAGTGGCAGCAGAAGGTGTTTGTTGGGTTGGAGAGGGTAGGCTCGGCTAGATTATGGCTGGTAGAGGGTTCTGTTCCCCATTTTCGCGAGATGGTTGAGCTGGGCCGTGAGATAGTGAGGGCGCTTGTAGAGGTCCACGGGCCTGCGGAGACTGTTAGGCGCTTCTCGGATCCGTGCTGGCTGACCGCTCTAGCCTGTGTCCTAGGGTTTGAGTGGAACACGAGTGGCCAAACAACCGTTACTCTAAAGGCCCTCAAGGTTGGGTTGCAGGATAGAGACATCCCAGTCCGGATAGTCGGGGGTAAGGGGGAGGAGATGCGTTGGGTGCCCTACGAGGCTGGGCGTCAGCTCAGGAAAATAGGTGTAGAGGACGCGGGAGAACTGATCAGCGCCTCCAGGCTCACCTGCAGTGTTGACGAGTCTGCCATCCAAGACTCCTACAGGATATACTTCCACACGATGATAGTTGCTGAAGGGGGGACGTGGGTGGTGGTCAATCAGGGGATGAACGTGGATGACAGGACTGCGAGGGCATATCACTGGTCGAGCGAGGAGGGTGCCGGTGTCCAGGAGCCCCATACTTCTATCTTAGCGGAGAGGGAGCGGGAGTGTGTGTTGGACCTAACTAGCCCCTTCTCGTCCCAGACGCGGAAAGTTATGGTCGAGATACTTGGAGACACTCCCCCAAGCCGGATTAAGGAGGACCTTGCTCAGGTGAAAGCCATCTTGAAGAGCCAGCGCCTCTTAGACAAGGACATCCCCCCGGAGCTGGCGCGCAGCGTGCCCAGCTACTTGGCGCCCCCAACCACGTTGGACGAGGAGACCTTGCGCAGGGTCAAGAGCGTCGGCGAATTTAAGGAGCTGCTCGTGGCACGTGGGATCGGGCCCGCCACCATAAGAGGGCTGGCCTACATCTCCTGCCTTATATATGGGTCGAAAGCCTCTTGGAGGGACCCGGTGAAATTCGCCTATGCCCACGGAACCAAGAGCGGAAGACCCTACTACGTCGACAGAAGAGCCATGCTTGAACACGCGCGAATACTCAGAGACGCGGTTCTTCAGGCGCGACTCGGAGACCACGAAAAGATACAGGCAATAAGGAGGCTCTCCGCCCTCGTCTCGGACCAAGTCCCCGGATAACCCGCGAGGCTTGGGCAGGAGCGGCGCCAAAAAAGAATAAATACGATTCTAAGGAGTTTAGGAGAGATGAGAAGGGCAGGCTATGGTGCGGCCTGGCTTGTCGTGATGCTTGTTATCGGAGCTGTGATAGGCGCGGCCGGTGTCCTAGTATATAACGCCTTGACGCCGCCGCAGCAACCACCCTCACAGCTGGATGAGATAAAGTCGAGGGGGAAACTGATTGTGGGAACGAGCGCGGATTGGCCGCCCTTCGAGTACATAGACTCAGCAGGCAGGTACGCTGGGATAGATATGGCGTTGGCCGAGAAGATAGCCAGAGAGCTCGGCGTACAGCTAGAGGTTAAGGACATGAAGTTCGCGGCGCTTATCGAGGCCCTGAAGGGAGGCCAGATCGACATCATCTTAGCCGACATACATCCGACGGCTGAGAGGGAGAAAGTTATAGACTTCACCAAGAACTACTACATAGCCTATGACGGCTCGGTACTGGTTCTCAAGAAGGGAGCGCAAAACATCAGGGACGAGCAATCCCTCAAAGGGAAACGGATCGGAGTGCAGCTGGGCACGATACAGGAGGAGTGGGCAAAGAAAAAGTTGGGCGCCTCCTCAGAGATTGTTTCCTTTGACAGGGTCTTCCCTGAAATGGTGATGGCGCTCAAGCGCGGAGACCTAGACGCAATAATCGTTGGAGATATTATCGGCGAGGTCTTGGCGAAGAGAGATCCAGAATTACAGGTGGTATTCAAGGTTGGAAGCCTTGGCGGCGCGGCCATCGGGGTAAGGCAAGGATCCGAGGAGCTTAAGTATGTCATAAACAAGCTTATAGAAGAAATGATCGATTCAGGCGAGATGTCTCGGCTCTTCGAGGAAGAGATAGGTAAGTGGCTCGGAGCATAACTACACGCAAAATGGTGAGGTATATTGGAGGCTGAGAGAATCCTATTCGAGGTTATACCATATATCTTGAGGGGGGTTCCAGTAACCCTCCAGCTCACCGCCCTATCATTCATCATCGGCCTCTCGATAGGTAGCGTACTCGCGGCTGTCCGCATCTTTGGGACACAGCCACTCCCCATAATAGCCGCCAGCTACATAGAGTTCTTCCGTGGGACCCCGCTTCTCGTCCAGATCTTCTTCATATATTTCGGGCTTCCAGCGCTCGGTCTAAAGCTAGACGCCTTCACGGCTGCTGTACTGTCTATCGGGCTCAACAGTGGCGCGTATCAGGCCGAGATACTCCGGTCGGCTGTGAAGGGGATACCTGAGGAGCAGTTCCTCTCGGCAGAGTCGCTGGGCCTAAAGACGGGACAGATCTATCGACACGTCATCTTCCCACAGGCTATCAGGATAGCGACGCCAGCGTTAGTAAACGAGCTTGTAGCGCTGGTCAAGTACACCTCCCTAGCATCGATCATAGGCGTTGCCGAGCTCTTTCGGAATACGGAGTATATGGTCTCATACACGTTCCGGCCCGAGATATATTTGCTCGCCGCGGCGATCTATCTCGCGATCTGTGTACCGGCCTCTCAGATGGCTAAGGTCCTCGAGACCAAGTATGCCATCCCGGGATTCCGGAGGGCGGTCGTGTAAAGTGGCGCGAAATGGGGTTTGAAAATTAATTAGACGGGGGAATGAGTGATTCCTTGTAGTCCAGTTGGGTCCGGGTCCTCCGCTGCTCGAGGTCAGGGGTCTGAGGGCTGGCTACGGGAGGGTAGAGGTCTTGAGGGGGGTGGACCTCTCAGTTGATAAAGGCGAGAAGATAATAGTCATCGGCCCGAGCGGCTCGGGTAAGAGCACACTGCTCAAATGCATCCCGCGCCTTGTAAAACCTACGTCGGGCGAGATATTCTTCGAGGGCACCCGCGTAGACGACGACCCAACAGTGCTGAGGGATATAAGATCTAAGATAGGCTTTGTCTTCCAGCAGTATACGCTCTTCCCGCACATGACTCTGCTCCGCAACGTGGCGCTCCCCTTAGAGCTGGTGAAGAGTGCCCCGCGGAGCGATGCTGAGAGGCTCGCCTTGGAGGCTCTGTCTAGGCTAGGCCTGCGCCCCTTCGCGTCCCGTTATCCGCTCGAGCTCTCGGGGGGTCAACAGCAGCGTGGAGCCATAGCGAGGGCCCTAGCAATAGATCCCGATCTACTCCTGCTAGACGAGCCCACCTCGGCACTAGACCCCGAGCTCCGGGCTGAGGTCGTGGAGACCCTTTATAGTATTGCCCGCGAGGGCCGCTCGATGCTCATCGTCACGCACGAGATCGATTTTGCAGAAGCTGCTGCAGACAGGGTGGTCTTCATGGATCAGGGAGTTGTGGTGGAGGAGGGGGACGCGAGGCAGGTCCTTGAGAGGCCTAAGAATGAGAGGACTGAAAAGTTCCTGAGGAGGTTGAGGACGAGGCTGTAAAAATGTGTAGCACTAGATCTGCAGGATTGGGAGTAGTGTGACCGTTGAGAGGCTTATGAGGGGCACGGTGATGTTGTCGTCTAGCCATCCCACCTCTAACTTCTCAGCAAGTGATGCCAGGAACCCCGCGATGGCTCCGACCGGGCCCAGAATAGCGTATCCGAAAGGAATACAGAAGGCCATCATCGCTAAGTTACCCACGAAGGCCTTAGTCCTCCGCTTATAGAGTAGGTTTCGCTCTATACCCGTGACTCCGTCACCCACGCTCATGAACATGATGGGAACAACTCCCAGCCACTTGTTCCCCACCAAGAAACCGAAAAGCATTACCAGGCCCCACATAACAATAAAATGCACTTCAAACATGTTCTCCTTTACCTGATACCAGTAGTAAAGTCTCCCTGTTCTGTGAGGATAGTAGTTACCTAAGGCCAGGACTAGCACCATCACAAGTATAAGGACGTAGGACTCGTAGAGCAGCGGGACAGCATCGCCACTAAGCCTCCAGCTAGTATGTGTATTATCTTCCTGTTGAAATAGACCGCTACGTGCTCACTCAGCCCCCGCCGAATCATTGCGCGGTAAGTCCATCTGGTCAGAACGAGTGATACGAAAAGGACCCAGATCATTAGAAGAGCTGTATACAGCGCCTCCTCCGGTAAGGGCGGTTCTGGCACATGGTGTCATCCAAATTACCTATAGTTAAACCTTCACGGATACACTTTACCCATCAGCAAATCCGGGGGACTATCTCGCCGCTTGGCGGCTCGAGGATCCTGTAGCCCCCAATCAGCGTCTTCATGACAACGAGGCTGACGGATGTCTGAGGCTCGCGCACCTCCCCGATGATTCTAGCAGACTTGAAGCCGAGCTCGTGAATAAATTCGAGCGCCGCCTCGGCGGATCCCGGTCTAACCCCCAGTAGGGCCGTTCCCTCGGAGGCAAGTGTTAGGGGGTCGATCCCCAACATCTCACAGAGATTTGCCACGGAGTCTCTAATGGGCAGCTCCGACTCATGTACAAGTATGTTGGTCTTGGTTGAGCGTGCCCAGTCGTTGAGGACCATAGCCACCCCGCCCCGAGTAGGGTCTCGTGCCGCAACTATATCCTCACCCATCTCTCTAATGAGAGGTATCATTAGGTTCGAGAGTGGTGCCACATCGCTCGAGAATTCCCGCGCCTCGATCTGGTGTTGGGCGGCAAGTATCGCGGCTCCATGCTCGCCTATGTTTCCCGTGATTATGATCTTGTCCCCGGGTCTCAGACTGTTGTCTACTATGAGTCGCTTGGCGAACCCTACGCAGGCGGTGGTTATGACCGCCTTGTCTAGCTGCCCCTTGGGCATCACCTTCAGGTCGCCGCCGATTAGCTTAACATTCTCATCCATGAAGACGCTTATCATGGAGTCAACGACCCTCGTTAGTAGTGACGTCTCGAGGCCCTCCTCAACTATTATCGCGTCGAGAGCCGCTATCGGGGTTCCCCCCAGCATGAGGATGTCATTTATTGTTCCTGCAGCTGCGAGCCTACCTAAGTCCCCCCCAGGGAAGATTATGGGGCTCACCGTATAGGAGTCAATCGTCAAGACCACGTATCCGTCGAGTATCGGTATTGCGGCGGAGTCGTCGGGGAAGTCGATGCCGAGACCGTTCTCCACCTTCTTCATGGATTCTGGAATCTTGCTGAATATCAGCTGTCTCAGAAGGTTTTCTGTCTCCAGACCTCCTGAGCCATGTGCGAGCGTTATTTTTGCCAGGTCCTCTCACCCACGCTTCTAAGTCTTGGCCGGCTGATGAGTCTCTAGGAGACTCGACAAATACTCAACACGCCTTAGGATCTCGTCGAGGCTTTCCCTGGGGATGCCTCCGGAAGCCTGTAGGGACTCCGCCGACTCCTTTATATTGGCTAGAACGTGCAGAAACTCCCCGCGGCTCAGCTTTGAGACTATTATTCCCGCATGGACAACCACATAGTCTCCGGGCTCAAGTTCCTCAACCCCAATCATCACCTCCTTAACCACTCCTCCGCCTAGGTCAACAATCGCCGCATCGTCTCTCAGGGAGAGAACCCTGCCATATACACCGAGACACATCTCGGAACTACACCTCCGTAATTATCTCCCTGTTACCCAGCCTAGCCCAGATCGAGCAGGCCCCCTCATATGAGACCATACAAGGTCCGTAGGGTGTGCCCGGCGTACACTGCTTGAGGAAGAGCTTACACTCAGTAGGCTTCGAAACGCCAAGTATCACTTTTCCACAGATGCACCCCGGCAGGAGGTCGTTGACCCAGTCGGCGCTAGTGGGCTCCCTTAGGCCGAACTCCTCGAAGGCGTCGTATCTCGAGAAAGCCGGCTTAAGCTTGTAGCCGCTGCTCGGTATGAATCCTATCCCCCGCCAAGCGGCATCGACGATGTCCATAGCCTTGTCAAGGAGGCTGAGGGCCCTCCTGTTTCCCTCCCAGCTCACCGCTCTTGAATACTCAACCTCGAGCTCGGTCTTACCCATGACAAGTTGCCGAAGGATCATGGCCACAGCGATCAACACGTCAATAGGTTCGAAGCCGGCGACCACTGTTGGGATGCCAAAATCGTGCGGCAGGAAGGACCACGCGCCTGCTCCTATGATTGTTGAGACATGGCCTGGAGCGATGACTCCCGAGACCGTGCCCACCCTCTCGACCGCGTAGCGGGCGGCGGGAGGGGTTAAGCGGCCGGCGAGTATGAGGAAGAGGTTTGAGGGTACTTTGTCCGAGACGAGGGGGGAGGCGTATGCGGGGCAGGTTGTCTCGAAGCCTACGGCGAGGAAGGCGGAGGGCCTCCCGAGCTCAGCAGCGCCTCTGATGGCGTCTAAGAAGCTGTAGACTACCCTGACGTCCGCCCCCATCATCCGGGCTTCCGAAAGACTCCTACAGCCGTTGATTTTACGCACGGCAGGCAAACGGTATGCATCGCCATACGTGTAGAGGGTGACACCGTCTAAAGCGAGTCTTATCGCTGCCTCGACGTAGAAGGAGGGCGTGATACAGACTGGGCAGCCCGGGCCAGCGACCAACTCAACGCCTCGAGGCAAAACACTCCTGATACCGTAGTGCGACGTCGTATACTCGTGCGTCCCGCAGAAATTCATTATCTTGACCTCCCCCACGCCCCGCCTTCGGAGCGCCTCCCAGAGCCCATTTATTATCTTGATGATCCCTGAAGCGAGTTCGCCGTCCCTAAAGACCGTCTTGCTAACTGTTCTTAGGTCAGGATCGCCTTTCACACCATATTACATGGCCCTGCCTCTTCTATAATTTCTTTTATGTTGATTGATGAGTCGTCGCATACATATGCGTTTAAAAGTGGGTTCGCGGATAAGCGTGTTGGTGAGCGAATCTCGGAACCGCGAGGCCCTGAGGATCTTTGTCTCAGGTATTGTTCAAGGGGTTGGTTTTAGGCCCCACACCTACAGGCTGGCATCGAGGGCTGGAGTAGCGGGCTATGTTAGAAACCTCGGGGGAAGCGGCGTCGAGATACACGTCGAGGGAGACCCCAAGAGGGTTAGACTCTTCCTCGAGTCCCTCAAGGCGAACCCTCCACCCGGCGCTAGGATCGACGAGATCACGGTGAGTGAGGCCGAGCCCCAAGGCTTCGGGGAGTTCTCGATCCTGCCGGGGGAGGGCTCTCTGAGATACAACTCGATAATCCCTCCGGATATAGGGATATGCCGTGATTGCCTCGCTGAGGTGCTGGGCGAGACTAGGTGGAGCGGCTACCCCTTTAACTCGTGCGTCTATTGTGGTCCACGCTACTCAATGATAATTAGGGTTCCTTACGAGAGGGAGAATACCTCTATGAGGGATTTCCCACTATGCGAGCAGTGTTTTGCAGAGTATAGTGATCCCCAGGTAGAGAGGCGGTTCCACGCGCAGGGGATTAGTTGTCCAGCCTGTGGGCCGAAGGTCTGGCTGGCGGACGTGGAGGGGAGGGTCATCCGGGAGGGGCCCGAGTCAATCACCTTAGCGTCGAGCCTCATCGATGAGGGTTATATCGTCGCCGTCAAGGGGGTTGGTGGTTTCCACATAGCTTGCTCAGCCACGCTCGACCAGCCCATCGCGAGGCTAAGGGAGAAGAAGAGGCGCCCCACCAAGCCCTTCGCAATCATGGTCCTCGACGCGCGAGTCTTGTCCGAGCTAGTGGAGGCCCCCGAGTGGGCCGTCAGGCTCCTCGAAGCCTCCAGCAGGCCGATCATGCTGCTCAAAGTCAAGAGCAGGGCGAGAGTCTCACCCCTCGTCGCGCCATCACTACGCAAGCTCGGCATTCTCCTCCCATACACGGCACTCCACTTCCTACTCCTCGAGAAGACCAATGACAAGTATGCGATAATGACGAGCGGGAACCCCCACGGCGAGCCCATGTGTATCGTTAACGAAGAAGCCCTCGAGAGGCTTGGGGGCATCGTTGACTACTTCCTCCTTCACAACAGGAGGATAGTGAATAGGGTTGATGACAGTGTGTTGAGGATAACGCGTGGGGCGCCTGTTATGCTTAGGAGGGGGCGGGGCTTCGCACCTATGTGGGTCTCTCTTCCCTTCAGGGCTCAAAGATGCGTCGTGGCTTTCGGAGCCATGCTTCAGAGCGCCGGGGCTGTCGCCTTCGAGGACAAAGTGGTCCTAACACCATTCGTGGGCGATGTCGACGAATACAACACCTTCAGGGACCTAGAAGGCAGCATCAGGAAACTTATGGAGACCTACTCGATCACGCCTCGCGAAGCAATCCTCGCCTCTGACCTCCACCCCCTCTACCCATCGTCCCGCCTTGCAGATGAGTGGTCGCGAGTCTACGGCTCCGAACATCTTAGGATCCAGCATCACTGGGCCCACGTCGCGGCTGTGATGGCTGAGCACGGAGTACTAGAAGACGTCATCGGCGTAGCGATAGATGGCGTGGGGCTCGGACTCGATGGGCGTGTGTGGGGAGGAGAAGTCTTAACCGCCAGCCTCGACCGTTTTGTGAGGGTTGGGCACCTCAAGCCCCAGAGGATGCCGAGTGGTGATGGCGCGGCTCACCACCCCGCTAGAATGCTGGTCGGGATACTGTCGGATGGCCTCAGTAGGGAGGAGCTGATACAGGTCCTGAAGGAGCTCCGAATCGTAGAGAAGGGCTTCAGGGGAGGGCTGCGGGAGGTTGAGTTACTGATAAGTCTGGCCGAGAAGGGCGCGCCACTTACGAGCAGTGCTGGACGGGTCCTGGACGCTGTCTCCGCCATGCTGGGATTGTGCTTCTTTAGAAGCTACGAGGGTGAGCCGGCCATAGTTCTGGAGGAGCACTCAACCCCCACCAACGAGAGAATAAGGGTTAGAATCGAGGGAGAAAACCCGGCCATTCTGGACACCACGGATATAGTGCTCCAGGCCTTAGAGCACCTCAGAGCCGGGACACCCCGTGGGGAAGTAGCCTACATGGTTCAGCAGGCCATCGGCTACGGCCTAGGACTCATAGCGAGGCGAGCGGCAGGAGGGCGCAAATACATAGTGATATCCGGAGGAGCAGCCGTAAACGAGTACATATTAGAGGGCGTCGAGGAGGCCCTCGACGGCAGTGGGTTAAGGCTACTCACAGCCAGAGAAATACCTCCCAACGACGGTGGAATAGCCTTGGGGCAGGCGGCCATAGCTGCTTGGAGGGGCATGAACCTTTAATGTTAGCCTTTATACCCCTCCTCCTAAGATACGCCCTTCCACCCCTCGTATCATATGCTGAGTCTCCAGAAACCTCGCCGGGTCTAGTCCTAGGCCTACCCCTGCCACACCTAACCCTTATACCATCCATTACTTCTCTGAAGCGTCTGCTATCATGCTCATCCCCGGGACCAACCACAAGGCTTATTGGTAGTGATTCACCGCTAACTGCTATATGGATCTTAGTTCCTTTAACCCTCCAGTACCCATCATATCCTATAAGCTCCCCCCTTTACCAGCCTTAACAGTAGTACTATCCACAGCAACCCTATCTAGTCTGAGCCTTCCATTGGAGTATCCCATGGCTATCAGGGCCTCAAGAATCTTAGACCACACACCCATAACGCTCCACCTCCTAAACCTATCCCAGCACGTCTTATATGAGCCGTACTTAGCAGGTAGATCCATCCAACGGCGCCCAGTAACAAGAACATACAGTATCCCGTTTATAACCAGCCTATCATCAATCCTAGGCCTACCAACACTAGCCCTAGGAGGTAGGAGAGGCCTTATAACCTCCCACTCCCCATCACTCAACTCCCTAAACTCCATCACAATGCTTTGTGGCTTAATTTTTAAATCCTCGGTGTTTTTGTTGTCTTTTTATGTGTTGGAGGGTTGTTGATGAGGGGCTTATTGGGCGTGGTGAGCTACTTCTAAGCCTTGACTTCCTCGAGAGTTATGTTCTTGAGTTAAGTGTTTTGAATTGTGGTAAGGTTGGTGGGCCTTATAGGGTTACCTATATGTATGTTGTTTTTCTTGCTGTTGTGAGGTATCTTTTCGGTATGCCGTATAGGCAGCTTGAGGGGTTTACTAGGGCCCTACACAGACTCATACCTAGACTACCACCGGTAGACTATTCATGGGTTAGGAGGCGTATCCTAAGGCTTGACCTGAGGCCATACATGTCTTTAAGTGGTTATGATGGGCCTGTATCTATAGCTGTTGACTCTAGTGGTGTTAGGGTGTGTAGGTGTGGTGGGTGGGTTGAGAGGGTGTATGGTGGGAGGAAGAGGTATATCAAGATACACTTCGCAGTAGACATCAATACAACAAAGGAGGTTATATCTATGGATGTGACTACGGACGATGTACATGATTCTGAGGTTCTTCCAAGGCTATTAAAGGATGCCTCTAGGAATAGGGATGTTATAGAGGCGTTCATGGATGGAGCATACGATACTAGGGGGTCATACATACTTCTAAAGGGGATGGGTGTAGGACCGATTATAAAGCCTAGGGCTAATGCCAGGACTGATAGGGGTCCTCCTGAGAGGAGAATATCAGCAGCTATACTCAAGATGTTTGGTGGGAGAGGGTGGAGTATGTTTATGGGCTATGGCAGGAGATGGGCCGTAGAGACAGCATTCTCAACATACAAAAGACTATATGTCAAGGAAAATAGAAAACATAGAAAGAGAGCTAAAAGCAAAAGCATACATATACAACATACTAATAAACATGCATGCGAGATAAGATCTGACAAACAAAAGAAGGACCCAGAGAGGTAGAATTAGGCCACAAAGCACTAATTCACACTATACTATCAGGCCACGAGGATAGAAGGTGGTGAAAATGCTGATCCGGACACTACCGAGCGAGGTCAATAAAAGCTTAAAAGTCGGCATGATAACTAATAACGAGGGAATCTGTGATTTGGTTCGCATGTCTACTGAGGAGATGGAGGAGTTTTTGAAGGGCCCAAATTTGGCGAGAGTAGCTGTGGTTAGGGGGGATGGCTCGCCCTTTATAGTTCCCGTCTGGTACGAGTGGGATGGAAAATACCTCTACGTCGTGGGTAGGAAGAGATCTAGCTGGGTAGACGATGTTAGACGTGATGGCCGGGTGTGCGTGCTGATTGACGAGGATAAGTTGCCATTAAGAAAGGTGATCATTGAGGGGGTTGCGGAGGTCGTGGGGACAGACTGGATAGAGATAGGTAAACGGATGGCTGTAAGGTATTTTGGTCCAGATGTCGGGCCGAAATATCTTGAAGGGACACTAGACCAGCCACGCTGGGTCATACGTATAACCCCGAAAAAAATAACAACTTGGAAAATACCTCCCGAGTTTGCGGGTGGAAAAGAAGCCTGGCACCCGAGATACTACGAGCCTGGAACAAGATGGTATATGGAATACAAAAAGGAAAGGCAGAAGGTATAGCCTCACCGTCTCTTTATAAAAATTTGGGCTCCTCAAGATAGTGTCCGGATAAGCATTTTTGCTCACCTCCCTGTCCTCGCGGCCTGATAGTATATCGTGAATAGGTTTAGGAATAGGTTTAGGTTGTTTATTCCCTGTATGTGGTTTCTCGCGCTTAGCTTGTGGTGTAATACTACAGTTCTCTTCTTTAGGTGTCTGAAGAGCCTCTCTACCCTGTTCCTCATGCCGAACCTCTCATGCCTATACTCCAGCCCAAGCCTCTCAAATGCCCATCTATACCATGGGCCTTTATCAACTAATACCAACGGCTTGTCTGTACACATCCCAAGGGTCTTCTTCAGGAATGCTAGGGCATTCAGGCTGCTCCTACCATAAGACGCCTCCAGAGCCAATAATTCCCTAGAATCCACGTCCACGGCAGACCAAACATATACATGGACTCCCTTGACGGATAGCTTGGTCTCGTCAACAGCTATACACCTCCTATACCTAGGCTCCTTAGCGACCCTGATCTCAGATACCCTCTTGGCAAGGTAGTGGACGGCGGACTTGCTTATAGGCTCCAAAGCAAGGCTCAGAACTCTGGAAACCTTCCTACAGCTACCATGAAACATGTAGTCCAACACTGCTAGGACCTTAACCTCCCTACTCTTTTATTACGCATAAAACAGCTCGAAACCAGGGCCACAACATCCATAACACACAAGACACACCAACCGGCCCTTAAATATAACGCCTTATTTGGACACTATCCGAGTTCATAATCATATTTATATATTGGACCAAGTTCATTTTTTTTCTAATGAGGTTAAATGGTAGTAGTTAAATTGGAAAATCTTACCAAGAGGTTTCGAGATGTCGTTGCAGTAGATAATGTGAACTTGGAGATTAAGGATAAAGAGTTTTTTGCCTTCTTAGGCCCGTCAGGATCAGGTAAGAGCACGACGCTGAACATGATTGCCGGCCTTGAGGAGCCTACTTCTGGATACATTTACTTTGATGGACAAATAGTTAATGACATTCCTCCCGAAAAGCGAGATGTAGCAATGGTTTTCCAGACCTTTGCCCTCTATCCTCATTTAAATGCTTTTGAGAACATCGCTTTCCCGCTAAAAGTTAGAAAATACCCAAAGGACGAGATAAAAAACAAAGTAATTGAGGTTGCTGAGATGCTTAGGATTAGACACCTCCTAAATAAGAAGCCATACGAACTCAGTGGTGGAGAACGTCAAAGGGTGGCATTGGCCCGGGCAATTATCAGAGAGCCTAGACTTTTCCTGCTTGATGAGCCGCTATCGAACATTGATGCCAAGCTAAGAGTCTACATGAGAGCAGAGCTAATCAGGCTGCAGAAAGATCTAGGTATAACCACTATTTATGTGACCCATGACCAAGTTGAGGCAATGACGATGGGCGATAGGGTCGCAATCATGAATTTAGGCAAGATTATGCAGGTAGGATCACCTATGGAAGTTTTTAAGAAGCCGGCCAACATATTCGTGGCTGGATTCGTGGGATCCCCTCCCATGAACTTCTTCGAGTGCAGCCTGAGAACAAACGGTAAGAACCTCCTAGACTGTGGCTATTTTACGCTTTCGATTGATGAAGAAATGGCCAACATTATTAAACAAAAGAGTAGTAGTTCTGAACTGATCTTAGGAGTAAGACCAATTGATATTAAAGTTACTGTTGATAGAATTTCAGACAGTAGCTTCCAGTCCGAAGTATTCGCGGTAGAGAGATTAGGAACAGAAAGCGTCATTAACTTTAAGCTCGGCAATGCAATCTATAAATCAGTAATGCAAGGTGTTGTATACTATAGATTCGGTGAGAAGGTCTGGGTCACCATCGATAAAAATGCTATTCATATATTTGATAAGAAGTCAGAAAATGCTATTCTTTAGATTGGTGTTTTTTGTCTATTTTATTTGGTTTATTGTGGTTTTTATCCATTGAAAGATTGTTTTTGGTGTCCATCCATAGTTGTAGAATGATATGCCGTCTGCTCCACCATTTATTGCTGCTTGCATGCTCATTGTTAGGTTTTCTTTTGTGTAGATCGTTGGGTAGTTTATTCTTATTGAGGGGATGACCCAGCAGTTTTCGTCTGTTTGTGCCTTTAGTATTCTGACATAGTTCTCGATCCGTCTAGGATTTTCGAAGTAGCATATGTAGTCTATGGCATCGACTACCTTGCTGATTTTTTGGAGGTTGAAGCCCTCGTTGAGCCACGTGGCTGCTCCTGTTATGATGCTGATTTTTACCTTATTGTTTATTGATTTTAGATTCTCGCGTATTTGTTGAATCATCTCTAAACTTGTTATTGATTTAAATTCCACTAGTTGTTCTAGGTGCTCGTCAAACATTAGGTATTCGTGAAACATTGATACTATATCTGTTTCTGGGATGCTTATGTAGAGGTCTGGTGGGCTGTTAATAATCTTGGATATTGTTTCTCGTGCTTTTTTCCTTATCTCGGAGAGTTTTATACCGTATTCTTTTGCCTTCGCCTCGCAGTGTAGGCAATAGCAGCTTGAGAATAGGTATGAAAATAGTGGATTTACGTAGATTCCAAATGTTTCGTGGTGATCGAAGTGTGTTAAGCCCCATGGATAGGCAACAGACTCTAGCTGCATCATGTTTAGGTCGTAGTTGCTTGCTATGTCGCATACGAGGCCTATTACGTATTCTCTTGCGTCTGGGTTGTTAGGACACATGAAGTTTTCGTCGATGTTGTCTAGCGGGTCCCTAACAGCTACGTCTGGGTTGCCTCTAACTAGTTCATAGTTGTGAAGACAGACTGTCCAAGAATTTACCATTAGTCCATAATTCTTCGAGCCATCTATCGCAATTTTTAAGACATCGCAGTCCCTGTATTTCTTAGATTTTCGTGGCCTTAATTTCGTCTTACTGTAGAATTCTTGCGTGGGATTAAAGTAGACTACTCCCTCCTCAGCGAAGTAGACAATTTTTTGTGGGTTGTGTGGAAGAATGTATCTACCGCAGTGATAGCTCGTGGCTAGGTTGACGTGTGTTAACCCCATGTCCCTCATTGAGCTGAAAACGTTATCAGGCCCCTCATCAATCAGATCCCATGGATGCAAATACATTGCAAAATAATTTTTCATCATAATTTTTAATTGATAAAGGTTATACTTAAGGCTTGTAAACCTCTCTTTGCTCGTGATCTGAAGAGGGATAAGAGGTGTGTTTAATAAATGAACTCATCTGAAAACCCTTAGGTATGTTATGATGCATGCTAGTTGTATGAAGGCTGTGAAGGTTGATGCTAGCCTCTCCCATCTTGTGGCTAGTCTTCTAAAGCCGTTTGTTAGCCATGCGGAGAACCTCTCTACACTGCTCTTCATACGCTTATATGTTTCTAGGTCTAGTCTGTATGGTCTCCCAAGCCTCGGCCTACGCCTATTCCTTATGAGCTCGTCTCCAAACTATTTAAGCTTCTTCTGAGCATGGTGTATTATGGAGTTTCGTGAGCTTAGTGATTTTGAGTGGGATGTCGTTAGGCCTTTTCTTCCTCCTAGGTCTAGGGTTGGT
>Ga0079992_155849_pt1 | contig 20928 bp, 19 predicted proteins | sample FaiFalFF_MnMetaG_3_FD_69197 | JGI IMG/M metagenome (GOLD analysis project Ga0079992, IMG submission 69197) | Freshwater microbial communities from Yellowstone National Park, Wyoming, USA - Fairy Falls B (FF_Mn_B) MetaG (SPADES assembly) (version 2) | ecosystem: Environmental > Aquatic >... | reverse complement strand
AATATTTTTTGCATCAAAATATGATTTAAAAATGGTGCTCTTAGCTCTAATGAGTTTTTCATGCTAATTCTATCATCTTTATGCAAGAAATCATTCGGCAATACTTTCTTAATGGTAACGTATGCAGCGCTTTTATATCCATCACCTTTTCTTAACATATTTTCATATTCGATGAAAGGATCTTCGAAGCTATTTACAATTATATTTTTCAACTCTTCTTTGCTGAAATGAGAAAGCCTTAGCAATCTTTTACCTGCATTATCCAACGAATAATACTTATATTTTTCATATCGCTTTAAGTCTTGAAATGTTCCTGCTAGATTTTTATTTAAATGACTTCCTAAAGAAGTCATAATTTTCCTAATGAACTTAGGCAAGCTAAACCATTTGCTAAGAATATCATTTATATTTATCCAAGGATATCCCCAGAACATTTCATCTCCTCCTTCTCCTGTTAAAGCAACCGTTACTTCCTTTTTTATTTCTCTGCATATGTAAAATGTTGGAACAATTGAAGGATCAGCTACAGGTTCATCTATCGCTAAAGTGATTTGGTCAAAGTCCTTCATGAAATCTGTTTTTACATATATTGTTTTATGATCGCTTTTTATTAAGTTTGCAACTTCTTCAGCAAATTTAACTTCTTCTTCGCTACCAGTAACATGCATTGTTTTAAGTCTTGAATGTTCCGAGGCAACCTTAGCTATAACGCTTGAATCAACACCTCCGCTTAGCAGAACTCCTAAGGGAACATCGCTTATCAAAGTATTCTTTACTATACCTTTTAAGTTTGCATCAAGAATCTTTAATGCAGCATCTAAATCCTTTTCATCATTTTCCTCAAAATTCAAATCCCAATAAGAATTGAAAGTAGCCTTTTTATCTTTTAAAGAATATAAAATGTAGCTTGCAGGCTTTAATCTATAGACTCTTTTAATAAAACTTTCTTCCAAATGATTGTAAAAGAAAGCTAAGTAACTCGCTATTGCATTAGGATTAACTTCAGGATTTTCGATGCAATTGATAATTGCTCTTAGCTCAGAAGCAAATATGAAGTTACCATTAACAAAGGTATAATACAAAGGCTTCTCTCCAAATCTGTCTCTTGCTATGAAAACAGTCTTTTCATTTAAATCATATATTGCAAAAGCGAACATTCCTGTTATTTTATCTAGCATTTTCTCTTTTTCTTCTTCCCACAAATGGACTAATACCTCTGTATCTGTATTTGTATAGAATTTATGTCTTGATTTTAACTCGTTTCTTAATTCAATGAAGTTATAAATTTCACCATTGAAGACAACCCAAACTGTTTCATCTTCATTATGAATAGGCTGGTCTCCGGTTTTCAGATCAATTATCCTCAACCTTCTTACTCCTAAGCCAACATGATCATCGATGTAATATCCTTCGCTATCAGGCCCCCGATGAATTAAGCTGTTGCACATTAATTTCAAAAGATATTTATCGGGTTCTCCTATTATTCCGCAGATTCCGCACATTGTGCTATTTCTCTATTTATTTTTGATCAATTTGAGTTATCTCTATTTAGAACAATAAGACATGATTAGTTGCATTCTACCTAAGGTTTCAGTGGTTACTGCAATAATCCTAAGTGTTGCATATTTCATATCTTCATAAGACCCTCCTTATGGCTTCTCTGTGAAGAGGCGTCTGCCATGCGGCATATTTACCTATCCCCAGCTCTAGGTCCTTTTCGGGAGGTGGCGTATCTATCCAGAGGTACGGGATTCTGCTGTACATGCTACTTACTGCGAGATTCATCTCAACTAGTTTATGGAGTATCGGCATCCTCTCTCTTGTGTAGAGCGTGTCGGGGTCTTCTATCGCCTCTTTCAGCCATGTCCGCTTCTCTTCTTTAAGTGTTGTTACGAAGTCTCTTAAATCCTTCGCTTCGATGATACCGATCGCTACACTATTCACATTCCACTGCTTTCTGTATAGCTCACGCAATATATAAGGATTTCCTCCTGTAAGTCGCCACGCTTCTTCAAGCGGTGGTTTCGGGCCTGGTATTTTCTGGTAAAGTTGCTCGAATCCCTCTCTGGGCATGTTCCACATGGGTAATATATAAGCCCACCTGTGTCTTCCTATTTCATAGCGTGTTAAGCCCTCACTAGTCGCCACTAACACAACCATTTTTTCGTAGTCGTAGATGGGGTGTTCCATCATGTTCAGCAGACCTTTGACATAAATTGCCGCTCTATTGAGTCCTATAGCCTGAAATACGTCATCAGCTACTACTGCTATCTTCCTTCTTTTTCTCTTAAGGACTTCGCGTACGAAATCGAATACTGTCCATGCTACTCTGCCCAAAGCATCCTCTGCCAGTGCTTTTTGGACAAAGTCTAGAAACGCTCTTTTCACATCCATTTCCTCTACCTCTGCTTCGAAGATTTTGTCTAGCGGATGCAGGTAGAAGACATCGTAGCCCATCTCTTTAAGCATTGCTGCTGTTTGTAGCAGGAAGGCAGTCTTTCCACAACCCTCGGGCCCAAAGATTACGACAGGATTTCCGGTACCCTATCGGCCCATTCAGACACTTGGCTAAGCGCTCTATCTCTATCTGTAAATTCAATTTGAAGATCATCAAAGCGTAGCCTTATACTTTTCACGCTGTTACTCAAAGTTTGCATTCTAATTTGCGTTGTGCATTGCTACTATTTTAGGGGTATCATGAATATAATTATGAATGATATTCCTATTTTTTTCTGTCTTTGCATATATTTTCCATCCCTTCTTGTACCTGCGTATCTTTAACCTTTCTTTGACTTCCTTATATGTTTTTTGCATCTCCTTCCATACACCATCATCATAAATTATTTTTCCTTCCTCAAATGCTTCTATGAGCTCATACTCAGCTGCTTTTATAGCATCAATAAGCTCTTCTATTGTATATATCTTTGGATCTACTATTCCAAGAGATGGTAGCTCGGTATATGATACAGCTTTATCCACAACTATAATCGCATCTATATCGCTACTTAACTTCCAGTTTCCTTTAGCTCTAGAACCTATAACTATGGCTACTCTTACGTCCGTAAGCTTGGATAATTGTTCTATATAATCTGCTAAATACTCTATTGCTGGCCTTCCATTCCAGATTTTTCCTATATCTATTCCAAATATTTTCTTAGCGTATCCCATAATTCTCTCATAACTTCAACACATTCTTTTGCAGTATCTAAATCATATTTTATCATAGCCCTTCTAGCTGCATCAGGATATCTAGAAACATGGTAGTGAATGGTTAACTTAAATAACTTATTTAATAAAATTGGTTCTTCAATACCCGCTTCACGTGCTAGCTCACTTAAGTCATGTATTGGTATGAATATGCCTTTTTTAATCAAGATAGTTTTAAGCAAATTTTCACAGGATTGTTGAGCATGAAAGCATGCTTCTTTAAAAGAGTTTCTATTAAGCGCAGAAATAGCCTCTTCGTAGTCGCTCTTAGCATATTGAAGCCATTCCTTCCAATCATCTGAAGCTAACCTTGGCATAAATTTAAGGTCGCATTACAACGGTTTGTAATATTACTCCGGTATAATGTGGGTCGAAAATAAAGGATGCCACTTTCTATTACAAAAATGGCATCATAACTATTAATATCTCTACCCATGAAATTCGTTTAATTTCTGTGAATAAGAAATTAATTCTATCACATCAAAACTTTCTTAATACTCTCCTTATATAATGGTATTTGCCAAGCAACATGCTTTCCTATGCCTAATTCCAGATCTCTTTCTAGTGGCGGTACATCTATCCATATTCTCTGGTCTCTTTCTGGGATTGCATCAATAACTAAATTCAATTCAACTAACTTGTTAAGTAGAGATATTCTCTCTTTAGTTAATAGTGAATCTGGGTCTATAATAGCTTCTGAAAGCCATTTCTTTTCATCATCACTAAGAGAAGATATGAATGTGTCTAGCTTCTTAGCTTCCGTAAGGTTTCTAATAACTAGCTCTACATCCCATTTAAACTCATAAAGTTGTGCGAGCATTCGTGGATTGCCACCAGTAATTTTCCAAATGTTCTCAAATGGTGGTTTTTGGCCTGGTATCTTTTCATAGATTTCTTCAAAACTGCTTTTAGACATGTTCCACATAGGTCTCAATAGAGCCCATAAGTGTCTACCAATTTTACCCCTCGTTATTCCCTCACTTGTAGCTATGATTGAAACAATTGCTTCATAGCTTGCTGGAGGATATTCAATTAGATTCAGCAAACTCTTTACATAGATCTCAGCCTTATCAAGTCCAATAGCTTGGAAAACCTCATCAATAAGTATAGCTACACGCTTCTTTCTCCATCTGCTTATAAGATCCTTAAGAATGTCTAAAGCGAGGGTAGCTAATTTAACTTGAGCAACGCCAATAACCTCTGAGGAAGCTTCAGCAAGTTTCTTAACCGCTTCACTTGTATCGGTATTAGCAATAAAGTCTCTATGTAATGGATCAATATACATAGCTTCAAAGCCAAGTTCCCGTAATATAAAGGTAGCTTGTTTTAACCATGCAGTTTTACCACAACCTTCAGGTCCAAAAACGACTATCGGGAATCTAGTACCTTTCTCAGCAAGCTCTTCTACTTGTTTTAAAGCTCTTTCTCTATCAACAAACTCAACTTCTAATCCGGGCGCAAATGAGAGCTTAATATTATTAGTATTCACAATATTCCTCCTTAACATGTTAATTGATTCTTATGGTAAAGAAAGCATCCAACTCGCCGTGACTGTTAATTAAGCCCTTGCTATGAAGGTTCTCGTAGGCTTAGCTTCTCCTTTCACAGGATCCACAGCTAATCCTAGGGCTTCAAGTGCAAAGACTCCAAGTAATGGCTCATCAACATCGAAAACTCTAATTGGAATCAAATCACCTCTTCCCATAATTTCCATATAAGCTGTTGCATACCATGTCTCAACCATCTTTCCATCAGCTAATGTGACCATAGTCTTAAATTCCAATCTCAAACCTAATGCTTCAGCCAGCCATTTAGGGATGCATGGGTGTGTTGCACCAGTATTAACAAGCATCTTAACATCCCTAATCTTTTTCTTAAGCGGGTCTCCCAACTTAGCTGTAACGTAAATGTGGCTCATTGTTTTGTTGTTCTTACTTATATTGCAATACTTCTTTATATAATTTGTAATATTCTTCCACCATTATTTCATAGCTATAGTTTAAAGATTGCTTATAATTATGCTCACCCATTTCTTTCATTAATTTAGGGTTTTCTACAATTTCAATTATTCTTTCGCCCATTTCTTTGTAATTTCCATGGTTTACAATGAAGCCTCCTTCTTTTCCTATGAGCTCTTCAGCTATGCCTACAGGTGTACTTATAATTGGTAATTTAAAGTAAGCTGCTTCAACTAATGCATGTGCAAAGTTATCATATCTTGAGCTCCATAGAAATAAATCTGAATTGTAATAAACTTTCCATAATTCTTCGCCGCTTAACCATCCTTTAAAGATCACTTTATCTTGCAAACCTAAATCCTTGCATAATTTAATTAGCCTTTCTTTATATTCTTTTTCTTCTTTTCCATATCTGCTAGGAATCACATCTCCAACTATTATATAACGAAGCTTATTATTTCTTTTATAAGCTTCATAAAAAGCTTTGATTGCCATTTCTAAATTATTTTTATAAGTTAATCTGCTTACAGTAAGTAAATTTATTGTTTCTTTATTTTCTTTTTTTATATCAATATTTGGAAATTCTATACCGTTTGGAATTATTTTTATTTTATTTTCTGGAATTCCAAAGCTAATTAACTCTTTTGCTTCACTTTTTGACGTAGCAACGATTATCTTTGCTATTTTTAAAGAAAACTTCATTGTTATAGCATCATAGATTATATTTGGCAATCTTGATTTCAAATCTAAATTCAAGAATTCATAACCTCTAACAGTTCCATGCGTTGTAATTATTAAAGGTACTTTTTTAAGGAAAGAAGATATAGCTCCAACATCTGTCTGGAAATTTCTGTAGCCATGAACATGAATTATATTGTAATCTTTTTTTAAAGAATCGAACAGCATCTTCAAAGATAGCTTGTAATGGCCCGCGCCAAAAAATGGTTTATATTCGATTATCTCACTCCTCTTTAATTTTACTTTTCCTTTTTTAAAGGTTAATATTATTGATCTTATTCCTTTATTTTCCAAACCTTTCGTTAAAAGATATGCTTGTTTTGAGGGACCTGTTAGTTCCCTTCCAAATTCTCCTATCAATCTTAAAATTATCAATTTGTACTACTTAAAATTCTAGTATTTTCAATAACATTATTTCTTTAAAACTAGCAAATCATAGAATAGTTCAAATTTTTCTGTTTTAATTTTTTGATCAATTTTTCTTATCCAATCGACGTTTATATCATCTACAATTAAAAATCCTCCTTTTGGTATGTAATTATAAGACTCTTTTAACTCAAAAAGTATATGTTCTAGAGTATGCAATGAATCATGAAGAAATATATCCACATGACCTAGCTCAGCTAGCAATTTTGGTAAAACAATTCTTGAGTCGCCAATGATCAGTTCCCATCTATGCCTTAAGGATTGCGGTACAAGCCATCCTATTTCTTCCTTTAATAAAAGGTCTTTACTTGGCAAATCTATGCTATAAAGTTTACCTAAGTTATTCTTTTCAAGAGCACTTAATATGAAAGTTGAAGAAGCACCGTTCGCTACTCCCGTTTCAATCACTATTCTAGGTTTAAGACATCTAATTATTGTATAAATTATTGGTCCTTCTAAAGGAGAAACCATAGCTCCATGAAAAGCAGGAATTTTTAAGAGTTTATCAATAATATATTTTCTTATATTTTCAGCTTCATTCAGGAATCTTTTAATTTTCACCTTTTCTTCTCCTGTTAATTTAACCAATTTGTGCTCTCTCTAAATAATGAATTAAAAATCTGAGATCAGATGGATTTTTTATGAAATGTTTAAAAGACTGTTTATTTAGAACGTAATCGATTAATGTTTTCATATGTTGTAATTTAAGGTTTTAACACTATTTTGTTTAAGGTTATCAATTCAGCTTCAAATCGAACTCTCTTAGATCTTTAACATTACCTTCAACTATTGCCTCCATAACCTTGAAATCCTGATAAATTATATTTTTCCAATCCAATTTCTTCGCTATGCTTCGCATAAAACTAAAATCTCTATTTTCAACATCTTTCAAAGCGAGTTCTAAGTCTTCAGCGATCATATCTGCATTTGAAGGATCTCTAAAATACATTGCTACGTTGCCCAAAGATCTTAAAATACCTTCAGTTTTCGTAACCAAAAAAGGCTTGCACATGCTTAAATATTCTCTTATTCTTGTATGAAGATTTGCGCGGTTCATTCTTGTTACAGGTAATAAAGGTAATGCGCATAATGATGCTGAAGCTATATAGTTTGGCAATTCTTCATATTCTATCCATCCTGTTAGTTTAACTTCTTTAGCTAAACCATTTTCATTTATTAAAGATCTTAAATAATTCATATAATTTGGCTTACCTTCTCCTACAATTAATAGAGAAGCTTTTTCTTTTAGTTTATTAAAAGCTTTTATCAATAAATGAACTCCATCATAAAGTCCCATGTCACCATGGTAAAAAATTACTTTATTATTCAGTTCAAGCTTACTTTTTATCATATCAGGATTTGTTTTAGAAGGATTGAAATGCTCTATATCAACACCATTAGGTATTACCACAACTCTTTCTTTGTTAAGACCATATTCATGCCAAAAATCTCTGCCCAAGTCTGTTTCAACGTTTGCATAATCAACATTTTTAGCTATTTTCTTTTCCATTCTTTTTAAAAAAGGTACTACTAATCTCTTAAGAGGCATATCGAATTGAATATAAAGGTCGCTTATAAAGTCGGTTAGCTCTGCATAAATTGGAGCCTTTACTTCTTTTTTGTTTGATATTGCTGAGTAAGTTGGCAAGATATTAATAGTTCTAATTATATCAAATTTTTCTTGTTTACATAGTTCTTTTATTTTCTTTTTCATTTCTCTCATTATTTTTATTCTTGAAAAAACGTTGAATTGCTTAAATTCTAAATTTATGTATTCATAATTAGCTAAGTTATCTTCTGGCATATCTGATTTAGGGCAAATAACTGTTATATCGTTTCCTAATTCAGAAAGGTATTTAATGCTATAATTTGGTCTTCCTGCTCTTTTCTTAGATGGCAGAGACTGTTCGCAAACCAGCAAAATTTTAAGTTTATCCACTGAAAAAGTTAAAAATTACATTAATTATTCTGCAAAATAATTTTAGAATATGAATATTTTTTTATCATCCTAATTTTAAATAACAAAATTACAATGAAATTTAGTTTTACGAGAAAAATTAAATTTTTCTATTTTATCGGTTATTTAGAAATCCTAATTAGATATGAGTCCCTGTTATTAAAAAGTATATCATTATTGTTTTTGTATATCAAAAAATTTAAATAATTTGAAAACGATGCTGGAGGTATATTGTTAGCCCATCTTTCAATAGTATAGGTACTTATAGCTATATAAGAATTGCTCATATTCATATCAAGCGATAATTTATAATAAGCTATTGAAGAAGAGAGAGTTCCATTAAAATGATAAGGCAAAATACTTGGGTCTATCGTTCCAAAAATTTTTGTATGAGATTTCATATAAAGTATGAATTTAGCTAAGGAAAATGATTGCTGAGTAGTGTACATTATTCCTTGTGATGGATAACTATATTTTGCAAAATAAGGAGAGTCATCTGTTAATAAATTAGATGAAAAGAAAGCAAAAACAATAAGAAGCAATAGAAAAGCAAACGTGGTTTTACTTTTGAAAACAATAAAGGATCCAGCTAAAAAAGATACAGGTACTAATATGTAAAGTATTGCTATAGTTTGTTCCACTGCAGTACCAGAAAAAAGAACAATAAAATTATATGCTACAATAGTTAAGGCAGTCAAAGCAAGAAAATAACTTTTAAAGTTTCTTCCGTTTATAAAAGCATATAATAATCCTACTGTTCCTAGATATATCACTATAGAATACCATGCATGGGATAAAGTATAGAATGTTAAAGAATCTAAATTTGGATCAAAATAAGGAGTTGAAGGACTTTCTAGTTTCAAACTATATGCTGGATATATTAGACGGGGTAAAATCTCGGAAAAAAAAGGAAAAGCATGGAAAAACAAATAGAAAATGATCAATCCAAAATAAATTATTGAATATGTTCTCAGGTACTTATTATAAGTAATTAAAACAAATGTCAAAACCAACATTACGATCGCAAAAATAATTGCTGCTGTAGGATGGAATAAAAACATAGTAATTGAACTTAAGACTAAAATTATTATGAATTTCCTATTTTCTTCAATCCTTATTAATGAGTAAAAAGAAATTATGAAAAAAATAAATGAAAAGGGATGCAGAGTATAGGAATTAAAAGATGTATAGCTATAAATCAAGCTAAAAACTATTGTTGATATCAATGAAACTCTTATGCTATTTGAAATTCTATAAACAATTATGTAAGCAAAAAATAAAGAAACACTAACTATTAGCGAATTGATTAACATATACATGAATGTTACTTTACCAAATGGGATTAACCAAATTATTGAATTAAGAATATAATATAATGGGAAGTATGTATAACCACCTAAGTAATCAGGGACATGTGCTAAATTATAAACCCTTACACTGTTAAAGTAATGGTAATAAGGATCCCACCAAGGAGGAACGCCGTTAATTAAATACAAGCTTATTCTTTGTATGAAATGTAGAATAACTAGCTGTACTAATATAAGCAGTGCTATTTTCTTTGAAATTTTAAAAAATAGAGCTTGAAAAGTAAGCAAGGCCATCGCTACTGTAATGAATATGTAAAACTCTATTACTCTGTAAACATTGCTGATATAAATCGAGTAAATTGTTGCTGAGATAAAGAATGAAAAAATGATAGTTAAGGCAAAATTAAGTTTATCATTCTTAATATTAAATTCATTAAAGTTTGGTTTTTGAATAAAATATAAATATGTAGCTATTCCAAGAACAACGCCTAAAAAGTTCAGGGTTATAAAGTATCCTGTTACTGTAAATTTTATAAAAAGAGAAATAAGTAGAAAGATAAGTAGTATAATTGATAGAGGAAATAATATTTTAATAGTTCTTAAATTTATTATTTTTTCAAAAATAATACTCATTTAAAATGATAAAATCTTATAATTTTTATAATTTTTAATTTTTAAATTATAGATATTTCTAAACTCATTCAGGAGTTGGAATAACTTTAAAATTCAAAGACCTAAGATTTTCAATAGTTCTCTCTAAATATTTCTTTGCCATATAGCTTTCCTCTAGACTTTCAGCATCAAGATAAACTTTTGGATAGTAAATTATATATACATCGAGATTTTGAAATGAATCTACAAATTTCTCAATATCCTTGATTAGACTTGTTATTATATAAGCCGTATTGATTTTCCCACTTTCCATATTTTTATCATCAAATAAAACTTTGGTTTCAAAATAATTTTGATTGTTCATATCAAATATTTTAAACAAAATCTCATTTTTAAACAAATACAAAATTTCTTTTAACTTTTCTGATGGTATAATGTCTTTTATTCTATATATATCTTCCAGCTTTATCTTATAATAATCGATGATATACTTTAAAACTTTTTCAAGGATGCTTGATTTATTTCCTATTTCTTGTTTTATAATTAATTTATCTTTTCCGTAAATTTCAATTATTAAAGGAACTTCCCTTGAGACATAGTTCATTATAAGAGTTAAAAAATAACTACCAAGTTCATCTTTCGTTATTTCGCCTGGAAATCTTGTATCGAAAAGAATATAAAGAGTCCCTCCCTTTTCTTCATGGAATTCTTTTACAAATAATTTTGTATGTCTTGCTGTAGCTTTCCAATCTATCCTTCTTATTGTTTCTCCTTGTACATATTCCCTACTGTAAGCATATTCGGTTCCTAATCCTATTTTTGGTTGTGGAAACTCTCCTATACCATAATATCCCATTTTAGCAAGCAAACCTATTGCTTCAATTATTTTTAAATAAATTAATGGATAAACTGTAAGTTCAATTTTTATGGGAATTTTATATAGTCCTTCGAAGAATGAAAACTTGCTTTTAAACCTAGATTTTATTCCATCAAGCTTGTAAATTCCAGAATGATTTGGTTTAAGAAGTAAAGTTAGTTCTTTCTTTCCCTTTTTTAATTCCTCTTGGGAAAAACTTAACCATGATTCCTTTTCTATTTTTAAATCGATTTCACTTTCAATTACAATATTATATGATATTACGTTTTTCCTGAAAGTACTTGCTTGAATATGGTTTGGCTCTACTTTAATTTTTTTAAATTTTTTATATATTGTTTTAAAACTAAGGAAATCATAGAGAAGTAGTGAAGCCAAGCTTATCGAAATAAACATGATAATCCAATCGAAGAAAAAAATACCAAGTAATAATGCTACTAAAGAAGAAAGTGATATCTTAATCCCTTTAGAGGTTAACTTAATATGTTTCAAAATTTTGGAACAGGAATGCTTTCTAGAACAGCATTTATGCTCTCTCGAACTTTAATTCTCTCAGCTTGAAGTTCAGGTAACAAAGATACCCTATGTGCTAAGACATAAGGTGCAACAAATTTCACATCATCTGGAATGACAAAATTTCTTCCTTCAAGTAAAGCTTTTACTCTTGCAAGTTTGAAAAGCCAAATAGTTGCTCTTGGACTTGGAGAAAATTTGAAGAAGGTTTTATCTTCTCTTATTCTTTGAATAATATCAATAATGTATTCTTTGACCTTATCTGAAACATATATTTGTTTTGCTTGTTCAGATAATTCCTCTATTTGTTCAGGAGTCGTAACTTGCTTAACATCGAAAAGTTCAATTTTATCAATGTTTGAGATTATTGAGATTTCTTCCTCTCTTTTTGGATATTCTAGCTCAATTTTTACTGCAAATCTATCCAATTGATGTGGAGCCAAAGGATAAGTTCCTGGATATCCATAGGGCAATTGAGTAGCTATTACTAAGAATGGTCTCGGAAGTTGAAAAGTTTTCCCTTCAATTGTAACCTGTAGCTCTTGCATTGCTTCTAAAAAAGCAGCTTGTGTTTTAGGAGGAGCTCCATTAAATTCGTCAGCCATAACAACATGGGCAAATATCGGTCCTTTTTTTATCTCAAACTCCTGAGTTTTTTGATTATAAACACTAGTACCAATTATATCTCCAGGTAATGTATCAACAGTAAGCTGAATTCTATTAAATTTTCCTCCTATAACTCTAGCTATAGTCTTTGCTAAAGTTGTTTTTCCTACTCCAGGAGGACCTTCAAGAAGAATGTGACCTTTAGCTATTAACGTCATTATTGAAATTTCAATTATTTCTTTATTTCCTACTATTATTTTAGAAATTTCGTTAACAATTGCATTATAAATTTTATTGACTTCCATATTTCTCTCTTTCCTCTTTTATTTTTCTAAGAAGATCTATATCCCAATCTGGATTCTCCCTAATTATCCTTTCTAATTCATTTGATTTTGCTAACATATTATTTTCTTTAATTTTAAACAAAAATATAAATGCAATACACCCAGCTAAGATAATATATTTAATTAAAGAAGTAGAGATCGCTGAATATAGCAAGTACGCATATTCTTTTAAATATGTTAAGGCATCGGCTTCCCAATGTAATACATCTAGAATAGCTGTTCTGTTTTGAATTAGAAAATATAAAAGCTTTGCATTATCTCCTTCATTTATGAATGAATTGACCCAAATGTAAGGAGTTGCTATTAGTATAATTTTTCCTTTACCATAATTAATAGAAGCTACAACAGGAAAAGGACCGAATTTTTCTGTATTGTTGATTTTTATGTAGCTGAATACACTTGTGCTTGCAATTAAATCATGTTTTGAATCTAATATTAAATACGTAGAATAATACAAGCTCAAGTTTTTTAGATTTTGAATTGAAGAAAAACCACGCAAAATTAATGAATTACCAAAGTTAAAAACTGGATCATTTACTGTTTGATTTCCAAATCTTGCATCCAAACCTAGGCCATTAAGTAACTGGTTTCCTGAGCCAAAGTTATCTGCGAGGATTAGCAATCCACCATTATTTAAAAATCGTTCTATGTTATCTATCTCCTCCTCATAAAAAGGCTTTTGAGGACCTATGATTATTAAAACAAAATCTTGACCAAAAGTTGGCAAAGAAGAATAAGTAGTTAACCTTATGGCGTTCAATTTAGATTTAAGTAAAGATAGTCCATTCCAATAAGGATTGAGATCACCAAAAACTTGAACACTTGGCAAATAATTTATTATATATAGAATAGCAATCAAAATTGTTAAGGTAGCAACAAATAAGATTATTCTACTTTTCATAGATTTCTCTTAGTTTGTTAAATAATATAATATCATTCTTAATTTCTTCTTCGCTTAGACCAAAGCCGTAAATTTTCTTTTCATGATCGAGGCTTATTTTCTCGTAATATTCGTATCCTTTAAGAATATCTTTTACTATTCTAAGATATTCCCTTATGGTTTGGTTCTTTTTAGGAATTTTACCAGTTACTTGTGAAACAAATAATGTAGCTTGCCAATAGATATCACTAACATCAATTTTCTCGAGAATTTTAGTTTCTTCTCTTTTTTCTTCAGCAGGTATTTCGCTTTTTCTGCGACTATTTAGTTTCATCATAATAGGCGTAAGAATCAATGCTGCTGGTAAAAAGACTTCCAAAGGATTCAAAACAAATATGGATATATTCTGTTTTAAAGGAGAGATCCATGCTTCATTTGGTTTAACATATATTGTTAATTCCCAGTTTCCAGTAGAGGTAAAAAAATTAGAGTTAATATAAATTTTAAACGAGCCATTAGAATTTGTTAAAGTATAAGAGTTAACTCCATGACCATAAACTTGAATTTGCGAATTATTTAAAGGAGTATCATTTGAAAGTACTTTTCCTGATATAATTAATGCAGATCCGCTGAGCATAAACCTAGGATAATCTATAAGCAATTGAATTGAATACCTTTCTACCGTTATAATTGAAGCATAAGATACTGGCGCTATCAAATCTTTTGCAACGGTTTGAATTGAAAAAATTATATTTCCTGCTGTTTGATCTTCAGGAACAAAAATTATGAAGTTAAAACTGCCTTCATCATTTGTTGTTGTATTATAAATTTTGTTAAAAATTTTCAAGAATACCGTAGTATTTAAAACCGGTATTGAGTTAAGACTTAAATTTCCTTTGATTTGAAAACTCGCACCAGGATAAACCTTTAGGGGTGCATGAACATGTAATGTTGGAGTAAAATAGAGTAAAGTCAAACTTATCTTATTTGAAACTGCAGGAGAATACTTTTTAGTATCATTGCCTGTAGGGAAATAGCTTGCAAAAATATATGTTATACTTTTATAAATATAAGGTATTCGTATAATTCCTGAAAAGCTTCCATCATTCTTTGTTGTAAAGTTATTGAGAAATATATTTTCTAAAAATATAGATATTTGCTTTTCACCTATTCCTGTATCATTTCTTGCCATAAGTCTTCCTTCTAATAATATTTCAGAACCAATGTATGCTTCGGTTGTATTCGCAATTAAAAATAATGATGTAGGTGTTATTTCATCATTCAAAATTCTTGTTTGGATATCCTTTATTAAATAAAACAAATCAAGAAATTCATGCAAGTATTTTAAATAAACATCGTTTAAGCCCTTCAAATGTTTAGCTAGTAAAGCTGATTCTTCTCCCAATGAGTTAGAAATTAAATGGAAGGCTTGGTTTAATTCATTCAGAGTTGAATTCACGGAAACTAAAGTTGCATTAACAGAGTTAAGAATAATTGTTGCGTTTCCAAGATCCGAAATTTTTACATAAAACTTAGCTTCATATAAAGAGGAATTTAATTGTAAGAACTGCTGGTTAAGCCGATTAAAAAGCTCATTTATCCTTTTAAAAATTATTCTCAAATCTGAAGGATATTTGACATAGTTTAATTGATCTAGAATTTCAGACGCTGAGGCATTATCTCCTCTTTTTATTGCATCGATCAACCTTATATATAGATTTACAATCGATAAACTAGGCACTGTTTCTTGTTTAAGTTCATAAGGATTGTGAGGGATCACCAAATTTTTTGTTTGTTTGATTTCATAAGTCGGCAAATAATTATACAAACCGTTTGTTAAAACTAAAATAAGAAGCACTATCGATAATATTCCCAAGATATCATATTTTCTGAATCTCATACTAAAAACAATGCTTTAATTATGTAAATAACTACTATATAAACAAAAATGATAAATAGCGATAAGCCCAAATAATCAAAATACTTTCTTCTAGGAGAATAAATTTCAGAAACTAAAAAATACACAATAATATAAGCAAGTAAATATACTTCAATCAAGTTTACATTATAGGATATAAATAATATATCTAGAAATACAATGATTAATACTAATGTAAGTAAGTATTTTGTATGTTTATTCAATATAAAAGTCTTAAATGTATATAAATCTTATCTTTTTGAACTTCTTCTTTAACTATTCTTACAGGAGTTTTTTTCATTGTTACTACTGTTAAAGCAGCTAAGCTAGCAGGTAAAGAACCTAAACATTTTGAAAATTGAGGTAGCTTTTCCTTCGTATTTGGTTTGGTTATTTCTATAATTATATTTTCAGCAGTTTCAACAGCTATAACTTTGGAACAAAATTCAGTCATATCAACAAGGACTTTTTCCAAAGCTTCACTCAAAGAGAAATCATAATTTAAAATATTCTTAACTATTGTACATCCTGGAGGATAAAATTTTATAGCAGGTATATTCCTAACAAGCAAGAAAACATTTCTTTTATCGATTTCTTCAATAGGCAGACTCTCAATCGTTTTAATGGGTAAAATAACTGAAGCATAACCTTCATTTGGAGGGAGGTAAATAGCCTTAGATTCAATTTTAAGTTCTTCAAGAATAGCCTCTATAGTTAAAGCTGAACTTTCAATCAAAGATCTTATCGTTGCTGGCGGAGTCGGTTCTTCGGGAAGCATTATTGCTGCAATTCCTATAATTATTGCTCCTATTCCTATTGCTGTTAAAGGTATGTTTCCATAAAAAACATAAAAGAAAAATGAAACTATAATACCGAATATTATTAAGACCTTTCCAAATAACGAATAACTTTCTCTCATATTTTTTCAGCTTGATTTAATAACTTTAAGTAAGGTAATTTTCTGAAAATTGATATGATTGAAAAAATTAAAGTTGTAGAGATCAAAGCTACCAAAACTGGCTCAAGTCGAATGCCCCATGGTGTATAATTAAGAATAAAACCTTCTAAAGCTACAATTCCAATACTTAAAGCGATTGAAAGACTTAATCTTTCAATACCGTTTAATTCATCAGGTTTAGGAAAAATGCTCTCAATTAATACGTAACCTGGCAAAAATAGAATAAAAATTGAACCTAGAATATATCTGAAGTATAAAATAGGATATATCTGGGGCATTAAATATATAGTGTACAAAGTTATTAGACTAATTACTAGAACACTCCAAAACCAAAAAGAATATCCTGATTTTAAATAACTAAAAAAATTTGTTGGAGGATTATAGTCAATTTTAGCTAGCAGACCTTCATCTATTAAATCATTTATTATTTTCAATACTTTACTCCTTTTTAAACCTGTTTTAATTCTAATTTGTTTAACAATTTCATTAACTGTCAACGTTTCTTTTTCCAACAGTTCTAAAATCATTGATCTAACTTGTTTATCTGATACTTTTTGCATCTTATTTAGTCACGTTTAAGTATAGTTGATTCCAAATTCCCATGTATTTAAAATTATTTTGTGTAACCGAATAAGCCCAAAGCTCGAAGATTAGCTTAATATTTTCCCCTGTCATGTTTAATGCTAAGGTAATTTTCCTTATCTCAATTTGATGATTAAAAAGAATGAAGCTATATACAGCTATTGGAGGAACATCTAAATAATTAGTTTGATTTACTATACTTGTAGCGTTACCAACTTTTATCAAGACTTGGTAATACATTATATGTCCTTCTTTATTTTCGACATAAAGATACAAAGTAAAGTTTTGTCCTAAGGTTACATTTTTAGGATAATCGCCAATTTTTCCATCAGGTCCAAGTATACCGAGTGATGAGAATGGATTTTTGTTTAGATCTGCTAAAAAATAATTCGAAACAAGAAATGCTCCTACTATCATTATTACTATTAATGTAACAATCGTAATTTGCTCATCAATCTTATATGAACCTTCTTTATTCTCATTTCTTCTTTTATTAGATTTCAATTTAATTATTCTCCAATCTTTATGTGCTCTATACCAAAGCTCCCAATACAAGGATGGTAAGTATTTGTAAAGCATAAAGCCTATAATTACTAACATAACTATTTGAAATATGAAAAGAATCATGGAATTCCTTTGGTTTATCATGGCTTCTTGTGCAATGCTAGGAACTTGATTCAAAACGTTTTCTGCAATTAAAAAAGCTTCATTATAATATTTTGATGCTAAAGTTGAGTTTATTTTTGAATAATAATTACCTAAATCTACTAGCTTAACTGCTTCATTAAGCTTGTTTGACAAATTTGTTATATTACCACCATTTTGTTCGGCATGTAATAAAGCTTTATAAGCTTCTATAATTTTATTTTGAGTCTCATCATAAGTAATTTGAGCATTTAAATACACAGAGTTATTTGATATAATAAGAATAGAAATAATTAAAGTAATTAGTAAATTTAATAATTTCTTTTTAAGATTATTTGGATAAATCATTTGAATAACTTAATTTTTTTAAGAATGAGATAATGTGTCTATTTATTTAAAGTTGGAATATTTAATTCTAACCATAAGATTAATTAGCATCTTTCTTTGCTTTTGCCAGTCTTTGTGGATATTCACCATATCTTTCAACGAATCCAAGCGAATATGCTGCGACTAGATGCCTGTGTATATCGAGCATTGCTTCTATAATTCTATGCATTGCCTTTTTTAAAGCTAACATATCTTTGTAGTCTAGGTCTTCAATTTTCTTCGATAGTATTTCGTTTCTGATAAACTGCGTATTTCTTCTGCTTTCTTCGATTCTTGATGAAATAACCGTTTTATTTAATTTTGGATCAAAAGTTATCAAAAGTTTAATTTCTATTAAAGCATCTGGTTTTCGTTCTGCTTTTTATGAGAGTTGTTCAGTAATTTTAGGCTGTGCTTTGATTATGATACCTTCTTTGAGTATTTTTGAGAGAATTATTGGATTTGTTTGGTTTAAGAGCACTATATCTATATGATCTTCATTGATCTGTAGAGTTTTTGCGATCTGGGTTATAATATATCCAGTTTCTAGCAAGTCTTCCTTATTTAATTTTAAAGCTATATCTATGTCATGGACGCTGAACTTATTTTTTGCTATGGAACCAAATAATATTGCTGTTTCAACACTTTCAAATCTTTCAAATAACCTTTTTAATTTAGGTAATACGTAATCCAGTATAAGCTTGTTCTTAATCACTTAAGGATTTGTAAGGTTTATTTTTTAGAAATGAGTTATTTATCTTTTTAAATTCGAATATGTTAATCCTAACCAAAAAATATAATTAGGATCCTTTAACCAATCTTTTATTTTTGGTATCATTATTACTGTTTTGCTTTTTAATAACGCTTCTGCAACTTCTTTTCCTTTCTTCATTATTTTTTCTTTAAAAGAATTTAATTTCTTTATTATTGATATTACTGTTTCGATGATCTCTTTGTTTATTATCTTTTTAATTTTTGATAACTTCATGCAAGCAATGTAAAATGCTTTATCAATTGCTGAAAGATTATTCCATAATCCTTTTCTTAAGCATGATCTATAAAATCTTGTTAGATCTGAAAATGTTAAGTTAAGCATTTAATAAATTAATCACTTTATTGTTTAAAAACTTTAAAATAAGACTTTCTTATTAGAGAGAATCTAGTTACATACTAATTTTTTAATTAAATAATTACTTGAGGCTAAATTTTTAGCCTAAATTTTAAAAGTCAATTCAAGGAGTCATGTTTTCTTACAAAGGGGGTAATACAAATAAAACTCATATAAAATGACTCTTACGTCTTTAAATTAAAAACACTTATCCAAAAGCTAAAATTCTTCTACAAATAAGTAACCATTTAAAGTTTGATGTTATTGGTATAAAAATTATAACTAACTTTGTGTTTTTCATTAAGACCATTTAAGTGGTCCTTAAAATATTGAATATTTAGCTTTGATTTGATGTTTGTTTTTCTTTTTATATATAATATTATACAGTGCGGATTGAAGTATACTTCAATTTCTATTTCATATATATAATATATTACTATTTTATGTGAGTATTCTGTTTCTTAGCGAGAATGCATTAATGCTATTATTGTATTATGAATACAATTTAAATGGCGCTCCTCAGAAATTTTGAAGTAAACAAGTCTTTTTTTATGTTGTGCTACTATATTTATATAAGGCTAGATTGCCTCGTTGTGATATTTTTTTAAATCCGAGTGAGTAAGCTTCATAATCATTCCAATATAATAAATATAGGTTATGTTTTGGTACGTATTCAAATGCTTGTTGTAGACTAGGAAACATGTTATATGTTCCGCCTCCACCAAATCCTATGATTTGTGCGTTTGTGTAATATAATGCCCATCCTGCGAAGTCTCCATATACTAATAGTATTATGTCTTTTTCGTTTTTTATTTGGTTTAGTAATGTTATTGTTGGTTCAATATCGTATAATGGTATTGATGTTTGGACCATACTAGTTGGCATCTTGCCTGGCATTTCATAATATGGGGGGATTATTTTTAGTCCTATGAATGTGAATGTTGATAAATTCATCAAAAGTATTATTGCTATCGTTATTGTTTGATTTTTACTAATTTTCATTTTTATTTTCCATACTGTATTTGTTGCGTATATTGCTAACGGTATTGCTAGTAATAGTATAATTCTCCATGGCTCTACCATTCCAAGTAGAAATGATGGTGAAATTATTGTTGATAATGAGCCAAACAGCATTAATATTAACCAAGTAGTCATTACTTTATCTTTGAAGTAGCCTATTATAGAAAGCGGGATAATAGGTAAGTAGAGTTTCATGATCATTATGATGTTTTGTGATTCATACATTATTGATTGAAATGTTGGGTATGTAAATATTGGGATATGGTATAATTTGAGTAAGTTATCTATGTTTAAGTATTTGTATATGAAAAGTGTGAATGCTATAAATAGGATTGCTAGGAAGATTAGACCATGTTTGTTTTTAATATTAGTTAATGCTAGGATTAGTAATAATGATATTAGTATTACGCCTGTTAATTGATGTGCTAAAATTGTTAGCGTTGTTAATATTATGAATGTTATTGTAATATGGGGTTTTTTTGTTATTGATTTTATTATTGATACTGTCAATGTTAGAAAAACTAATCCGAGCATCTGGTCATGCAAATCCCAAGATATGCGTAGGTTAGCTATCGAAAGAGTCGTTATTATGGATGTGAGTAATGATTTTGTATTGTTCCATTGTAAGTAGTTTTTTGCTAATAGATATATTGATAATCCGAAGAATCCATAAATAATTGTTGGCAAAATTTTCATTGCTATTACTGCGTCGATTCCTATTGTGTATAATCCTCCTAATATAACAGTTTGGAACAATCTGTATGGCGGCCATAAACCTTCTTGTGCATGATATTTTGCATATGCAAAATATAATGGCGTATCGTATCCTATTGGATATGGGAATTGTATTTCTGGTATTGCTCTTATTGTTGCAGGAATTATAAATGATAATATTATTGCGTGTTTTTT
>Ga0079992_137647_pt1 | contig 20930 bp, 19 predicted proteins | sample FaiFalFF_MnMetaG_3_FD_69197 | JGI IMG/M metagenome (GOLD analysis project Ga0079992, IMG submission 69197) | Freshwater microbial communities from Yellowstone National Park, Wyoming, USA - Fairy Falls B (FF_Mn_B) MetaG (SPADES assembly) (version 2) | ecosystem: Environmental > Aquatic >... | reverse complement strand
TCTCTTCTGATCTTGTGCTGCTTTCTTATGTTTTATATTATGCCACTTTGAATGTCCTGCCATAAAATTTACATTATAAATTTACGATAAAAAATTTCTAATTTTTGAAAATTTTTAGGCTTCGGCAATTTTCAACAGTTATTTTCAAAATTTCATCGTAATTTCAAATAAGGAATTTTTGGAACTGTCCATGCAAATTGGTTATTTAAAAACCAAATCAAATTAGGTAAAATGGAATGATATAAACCTCCCCAAGCCAAAAAAGTAAAATTAAATAGAAAGTGATTCTTTTTCCGTACTAAATAAGTAAAACACAAAACAAGGATGAAGAAGAAAAGAAGACATCAAGGAGAAAAAAGAGAATATAAGCACAAAAAAGAGCTCAAAAGATTTGATGCAATTTTAAAAGAGGTTTTCTCCGAATCAATAGGAATGATTTATTACTTAGCGATAGGTAAAAAGATAGGTAAGAAAGTCAGAGTTATATCAGCGGAAATAAGTTTGGTAAAAACTTTTCGTCCAGATATTTTAGTTGAAGCCGATAATGAGATAATCCAAGTTGAAATACAGGCTCAACAAGATAAAACTTTGCCACGCAGGATGTTTCGTTATTACTATGCAATATCAGAAAAATACAAAAAAGAACCCACTCAAATTGTTTTATTTGTTGGCAAAGGAAATCCTCCTCCATCAGAGTACAAAACCTCTAAACTAACTTTAAAATACAAAGTTTTAGATATGAAGAAAGTAGACCCTGATGTTTTTATAAGGAGCAAAAAACCTGGTGAGGTTATTTTGGGAATTTTAGCTGGAAAATTCAAAGATAAACCCAAGATAATAAGAAAGGTCAAAAAAAGAATTGCAGAAATTGTGAAAAACGAAGAAAAAATCATAAAATATATAGATAGCATTAGTTTTTTAGCTGGCTTATTTGATATTGAAATAAAGGTAAAACCTATGCCAATACAAGTTGATATAAGAAAAACTTTCCTTTATAAATGGGGAAAAGAGGAAGGATTAAAGGAGGGGAAACAAGAGGGTAAACAGGAAGGTTTGAAGGAGGCAATTTTATTAGGGATTCAAATCAAATTTGGTAAATCAAAGGTAAAAGAGGTGAAAACTCTTTTGGAAAAAGTAGATGATGTAAATCATCTAAAAAAAATAAAGAGGAAAATAATAGAAGCAAAGAACTGGGATGACTTTGTCAAATCTCTCAAAAACCCAAATTCAAAAAACAAAAACTCAGAAGGTAAGTAGAAAGTAATATTCAATCATCAGTTCCTTACAAACAAATCTTCTTTTGTACAAAGCAAACAAAATAAAAGCAGAGAAAATTAACAATCTATTGTTAAAATTGCATAGACTTCCAAATAAAAAGGAGGAATTTTCTGGTATTGCCCATGCAAAATCTGGTAGTTCAAAAGTAAAACAAATCAAAAAACTTTTAGAGATAAAACAAATGATATAAACCCCTCAAACAAAAAAAGTAAAATTAACTAATAAACGAGATACTTTATTTTGCAATAAGTGAAATACAAAAAAAAATTTTGGAATGAAGAATAAAAGAAAATATCAAAGAGAAAAAAGAGAATATAAGCAGAAAAGGGAATATAAGCGCAAAAAAGAACTCAAAAGGTTTGACCTGATTCTGAAAGAAATTTTTTCAAAAGCAGTTGGTATAATTTTTTGGTTAGCAACTGGTCAGAAAATAGAGGGAAAAGCGAAGATCTTATCGACTGAGATAAGATTTGTTAAATCTTTTTACCCTGATATTCTGCTTGAAATCGGTGGAAAAATAATACACATAGAAATACAAGTTCAGCAAGACAAAACCTTGCCCGAAAGAATGCTTGACTATTTTTATGTCATAAGAAAAAAATATGGGAAAACTCCAACACAGATAGTTTTATTTGTAGGCAAAGGAAATCCTCCACCGAGCAAATTTGAACTAAAAGATGAGCTTCAAATGCAAAACTTATCTTTCAATTTCGTAGTGTTGGATACGAAAAAAATAGACCCTGATGTTTTCATAAGAAGTGATAAGCCAGAGGAGGTTGTGGTCGGAGTTTTAGCTGGGAAATACAGAGAAAGACCAGAAGCATTCAGTAAAGTTGTAAAAAAGATTTCAGAGATTGTCAAAAATGAAAAAGAAGTTATAAAATATATGAATGATATAAATTTTTTAGCAAGCTTATTTGATATTAAGATAAAGGTAAAGCCTATGCCAATTCAGATAGACATAAGGAAAGCACCTTTTTACAGGTGGGGAAGAGAAGAAGGACTGAAAGAGGGATTAAAAGAGGGATTGAAAGAGGGGGAACGGATAGGTATTGTGAAAGGTCTTAAAGAAGGGATTTTGGGCATCATTCAAGTAAAGTTTGGTTCTTCAAGAGCAAAGCTAATCAAAAACCTTTTAGATAAAATAAATGATATAAACCGATTGGAGAAAATAAAAAAAGAAGTAATAAAAGCAAAAACCTGGGACGATTTCATAAAACTTCTCAAAAACCCAAATTCAAAAAATAAAAACTCAAAAGGAAAATAGAAAGTAATATTCAGTCATCAGTTCCTAACAAAAAACCTTCTTTTGAGCAAAGCAAACAAAATAAAAGCAGGAACGAAAAGGTGAAGCACATAAAAAACAATATTTGCACTTGAACAGCCGTATCTTGTCTGTGCTTGTTCTATATTTGCCTGTTTTTGTTCTCTGTTGTCAAAACTTGATTCATCTCTGATAGAGGGCGCACCTCCACCTCCTGAACCAAGATCCATAATATAAACTGGCGTATTCTTCCACCCACCTCCATCTCCAAGCTGACCGTAATTGTTTCTACCCCAGCACCATAAAGAGCCATCTGTTTTCACTGCACAAGTATGATAACCCCCTAATGCAACTGAAGATACCCCTGATGACATTATCTGAACAGGAGTGTTTTTGTTTGTCCAAGTTCCATCTCCAAGCTGTCCGTAATAGTTATACCCCCAGCACCAAAGAGAGCCATCTGTTCTCACTGCACAAGTATGAAAATCCCCTAATGCAACTGAAGATACCCCGGATGACATTATCTGAACAGGGGTGTTTTTGTCTGTCCAAGTTCCATCTCCAAGCTGTCCGTAATCGTTTCTACCCCAGCACCAAAGAGAGCCATCTGTTCTCACTGCACAGGTATGAGCACCCCCTAATGCAACTGAAGATACCCCGGATGACATTATCTGAACAGGAGTGTTCTTGTTTATACCCCATCCACTTGTTCCATCTCCAATCTGACCGTAATAGTTATCCCCCCAACACCATAAAGAGCCATCTGTTTTCACTGCACATGTATAATACAATCCTAATGCAACTGAAGAAACACCTGATGTTATCTGAACCGGCGTGGTTCTGTCTGAATAAGTTCCATCTCCAAGCTGTCCGTAATCGTTTCTACCCCAACACCATAAAGAGCCATCTTGTTTTATCGCACAAGTGTGATACCCTCCTGCGGATACTTTTGCTCCTGCACCTCCTGCGACTCCACAAACATTACCTTCATCCGTTTGCCCGTTGCAGTTATCATCAATTCCATTACACATCTCGGATTTCCCCGGGTTCACATTCGGATTATTATCGTTGCAATCGTTATATCCAAGCTCTTGCCCAGCTGTAATTTTACCGGGGAATGAAACTACATCAACACAAGAAGAAATATTATTAGGAGCGTATCTATCTCCATCTTGATCAGTATATGCCCATTTTTCTATGTTCCCTGAACAATCATTATCTTGCCCGTTATTGCAATTCAGTGGAGCTCCGGGGTAGATAAATGGGTTCGTATCGTTGCAATCTCCTCCCGGTATAGCAACATAAGTAGCATTATTTGGAGCAAAAGGATTATTACAAGAAACCGAGCTCCCACCAACAGGATAAAATCCATCTGAATCTGCATCCTTGAACCAAATTGTATTAGGATTCAAGTTAGGATTATTATCGTCGCAGTCAGAGGAGTTTGAAACATAACCTGTGGGTTGAGAACAAGCTTGTGTAGAGTTGTTGGCATAACCATAGCCGTCTCCATCTTGATCCCTGTAAAATACAAGCAATACTCCATCATCTATTTGTCCGTCGCAGTCGTTATCTAAACCATCACATACTTCCGGAGTTGGGGTTCCCGGTGTAGCATTGCACTGTGTTCCAGAGCCATCCTGATTGCAAACATATTGACCTGTTCTTGCGCATTCCCCTACTCCAACGGTGCAAATCTGTCCTACATTGAAACCCTCATCTATTTGTCCGTTGCAGTTATTATCTCTGCCATCGCATATCTCTGCTCTCCCTGGATTTCTACTTGAATCTGCATCATCGCAATCCCCAGCAGTCGCAGATGATACGTATTCATCAGATGGCTTTTCACAAGAAACTTTCGTTGTTCCATCTGTGTATCCATCTTTATCAGCATCTTTGAACCACACTGGACATTTCTCCTCTGTTTTTCTCGTTTCTTCTGTTTTTCCTGTTTGAGATGATTTCTCTCCACATCCAGTTGATGATAGCCCAAAGACCACCGCTATTCCTACCAACAAAAAGAAAAGACCTCCAAAGTTTTTTCTTCTTCTCATATTTTCACCCCATTTTTGTTTGTTTAAAAGTTAACTAAAATTATAATCTTTTCAGAAAATTTTTGTTAAAATTGAGCAATTTTAGAGTTCTCATCAGAATAGATTTTCAATTTCTCAAATGATTTGTTCTGCATCAATTTCAGCGTAGTGTTTCCCTCCAAAGAGTAAAGAAATTGCCTTTGCTTCTCTCATCCACTTTTCTACTGGGTGGTCTTTGACGAAACCGTGTCCTCCTAAAATTTGTACTCCCCATACTGTGAATTTTTCGGCTGTTTCTGATACAAAAGCGAAGCAATCCGCACACACTCTGAAAAAGTCCTCTTGTTTTGTATCAAGTGACCATGCAGCTTTGTAAGTGTAAAGTTGGCAAGCTGAGACTGCAATAGAGAAGTCAGAAAGTATAAAAGCCATCCCCTGATGATGAGCTATCTTTTTCCCGAAAGCAACTCTCTCCATAGCATATTTTGAAGAATAGTCAAACGATGCCCTTATTATTCCTGACTGAATTGCAGAAAGATATAGTCTCACAACAGATATAAAATATTTGCCCTGGTCTTTGAGTTCAAATACTTCTTGGGGTTTTGAATTAACTTCAACTTCGTTTACTCCAACTGCGTCAAGGGCAAGGGGTTTTTTTGGAATGCTTTGAAAATCATCAAAAACAAAAACTTTCCCATCTTTCAGAAGAAGGAAGGTTCTTATATTTTTGCCTAAAACTGCGTTTGCTTTTCCTGAAACTGAACCATCTTCTTTTATCTCAAATACACTATCAAAATCAATAAAAAAACTCAAATTTTTTTCGTCCTTGTATTTTTGCTTTATTTGATGATCTGCCTGAACAAAGATATGTTTTATAAGTGAGGGGAGTTCTAAATATAAGGTTGTTCCAGCGCATCCGTAAGCTAAATTCTCCAAGGTAAGAACTTTTTTGAAAAACCCTAAACCGCTTCCGCCAATATCCTCCGGGACATCAATCATTCCGAAACCGGTTTCCTCATATTTTGATATTATCTCATAAGGGACACCTTCTTTTTCCCACTTTCTCATACCTTCCCTTAAAACTTTTCCAAAGCTTTCAGCAGTATCTTTTATCATTTTTTCCTCTTCATCAATTGCAAAACTTATCATTAATTTTACCTCCTTTCTCTTCTTTAATTTTTATCACAAATTTTCTTCACTCACTTTTTCCCTTTTACTCAGAAACTTTTATTTGTATTCTTGGATATTTTTTGCTTTTTGCAAGCTCAATTGCATCGTTTATTTTCTCAAAAGGAACTTCATAAAACATTTTATCAAAAGGAAGTTTATCTTTATTTCTTTTTATAAAGTTCTGTGAGAGCAGGATAGTGTATGGGTGGTAAAGAGAGACACCTTTTAGATTAAGATTTTCGCCAATCCAAACAGAAGGGTCTGCTTCAAACTTTTGCTTAGGGTTTATGGCTCCCATAATAAGATATTTCCCGCCTCTTCTCATATACTTTATCCCTTCCATAACAGCAAGGGGTGTTCCTGCAACTTCTACGACAACATCAGCTCCACCTTCTGTTATTTCTTTTACTTTTGCTATTCTTTCTCTGAAATCTCCATCTAATTTTATTGTGAAATCAGCTCCAAAAGATTTTGCAAGTTCAAGTCTTTCATCAACTGCATCTACAACGATTACCTTCTGAGCTCCCATATCTTTTGCCACAGCAGTAGCTAAAATCCCAAGCCCTCCTGCTCCTTGAACAACCACATTATCACCATATTCTATCCCTATTTCATTTAATCCGAAAATGACTTGTGATAGTGCGCAATTTATAGCTGCTGAGATGTTCAAAGGCACATCTTTGTCTAACTTGAAAAATTTTTGTCCTTGTCTTACCATGTAAAATTCAGCGAAGGCTCCGACAAAATATGGTGGTTTTTCGGCTTCGCGCAGAACGGAAGCAAGACTTTGAAAACATGCGTACTCTTTCCCAAGAGTGCAAACTTTACATCTACCGCAGCCCTTGAAGTAGCATACTGAGACTATATCTCCCTCTGAGATTGATTTTCCTAAATAATCTGTTTTTACTCCTTTGCCTATTTTTTCTATTTTTGCTACGAATTCGTGCCCAAGAACTATCGGATAAAAAAGACCACCGAAAGCCTTGAATGCTTCTCCTGTTATCATATGCATGTCTGAACCGCAGATGTTGGCTCTCAAAACTCGTACAAGAACCTCACCTTCTTGTGGATCTGGAACTTCAATCTCTCTTATTTCAATTGGAGTCCCTATTTGGGAAAAAACGCTTACCTTTCCTTTCATGGTTTTACCTCATCAGACATATGGTAATACTTTTTCTGCGAAAAGTTTCATAGATTTTCTGACAAGTTCGGTTGGCATAGCACCCATATTAAATCCACCTATGAACATCGTTACTCCTTGCTGTTTTAGAAGTTGCATTATTTCTATTATTTTTTGAGGATCTCCCCAGGCGCAAGATGTATATTCTATATTTCCGGTGAGGATTTCAAAGTTTATTTCATTTTCCTTTCCGGGCCACGGTTTATCTTTTGGCCATGTTTCTTTGAGCTTTCTGGCAAGCAGGTTGTAAAGGTGTTCCCCACCTTGGAAGAAAGCAAATAGTGTTTTCATAAAATATTTTTCTGCGAGTTCTCTTGCTTTTTTGAGGCTTTTATCTACATATATCCACTTGAAGGCTACCTTTTCTGGCATATCTTCTCTGCCATTTTCTTCTGAATATTTTTTGTATAGGTTAAAAACATGTTGGAGTTCATAAATTGAAAATCCTGCTGCTGATATAACATAATATCCTCTTTCTGCTGCCCATCTTATCTGGTCATCTCTTGATGTTGTTATGTAGACGGGTGGAAAAGGTTTTTGAAGTGGTTTAGGCTGAATTTCAACGTCTTTCACTTTTATAAATTCGCCCTCGTATGAGACTTTACCGTTTGCCCATACTTTTGTGCAGAACTCTATTGACTCTCTCATTATTTTCCAGTTATCTTTTATGTCAAGACCGAAGGGAGTGAACTCATAAGCTCTGTATCCTGTACCAACGGAGAAAACAACTCTTCCTTCTGAGAATTGGTCTAACATAGCAACTCTTTCTGCAAGTCTTATTGGTTCATTCAAAGGAGAAACTATTACCATGGGCCAGAGCTTTATCTTTTTTGTTCTTGCTGCGACCCAGGAGAGGAAATCAAGTGTATCAGGCATAATTCCATAGTGTTCTGCAAAGTGATGTTCAGCTGGACATACCGCGTGAAATCCGAGTTTTTCTCCAAATACAGCTTCTTCAACTGCCTCTTTATAAGCTTGGGCTGGACTTTTTTCCCCAAGCGTTTCAAACAAGTAAAATAATCCTGCTTTCATACCTCAAAAAAATATAAAGTGTAAATTTTCAGTTTATACTTTTTCCGAAAAATTTGGTTCAAATGAAAATTTCTTTCAGATAAATTTTTTTTCTTACGATGAACAAAATAAAGGAGGTAATTAGAACCAAAATTAAGTTCAAACCGGCCGTATTTGTTGCTCCACATCTGATACCAATTGGTTCATATTGACACAGGTTGGAAAATTCCTCACAGGAATAAATTTTTTGCTGGTTATCCACAGAAATTATAACTTTGTCAGAGGAAAATTCTAAAATAGAGTTATTTACTTTGATTTTACCGGCAACAGGGCAATCTGATTTGTAAGATGGTATTATAGGTTCTATTGTCTCATATTTGAAAGTTCCTTCAACGCATGAATCAGGTGATGTTTCAATAGAATATATACCAGATATTTCCATTTTTACCTCGGGCTCTGAATATTCTGGATATGAAGGTTCGGACCTAGTTCCTTCGTCTTGGTATGAAGTTGAATATTCTGAGATTATATATTTAGTTTCGGCTCTTGTTTTCAGGTCATAGAATGAATGTTCCTCTTTCCTGTTTTTGATAAGGTCTTCAACTAACAATTTTCCTGAAATTGCACCAACTGATGTTATAGTTTGAATAAATTTTTTTTGGTCTCCTGAGAGTTCTCTCTTTATAGATTCTATATAGGATTCAATTTTGAACTGTGATGGTTTTGTTCTTGCTTTTAATTTTAATTCGCCGTTGTGTAATTTTGATACTGTTATATCTCCGTCAGCTTCAATTTTAAATCTCCTATATCCTATGATTTCTATGTACACTTTCATATAGCCGTTTCTTATTTCTGTTATTTTCACATTTTGTCCTTTGGATTCGGTTTCGTATTCTTCTTTACATTCAGATAAGGCCACTTCTAATCTTATCCACTTCATTTCTAATTTCTCATCGCCTCCACTCTTGCAATCAAACTTTTCTACTTTACCTTCGGTACATTCAGGTGGTTCTACTTTTTCACATGAGAAAAAATCATCTATACTAAATCCGTGTTTTTGACTGATTCTTGGGGATTTTCTTATGTGTGTGAGAATTTCTTTGATTGAATCTGCTGCTACTTTTGGAGCTTTACCTTCTTCAATCTGACTGCTCCCAGAAACTTCTTCGTCTGTTTTTATGAACATTTCTAATGGACTGCTTCCGATGTTTCCTTTTATGTTGTAGGATAAACGAGATGCAGCGTCAGCTGGGTCTTTAAATCTTGTTTCAGGTAATTTTGTGTTGGATTTTATCTCCGAGGATTTATCTTTTCCGCATCCCAAAACTATAAAAAATACTGATGTTATTAACAAAAGAAAAAGTGATTGTTTAACTTTACGCATGTAGAAGATAATAATGACAAGAAGAAATGGGAGGAAACTTAATCCTGATCCAGTACTGCAAGATGAAGAAGCTACTGGCTCATATTTGCACATATTTTCTAACTCTTCGCAAGAGTAGTTTTTTGATTCGTTGTCCAATGTTATCTCTATTGTGTCGGGTGAAAACTCTACATAAGCGTTATTGACTTTGATTTTTCCAACAACAGGGCATTTTTTCCCTTCTAATTTCAATGGTTCTATTGTATCAAATTTAAAAGTACCCTCTACGCATGAATCTGGGGAAGTATCAAGTGAATATGTACCTTTCATATTTATTATGCTACCGGTAGGTTCTGTGCCTCTTTCAGAGAATAAATATCTGATCTCCATTTTAAATTCTGGTATTGAGTATTCTTCTTTTGTGTTTTTTAGGAAATCTTCTATTGTAATTGGACCAGAAAAATCTGCTATAATCTGTTCTACTCTTGGGAATTTTATGTTTGTTATGCTTATAACAAATTCATAATTTCCGGATTGGAAATATTTTATTCTGATTTTACTGATTTCGCTTTGATTTTTGAGTTTTGATAGTATAATTTCGGTCTCCTGTTCAAGAATATAGTTAACTTTGCTCTTTCCCTGTTGAATTGTATAGGTTGGGATTTCAAGATAACTTTTTGTGTTCCAGCTTGCTAACAATTTTATATCTTCCTCTTTTTTGATTTCACATTCAGATGCAGATGCGTTAAGCCTTAACCAAAATTTCTGTTCTTGCAATCCGCTTTGGCACTCAAAACTTTGAACATCTCTGCACAGTGATTTTGCTATCTGTTGTAAATAAGTGCAGAAAAAATCTTCACTTTTTAGTTTAATCTTTGGTGTCATAATGAATTCAATTAGTCTATCTAATTTTGGTGTCATCTTTTGTCCCCCACTTTGAGGCAAAGTTTCTCTCTGAAAATTTGGTATAGAAGTAATTAAGCTTATCGGTCCCCTTGTGAAGTTTCCAGATATCCGCACTGCAGCATCATTAATGTTGGAAAAATCTCTTTTAGGTTCTTCTGATTTCTTTTGTTTCTCAGCGCAATTTGAGGCAATAGTAACCAAGAGCCCCAAAAGTAAAAGAAACAAACGCGAAAATAAAAACAAATTTGCTATTTCCAATTTCTTTCTCATATTTTTTCTTATATTTCTCTTACAATTTAATTACCTTTTTCTACAAATTAGTTATTTTTTTCTATCTAAAAATCTTATAAATTTTCCTCTTATTATGAAGAAAGTAAAAGTGGAGATTATTAAAAGTAAGATTAGATTTATAACTCCGCCGCCGATGCTAGCTGCACCGCATTCAGTTATAATTGGTTCATATTGACAGAGATTAAAAAACTCTTCACAAGAGTAAATTTTCTGCTCACCATCTACACTAACCATTACCTTATCTTGTGAAAATTCCAAAATAGAGTTATTCACTTTGATTTTACCAGAAGCTACTGGACAAGCAGATTCGTCATAAGATGGTTTCAGAGGTTCTACCGTTTCATACTGAAAAATTCCTTCAATACATGAATCGGGAGATGTTTCAACAGAGTACACACCGAATATTTCCATTTTCATCTCGGGTTGCTCCGGAGGTTGAGAACCTGAAATTATTTTTATATCTCCTTCTGACGACGAGAATTCATTAGCAAAAATCCATTTTTCTTCCTGCTTTACTTTGAAATCTTGAAAAGAATATTCTTCTTTCTTGTTTGCGATTAGGTCCTCTGCTAATAATTTTCCTGAAACTACCCAAGTTGATATTGTGTCTTCGGTTGATTTTTCTAAATCTGTGAATGTTTCCGCATCGCCTTCAATTTTGAACTGAGATGGTTTTATTCTTATTTTTGAATGCATTGTACCGTGAGATTCTGATATAGTTAGGTCTCCGTCTACTTCTACTTTGAATTTGTATTTTTTGATTTCGTGTTGAGTTGGAGTTTCTCCTTGCTTACTTCCGATTTGCCTTACAGCAGAAAACTCTATTTTTGCTTTGAAATATCCGTTTGTTATTATGTAATCTCCCTTGTCGAATTCTTCTTTGCAATTAGATACTGCCACATCTAATGTGAGCCAAAATTTCAGCGTTTCTTGCCCTCCATTTGATTCAGATTGATTTCCGCTCTGGCAATTAAATCTCTCTACCTTACCTTCTACACATCTTGGTCCCTCCGGACATGCACCTAAAAAAACGGCTTCTATATCAAACTGCTTTTGAACTATTCTGGGGGATCCCTTTATAAGAGGTTGTAAGGTTTTTTCCATAAACTTTTTTAATATCTTTGGAGACATTTGAGAAGAGGTTTCATCCTTCGGAAACTCTTGTTCTACGGCGACTTCTTTTGCAAGAGAACTACCCCCTACCATAGCTACTCTACCTCCCATGTTCCCAGATAGATACTTTGCAGCTTCTTCTGAGCTTTTAAACTTTGTTATTGCTGGTTTGTTTGATTTATCTTCTCCGCAGCCAAAAACTATAATGAATGCCGATGTTATCAAGATAGATGAAAATGATTTCCAGAATGCCTTCATCGTTTTTCTACCTCCTTTATACCAAAAAAATTAGTCTTTTTACAAAATTTTGGGAAACTTGTTTTTCAAGCTATGGAATTATCTCAGGGGTTATATACCAAATTATAGACCAGTTTTTTTCTTGGCGTACAAGACACAAGGGACCTGAATAGCGGAATTTTACAGTCTCTCTTTCTTGGCTCCCAAAAATTAGCAAAGATGTAAGTTTTGAAAGATGAGGAAGATGGCCGACTATCATTATATTGTCAATTTCTTCAAGTCTTTTGAGCCATATTGTAGGGTCATCGTTTGGGTTAAGTCCATCCACCGCTCGTAAAGGAGATTTAAGATATTGTGAAAAAATTTCTGCTGTTTGTTTTGCACGAGTTTTACCGCTATGCACTATCTCATTTACTTTTACTCCTGCTGACGCCAAAAATTTTGCAACTTTTTCGGTCTCAGAAATCCCTTCAGGAGTTAATTTTCTTTCTGGGTCCTCTTGTTCTGTAAAAGCTTTGCCATGTTGAACCAAAATAATCATAAATTTAATGATAAATTCTTCTTTTCTAAATTCATTTTTTCCTTTCTCTTTCAAAAAATATTGCTCGTCCCAGTCTTACTATTGTTGCTCCTTCTTCTATTGCTATTTCAAAATCATCTGACATTCCTGCTGAAATTTCTGCTAACATATTTTCTGGTATTCCTTTTCTTGCGCATTCTTCTTTTATTTTCATAAGTTCTCTGAAATATTTTCTTGAATCTTCCTTATCTTTTGGTGGAGGAGGGATAACCATAAGTCCGCATATCTTCACATATTTTGGTTCAAATTCTAACGCTTTCTCAAAGAATTCAAATACATTTTCTGGCATGATTCCGCTTTTTGTTTGCTCTTTTCCTATGTTTATCTGAACAAGGGCTTTTATTTCTTTTTGTGCTGCAGAACATCTTTTTTCAAGTTCTTTGAGAAGTTCTATTGAGTCAAGTGAATGGAGATAATCAAAATTTCCCGGGATAAATTTTGCTTTATTTTTTTGAAGGTGTCCGATAAAATGCCATGTAATTTTCAATTCTTTCAGCTCATTTATTTTTTTCAGAGCCTCTTGAACATAGTTCTCTCCAAAATCTCGTATTACCCCTTCATAAGCGAACTTTATAAAATCTGAGGGAAATGTTTTAGAAACTGCAACTATTTTTATTTCATTCTCACCTCTTCCTGAACGCTCACACGCTCTTTTTATTCTTTCTCTTACATTTTTTATGTTATCAAGAATTTTCTCTCTTATTTCGTTTAACTTTTCCTTGTTTTCTTTGATTTCAAAACTTTCCATAATTCAGATTGTGAAATCGTAAATAAAAAATGGGTTCCATTCAATATAGTTTTCTTTTATTGATTTTTCAAGTGAAGAAATCATTTCATCAAATGTTTTTACCTGCTTTACAGAAACCTTTATTTTCCAGTTAAGTTCAGATGGCTTCGGCGGGATTTTATCTTCGTGGATCCCAAATCTTGTTGCGAGAATCCAAAACACAGGCATTTCAAATCTTTCTGAAATTCTGAAGGGTAAATCTGTTATTTTTGTTTTTTCTCCGAAAATTTTAGCTTCTTTTGAACCGGGGATGGGTCTGTCTACCAAAAACACAAGGGCTTTTTCTCTTTTATCTTGCTTTATTTGTGATAGCATGTCTTTCAAAGATGAAAATAAGTTTAATCCGAAGTTTTTTCTTGTCAGATTGAAAAATATTTTTTCTGATTTTTTTTGGAGATTTTCAACTAAAACATTTACTTTCACACCTTTTTTAGAAAAATATAGAGAAACCGTTTCTGGGATTCCTATGTGTCCGGATACAACAACTGCACCCGTATTTTTTAAAGTTTTTGCAAATATTTCTTTTTCTTCCTGATTTTCAAACATCATACTTTTTTGGTCTATCAGCTTTGGGAGAAATAGGAGTTGAATATGATATAGTGCGTGATAAAAGAATATAGAGTCTATTTCTTCCTCTGAGATTTCTCTTTTAAGGACTGCTTTAAGGTTTCCTTTTGCAACATCGTACCTTCTGTATCCTTGTATATTTCCTTTTTTCTTTTCTGCCTTTGAAATTATTATTGCTATTTTGTCAAGTATTTTCTTAAATCTTGCATTCACTATTTTATCTTAAATTGCTATTCAAATCACATTTTTAGTTTTCCGAAGTCCTCTTCTGATACTATATCAAGTAGTACATCTTCTTTTTCTTTTGCCACTTGTGAAGGTATTCCTTTGAGGAATTCAGAACTTCTTGTTTTGTCAAAGACGATTTCATCAACATATATATCTGCTCCGACCCTCAAAGCTATAGCTATTGCGTCAGAAGGTCTTGAATCTATTTCATATTCTTTTCCGTTGTGTTCTATATATAGTGTTGCATAATAGGTTGAGTGTTTGAGATCAGATACTTCTATTTTTTTGAGCTTTATTCCCAGGGTTGAGAATATATTTTTTATGAGGTCGTGAGTGAGAGGTCTTTCAAACTTTATACTTTCAAGCTCCATCATTATTGCGTTCGCCTCGTTTATGCCTATCCATATCGGTAAAAATCTTTCTCCATTTTCTTCCTTGAGAACCACAGCTGGCGTTTGTGTAATATTATCTACTACTACTGTTGCAACTATCATTTTTATTTTTGAAGACTTTGATCTTTTACCCTCTTGTTCTCCTTCTTGTATATTTTTCTCCTTGTCAGTCCCCTTCAATTCCTTTTCCTTTCCCTCTTTTTTTTCTCTCATCTCTTAAAGCCTCCTTATATAAAATATATTATATCTTTATTTTTTATTTTGGTCTTTCTATTATCTTTTGAAATTTCGCTTTTTTGAAATTTTACTCTTTGTTGTAACTCTATCAGTTTGTTTATATCTTGGAATTCTTTTTCTCCATCTTATTTATCGGTTAGTTGTAAAATATAAATAAAATAGGATATTCGTAAATGCTATTTTTTCTTTGGTCTGGGGTTTAAGATTTAAAGTTTATATGTAATTGCCACGATTTTCTTTTCTTATTAATATATGATTGACGATGATATTTTTCGTTGTACCGATATTTGGTAAGTGTTCTAAACCAATAGAGATTTCAGAAAAAATAAGGAACATACTTGCCGGGGAGGATTTCATGATACTTTTTGTTGATGATAATCCTCAAAAAAATTTCAGCATGAAAGAAGAGTATAAATCACATATAGGAGAATGTGCTTTTTTTATCAAATCTGGTGGAGTGGGGCAACATAGAGCCGTAGTTTATGGAATAGGTTATATCATCCAAAACTTTTGGGAGCTCGTTAGTTTGAGTTCATATAAAAATATTTCTGGTTCTCCTAAATTAGAGGATTCAATTTTCATAGTTATGGATGGTGATTTATCTTATGATGCAGATTACATTACAATTTTTTTAGATAAGATCAGAAACTCAGATTTGGTTTTAGGGATTTCTGATAAGGATTATGGTCTTGTAAGAAAAATTCATACATCACTTTTCTATTATCTCGTATATTATATCATACATATGTTTTTATATTTTAATAAAGGAAAGTTAAATAGCATGCCATATTGGATTTCTGAACATAAGATTTTGAGTAGGATTACAACATTTGTTGCTTTCAAATCAAAAATCTTTAATCCCGAGCCAGACATAAGAAACTTTATTGTTTATCTTATATTTTCAGCAATAAGGTGTGGGGTAGATATTGATTTCGTTTACTTGAAGAAAAACTTTCAGAGTTGCTCATCGTATAATTTCATCAAACTTTTCAAGCTATCGCAGGATACAATAGTTCAGATTATAAAATCACTTTGGAGGTTGCGTAAGAATTGATACGAAATTTTCAAGCTTTTATATCTATTCTCCTTGATTCTTTTGTGTGCCTCAATTCTTCTCCTTTTTCCTTTTCTTTTTCTTTCTTTTCGTCTTCTCTTTCTTTTTTATTGTCTTCTTTTTCTTCTTTCTTTTCGGTTATAAGGGCTTTTCTTCTTCTATCCTCATCTTTTACAGGTTCTATATTTTCTGATTTACTTATTTGTACTACTACCTCGGCTTTTTGTTGGGCTTCCGTTTTTTCTGCAAGATTTTGAGCGTGTTTTATTGCCTCAGCAATCTGTGGGTTGGATACATTTATTTGAAATCTATCTACATTTGGAGTCTGGACAATAGCTTGTTGTATCTCAATCCTCACATCTATAAATTAATCGTATTTAAAAAATTTTTCTTTATTTTCACAAAATTAGGAATAAAAAAACAGAGAAATTTAAAGGTATAGATGTAAATCTATTTTGAATATATTTGTAAGTGATTCCTTTGATAAATCATTGCTTATCCTATAAAACTTGTAAAAAATTGCAAATTCAAGCGAAGAACCTTAAAATTACGAGATAAAAAAATTGAGGTATAAAACATGATTACACAATTCGGATATAAAGATGGAGTACTTCATTGGGAGGAAGTAAATTTAAAGAAGTTGGCTCAGGATTTTGATACCCCTCTGTTTGTTTATTCTGTTGATGAATTTTTAGGCAGGATGAAGGCTATATCAGAGAGTGCAGGTTATGATCATCTTTTATGTTTTTCTTTAAAATCAAATTCTGTTTTGGCTTTACTTAAAGAGGCAGCGAAGCATGGTTTTGGAGCAGATGTTGTATCATTGGGGGAACTTTTTGTTGCTGAGAGAGCCGGATTTTTACCTTCTAAAATCGTTTTTTCTGGTGTAGGAAAATCGAATAGAGAGATTGTATCTGCAAATGAAAAGAATATACTGCTCCTTAATATAGAAAGCGAATCAGAATATAGTTTTATAAAGAAGCTTTCTTCCGAACAAAAAATAAACTTTGGATTGTCTTTCAGGGTAAAGTTTGAGGTCCAACTTGAAAAGCTTCATCCATACCTCGGAGTCGGTAAGAAGGATTCAAAGTTTGGGCTTGAGGAAAACATAGCTTTTTCATTATATGAAGATGCTTTTAAGTCCGGACTACCAGTCGCCGGAATTCACTTCCATCTTGGTTCTCAAATAAAAGATATGGAAATATTCAGGAGTGCTTCTGAATTGGCACTCGATTTTATTTTAAGACTAAAAAGACGCGGAATAAATTTAACCTATGTTGATGTTGGAGGTGGATTGGGGCTTGATTATGAAAATTTAGTTGAACCTTCATTCTCTGAATATACATCTTGTTTTAAGGCCATTGCGGATGAAAATTACAAGATAATTTTTGAGCTTGGTAGAGCTATATCTGCTCCGTCTGGAATTTTATTGACTAAAATAGTAAGAAAAAAGACATCAGGCGGTAAGAAATTCTTTGTTGTTGATGCTGGAATGACAGAAATTTTAAGAATACCTCTTTATAAAGCTTATCACAAGATTATACCTGTTGAAATGAGTTCCAAAAATCAGGAGCAGGTCAGCGTTGTTGGACCGATATGTGAAAATTCAGATTATATAGCGCAAGATATAATTTTACCGGATCTTTCGGAAGGAGATCTCTTGTGCATCCTTTACGCGGGAGCTTATACATCTACTATGCTTATGAACTACAACGGAAGACCTAATCCAGCAGAAGTTGTAATTAAAGGCAAAGATGTTTTACTCGCAAGGAAGAGACAAAATTACGATGACCTTGTCGCAAGGGACTTGTAAAAAGAAATATATGAGTTAGTTATCTTATTCAGTAAGCAGATATCTGGTTCAGGAGAGGTAGATATCTATTGCTTTTATTCTCCGTCCTTTTATTTTTCTTGAATTGAAAAAGATGGAATTTTTTCGTGAAATAAGAGAAAATAGAAGTGAGGGAGCATCTTCTCTATTGATCTTGTCGCTAAAAAAGCTTCTTAACTTTGTTTCTTCTCAAGATAAGATTTATAAATCTGATATAGTCCCTATTGTATTAGAGCTAAAATATGTGAGACCGTCTATGGTTATAATAGGGAATTACGCTCAAAAATTGGAATTTTTCCTGAATGAGTGTTCCTCTAATCAAGATATCAAAAGTAAAGTAGAGATCTATATTTCTCAACTTATAGAGGAACTTTTGAGAAAGAGGAGAGAGATTGTAAATAAAGGAATTGATATTCTCAAGAACTATAAAAGAATAGGAGTTGTTAGCTATTCATCTATTCTAAAAGAAATTCTTGATAACTTTACAGATAAGACCCTCGTAGCTTTGGACTACGACACATATGCGAAAAGGCTGTCGGGCAAAAACAAGATTTTATTTGTTATGGAAGATGAGTTAAACGAAAATATTGATGTTGGAGCTATGGGAGCTGACGCGATTTTATTTTTAAAAGAAGGAAACTTTATAATCAACGGTTATCCTTCTGCAAAGTTTTGTGATCTAGTTCATGAAAAACCTATTTTTGTATTTGCAGAATTGGAAAAGATTTCCTATTCTGATGTTGATCTTGAAAAAGGTTTTGAGAAAATAAAATTTAGAGAGAATATTAAACTGATTTCTGTGTGAATGAAAAGCAGTTGTGTTCTACCAAATCTATTTTTCTAAGATATTGATTATTTCTTCAACGCTTTTGATTCCGGCTTTTATCATATCTACATTCACACCGCCCCGGTAATAAGCCAAAATGTGTAAGTTCTGATAAGCTGTGATGAGGTTTGCCATAAGTTTTCCATTTCTTGGGATTTTTCTTACAGCATCCATGTATCCATCTATGGAGGTTGGAAGTTTATCTTTTGGTGTTCCCTTTGATATAAGGTATCCATCTATTGCAAGTAATGCAGCCAAATAAGCGATTCCAGCAGCTTCACGGGTAGCTTTTGGGTCTTTATAAATTTTGCCATACTCTATTTCTGTTTTAGATAGGATTTCTTTTGCGTTTTTCAGAAACCTTTTTGCCTCACTGATTGCTTCCTCTTTTGTTTTTGGAACAATCCTATTTCCTTTTTTCATAATTTATATTTTAGTTTGGTTTGTTTAATTTTATTTTCTGATGATTAGTAAAGAAATTGAATTAAAAATAATTGAGGCTAAACAGAGGGGTATTTCTGATGAAGAAATAGGGAGAAAGTTTGGAGTTACACTGCGAGATATAGAGCGTATTATAATGAACTATTATGGCGTAAATATTTCCAGATTATCATTCCAAAAAAGTAAAAAGGTAAAAGAACTTGAACCTAAAAATTTTAAATTAGAAAACACTACTATTTGGAGTTTCAAAAATAGGGGATCATGGGCAACTCACAGTGGAACATACAGAGGTAATTGGTCACCATATATTCCAAGAAATATAATTTTGAGATATTCAAAACCTGGCGAAGTTGTTTTAGATCAATTTGTGGGTAGTGGTACTACTGCTATTGAAGCGAAAATACTCGGCCGAAAATGCGTAGCTTATGATATAAACCCTAAGGCGGTAGAATTGACATTAAAAAATTTAGATTTTTACATCCCAAGATCATTTCTCCATGAAATATATGAACCTTCTATTAAAGTCGGAGATGCGAGAAATCTTAAGGATTTAAAAGATGAGAGTATAGACCTTATTTGCACCCATCCTCCATACGCAGGGATAATAAATTATAGTATGAAAATTGATGGAGATCTTTCAAATCTAAAAATTTCTGAATATTTAAAAGAAATGGAGAAGGTTGCAAAAGAATGTTACCGAGTTCTAAAATATGGAGGGAAATGTGCAATTTTGATTGGGGACACAAGGAAAAATAAAAGGGTTATTCCATTAGGATTTAAGGTAATAAATATCTTTCTTAATTCTGGTTTTAAATTAAAAGAACTTGTTATAAAAATTCAACATAATTGTAAGACCACTGGATTTTGGTATGAAAAAAGTATAAAAAATAATTTTTTGCTGCTCAAACATGAATATCTACCTATATTTGAAAAAAGTAGTATAGTCGCAGACTCCCGAATTGAAAACGCAGAAGATTTTGGCTCTCATTTCCAGATACAGCCAAATATATTCAATCAACTTCAAAGGTTAGAAACTACAACGGTTTGGCTCTTTTCTGAAAATGAAATTTTTGAAAAAGCAATTTCAAATCTCGCTTTAAGGTATAACATCAAAAAATTTGAGCCCGGAGTAAATTTATTTTTCGTATGTAATAAAAAGGATGAAAAATTATTAGACGATTTTTTAAATGAAACAAATTTGGAATCTGAGAGGTACATTTTTGTATTTACGAAAGATAGGAGAACGGAAGGAGGTTATATATATTCTCCTGCAAAGAATATATCAACAGGAAAATATAGAAATTTCGTCTTAAAAGAAATAATAATTGTAGCTCCTCAAAATTTTAGAAAAGAAGAGTTCAAAGATGAATTGGAGATTGTTCATTATTACATCTTGGTATTTGAGAGATTATGGTAAAAAGATTTATTGGAAAATTTTTCAGCAAAATTGCGAAAATATATCATTGCATCTTGGGTATATACTATTATATCAAAAGCTATTATCTCATTCTGAAATTCAAAGCAAAATTAAAAGATGATATTATATGGACAACCGGAGACAATTACGAGATTCTGGTTTATCCAGGAAATAAGAAGCAATCAGAGTTTGATTTTATAGTTAAATTCAGAAAAAAAGGAGATAAGCGAGAAAGAACCCCAAAACATGTCCATCTCATAGTAGAATTATATGTTAAGTATTACTTTGATAAAAAATTAACATTAGAGCTCAAACAGCATATTTTAGAGATGATAAGGAACATAAAACCAGCGGATTCTTTTCCACCGCATCTGCAATTTTTTAAACCTGAGCATGTGGAAAAATTTAAAAAACTTGATAATTTTGGAGAGTTTAGCGTTGAGTTTCTGCTTGTGGTTATAGAATTAATAGCAATTCAGGAAAAGACGAATTACCCAAGCGGCACATTAACAGAAGAATTATACAAAGATTTATTTGTAAAGGATAGATTTTCGGTTATACAAAAAGCAACTTGGAGAAATAAATAAAATCCTCAAAATTTTTGAACAGAAGTTCAAATTTTTTGTGAAAAATAAACTTTTACTGTAAGATGATAATTTTTTAGATATTAGCTTACAAAAGGAGGTCAAAAATAATGATAGACTTTTCTCTGAACGAAAACCAA
>Ga0079992_131275_pt1 | contig 20968 bp, 18 predicted proteins | sample FaiFalFF_MnMetaG_3_FD_69197 | JGI IMG/M metagenome (GOLD analysis project Ga0079992, IMG submission 69197) | Freshwater microbial communities from Yellowstone National Park, Wyoming, USA - Fairy Falls B (FF_Mn_B) MetaG (SPADES assembly) (version 2) | ecosystem: Environmental > Aquatic >... | reverse complement strand
GGGCGGGCCGCGCCCCAGGGGCAGCCGAGTCCAACGAAGCTGTACGTCAGGCAAAACACCAGCCAGGGCCCGGGGGTTGCAATTCGCAGGTTGCCCACGGGCCACTCCGGCCACCAGAGGGAAAGGCCGCTGAGCCAGGCCGCCTCGGTCAGAACCGCGGCCGGGAGCGGGTGCAACCCGGCGACTATAATCAGCATCTCTGCCCAGGGCTCGGACAGGCCGGTGGAAAGTCCGAAAATAGTGAGGGGGACGCCGATAATGCCGGGCACAATGACCAGGCCAAGGAAGACCAGGGAGTTCGCCACCAGGGTCGCCGCCAGGGCGCTACGGACCAGGGCCGAGGCGTAGAGCCCAACCCCGCACAGGGCGACGATTAGCGCCATCAGCATTGCGGTTGCCACCAGGACCTCCTCAACGGCAACCGCCCCCATCAGGAACGACAGGCTCAGGAGGGGGAGGGCCGCGAGCAAAAGGAGGACAGCCAGGCCGAAGCCGGCCGCGAACTTGCCGGCGACGATGCGACCGGGCGTCAGGGGCGTGGCCAGTAGCAGGTCCAGGGTCTGGCGCTCCCGCTCCCCGGCAATGGAGCCGGCCGCCAGGCCCGGAACGAAGACTGAGAACCAGCCAAGCTGTAGCAAAAATATGGTTGCAAACATCACCTTTCCAATGGGCATAAACCCCAAGTCCGGCAGCCGATGCAGGCCGTGGAGGACCACGTAGGCAAGCCAGGTGCCCAGGCCGAGGATGGTGAGGTAAATCCCCAGGAAGGCGTAAGTCCGACGGCGCCGGAAAAGTCGCCTCAGCTCCAGGTCAAAGACCGGGTTGTACGGGGTCAGCCTGGCCATCTGACCGTAATATTATCCTGGTGACCGATGAGCCGGCCGAACGTACCGAAGATTTTGCTGATTACGGGCCGACCCGGCTCGGGCAAAACTACCCTTATTGCCGAGGCGGCGGCAACCCTGGGCCACCGGGCAGGCGGATTTTACACCCGGGAACTTCGGGCCGGCGGCCGGCGGGTGGGATTCGAGGTGGTCAGCCTCGACGGCCGGCAGGGCCGCCTTGCCCACACCGATGTCCGGGGTCCGCACCGGGTCGGCAGGTACGGGGTAGACCTCGGGTCCTTTGAGGCGACCGGGGTTGATGCCCTGGAACGGGCGACTCGGGAGGCCGAGCTCATAGTTATCGACGAAATCGGCAAGATGGAGCTGCTTTCCGAGCGGTTCCGCCGGGCCGTCGAGGCCGCCGTCGCCGCCGGCAAACCGATCCTGGCCACGGTCATGCTGACGCCCGACCCATGGGTTGACCGCCTGAAAAGCTATCCCGGGGCACGGGTGATTATACTCTCGCCGGAGAACCGGGCGGAGGTCCGGGCCGAGATCCTGAGCTGGCTTAAGGGTCTCGGCCTGGTGACCGATGCCGGCCCTAGCCGCCCGCCCCCCGCGTGACCTGAAGGAAGACCTCTTCGAGGCCCGATGCCCGCTCGGCAAAGCTTACCACCCGCACTCCGGCCCCCACCAGGGCCGCAAGGGCGTCGGCCTGCACTTCGGGCTCGGCTGTAAGCTCGACAAGGAGCTCGGCCTCGGACCCGTTTTCAGCCACGACCCGGGCCGATCCGAACCGGCGGAGGACTTCCAGGGCCGGGGCCGCCGGTCCCAGAACCCGGACGAGAACGGCCCGTAAGTTCGTGCCGAAGATAAATTCGTCGACGGGGCCCGCAGCGACGAGGCGTCCGTGGTCGATGACGGCGATGTGGGTGCACATGTCAGCCAGCTCGGCCAGGATGTGGGAGCTTATCAAAATCGTCTTTCCCATGGCCCCGAGCTCCTTGAGGAGTTCGCGCAATTCAACCCGGGCCCGGGGATCCAGGCCGGAAGCCGGCTCGTCCAGAAGCAGGACCTTCGGGTCGTTGATGAGCGCCCGGGCCAGGCCCAGCCGCTGCTTCATTCCCCGGGAGAGGTAGTCCACGTACTCGTTGCGCTTGTCGGCCAGGTCAACCAGGGCCAGTAACTCGTCGGTCACCGACCGCCGCCGGGCCTCCGACATCCCGTAGCAGGCGGCGAAGAAGTCCAGGTATTCCCACACCTTCAGGTCATTGTAGACGCCGAAGGAGTCGGGCATGTAGCCCATCACCTGGCGGACTGCCCGGGCTTCCCGCACAACATTCAGGCCCCAGACGTAGGCCTCCCCGGACGTGGGGGCAATCAGGGTTGCCAGGATCTTGAGGGTTGTGGTTTTCCCGGCACCGTTCGGGCCGATGAGCCCGCAGATGGCCCCCGCCGGAACCGCCAGGTTCAGGTCGTCAACGGCCACCACCCGACCGTATTGCTTCCGAAGGTGGCGAATTTCGATGGCCGGAAAGTCACCCGCAACCAATTGTCCCCTGCCCGTTATTTGGCAACGGCCTTCAAGCCGAAGTTTAACCTTTCCAGCTGGGCGCCGCCAGCAACCCGGAGCTGGAAATACACCCGCCCACCCGGCCCCACGTAACTGCCCGGATTCTGGATCTCGGTGCGGCCGTTCCGGGGCTGGCCGAGGAAGACCCACTGGCGCCTGTCCCAGTCGAAAAGCTGCATGGTCACCTGCTGGCCGCCGGCCGCGGCCGCCTGGTATTCGAGCCACAGGCCGCCAACCTTTAGGCCACCACCGACCGCCGCGGCCGGAAATTGACACCGGACGAAGTAGGTTCCGTCCAGCAGGTTAATACCGGCTGGCGACCAGGCGACGGGGGCCGCCCGGCCGTCCCAGGCGGTTACTTCCTGGCGGCAGAACCCTGCCGGGAGCTCGAACCCCGGCCCGTCGACCCGGAGTCCGACCGGTGTGACCCAGGCTGTCAGGCCCCCGGAAACGAATCCCCCCCCAATATCCACCCGGAAGGGCCGGCTGTCCGACCAGCCGACCACCCAGGCCCCACCCCGCCCCAGGCGGCTGTCGGCCAGGAGGGGACCGATGACGCGCCGCCAGTCCAGACCCTGGCCGGCCTGGGGCTGAAACGAAGTGAGCTGGCCCAGGGGCTCACCGGGCGCTGTTCCCAGGTCAAACCAACGGGATTCGCCCCGGCCGATCGGACCGAGCCGATAAGCCCGGTCGCCGACGATAAAGAGGGTCTCACGAAAGTCGGCATCCGTCCCGTTAGTCACCCGCACCGTCAACCGGCCGCCGGAGACGGCCACCTCTGCCTCGAGGCCGACGGGCCCCAGCTCCACCTCCCGGAACCCAAACGCCTGCAGGTCCCAGGCGTTGACCACGATATCCCGGAACCCGCCGGGCTCCCCAATGTAAGCCGGGCGTCCCGGAGCTTCCAGCGGCCCCCGGGTCAGCCCCACCAGCCGGGGCAGCGGCCGGCCGGAGACAAAGACGTCGTAGTCCCGGCGGACCGGGGAGAAAAGGCTGAAATAGGCGTCCGCGCTGGCGTTCCCGTCGGGACCAACCATGACCACCGTCAGACTGTTTACGATAACCTGGCCCCCCTTGAACTCATAGGCCACCAGGTAGGCGCCCGCACTGAAGGCAAGGGTTAGAACCGGTATGACCGCCCACGCCCATTCCCGGCGGTCCAGACGCCACAGGACCACGTAGGTCAGGGGGCCGACGGTGAGAATGTAGGCCAGCAGGAACCCGCCCAGGAGCAGAGGCGGGGGAAGTCGAACCGAAGGAATGTCGGCAACCAGGGACGCAAAGGCGGACTCGGTGGCCGCCGGGTCTGGCGGAAAGGCGGTCGCCGGCTCAAAGACCACCGGCCACAGGCTCGTCCAGCCCGGAATCCAGAGGCGGAGGGCCTCTACCGTCGGGTCCACGGCCAGGAAAACAACCCGGCCCAGCCCGTACTGGCGCTCGACGATGAGGGGCAGGCCGTCCTGCTCCAGAAGGACCGCGGCCCCGTCGACCGGCTGGCCCACCCCCACCACCGTGGGCCCGGTCAACCGGAGGGAAGCCCGGCCGAAGGCCTCGAGGGCCGGGAGTTCGTTCAAAGTGAGGGTTCCGGCCGGCCGTACGGGCGCCAGCTCCGGGAGGCCGTCCAGGACCCGGGCCGTTGCCGGCCCGCCGCCCAGCACCAGCGTCCCGCCCTCTGCAACCCAGCGGTCCAGGGCGGCCCGTTGGTCGGCCGAGAGGTCCGAGGTCGACACTGCCCCGAAGGCTAGCAGGTCGAAGCTCCGCAGGGCGGCGGCCTTGGGCGGCAGGTCGGCCGGCGACAGCCGAACCGGCACCAGCCGCCGGTTTTTTCCGCCCGGCCGCAGGAGGCCGAAGAACTCGAAGGTCCTGGGGTCGGTGGTCACAAGCCCGATGAGCCCCTCCTCCGGCTGGACCATTCGAAGCCGGACGGGGGCTTCGGCCAGAGTCTGGTCGCCGGCCACGAGCTTCACGGTCACCAGGGGCGGCGACCCGGCGATGGGGGCAAACAGGAATAGGCGCTTGCGGGAGCCCGCCGGAAGCTCCACCGGGCTTGCGGCCGCCGCGACGCTGCCGCCCGCCGCGGTCCACTCAACGCGGACCTCGCCCCGGACTTCATCCCCCTGATTCGAGAGGGTAACCACAAAGGGGACCCACTGCCCCGCCCGGTAGTAGCCGTCAAACCCCCCGGCCGCTTCAAGCTGAACAGCCGGGTCAGCCCGGGCAACGCCCGACCCCGAAGCGAGACCGCAGAGAACTAGGGCCACAAGCAGGCGAACGACCGGTGACAGGAGACCCAGCCGCCGGGGCGCGCCGGGATCCGCCCCCCTCTGCAGGTGCGCCGCCTGCTTGCCCACAACCCCTCCCGCCTGAGGTTCTGCCCGGACTTCAGTCGATGTACTCTTCCCGCACCGGGGAGAATACGTCGATGACCAGGCACCGCTCCAGGGCCGTGGCCTGGTGTGGAACGTTGCCGGGGATGAGCCAGGTGTCACCCGGACCGAGCTCCATCTTCTCGTCCCCAACCTCCATCAAAAGGCGGCCCGAGACCAAGTAGCCGATCTGTTCGTGGGGGTGGGAATGCCAGGGCACCACGGACCCCGCCTCCATCGTGACCTCGGACAGGAGGGTCCGCTCGCCGTAGTTGAGGGTGCGCCGCACCACTCCCGGCACCATCTCAACCGGTTTCGCTTCGGTCCACCGCTTAAGAGCCATTGCCGACCTCCACTAGTTTTTCGACGACCCGGGCCGCGGCCTGCCGCCGGTATTCGGCGTAGGCGGCCGCAATCTCCGGGTATTTAAGGCCCAGAATCTCGGCCGCGAGAAAGGCCGCATTTCGGGCCCCCGCACTCCCAACGGCAACGGTCGCCACCGGGATCCCCGCTGGCATCTGAACAATGGCCAAAAGGGCATCCAGACCCTTGAGGTCCGTGGATGGAATCGGGACGCCGATAACGGGCAGGGTGGTCCAGGCGGCCAGGACCCCGGGCAGGTGGGCCGCTCCGCCGGCCCCGGCGATCAGGACCTCGATGCCCCGGTCCCGGGCCGTTTCGGCGTACTCCCGGACCCGCTCGGGGGTGCGGTGGGCCGACATCACCCAGGCCTCATGGGTGATGTTGAGCTCCTTGAGGGTGTCGAGGGTTGCCTGCATGACGGACAGGTCGGAGCGACTGCCCATCACAACCCCGACCAGGGGCTTCATAGGTTCGTACCTCCGACAGCAAGTTTCCGGAGTCGGGCTTCAAGCTCGGCCCGGTAGGGGCCCATCTCCGGACGGGCCAGGGCTTCCTGCAGGATTTTACCTGCTTCGGCCAGGCGGCCAAACCTGACCAGGATATCCGCAAAGTCCAGGTAAAGGTCGGGTCCGGCGGCGGCCCTCAGCGCCCGCCGGAAATGCTCCACGGCAAGGCCCTCCTCCCCCTCGGCGGCATAAATAACCCCCAGGGCCCGGTTCACGTCCGGGTCAGCCGGGGCCAGGGCAAAGGCCTGGCCAAAGGCCGCTTTGGCTTCCTTAAGCCGGCCGAGGCGCAGCAGAACCGCACCCCAGTTGTGGAACGCCCGGGCATCGTTGGGGGCGAGCTGGGTCACCACCGCCCAGGCCGAGGCCGCCTTCTCCAGGAGCCCGGCCCGGGCGCAGGCATCCGCCAGCTGAACCCAGGCCGAAAGGTCGCCCTGCGACCCCTGGGCCCGGGCCTCCAGATCGGCTACGGACCCTTCAGCCGGCGGAATCCGGCCAACCCGGGAGGGCGGCACCGGGTTGGGGCCGGCCGGCGCGGCTCCTTCCCCGTTGTCCGCTTCAGGCCCCACCTCCCGCAGGGCGATATCCCGCCGGAACCGGGCCCCGCTAAAGCAGATCCGCTCCACGTTGCGGTAAACCCGACGCCGGGCCTCCGCAATGCTACTGCCCCGGGCGACGACCGTCAGGATCCGGCCGCCGTCGGTTACCACCGTCGGCACCCCGTCCGAATCCACCAGCCGGGTACCGGCGTGGAAGACAAGAACCCCATCCTCAACCTGGTCCAGGCCCGCGATAGGCACCCCATGGGACGAGGCATCCGGGTAGCCTGGTGCGGCCATCACAACCCCGACGCAGGCCCCGGCCTCCCACTCAAGCTTAAGCCCGGCCAGCCGGCCCTCCAGACAGGCCAGCATCACTTCGAGAAGGTCCGACCTCAGGAGGGGCAGGATCACCTGGGCCTCGGGGTCGCCGAACCGAACGTTGAACTCCAGCACTTTCGGCCCTTCGGATGTTACCATCAGCCCGGCGTAGAGGACGCCGACGAAGGGCCGGCCCTCCCGGGCCATCGCCTCCACCGTCGGCCGCAGGATCGTCCTGGCGGCCAGGTCGACCTCGGCCGGGCCGAAGAAGGAGGGCGGGCAGTAGGCCCCCATCCCCCCGGTGTTGGGCCCCTGGTCGCCGTCCAGCAGGCGCTTGTAGTCGCAGGCCGGCAGAACCGGCAAGACCGCCTCGCCGTCGCAGAAGGCCAGCAGGCTAACTTCCCGGCCGGTCAGAAACTCCTGGATGAGCACCCGCTCCCCCGCCGACCCGAAGGCCCGCTTGACCATCACCAGTTCCAGGGCCCGGACCGCTTCGGAGCGGTCGTGGGCGACGACCGTGCCCTTGCCGGCCGCCAGGCCGTCGGCCTTAACGACGAAGGGCGGGTCGTGGGTCTCCACGTAGCGGCGGGCGGCCTCGAAATCGTCAAAATATTCGGCCCGGGGGCACGGAATGCCCCGGGCCGTCATCAGTCGGTGGGCGAAGATTTTACTTGATTCAAGTTCGGCGGCGGCCCGGGTCGGCCCGAACGCCGGGATTCCAGCGGCCCTGAGCTCATCGACCAGACCAGCGGCGAGGGGCGCTTCCGGCCCGACCACTACCAGCCGGATCCCCTCGGCCGCCGCGAAATCGGCCAGGGCCCGGATATCCGCCGACCTGATCCCAACGTTCCGGGCAATGAGTGCCGTGCCCCCGTTGCCGGGCGCCACGTAGACATCCGAAACCTGGGCGCTGAGGAGAAGCTTCCAAACCAGCGCATGCTCCCGGGCGCCGTTGCCGACGACAAGGACCTTCATCCGGGCCTTACTCCCACTCGATAGTTGCCGGCGGCTTGCTGGTGATATCGTAGACGACCCGGGTTACTTCTGAAACCTCATTAACAATCCGGTTGCTCAACCGGGCGAGGACGTCATGCGGAAGTCTTGCCCAGTCGGCCGTCATCGCATCCTCGCTGGTGACGGCCCGGACCGCCAGGACGTAGCCGTAGGTCCGGTAGTCGCCCATCACCCCGACGGTGCGGACCGGCGTGAGGACGGCGAACCACTGCCACAGGTCCCGTTCCAGCCCGGCCCGGGAAATCTCTTCCCGGACAATCCGGTCGGCGGCCCGGACAATCTCGACCCGCTCAGGGGTGACCTCACCGATGATCCGGACAGCCAAGCCGGGTCCGGGGAAGGGCTGGCGATAGACCACCGACTCGGGCAGGCCCAGGGCCAGACCGATCTCCCGCACCTCGTCCTTAAAGAGATAGCGCAGGGGCTCCACCAGACGGAAGGGGAGCCGCTCAGGGAGGCCGCCGACGTTGTGGTGGGTCTTGATGCGGGCCGCGGCCCGGGCGTCGGCGGCGCTCTCAATGACGTCCGGGTAGAGGGTGCCCTGAACCAGGAAATCAAAGGGGCCGGCCCAGGCAGACTCGCGCTCAAAGACCCGGATGAAAGTTTCCCCGACCCGCCGCCGCTTTTCTTCCGGGTCCGTGACGCCGGCCAGGGCGGCAAAAAACTCGGCCGATGCGTCCACGTGGCGGACATCCAGCTCCAGGTGGCGGCGGAAAACGGCCAGGGTCTCTTCGACCTCGCCGGCCCGCATGAGGCCGGTATCGACCAGCATGCAGGTGAGCTGAGGCCCAACCGCCCGGTAAACCAGCTCACAGGCGACGGTTGAGTCAACCCCGCCCGAAAGGGCCCCCAGCACTCTCCCCCCACCAATTTCGGTGCGCAGGCGGCTGATGGTCTCCGCGATAAAATTGCCGGGCGTCCAGGTCTGGGCGCAACCGCAGACCTTCACCACGAAATTGCAGATGATTTCGCGGCCGAATTCGGTGTGAACCACCTCCGGGTGGAACTGGACCCCGTAGCGGCCGCCCGGACCGGCCATCACCGCCACCGGGGAGTTCTCACTCCGGGCCACGGCCCGGAAGCCGGCCGGAAGAACCGTCACCCGGTCGCCGTGGCTCATCCAGACCCGGAACTGCCGGGGCAGGCCCTTGAGGAGGGGCACAGCCGGGTCTTCAACCTCAAGAACCGCCGGCCCGTACTCCCGCCGGTCGCCCGGCTCCACCGCGCCCCCAAGGGCGTGGGCAAGGAGCTGCATGCCGTAGCAGATCCCCAGGATGGGAACCCCCAGCTCCAGAACCTGGGCCGGAAGGCCGGGCGCGCCCGGCTCGTAGACGCTGGCCGGCCCACCGGACAGGATAATTCCCCGAGGCTTAAGCCGCTCAAGCTCGGAGGCCGGGACATCATAGGGCAAGATTTCCGAATAAACCCGGCACTCCCGGACGCGGCGGGCAATGAGCCGGCTGTACTGGGAACCGTAATCGAGAATAACGATCGTATCCACGGTCAACCGAATTATCCAGTAAGGGCTCAGGACCCGTCAACCGGACCGGCAGCCGCCTTGCGGAGCCGGTCCATGATCGCCCGGCCCAGCCCAACCTCGGGCACTGCCTGCGCATAAATTATGTCGAGATCAGCCCGGTCCAGGCGGTGCAGGGCCGCAAAAAGGTTTGCGGCGGCTTCCCGCAGGTCGCCGGCCTCCGAAAGCCACTCCACGGCCGCAAAACCGGCCGGCCGTTGACTGGGCCTGGCCAGGAGGAGAAGCCCGGCCCGCCGGCCAGCCGGGTCCGGGTGGTTCCGGTCGGGGAAGACCACCAGGGGCGTCCGCGGCGAGTAGTGGCGCTCGAGCTGGCCGGGCGATTTCGGCCGGTCCGAGGGGGCCGTCGCGACCCTGACCGGGCCGACAACCTGCTCAATCTCCTCAAGCGCCAGGCCTCCCGGCCGGAGCAGCGTCGGCACCCCGGCCGTCAGGTCCAGAACCGTCGATTCCACCCCCACGGGGCAGGGTCCCCCGTCCAGGATGAGGTCGACCTTGCCGTCCAGCTGGGCCAGGACGTGTTCGGCGGTGGTCGGGCTCAGGTAGCCGAAGGGATTGGCGCTGGGGGCGGCCACTGGCCGGCCCGCCGCCCGGATCAGGGCCAGGGCCACCGGGTGGGCCGGCATCCGCACCGCCACCGTAGGCAGGCCGGCGGTCACGATGTCCGGAACCCTCGCAGTTTTGGGCAGTACAAGGGTCAGGGGCCCGGGCCAGAATTTCTCGATGAGGCGACGGGCGGTATCAGGAATTTCCCGCACCAGGTCCGGCAGTTGGGCCGGGTCGGCGATATGGACGATGATGGGGTCGAACTCCGGCCGGTTTTTGACCTCGAAGATGCGGGCCACCGCGATCGGATTAAAAGCGTCGGCCCCTAGGCCGTAGACCGTCTCGGTAGGGAAGGCCACCAGCCGCCCGTCCCGCAGGAGGCGGCCTCGGCGATCGCTGCGGGGGTTGCAGGCAAAGTCCGGACCATTGCGGTTGGGGACCCGGGGCCGGTTGCCGGCCCCGGGAATACCCTTTAGAGTTTACCAGACGCCGGCGCCCACTTGCCGAAAGGCCCGGCCAGGGATGTGGCCGGGCCTTTCCGAGTTCGGGGCTTCAGTTCCCCTAACGCGCCTCCACCACCACGGTTCCGACGTGGCCGAGGGGACCGTGCAAGAGACACACATAGGGGAACGTCCCCGGGTTCGGAAACGTCAGGTCGAACTCGCTCGGGGCGTCGGGGCCGAGGAGCTCGGCCAGCCCCAGCACGCCCGAATGGTAGGTCCAGGTTGGGTCGTAATTCTGCGACGGTTTGGTCGGCGGCGTCTCAAAGGGGTCGAAGGGAGCCTGGCCGGGGGCCAGGAACGTGACCGTGTGGGGACTGCCGGCCTTCCACCTGATGGTGTCCCCCGCCCGAATGCGGACGGTAGGCGGGAAGTACTGCAGGAGCTCCAGGTAGCCCGACGGGGCCCGAACCACCGACCCGACCTGGACTTCCCAGAGGGTGGTTCCGTCCGGGCGGCGGGTCTGCCGGTATCCGACCAGACCCTGCTGCTGAGCGGCCGGAACCAGGCCCAGGAGCGTCCGATTTTCCTGTTCGGCCCGGACCCACGCCTCCGCCTGGGTGGTGTAGGCCCCTCCGGGGGCCACCACGTTGACCAGGCCGGCCATGCCGGGGTGAATCGCGCAGAAATAGGCGAAGCGCCCGGTCGTCGGGAACGTCACGGTCAGTTGGTTGCCCCGCTCCTGGATGCCCGTGTTGATAAACTGGGTGCCGTCGTAAGTAACAGAGTCGCCCGGCCGCACCGTCTCCGGCCAGAAGGGCGGCGGGGCGTCCGGGGGCGGGGATACGGACGAAAGAAAGGTGACCGTATGGGGTTCGTCGGAAGCCCAAACAAACGTGAGGCTCCGGCCCGCCGGCACCGTCAGCTCCCGGGGCATAAAGGCGTTGCCGGCCGCCGTTCCCCGGCCGGTTCCGACGTAAACCGTGCTCGCCGGGCGGGTATCCGCCGGTGCCACAAGCGGACCGGTCCAGGCGCCGGCAGGCGTGTTGTTGTAGAAATTGACCCAGGCAAAGCTTACGGGCCGGGCCGCCTGGGAAACGTCCACCGTGAAGGTGTAAGGCCCGACCGTCGTCCCACCTTTGATCCCGCCGGGGCTGGTCCAGCCCAGGTTCCCCAGGCCGTCGAGGCCGCACTGACGCCAGTCAGCGCGGTTTGTACCGTACTGGCAGGAAACCAGGTTCGCCCCCTCCGGGATCGCGGCCCTGACGTCGTAGGAGTAGGTTTGGGCGCTCCGGTTAGTGACGAACATCACGAACGTAACGAGGTCGCCCGAGCGGGCGGCCCGCATATCGACGGAAAGGGGCGGCCACTCTTGCGATTGAGCGGGGCCGGCAAGCCCCAATAAAAGGACGAGCGCCACGGCCAGCAAACCGGCCGGCGCCAGTGGGTAGCGGTATCTCACCTTGCCTCCCTGTTAGTTAAAGATTCTTTCCCGCACGTCCCGGCTCAGCCCGGCAGGTTGCTGGCTGGCAGCTCTCACCCCCTTTCGGCCTAGCTTAGAACTTTGCTGAGGACGGCAGCCAGTTCACCGGGGCCGAAGATGCCCTCAAGCTTGGCCGCGACCTGCCCGTCCTTGTCCACGAGGAAGACCCAGGGCTCCGACGGAAGGCCCCATTGCTGGGCGGCCGGGCCAAGCTCGAACCGGCCCTGGCGGGCAAGGCCGAGGTCGTACGGCTCGATGTGGATGAATTCCAGCCGGCCGCGGTATTTCGGCTCGAGCCCCAGGACCAGGTCCAGGACCGGCCCGCAGACCCGGCTCCGGCAGAAAGCCGGGGTGGCGAAAACCACCACGAAGGGCCGGCGACCAGCGACCGCATCGGCCACCGACACCCGGTGCAGGCCGCAGGGGGGCTCGCGGGTACAGACGGCCGCAAGCTGGTCGGGTGAGCTGGCCGTCGGACTCCGGGAAGCTGGTGCGGGGCTTCCGAGGGCAGGGGTGCTTCCCCGCACGGCGACGGGCAGGGCCAGGGTGGTCCGCCGGACGGAGCCGTCCCCGAGCCGGATGCCTATATCCGCCGCCCAGGGCCCGGGCCGGTCGAAAACTACTTCCGGGACAACGTAGACGGTGCGAAGCTCGGTGTGGGTATGGAGGGTTCCGTCGGGGTGCGGATGGGGGGTCTCAACCGTGATGCTCTGCTGGGTAGCCGGGAACCGGAACCTGAACCGGGGCGACCCGGCTCCCAGGTAGTAAAAGTCCACCGAAACGGCGGCCGCATCGGTTTCGCTTCCGTCGGGGTTCATCAGGGCGAAGGCGAACCGGTTCGGCCCAACTGTAAGCTCGCTGACCGTCTGGAAGGCCGTAATGTCCTCGGGTGCGGGGGTGGGAGCAGGACGACCCGGGGCGCAGGCGGCGGCCACGGCCCCAAAGGCGAGCAGGATAAAGCGGCGTCGACCCAGCATCGCGCTCCTCGCCGGGCCTGGGGTGCCCCGGCTGCTGACGGCCTGCATTTTCGGATTCGGGGTCAGGCCGTGGAGCGCTGAGTCATCGGCGGGCGCAGCAGTCCTGCCCGCCCAGGCCCAATTAGCTGCTTGTATTATACCGGACGCGGGGCAATCTGGGTAGCCCCCGGCCCGCCGCGGCCGGAGTTTCGCCCTTACTTGCCGGTTTCAAAGTAGGCGATGGCCCGCTGGACGGCCGGGTCGGCCTGGGGATTCGACCCCGGCGGCGGGGCATCGGCCGGGGCCTGGAAGGAAATGTCCGGTGCCAGGCCCTTGCCCTCAATCTGCTTGCCCTTCGGGGTGAGCCAGTGGGCGATGGTGATGTAGACCGCCGAGCCGTCCGAAAGCTGGCGCAGGGTGTTCACCGAGCCTTTGCCGAAGGTCTCCTCCCCGATGAGCACCGCCCGCCCCTGGTCCTGAAGGGCACCGGCCAGCACTTCGGAGCCGCTGGCGCTCCCCCGATTCACCAGCACAACCACCGGTATATCCATGGCGACGCCGCCCGGCCGCACCTGCCAGGTCCGGCGGTTCCCTTGCCCGTCCACCTCGTAGAGGACGACCCCGTTCTTCAGAAACTGGCTCGCCACGTCCACCGTCGCGCCCAGCAGGCCGCCCGGGTTGTTGCGCAGGTCGAGGATAAGGCCCCGGGGATTTTTGGCCAGCAGCTCCCGGAGTTTCCCGACAAGCTCCTCGTTGGTGACCTCGCTGAAGACCGAAATCCGAACGTAGCCGTAATTGCCGACCATGGCGGTGCTGACGGTCTGGAGCCGAACCTCGGACCGGGTGATCTCAACGTCGAAGGGCTGGGACTGTCCCTCCCGCAGAATGGTGAGGGTAACCTGCGTTCCCCGCGGGCCCTTGATCTTGTTGACGGCCTCGTCCAGGGAAAGCTGCCGGATGTCCTCGCCGTTGACGCGGATAATACGGTCCCCCGGCCGGAGGCCGGCCTTTTCGGCCGGGGAGCCCTGAATGGGGGCGACGATTACGATGAAGTTATTCTGGTCCTTCTCAACGTAGGCCCCGATGCCTTCGTACCGGGAGGCCATCTCCAACTGCTCCCGCCGGTACTGGTCGGCCGGAACGTAAGTCGAGTGGGGGTCACCCAGCGATTCGACAAGGCCCTTGATTGCCCCCTGGATCATCTTCTGGCGGTTAAGCTTGTCCCGGTCAACGTAGTCCCGCTCGATGATCCGCCAGGCTTCCCAGAAGACGTTAAAGTCCTGTCCGATGTCGGCCGGCGGCCGGGCGGGGGCCAGGGCCGGAATCGCCCCGGTTTCGTCAACCCAGCGGCTGAAGCCGAAGCCTGCGCCGAAGCTCAGGCTCGCGACGATAAAGATCAGCAGGCCGGCCAGAACAATTCGCCGAAGCCCCAACCCCACGTCAGAGTACCTCCTTCACCGTCGAGCAAAGCCTACCCAGATTCTAGCATGCGACCCCGGCCCCGATGACCTGGTAGAAATCCAGGTGTCGGCGGGCGATCCCACCCCAGTCAAAGAAGCCAGCCGCCTGTCGGGCCCTCTCGGCCAGCCGGTTAGCCAGGACCGGGTCGCTGAGGACTTCCCGGACCGCCCCGGCCAGGGCCTCCGGACGGGGCCGGGTGAGCAGAAAATGTTCGCTCCCGGAAAGGGGTTGAATGGCCCGGGGGTCGGGCGGACGCGTCGTAACCACGGGCCGGCCGTGCACCAGGGCCGCCACGAGACTTCCCCGCCGAAGGGAGGCTCCGTCCAGGTACGGCAGGAGCATAACGTCGACGGCCTGCAGCCAGCGGGAGACCTCCTCGGCCGGAAGGAGCCCGGTCCAGAGGACCTCCCTGCCCAGGCCCAGTTCCTCAATCCGGCGCTTTATAAACCCGGCGTAAGCCGAGTTTGTCGGGTCCGTCCGGCCGGCGCTCCCCCCGATCAGGACCAGCCGGACCCTCAGGCCTGAGTCCACCAGCTGGCGGCAGGCGCCCAGGGCCAGCTCCGCCCCCTTGCTCCAGTTGAGCAGTCCGAAGTAGCCGACCAGCCGCTCGTCGGGTCCGACCCCATGGTCCCGCCGCAGCCGACCCAGGTCTTCCGGGCTGGCCCAGACGACGGGAATGTTGCTGCCGATGGGGATGAAGGCCAGGGGCGGCCGGACCACGCCGGGAGGAAACCGAAGCCCCTGAAGGCAGGCCAGGTCAACTCCGTTCGTAACGACGGCCCCGGCTGAGGTCCGGTAAACCAGCTCAACGGCCAGCCGGCGGAGGGGTCCGGCCTTGGGGAAAAGATACGGTGGCCGGAGGTCGTGGAAAGTCACCGCCGCCGGAAACGGGCCGAGCCGGCGCAGGACCACGGGCAGGAGCATGGCCGCCGGGGCGAGGCCGAAGGCCGCCGCCTGATACTGGATGTGGACCACGTCCGGCCGGAACTGCCGGACCGCCCCGAGAACCGGCCACCAGGCCGCCGAACCCCAGCCCTGAACCAGGGGGAACACTCCGGCACCGGCAACCTTCGCCGCGGCTCCGGCCCGGGTCAGGACCCCGACCTCGATGCCGGCTGCCGCCAGGTGCCGGGCGAGGAGGGCTGTGTAATCCCCCAGACCGCCCACGTCTGGGGGAAATTCGCCGGCAACGAACAGCACCCTCATCTAAGGCCTGAACGAATCACCCCGGCCAGGACGCGGATCCGGTCTCGCCGCAGGGCCGGTTTGTGGCCGACGGCAAGCTTCAAGACCTCAAGAGCCAGCTCCAGGAAAAGGTCAAAGAGTAGCCACCCGCGCAAAAGCATCCCAACCACCGGCCCGTAGTACTTGGCCGTGTATTTCCAGCGGCTGCCATAGAAGTTAGCCCGCTGACGGACGGGTTCCTGGCGACTGCTGGCAGCCTCCTGGTGGACAACTTCGGCCGCCGGCACATAATAGACCTCCCAGCCGGCCGCCCACAGCCGCCGGCACCAGTCGAGCTCCTCAGCATACATGAAGAACCGCTCGTCCAGCGGCCCGACTTCCTCTACGGCCTCCCGGCGGACGAGCATGCAGGCCCCGGTAACCCAGTCAACGGGTTGCGGCTCTTCAGCCGGAAGGTCTTCACAGTAAAAGCGCCGGAAAATTCCCAGCTTCGGAAACCACCACTGCAGCAAGGTGCTTTCGGTGAAAAGAACCAGGAGGCCGGGGAACCGCCGGCGGGACGGCTGAAGGGTGCCGTCCGGGTTAAGAAGCTTCGGCCCGGCAAGTCCCACCCTGGGGTGTTCAGCCATGAACCGGACCAGCGCCGGGAGGGCCCCGGGCCGGAGTTCAGCGTCCGGGTTGAGGATGAGCAGGTACCGGGCCGTGGCCAGCTTAAGACCCTGGTTTACCGCCCGGACAAACCCGATGTTTGTCGGATTTTCAATGACCCGAACCCCGGCGAACTGCCGGGCCAGGTCCGCTGTCCCGTCGGCCGAGGCGTTGTCGATAACGATCACTTCCCCGCCGACGGCCTCAACCTGCGGAAGGACGGTCGCAAGACATCGGTCCAGGCAGGCCCGGCTGCGGTAAGCGACAACGATGACCGAAACTTCAACCATTCTCGAGCCGGGCCAGCTCCCGAAGGCTGATAACAGCCTGCCAGGCCATCGCCGCCGCCAGCACCAGGCCGACCCAGCCGTCCCGGTAACCGCCAAGACGGAAGAACCGGCGGTAAAACTCCCGCAGGGGGAACGTGAGAAAGCGGTGGGGCCGGGGCCGGACACCCTGCCGGTGTAGCCGCAGGGCCTCCAAGCGGGCATACCTGGCCTGCTTGGCAAAGATTTCCCCGACGGTGGTGTAGTTGATGTGAATGAGGGGATTTTCCAGCCGGCCAACCTGGCCGTCGACCCGGACGACCTCGTGGACGGGCCAGGCCGGGTAGTAGCGGCCGGAGTCGGTGCGGAAGAGGCGCAGCTGGTAATCCGGCCACCAGCCGCCGCCCCGGACCCAGCGGCCGAGGATGAAGTTCTGGCGCGGGACCCAGTAACCAGCATACTCGCGGGCGGCGGCCCGGCAAATTTCGGCGGCCAGGGCGGGCGGAACCCGCTCGTCGGCGTCGACGAAGAAAACCCAGGGCGTGGTGACGAGGCCTATCGAAAAGTTTCTCTGCTGGGCGAAGTTATCGAATTGTTGTGTCACCACTTTGGCGCCGAAGCTCGCCGCAATTTCGGCCGTCCGGTCAGTGCTCCCCGAGTCGACCACCAGCACGTGACCGGCCCAGTCCAGGCTCTTAAGGCATTCAGGCAGGTGCTCGGCCTCGTTAAGGGTGAGCACCACCGCCGTGACATTTTCGGCCCGCCCGGTCATCCCAGCGCCCTCAGCAGCTGGCCCCAAACTTCCGGGTCAGGCACAGTTCCCGGCGGCCTTCGGGCGGCCCGGCTCGCCGCCAGCCTCACCAGAAGGCGTGCCGCCAGCCGGAAGGAGGCCGGGTAATAACGGGCAAAGAGCTTAAATCTGCTTTCCCAGAGCCAGCGGAAGGCCTCGGTCCGGACCCTTCCGGTGCTGGCCCCGCCGTGATGGATGACGACGGCCCGGGGTTCGCAGAGGATCTCCCAGCCTGCCCGCCGGAGCCGGAAGGCCAGGTCGATCTCTTCGCAGTACATGAAGAAAGCTTCGTCGAAAAACCCGACCTCGGCCAAGGCCCCGTATCGAGCAAGCATGCAGGCCCCCAGGACAAAGTCCGCCCGGAACGGGCGGGGCCCCGCGTAGGCCGCCAACGGGAAGCGCCCGTTGAGGGGGTGGTCGTAAAGGCGTCCGAGCAGGTCGGGGAAAAGGTCGACGGCCAGCTGAATCAGGTCCGGAAATTTAAAGGCTGAATGCTGGAGGCGACCGTCGGGGTAAGCGAGCCGAGGTCCGACCAGGGCGGCGCGGCGATTCTCCTCAAGGGTTGCGAGCAGACGGTCGATGACCCCCGGCCTGAGCTCGGTGTCGGGGTTCAGCATCAGGACAAAGTTGGCTGGGGTGAGCTCGAGGCCGCGATTGAGGGCCGCCCCGAACCCCAGGTTCTTTTCCAGTTTGACCAGCCTGACCTGTCCGTACCCGGCCGCAACCTGCTCGGCGCTCCCGTCACTAGAGGCGTTGTCAACGACCAGAATCTCCCCGTCCAGGTCCCCGGGCCAGGCCCCGACGACTGACCGGACGCAGGCGGAAAGGAGGCTCCCCGCGTTGTAGTTAACGATGATCACCGAAAGCCTGGGCAGTTGCAGGGTCATCACCCGCCCTAGTAGTTTACCCGGATGACCTGCGGCTTGAACTGGTCAACCGGGAAACCGACCCCGCCCTGTTCAATACCGGCCCAGAAGGTCACTTCCCGAATCCGCAGGTTGATCTGGATGGTGCCGGTGATAACCGCCTCCTGACCCGGCTGCAGGATGGGCGTCTCACCCCGCCACTGCTCCACGGCACAGAGCCTGCGGTAGTCCACCTCCTGCGGCGGCTTAAGCCGCTCGGCCGGGTCGAGCCCGACCTTCGTCCCGTCGGGCAGAAGACCCCACCGGGCCGGATACTGCAGGCCGGCGCCGGTCCACATGACGCCGACCCGCCAGATGCCGCTCCGTTCGTAGTAGAGCGGACTGCCGGGATCGGCCGGATTTACCCAGCAGTTGAAGGTCATGTCCGTCCGGTAAGGGGTTCCCGGTGGCGGTCCCAGGGTCTTGACCGGCACTGAGCCGGTGTTTTTCACCCGGAGGGTTACGTTAACGGTTCCGCCCAGGGAGACCGTAGTCGGCTTGACCTGGAAGTCCACCAGTTCAAGCTGGGGAATTCCGCCATTCTCAATCGTGACCGGTCTGGTGGCCTCCGCAACCGCCCCCACCTCGTCCTGGGCGACGACATGGACCACGTATTTTCCGTCCGGCAGGACCCGGCCGGCGGCAGTCCCATCCCAGACGTAGGAGTCACGCTGGCGGGGCCGCTGGTCCGGGGCCAGGGTGCCCGACGCCGGCCGGGTCCACGAAACCAGCAGGTATGACGTCCCGCGGGCATCCGTGGCAAAGATGTCCACCCGGGTAGGCCGCCGGGTCAGGCTGTAGAAGATAATCGTCTCGTCCCGGTCAGCGTCGCCGTTTGGGGAGAAGGTGTCGGGGGTTACGGTCAGCTCCTCAAAGGCAAGCTCAGCGCCCGTTACCCCGGCGACCCGCAGGCGGGCCTGCCGCTCCTCGGTGGTGCCATCCGGAGCCCGGGCCCGCACAAGGACGGTGTACTCGCCGCGGGGCAGGACCCTCCGCTCCCGGGTTTCGGGGTCGGGGCTGTAGGTCCCGGTAAACTGGGCCTGGTAAGTTCCGGGCGCCCGCTCCTGGCCGGCCCGGAAGGGGTATTCCCGGCCGCTCCCATCCCGGAAGACGATAGTGACAACCGCCGGCCGGCGCACCTCGTAAGTGATAAGTACGCTGCCGGCTCCGGGAGTGACGGTCTCGGCCGAGACCGTCACCTGGCCGAGGAGCCCGCCGGGACTGCATGCCCCGACCAGCAGAACCAGCGCGATTGCCAGGGCCCCGGGGAAAAGGACCCCTCTGCCAGAGGCCAACTTCATAAGCAACCTCAGAAAGTATTGGGCCTCTTCCCAACCGGTGTCAAACCGGCGAAGGCTTTCCAGTTTTCGGAGTCTGCGGCCGGGGTTAGGGCACTCACCCGCCGTTCCCGCCACCGCCTGCGGGAGAGGGGAAGCCATCGGCAACGCTGAGGAGCCCCGGCCGGTTTCACATCCGGGCCGCACTGCAAGGGCCCTCACCCCCTGACTCCGCCTCTCCCGCCGGGCGGGAGAGGGGGCCGAGGAGTGAGGGGAAAACTGGAAAGCCCTGCAAACCGGCGGCCCTTGCGCGATCGGGTCGGCTGGTATTAAAATAGGTTGCACATGCAGTGAGTGGCGAAAACAACCGGCCGGACCTGAAACCTGGTGTGGCTAACGAGCTGAGAAACCGGGGGCTCCGGGTCACCCCCCAGCGAGCCCTTATTCTCGCCCTCATCAAGTCAGCTTCAGGCCACATCACCGCCGAGAACATCTACCGGGAGGTCAACCGCCGCCTGCCCTTTACCGACATTTCGACGGTCTACCGCACCCTGGACCTCCTCGAAGCCCACGGCCTCGTCCGCCGCCTGGTCACAGGGCAGGGGCAGACCCAGTACGAATGGGCCGACCAGCCCCATTTTCACCTCATCTGCACCGGCTGCAGCCGGGTGAGCAACTTCGTAGATGAAGACCTGACGGCGGCTATCGGTCAGGTTGCGGCTGAGCACGGCTACCGGCTCACCGAATTCAACGTGAACGTGTTCGGGCTCTGTCCGGACTGTCAGCAGGAGGCCGACCATGCACATTCCTGACGGCTATCTCAGTCCCGAAACCTGCGCGGTTCTGGCCGCCGGGTCGGCGCCCGTCCTGTACCTGGCTGCCCGCCGCCTGGCCCAGGAGGCCGATACCGCCGTCGTCCCGAGGGTTGCCATGGCCTCCGCTTTCGGCTTTGTTGTGCAGATGCTCAACGTACCGGTTCCGGACGGAACCTCGGCCCACGCGGTCGGGGCAGCCCTGGCCGCCATCCTCCTCGGCCCGTGGGGCGGGGTTCTGGCCCTGACGGTGACCCTGGTAATTCAGGCCCTCTTTTTCGGCGACGGCGGGATTCTCGCCCTGGGAGCGAATATTTTTAACATGGGGGTCATTGCCCCGCTTACCGCCTATGTGGCTTATCGCGGCGTCGGCGGCCCGGTGGGGGGCCGCCGGGCATTGGGGGCGGCGGCCGCCGGGTTCTTGAGCATCAATGCCGCTGCCCTGGCCACCGGTATCGAACTCGGCCTCCAGCCGGTTCTCTTCCGGGCCGCCGACGGCACCCCGCTTTACAACCCGTACCCCGTGGAACTGGCGGTGCCCGCGATGATGTTTGCCCACCTGCTGGTGGCCGGGCCGGTGGAGGGCTTGATTACCGGGCTGGTTGTCGGCTACATTGAGCGGGTCCAGCCGGACCTTCTCGCCAGGCAGACCCCAGCTACCGGGTCCCAGGCTTGGGTTCCCCTATCGCTCGTGGTTGGGGCTCTGATTGTCCTTACGCCCCTCGGCCTCATCGCCGAGGGAACGCCCTTCGGCGAATGGGCGCCCGAGGAAGTTGCCCAGCTGGTAGGCTACGTTCCGCCTGGCCTCGTCGAGCTGAGTGGCCGCTGGTCGGGCATCCTGCCCGACTATAGCGTCCCATTCCTGGCGGGGCTACCCGGCGGGGCCGTTATCGGCTACGTCCTCTCGGCCCTCACGGGGATTGCCCTGGTAACCCTGACATGGCTGATTCTGCGGCAACTCCTGCGGCCCCGGGTTCGACCCTGAGTCTACCGGACTGGCTCGCCTCCGGCGCGGCCCCGGCGGGCGTTGCGGGCGCGGGCCGCCGCGTCCGGCTCGATTTCGTCGGCCGGACGCTGCTCGCAACCGCCGAGGTGGTCCAGCGAGTCCTCTTTGCCGAGGAAATCGCCCGGCAGGACCGCCCGCTCCAGCGGGCCTCCCCGG
>Ga0079992_136110_pt1 | contig 20976 bp, 20 predicted proteins | sample FaiFalFF_MnMetaG_3_FD_69197 | JGI IMG/M metagenome (GOLD analysis project Ga0079992, IMG submission 69197) | Freshwater microbial communities from Yellowstone National Park, Wyoming, USA - Fairy Falls B (FF_Mn_B) MetaG (SPADES assembly) (version 2) | ecosystem: Environmental > Aquatic >... | reverse complement strand
CGGAGCGGGCGTGGAAGCCGCACCGTGCCCGCCGAAAACTTTTTCGTCGGCCCCTTCACCACCGCCCTGGCCCCTGACGAACTGCTGACCGAAGTGCGGTTTCCCGTCCCGCCCCCCGGGACCGGCTACGCCTTTTTAGAGCTTTCCCGCCGGCACGGCGATTTCGCCATCGTCGGGGTTGCGGCTCTGGTCAGGCTGGCCGCGGACGGCACCATCGAGCGAGCCTCCGTGGTCCTGTGCGGAGCCGGTCCCACGCCGGTCCGGGCCCGGCAGGCCGAGGCGGCTTTGCAGGGGGCGGCCACTACCGAGGACCGGTTCCGGGAGGCCGGAGAACTGGCCGCCCATGAAGCCCAGCCGGGCTCCGACATCCACGCTTCGGCCGAGTATCGCCGGCGGGTGGCGGCGGTTCTCGTGCGCCGGGCCCTCCTGGCGGCAACCGAACGGGCTAGAGAAAGGAGGTAAGTGCAATGGCTGACCTTCACCGGGTCAAGGTCACGGTAAACGGAACCCCCTACGAGGCCACGGTTGAATCCCGCCGGCTTTTGGCGGACTTCCTGCGCCAGGACCTCGGCCTGGTCGGTACCCATCTCGGCTGCGAGCATGGGGTCTGCGGTGCCTGCACAGTGATCATGAACGGGCGGACGGTCCGGTCGTGCCTGCTCTTTGCCGTCCAGGCCGACGGCGCCGAGATCATGACCGTGGAGGGTCTGGCCCGGGATTCGCAGTTTCATCCGCTCCAGGAGGCCTTCTGGGAAAAGCAGGGACTCCAGTGCGGCTTCTGCACACCGGGCATGCTGCTGCGGGCCTATGAGTTCCTGCAGGAGAATCCGAACCCCACCGAGGACGAGATTCGGGAGGCCATCGCCGGCAACCTGTGCCGGTGCACCGGCTATCAGTTCATTATTGAGGCCATCCAGGAAGCGGCCGTCCGGATGGCCAGCGGCGCGCCGGCGCGCTAAGGAGGTGTAAGAGATGGCAACTCAGGCGCCTGCTCGCAGGTGGGTTGGCAAAAGCATCCGCCGGGTTGAGGACCCCAGGTTTCTCCTGGGTCGGGGTGGGTATGTGGACGACATCGTCCTGCCCGGGATGGTCCACGCCGCAATTCTGCGAAGCCCCCTGCCCCACGCCCGGATCAAGTCCATCGACGTAAGCAAGGCCAGGAGCCTGCCCGGGGTTCTGGCCGTGGTCACCGGCAAGGAGGTCACCGAGCTTACGAATCCAATGCCGGACTTCGGGCCTGACCCGTCGAAGCACACCTGGTGGCTCCTGGCCGTCGACAAGGTCCGGTACGTGGGCGAGCCGGTGGCGGCCGTGGTCGCCGTCGACCGGTATACGGCGGAGGATGCCTGCGAGCTCATTGAGGTGGAGTATGAGCCCCTGCCGCCGGTGGTAGACCCTGAAGAGGCGATGAAACCCGGGGCGCCTCTGGTGCATGAGCCCATGGGCTCGAACGTGGCCTACAGCCGCACCTTCGTTTTCGGGGACGTCGAGCGGGATTTCGCCGAGGCTGAGGTAGTGGTAAAGGACCGGCTCCGGTGGCACCGCTCGGGCGCCCAGCCGCTGGAGACGGTGGGGGCGGTAGCCCAGTACAACCCGGCCACCGGCATGCTCACCATCTACTGCAACTCGGTGACGTTCACTTACTTCCTGTTCCTGGTGGCCAACACCCTCAAGATTCCGTCCAACAAGCTGGATATGATCCCGTGCCCGGCCGGGGGAAGCTTCGGTTCGAAGTTCTGGGCGGTCCGGGTGCCGATTCTGGCGGGCATGCTGGCAAAGCTAGTCGGCCGGCCGGTCAAGTACATCGAGGACCGGCTGGACAACATTTCGACTTCGGACCACCACGGGTCGGACCGCATCTACGAGGTCGAGATGGCGGCCATGCGGGACGGGACTTTGCGCAGCATGCGCATCAAGGTCATTGACGACTACGGGGCGTATATTCAGTTTGGCGTCGGGACCCACGGCAACTCCCTGGCCCAGGTTGTGGGGCCCTACAAGATAAGGAGTCTGCAGTACGAGCTGTACGCAGTCTTCACCAACAAGTGCCAGCAGGGAGCCTACCGGGGGTTCGGTTCCGAGGTCACCAACTGGATGGTGGAACGGATGGTGGACCTGGTGGCCCGGGAGCTGAAGATGGACCCGGCCGAGATCCGGCGCAAAAATCTCATCCAGCCCCACGAGTTCCCGTACTTTATCCCCACCGGCAACATGTATGACAGTGGGAACTACCCCGGGGTTCTCGAGAAGGCCCTCCAGCTTGCCGACTATCCGGGCCTGCGGGAGATGCAGCGCCGGGCCCGGGAAGAGGGTCGGTATGTCGGCATCGGGCTGATTACCGCCCAGGAACGGAGCGTCTTCAGCGCGACCGAGTTCTGGTTCTGGTTCGACCAGCCCACGGGCGTGACCTCGACACCCGAGAGCGTAACCCTGACCGTGGACCCGGCCGGCAACGTGACCGTGACCCTCTACTCCCAGGCGATGTGGGGCAACAGTCCCGAAACCATGGCGGCCCAGCTTGTGGCCGAGGAGTTCGACGTTGACCCGTCCCAGGTGACCGTAGTCTATTCCGGAACGGCCCGGGCTCTGCCGGCCACCGGACCCGGCGGCAGCCGCTTCACCGTCATGGTTGCCGGCGCCATCCAGGGAGCGGCCCGGCGCATCAAGGAGAAGATGCTTAAAATCGCCAGCCACAAGCTGGAGATCGCCCCGGAGGACCTGGAATTTGCCGAAGGCAAGATCCGGGCCCGGGGCGCCCCGGAAAAGTTCATGACCCTGCAGGAAGTCGCGGCCCTGGCCTATCTTTACAAGCTGGACCTTCCCCCAGATGTCGACAGCGGCCTTGAAGCCGACTTCGTTTTCGACCACCCTTACACCACCAAACCGTCCCCCGACCGGAAAAACCTGGGCGTCTTTTACCCCTTTGTCGGGCACGCCTGCCACATTGCCGCGGTGGAAGTGGACATCGAGACCGGCCAGCACAAGTTCTTAAAGTACGTGGCCGTCCATGACGCCGGCACCCTGGTAAATCCCCGCTCCCTCCACGGTCAGGTCATCGGTGGGGTCGCCCAGGGCCTGGGTACCGCCCTCTACGAACAATATGTTTACGGGCCGGATGGACAGCTCCTCACCGGCAGTTACATGGACTATCTGATCCCAACTTCGATGGAGGTGCCAAAGGTCGAACTCGGCCACCAGGAAACGCCGTCGCCCTTTACCCCCTACGGAATCAAGGGGGGCGGCGAGGGCGGCCGGATGATGACGCCGGCGGTGGTCGCCGCCGCCATTGAAGATGCCCTGGCCCCCTTCGGGGTTCGGGTGAACGAGGTTCCGATAACCCCGGAAAAGATCCTGCGCTGGGTCGACGAAGCCCGGTCCCGCCGGCCGTGACCTTTGACCAGGAGGTGCAAGGTGAAGTTCGGCATCATCCTGCCCATCTGGCGGCTGTCTGTTCGGGACGCCGAGATGCTTACCTGCCGGGCCGAGGAGCTCGGATTCGACGGGGTCTTCATCCCGGACCACGTGGTGGCCATGCCGGCCACCGTGGAGCACTACGGCCCATCCTGGCCGGACCCGCTGGCTCTGCTCGCCTACCTGGCCGGAAAAACTTCCAGCATCCGGCTGGGAACGAGTGTGGTCGTCCTTCCTTACCGTAATCCGCTGGCGGTGGCCAAAGCGGCGGCCACGGTCGACCAGGTGTCGGGCGGAAGGCTCATTTTCGGTGTGGGGGTCGGCTGGGATGAGGCCGAGTTTAAGGTCCTGAACATCCCGTTCGGCCAAAGGGGCCGGATCAGCGACGAGCACCTGGCCATCATAAAGGCCGTTTGGGCGGCCCAATCCGTGGATTTTACCGGCCGGTACTTTGCCTTCGAGAAGGTCGGCTTTGCCCCGCGGCCTGTCCAGCAGCCCTACCCGCCCGTGTGGGTGGCGTGCTCGCCCTTTAATGTTACAAAGGCCTCCATCCGGCGGGTGGTTACCTCCGGGGATGCCTGGCACCCGCTGGGCCTTAACCGCGGGCAGATGAAGCAGGGCCTTGAGATGGTGCGGGCCGAAGCCGAAAGGCTCGGCCGGACGCCGCCGGCCTTCCGCCCCCGGAACCTGCTCAACCTGACCGACCGGCCGGCGGGACCCGACCGGGCCCTCTTCGAAGGGTCTCCGGACCAGGTGGCCACTGACCTCGAATTCGTTCGGGGGCTCGGGGCCGACTACGTGGCCTTTGACCTTTACGCCTGCACCGATACGGACCACATGGTGCGGATGCTGCAGGGCTTTGCCCGGAACGTCATGCCCGTCGTAGCCTGAAGGGAGGACTTTGCCAGATGGTACCCTTTGACCTGGAAAAGCTTAACCGCCTGATGGCTGAGGCCGGCCTCGACGTGATTCTGGCCACGAGTCGGCATAACGTCCGCTACCTGACCGGCGGCTACTACCTGCCCACCTTCAAGCGGCCGGAACCCATCGGCCTTTCGCAGTACGTTCCCGTGGTCGGCATCCCTCGCAACGGGGCTGACCGGGCCTTCTACGTGGGGGTATCGGTCCCCGACGTGGACGAAGTCCAGGCTCTCGAGGCCTTTGGCCCGATGTGGATTGGCAACCGGCACTGGGTCCACGAACTGCGGAGCCGGGTCGCCGGCCTCATCGCCGAGGCGGCCGCCGGGGTCCTCCGCAAGCTGGGGCTGGCCGGGGCCCGAATCGGCGTCGAGCGGGCCTTCATGCCCGTCGAAGCCTTCGACGTCCTTCGGCGGGAACTGCCCGAAGCCAGCTTTTCGGACGCCACCGACGTTCTGGCCCGGCTCCGGGCGGTGAAGAGCCCTCGGGAGGTTGAGCTTCTGCGGCAGGTCCACGAGCGTGCAGCCGAGGCCATCCACGCCACCCTGAAAGCCGGCCGGCCCGGCGAAACCTCCCGGCAGGTCGAAGCCCGGCTGGAGCTGGAGATGACAAGCCGGGGCATCCACCGCATCTTCACCTTTGCCGGGATCGGCCCCAGCTACAACCGCTTTCCTTCTGACCGGAGCTGGGACCCGGGCCGCATCATCAACGTCGACACGGTAGCGGAGCTGGACGGGTACCTTTCGGACCTCTCCCGGATGGCCTCGATGGGTGAGGCTCCGGTTCTGGCCCTCGAGCTTTTCAACGCCTGCCTTGAGGTTCAGCGGCGGGTCCGGAATGCCATCGGGCCGGGTGTCCCCTGCCGGGATATCCACCGGCTCGGGTGGGAGGGTATCCGGGCCAGCCAGTGGGGCGACCTGGGCAACTTCATCGCCCACGGGCTCGGCCTGGTGAGCAACGAGCTGCCTGCTGTTAATGCCGACACCGACATGGTCCTGGAGTCGGGCATGGTCATCTCCATTGAGGCTGAGTACCGCCACCCCGAAGTCGGCCACGTCAAGCTGGAGGATACGGTTGTGGTCACCCCCGGCGGGTGCGAGGGGCTGGGCGACTTCGGCCGGGAATGGTGCACCGTAAAGGTTTAGCCCATGGACGTTCCGGCCCGACCCCTCCGAATCATCATTGTCGGGGGCTCCCTGGGCGGACTCAGCGCCGCCGTCTGGCTCCGGGACCTCGGCTGCGACGTCGAAGTTTTTGAGCGGGCCCCGGTTTTCCTCGAGGACAGGGGTGCCGGCATCATGCTCAACCCGGCAACGGTCCGCTACTTCCTCACCAAGAAAGTAATCGATGTAAGGCAGACCAGCGCCCCCATCCGCCGCCTCCAGTACATGAACCGCGCGGGCCGCATCGTCTCATCGACGCCGGCCTTCTGGTGGTCCTCGGCCTACAACGTCCTTTACCGGGGACTGCTCGGTTGCTTTGACCGGACCCGTTATCACCTGGGCGAAGAGTGCGTCGGGTTCGAGCAGGACGAATCGGGGGTCACCGTCCGCTTTGCTACGGGCCGGGTTGAAAGGGGCGACCTGGCGGTCTTCGCCGACGGGATCAACTCCATCGGCCGGCGTCTGCTTCTGCCCGAGTGCCGGCCCCGCTATGCCGGCTACGTCGCCTGGCGGGGGACGGTGAGCGAAGAGAATCTAAAACCCGAAACCTTCGGCCTCTTTCACGAAGCCATAACGTACCACGTTTTGGGCCAGGGGCACGCCCTGGCCTACCCAATTCCCAACAGGGACGGGACGGCTGAACCCGGCCGGCGGCTGACCAACTGGCTCTGGTATCGCAATGTTGACGCGGCCGGGCTGGCCGACCTGCTGGTGGGTCGGGACGGCCAGCACTTTACCACCTCGGTTCCGGCTGGTTTCGTCGCCGAGGGGCACGTGCAAAAGCTTCACGCCGACGCCCGGGAGCAGCTTCCGCCGCCCTTTGCCGAGATCATTGGCCTGACCGGGGAACCATTTATCGAAGTCATTTTCGATGTGGAGGTCCCCCGGATGGCCTTCGGCCGGGTGTGCCTGCTGGGCGACGCCGCCTTCCGGGCCCGACCGCATGCCGCGGCCGGAACGGCCAAGGCGGCCGAGGACGCCTACCGGTTGGCGCTGGCCTTAAAAGCCCACCGGGGGGATGTGGCCGGGGCCCTTCGGGAGTGGGAGACGGCCCAGCTGGCCCTGGGGCGGGCCGTGGTGGAGCGGGCGCGCCAGGCGGGCGAGCGCCTCCAGTACGGGGGCTGGCGGGTGGGGGAACCGGTCCCCTTCGGGCTGTACGAGGTGAGCGACAGCTCCATGCCCGAGGAAACCCTGGCCGAGGCCTCACAGATTCGCTAAAAACCTGAACGCCAAACCTGTATGCCAACCGCCCTTTTCTTCGAAGTCCGACCGGACGAAGCTGAATATCTCGCTAGAGAGCTTGTTGATTGTGGGTTAGATGTGCATTTTTTCGAAGAGCCTATCGGCCCAAATGCCACTCTCGAAATCACTAGGGCGGAAATACTTTCCGTCTTTATTCGGTCACGTATTACTTCCGAGACGTTAGAGCGCATGCCGCACCTAAAGCTGATAGTAACTCGCTCTACAGGCTACGATCATATCGACCTCCGGGCTTGTTCGAAACGTGGCGTACTGGTATGCAATATTCCGGGCTACGGCGATAATACCGTAGCGGAACATACTTTCGCTTTGATCCTTACACTATCCAGAAACATTCAAAAAGCTTATCTTAGAACTATTCGGGGAGACTTCTCCCTTGAAGGTCTTCGCGGATTCGATCTTAAGGGTAGAACGCTTGGTGTAGTGGGTGCTGGACGTATCGGCCTTCGGGTAATTCGTATTGCCAAAGGATTTGATATGGAGGTACTTGCCCACGATATCCGCCCGCAGCCCCTGGTGGCTGATGTCCTGGGATTTCGTTACGTCAGTCTGGAAGACCTACTTAGGACATCAGATATCGTTACATTACATGTTCCGTTGACGCCTGCCACATATCATTTAATTGATTGGAATAGATTGCAGCTTATGAAACGTGGCGCGTTATTGATCAATACTTCCAGGGGGCAATTGTTGATACTGAAGCCCTCATTCGTGCGCTAGACGAGGGTATTATTGCCGGAGCTGGTTTAGATGTCGTTGAGGGTGAGGAATTAATCCAGGAAGAGTGGGCTTTACTTCATATGCCTGAAGCCGAGGAGAAGCTGAAAACCGTACTTCGGGCCCACCTTTTGCTTCGGCGGGAAAACGTAGTAGTCACGCCACATATTGGTTTTTACAGCCAAGAGGCTCTTGAGCGGATTCTACGTACTACAGTGGATAACATAAAAAGCTTTTTGGCGGGAAGACCTCAGAACGTCGTCGGGATGGAGTGAGCTCCAGCCTGCCCGCCGTGCAGGTCGGCAAACTTGCGGCGGTGGCGATTGGGTCCGTCCGCGCGGGTGCCGACTTGAGCCGCGACCGCGAGACGGCCCAATTCTCTGCGCTCCGGCCGGTCAGTCCCCTAACCGGTTTACAAACGCTGCTCCCCGCCTCGGAGGAGCCGGCGCAAAAACTTGCCCGTGGGGGTTTTGGGAACCTCGTCGACGATTTCCACGACCCGCGGGTACTTATAGGCCGCCAGCCGGGCCCGGCAGAACTCGATGAGCTCCTCCGGGGTAACCTTCCCCTCATAGCCCGGCTTGAGGGAGACAAAGGCCTTTACCGTCTCCCCCCGGTAAGGGTCCGGGACCCCGACCACGGCCGCCTCCCGGACGGCCTCGTGGCGGTAGAGCACGTCCTCGACCTCCCGGGGCCACACCTTATAGCCCGATGCAATGATCATATCCTTCACCCGGTCGATAATGTAAAACCAGCCGGCCTCGTCCATAAGCCCAACATCCCCGGTGAAAAGCCAGCCTTCCCGGAGGGCCCGGGCCGTCTCCGCCGGCTTCTGCCAGTATCCGGGCACGACCATCGGACCCTTGATCGCGACCTCCCCCAGCTCACCGGGGCCCACGTCCTGCTCCCCTTCCAGGCTCACCACCCTGGCCAGGGTATTGGGCACCGGAAGGCCGACCGAGAGGGCCCCAGACTCGGCCAGCACCGGCGCTTCGACCCCAAGGGGAACCGCATGGGACGGGGAAGTGGTTTCAGTCAGGCCGTAAATGTGGTGGATGTAAATGCCGGTAAGCTCCCGGAACTTGTCAACCACGGCAGGCGGCACCGGGGCACCCCCACTGTAGGCCTTGGTTAGGGAGAACAGGTTCCGCCGGCCAATATCGGGATGGTTCATCAGGGCAATGTACGCCGTGACTGCCGCAACAAGGAACGTTCCCCGCCACTTCTCAGTGAGCCGCAAGATTTCGCCGGCATCAAACCGGTAGGCCAGGATGACAGGCATGCCGGCGAGGGCCGCCACCGCCAGGTGCCCCACCATACCGGTGATGTGGAAGACCGGGGCAGCCCCAACGACAACGTCTCCCGGCCCCAACTGCATCCAGACCCGGTAAACCTCGGCGTTGAAGGCGACGTTAAGGTGGGTATTCATTGCGCCCTTGGGAACGCCGGTAGTGCCCGACGTGTAGGTCAGGTAGGCGGTATCCTCGGGCCGGACCGGGACGCCGGGGTCGGCGGCCCCGGAGTACCGCCCGCACAAATCGAGCAGGTCAGCGGTGTCCCGGGGCCTGGCCTTAACCGACCCGGTCAGGACGGTCGGCCGGGGCCCGCCGCCGAGAAAATCGAGCTCGGATGTAGTGATAACGGCCTTAAGGCCAACCTCCCGGACCACCGGGGCCGCCACCTGCTCGTAAAGCGACTCCAGGGCGACCAGGACCGCCGTCCCCGAATCCTGCAGGTGGAACCGCAGCTCTTCGGCCTTGAGCATGGGATTGAGGGGGACCACAATTGCCCCGAGCTTCCAGGCCGCCAGCTGTGCAATCCAGAACTGGGGAACATTCTGGAGGTAAAGCCCAACCCGGCTGCCCTTGTTGACCCCAAGGTCCCGGAAGCCGGCGGCCAGGGCGTTGCTGAGCCGATCAAGCTCCCGGTAGGTCAGGACGGTGTCGAAGTAATAGACGGCCGGCCGTTCGGCATACTCCCTGACCGTTGCCCGGAACTGGTCAATGGCGCTCAGTTGGGGAATGGGCAGGTCTGCCGGGACCCAGGCCGGATAGAGTTTGAGCCAGGGCCGCGTCTGGTATACGGACATGGCCGCCTCCGTCACTCATCAAGGACAGCCACTGCCCGAACGGGTGAGCCGGTCCCGCCCCGGATGCGCAGCGGAAAGCCAATGAAAAGAAACCGCTTGCCCGCGACCTGGTCCAGGTTGGCGAGGTTCTCGTAGTGGGGCACCCGGCGGGCCCGGCACGTCATGTGGCAGGGGTATGTCCGGCTGATGGGATTATCGGGCGTCGGCGAATCGACCCCGAAGTTCTTTACCCCCTGGTCAATGAGCCACTCGGTGGCCTCGCCGTCGAGGCCGGGGAACTGGCTCAGGTATTCTTTCGTACCATGGTATCGGTTATAACATCCCGTGTAGAGAAGCACAATATCGCCGGGGCGGACCTCCAGGTTGTGCCGGGCCAGCGCCTCCTGCAGGTCCTTCTTCGTAATGTACGTCTGCGGGGGAATGTGGGAAACGTCAAGGCAGATGGCCTCCCCGTAGAAGAGGTCCAGAGGCATCTCGTCGATGCAAGGGGCGTCCGGCCGGGGATCGAAGTGGCAGATCGCGTCCACGTGGGTTGGGCCGTGGTCGCTCATGAGCAGGCCGAAGGTCCGGTAGGACATTCCGCCCTCAAAGTTCTTGGCCGTTTCTTCGTGGGTATGGAACTCAAAAATCACCGTCTTGAGGTGTCCCGGGTAAACGTACATGCCCTGGTAGATGGGCTGGCTCAGGTCGATGATGCGCTTTGGCATTGGCAAACCTCCACCGCAGAGCTTAATACATCACGACGCCGGCGGAGACGTTCAGGTCCTCGCCGGTTATTGCCGAAGCCAGGTCGGACGCCAGAAAAACGGCCGCCCGGGCGACTTCCTCGGCCAGAACAAAGCGGCCCATGGGCGAGGCTTCAGCCAGACTGCGCCGGGCCTCCTCCACCGGGATGCCCCGGGCCTCGGCGAGCCGGCGCACCACCCATTCGATCCGCTCCCCCTCAACCGGACCCGGCGAGATCACGTTGACCCGGATGCCGTAGGGTCCGACCTCCCAGGCCAGGGTGCGGGTCAGGCCCACCAGGGCAAGTTTGCTCGCCGCATAGGGGGTGCGGTTGACCAGGGGCCGCTTCCCGGTCATAGAACCGATGTTGATAATCACTCCTGACCGGCGGGCGACCATGGCCGGAAGAAAGGCCCGGCAGCAGAGGTAAACCCCCCGGACGTTAACCGCGAAGGTCTCGTCCCAGTCCGCCGGGCTGATTTCCCAGAGGGGCGCCGAGGGACCGCCGATGCCGCTGTTATTGACCAGAATATCAACGCGCCCGAAATGCTCCAGGGTGCGGTCACGCAGGTTGCCCACGCTTTCTTCAGAAGAGACATCGGTGGGAACGACCAGGGCCTGACGGCCCATAACCGTGATTTCGCCCGCCACTTCATGGAGTTTGTCCACCGAGCGGGCCGCCAGGACCAGGTCGGCGCCCTCCCCTGCAAAGGCCAGGGCGATGGCGCGGCCGATGCCCCGGCCCGCCCCGGTGACAACCGCAACCTTATCTTTCAGCAGCATGTCCACCCTTGTAAGCTGGTTTGCGGGAAACGCGGACCTTATCCACCATGCCGATAAGGCCGTCCGGGAAAAAGACTACCAGAACCAGGCAAAGGCCGTAGGCGATCCGGGCAATTTCCTCCCCGATGTTCAGGGTAAGAAACTCGCCCAGGACGGAAAGGGTAACCGCTCCCAGCACGGGCCCCGGCCAGCGGCGGCAGCCGCCGAAAAGGGCCATCAGAAAGAGGGTCACAGCGATATTCAAATCGAAGACGATTTCCGGGCTCACGTAAGACCTGAGATAGCCGTAAATCCCCCCGACCGTCCCGGTCAGCCCAGCACTCAGGATGAGGGCAAGCAGCTTCAGGCGGACAGTGTTAACCCCAGCCGCCTCGGCCACCGCCTCGTTCTGCCGGATGGCCATCAGACCCAGCCCCAGCTTGCTGTTTTCGACCCAGGCGGCCGCCCCGATGGTGACGGCGGCGACGAGGAGCATTAACCAGTAGAAAATCGTGCGGTTGAGCTCAATAGGCATGTCCGGGAACGGCAACCAGAGGCCTGTGGTCCCGCCCAGTGCCGGGGTATTTTTTGACCACCAGGCTAACCAGCAAGGCAATCAGCAGAGTGACAATAGAGAAAAACGGCCCCTGAAGCCGCACCACCGGGTAGCCGACCAGGGCGGCGAAAGCTGCCGCCGTTAGGCCCCCAACCGGGAAAGTAATTAGGGGACTGAGTCCCAGGTGCAGGAGGAGCAAGGCTGTGGTGTAGGCACCAACCCCAAAGAATGCAACGTGCCCGAAGCTTACATAACCGGCGTAGCCGCCCAGGATGGTCCAGCTTTCGGCCAGGGCGATGTACATGAACGTTACCGTCAAAAACGAAAGGGCATAGAGAGGCGGTGCCGAATACGGGAAGGCGGCCAGGAGGGCCGCGACCAGAAGGCTCAGCAGGGCGACACGGCGTCCCATCACCGGAACAGCCCGTAAGGCCGGAGTAATAGGATGATAAGAAGCATGCCGAATAGGATGAGGCTATTCCAGGCCTGGGGGAGGAGGGCTCCCCCTAAGCCGAGGACAATCCCCACGGTCAGGGCCGCTGCCAGGGTGCCCAGAATGGCTCCGGCCCCACCCACCACCACGATCAGCAAGACGGTAAGCAACCAGTCGAAGTATGAGGCGGGCCCGAAGGAGTAGATCATCGCCAGGCCTACGCCCCCGACCGCCGCCGTTCCCACGCTCAGGGCGAAAACCAACATGCTCATCAACTCAGCCCGGATGCCCACCAGGCGCGCCCCGTCGGGATTCTGGGCAACGGCCTGCACTGCCAGACCCAGGAACGTCCTGTTCAGGAACCAGTAGATACCGACGACGAGCGCCAAGCCGAGGCCCGCCGCAATAACCACGCTGGCCGGTGCCGTGAGCCCCAAAAGGTTTACCGCCTGATTGGAATAGGCGGTGGAGATAACCCGGGGATTGGGAGTCCAGACTTTGCTCAAGAGGTTTTCGATAACGATGGCAAGTCCCAGGGTAAGGATACTCGTGCTCAGGGCCGGGTCGGCGACTCCCCGAACGGTGGGCCGGAACAGTGTCGGCCAGAGGGCCAGCCCCACCAGGAACATCAGCGGGGCCAGAAGGCCGGCCGCAACCAGCGGGTCAATGCCCCTGGTGGTCAGTAAAAAATAGGCCAGGTAACCACACGCCAGGCCAATGGCCGTGTGGGCTAGGTTAAAGACCCGGGCCATTCCCATTGCCAGGCTGAGGCCTACAGCGGCCCCGGCATAGGCACAGCCGAGCAGCAGTCCCGAAATCAGCGACGTCCAGACGATGTTCACCGGCCGGGTTCCTTGAACCTAAAGGCCAACGTAGACCTGGCGCATCTTCGGGTCAGATATAAGTTCCGAAGCGGGGCCCTCCGCCGTTATCCGCCCCGTCTCCATCACAAAAGCGTAATCAGCAATGTTAAGCACGTGAAGCACCTCCTGGCTCACAACCAGGAGTGTGAGGCCCCTTTCAGTTTTAAGCCGCTTCACCAGCTCCAGGATTTCATAGGCCAGCCGGGCCGACAGCCCCAGGGTCGGCTCGTCAAGGATGAGCAGTCTGGGACGGGCCATCAGGCCCCGTCCGATGGCAAGCATCTGCTGCTCGCCCGCGCTCAGGGTTCCCGCTAGCTGCAGCCGGCGTTCGTGAAGACGCGGGAAAAGGTCAAAAACCTCCTTGAGGGTGCGGTCCATCTCCACCCTGGCCCGGGGCAGGTAGGCCCCGAGGCGGAGGTTGTCCAGAACTGTCAACCGCGGGAAGAGCCCGCGGCCCTCGGGCACGTGGACCAGCCCCAGCTCGCAGACCCGCTCGGCAGGCCAGCCGGTGATATCGAAGCCGTCGAAAAGAATCCGACCGGCCGCCGGCTTCAAGAGCCCCGAGACCGCTCTGAGCAGCGTGGTCTTTCCAGCCCCATTGGGCCCCACCAGCCCCACGAGCTGGCCGGGTTCCACCCTGAGGGAGGCCTCCCTAACGGCCGGGAAGGGGCCGTAGTACACTGCCAGGTCTCTAACCTCAAGCATCGCCACCCCTTGCGCTAGCCGGCCCGAGGTAAACCTCGATGACGCGCGGGTCACGGGCTATTTCGGCGGGGCTTCCCACTGCCAGGATTCGTCCCTGGTCCAGAACAATGACCCGGGTGCAGACTTCCAAGATGGCGGCCGGAATATGCTCGGTCATAATCACCGTCAGGTTTCGGCGCGCCTTGAGCCGCTTTATGAGCTCGGTAGCCTCCCGGATTTCAGCCGGAGTAAGGCCGGCAAACACCTCATCCAGCAGGAGCAATTTTGGCCGCACCGATAGGGCTCGGGCCAGCTCCAGCCGCCGGAGGTTTACCATGGTAAGGTCGGCGGTCCGGGCGGCCCAGAAGTCCGCCAGCCCGACCTCTTCCAGGACCTCCCGCGCCGCCTTCCGGGCGGTCTGAAGGCTCCGCTCCCCGTTGGCATAAAGGATCCCCAGGGCCACCGCGTCGAGACACGTAAATTCCGGCAAGGGTTGTGCAATCTGGAAGGTCCGGCCGACCCCCAGCCTGGCAATGCGGTGGGGGGCCAGCCCCGTAACATTCCGGCCGCCGAAAAAGACCTGGCCGGACTCAGGCCGGAGGTATCCGGATATCACGCCGAACAGGGTGGACTTTCCGGAGCCGTTGGGTCCGACCAGCCCGACGACCTCACCGGCCTCGACCGCGAAGGTGACATCGGCAAGGGCAACCAGGCCGCCGAACCGTTTGGTGACGGACCGAACTTCGAGCATACTCACTTCTCGGCGTTGCGCCCCGGGCTGGCCTGCGCTCTATCCTAGCGGAAGATAGCCGGCTTAGTCTCGGTACCCTTTGGCCAGACCGCCAAAACCTGGCCGTTCTGAATCTGGTACGCAACGCTAATGGGCTGCGGCAGGCCGCGCTGGTCGAACTTGAGCTTACCGAGGGGCGTATCGACCTCGCTGGACTTGAGCCAGTCGCGAAGCTTCGTGTTGTCCAGGGACTTGGTTCCGTTCACCGCGGCCTCAAGGACGTAGCCGTAGTTGTACCCGGCCAGGATATAGAGGTCAATCGGCTGATTGAATTTGGACCGGTACAGCTGGTCAACCGTCTTCGCCTTCGACGTAGACGCATCCCCCGTGAACCCGGTAAACACCCGCTCGCCGAGCTCGCCCATTTCCTTCACCCAGGGCAGGCTGTGCGGCCCGATGTAAATCCAGACCGCCTTCGGCTGGAAGCCCTGAACCCTGAGCGTCCGGAGCATCAGGGCATTTTCGGCGGGGTTGCCCCCTAGCATGACGATGTCGGCCTGCGCCTGCCTGGCTTTGGCAATGAGCGGGTCGGCGTTGGCCAGGGGCGAGTCGTAAAGCTCATCAACCACGACCTTAAGGTCGGGCATGTTCTTGGAGATAAAGTCAAGGGTGCCCTTCCGGGCGTCCTGGCCGATGATATTGTTCATGAAAAGCAGGGCAATGGTGTTGAACTGCGGACCGGAAACAGTTCCGCTCCGAACTGCCTTGACCAGGTCTAGGAAAGCGAGGGGATACCAGGATCCGAGCAGGGGCGGGCCGCCGAAAAAGTACTGATAGCCCTGTTCGAAGGAGGGACTGTGGGCGCCCATGCCAATGTACACGTACTTATACCGCTCGGCTATAGGGGCCTGAGCCGCGACCGTGGTTCCCGGGTAAGCCCCGAGAATCAGGTCGACTTTATCTACCGTGATCAGCCGTTCCAGAAGCTGAGCGGCCTTGTCAGGCTTGCCCTCGTCATCATAAATCTTAAGCTCGACCTTACGCCCCAGAAGACCGCCCCGCGAGTTGACATCATCCGCCCAGAGTTCGTAACCGGTCCGAATCTCTTTGGCGGTATCGGCAAACCCGCCAGTGAGCGACAGAGTTGCCCCGACAACAACCGGCCTTTGCTCCGTCTGAGCCGGGGCTGGAGTCCCGGTCGAGTAAGGTAAGCAGGCAACAAGCCCGAAAATCCCGACCAGCGCCAGAGCGCCCCACTAGCGCATAGGTTAAATCCCTCCTTCGAGGATCCAAATGTATCTGACCACTACCTTGAGAGCCGACGGGTAGCCTATTATAGCACAGGCTTTGGACCCCGGGGCATGCCAGCCTCCGATGGTCCGCCCCACCGGCCAGAACTATTTAGAGGGGCGTGCATCCGGGCCCGACAGGAAGTTGCAGGCCGTGTGCTCGGCCTGTTATGATCGAGGCGAGCCAGTGACGGCAGCCTGCCCGAGGAGGGGAATAAGACGATGATTGTCGGGGTGCCAAAGGAGATAAAGGACCAGGAATACCGCGTCGGTCTGACGCCGGCCGGGGCTGAAATGCTCGTCCGGGCCGGTCACCGGGTGCTGGTTGAAGCCGGGGCCGGCGAGGGGAGCGGGTTTTCCGACGAGGCCTACGCCGATGCCGGGGCGGAGGTGGTGACGGGACCCGAAAAGGTCTGGCGCCAGGCCGAGCTAGTTGTCAAGGTCAAGGAACCGCAGCCCGTCGAATACCCCCTTCTTCAGCCCGGCCAGCTTCTTTTCACGTTCCTGCACCTGGCCGCCGACGAGAACCTCACCCTCGCTCTGCTCCGGAGCGGGATAGTTGGGATCGCCTACGAGACCGTGCAGCTTCCGGACGGGCGGCTGCCCCTGCTTACCCCCATGAGCGAGGTTGCCGGTCGGATGGCCATCCAGGTTGCGGCCCATTATCTCGAAAGGCCCGCCGGCGGCCGCGGCAAACTGCTGGGCGGGGTTCCGGGCGTCTTCCCATCCCGGGTAGTGATCATTGGGGCCGGAACCGTCGGCACCAATGCGGCCCAGATCGCCCTGGGCATGGGCGCCCAGGTCATCCTTATCGACGTTAACCTGGACCGTCTCCGCTACCTGAGCGAGGTTCTTCACGGCAACCTCATCACCCTCATGTCCAACCACCGCAATATCGCCAACGCCGTTCAGGGAGCCGAAGCCGTCATCGGGGCAGTACTGATACCGGGAGCCCGGGCCCCAAAGCTCGTCACCCGGGAGATGGTAGCCAGCATGGAGCCCGGCTCGGTCATCATCGACGTTGCCGTTGACCAGGGAGGGTGCGTCGAGACGTCCCGTCCGACGAGCCACAGCGACCCGGTTTACCTGGTGGATGGGGTCATCCATTACTGCGTGCCAAATATGCCCGGGGCGGTGCCCCGGACCTCAACCTACGCCCTGTCCAACGCGACCCTGCCCTACGTGCTCAAGCTGGCCAACCTCGGACTGGAAGAGGCGGTCCGGCAGGACCCCGCCCTGGCCCGCGGGGTGAACATCTACCGGGGTCACGTGACCCACCCGGCCGTGGCCCAGGCCTTCGGCCTTGACTACGTGCCCCTCACCGAGCTCGTTCCCGGGCCGGGCCGCCGGCCGACCCCTGTTGGTGGCTGAGGCCGACGCCCCCTAGCGGCTCCGCCCGGGGCTGCCATGCTGTCCAGGCGGGCCCGGGCTGGCCTTCGGCGCCTCCCGGCGGTGGTCAGCCGGGGGGTTCCCCTCGGGCGGTACGGCCCTGGGGCCGTTCCGCCCGGTCAGGCTGCGGAGCTTTTCCGTAAGTTCTTTTTCGCGCTGATTGAGCCGTTCAACCTGGTCCGAGCTGTTCTCGTCGTCGCTACCGGCCCGGATGGCCGCCCGCTCCCGGGCCACAATACCGATGGCCCGGTTGATGCGGGCGGCGGCTTCCGATGGGGGCAGCTCATCGACCTTGGTCAGGGCAGTTTCGACGGCCCGGTCCACTTCGGATAGAGCCGGCCCGGCGGGAGGCCGGCCGGTTGCAGCCGCCTCGGCCATTAGCCGGTCAAGCCGCTCTTCGGCGGTCGAAAGGTGACTGTCGGCCGAGGCGGTCGGGGCCCGACCAATGACCCGCTGGATCTGCTCGGCCGCAACCCGCAGGCCGTAGAAGGGGCCTTCCGGCGAGCTCTGGGCAGCCGCCACCGTTGTGCTAACCCCAAGCAGAACCAGCATGAACAGGGCGGCCGCCGCGGCCAGCCAGGCAAAGCCGGGCCGGTAGAAGAGCCGCCGGCGTCGCCGGGCCGCAGCCGCCCGGCGGACCCTGACCTCGCCGGCCCGGAAGGCCGCCGGGCTCAGCGCCGGCCGGGGCGCTGAGCCGACCCGCACCACCAGCCTCAGAAGCGGCTCGAGCTCGGGCCCCATGTCCGGGTAGCGCCGGAGTACTTCTTCGATAGATTCGCCGCCCCGAACCGCCTCGATGCTGTCGTTAAGAGCAGACTCAAGGTCAGGCCCAGGCATTTCCATCCCCCTCCAGCAGACGGCGCAGGGCGGCAAGGGCCCGGTGCTGAAGGGCCTTCACCGCGCCCTCGGTCTTGCCCAGGATTGCCGCCACCTCTTTAATATCCAGGTCCTCGATAAACCGTAGCAGAACCACCTGCCTCTGCTCGGCGGTGAGCCGGGTCAGCACCTCCGCCAGCTGGCCCGGGTCCAGAGCAGGCGGATCCGGTTGGCCGGCGCCGGCCTCATCCGGCAGCCCTTCGGCCTGGGCAAACCGGGCCCGCTCCCGGAAATGGTCGATGACCAGGTTGTGGGCAATTTTAAAGAGCCAGGCGCGAAAGGGCACGCCCCGGTGATTGTATCGGCCGATATGTTCCAGCATCCTCAGAAAGACCTCGGATGTGAGGTCGGCGGCCAGGTCGGCGTCCCGGGTCTGGTAGTAAACGTACCGGTAAACCTGGTCGGCGTAGAGCCGGTAGAGGGTAGCGGCTGCGTCCGCATCGCCCCCCTTGAGCCGCTCGACCAGGTTGCGTACGGCCTCCGATTCGGAAACGCCCACGCGCTGATAGGTGTCCCCTCCACTAACTCCTCAATACTGTAACGCCGGGAGCAAAACGGGGGTTACGTTAGGCCTCCCGGTCAAAGCCAACGTCCGGCGACGACGACCAGAACCGGCGCAAAGACCAGGGCTGGCAGGAGGTTTGCCACCCGGATGGGCTTGAGCTCGAGGATAACAAGGCCGATTCCAAGGATGATCAGGCCGCCGGCCGCGCTCATTTCGGTAATCATCGGGTCGGTGAGCAAGGCGCGCGCCCAGGCCGCCCCGAGGGTCAAGGCGCCCTGGTAAACCAGGATGGTCACGGCCGCAAAGGCGACACCAATGCCGAAGGTGGCCGAAAGGGCCAGAGACGTGAACCCGTCCAGCATGGCCTTGATCGCGAGCAGGCTGTAGTCACCGGTAAGCCCGTCCTCAATTGAGCCGAGGATGGTCATCGGGCCAACGCAGAAAATGAGGCTTGCGGTTACAAAACCCTTGCTGAAGTTCCCAGCCCGGGCGGATTTCTTCCCGAACAGCCCCGCAAGCCGCCCCTCAAACCAGTCACCAAGGGCCTTGAGACCGTCGTCGACCCGGAGAAGCTCGCCGGCAATGCCCCCCAGCACAATGCTGCCCAGCAAAATGAGGGGATGACCGGTCTTGAGGGCCATGGAGAGGCCGATAAAGACCGTCATGAGGCCGATGCCGTGCATGACCGTTTCCCGGATCCGGTCGGGCAGACGGGCACCCAAGAGGGTGCCCACCAGACTCCCGGCCAGGACCGTGGCAATGTTTATCAGCGTGCCTGTCATCGTCCCAATGATACCAGTTTGACGAGACCCGCTTTAAGCCCCGGCTTCCACCGGCTGGACGGTTATAATTTGGGAAAAGCTTGGACAAGTTCCGGGCGGCAGGAACGCTTTATGGAGCTCGGGAGTTCGGTCTACACCTACCTCTAGGATTACTCCCTTGAGCAGGCCATCGTGCGGGCGTCCGGTCACGGCTTTCGGCTTCTCGAGGTACCGACGACCCCGCCCATTTTGGCCCTTTCGAACGCCGCAGACTCCGCCGCCAGCTTCAGGCCCTAGGCCCGGCCATCTATTCGGTCAACTCGACCCTTCTGGATATAAACCTGGTAAGCCTGAACCCGGCCGTCCGGGCCGCAAGTATCGCCGAAATCGAGGATAACATCAGGGTCGCGGCCAACCTGGAGGTCCCGGTGGTGGTTGTTTCGGCCGGCGTCCCCCCGTCACTCCCTCCCCCTTTGAGGACGCCTTCGACCTGGCCGTGGAGACCGTTGGCCGGCTGGCCCGACTTGGTGAACAGCTCGGGGTCGTCCTCGGCCTGGAAAATGTGCCGGCCCTCTTCATCGAGCGGGCTGATCAGCTTGTTCGCCTTGTCTCGGCCGTCGGCAGTCCGCACTGCCGGATTGGGTTCGACGTGGCCAACGGCCTCCTGGTGGAAGACCCGGCGACCGGGCTCGAGGCGGTGGCTGACCACCTGGTCCTGGTGCACCTCTGTGATACGCCGAAGGACCGGTGGGCCCACCTTCCGGTCGGGATGGGCCAGGTCGACTTTTTCGCGGTGGCCCGGACCCTGGCCCGGATTAATTACCATGGGGTGCTCATGCTCGAGACCACCTATGCCGAGGACCCCGACGGCGGGATTCGAGTGAGCCTATCGGCCCTGGATTCGCTTGGCCTGTTACGACCGCTACTACGGCGACCCGGCCGTTGGGCCGAACCCCAACCTTGCCCCCATTGACGAGCCGCCCTTCTAGGGCCTCGAGGTGATCCCCGGGGTCATCGGCACGAAGGGAGGCCTTAAAACCGACGAGCGGGCCCGGGTTCTCAACGTCTGGGGCGAAGGTAATCCCAGGGCTGTACGCCTGCGGAAACATAGCCGTTTCCTGGCTGGGACCGGGCCATCCCGGTCCGGGTGCAAGCCTCGGGCCCGGGATGGCCTTCGGCTTCATTGCCGCCGTCAAGGCGGCCAGGACTTAGCCGAACCGGCGGCGCGGGCATGCGAAGGCTCAGCCGGACAAGTGACTAAAAACCGGCCCGGAGCTCCGGCGGACGTGATAGCCATTGTATGCCCGGTACCGATAGCTGATAGCTGGGGCGGACCCGCCCGGGGTATAATGCTGGTGGGGGCCGGTAGCTCAGTCCGGCAGAGCAGGGGACTTTTAATCCCAAGGTCGTGGGTTCGAATCCCACCCGGCCCACTATATCTTGTGGTCTCGAGCCGATAAAACCACAAAATATAGCGGCCGACCAAACGAGACAGCTTGGTCGGCCGCACTTTTTGGGGAAATCTTGGGGAAATCCTTAAAAGAGGGCCTCCCCGATCTTCCGGGCGGCCCCGGCCTGCAGGTCCGGCAGCACGTGGCTGTAGGTCTGCAGGGTCAGAGTTATCTGGCTGTGCCCCAGCCTTTCCTGGACCACCCTCGGGTTCTCCCCAAGCATCAGCAAAAGCGTTGCGTGGCTGTGCCGTAGGTCGTGGAAACGGATTCGGGGGAGCCCCGCCCGTTTCAGGACCGATTCCAGGGCCCGGCTCACGTTGCGGGGGTGAATGGGCCGGCCCGCGGCCGTCGTAAATACCAGGCCGTTATCCTCCCAGGCGGCCCCGGCCTTAA
>Ga0079992_136844_pt1 | contig 21002 bp, 18 predicted proteins | sample FaiFalFF_MnMetaG_3_FD_69197 | JGI IMG/M metagenome (GOLD analysis project Ga0079992, IMG submission 69197) | Freshwater microbial communities from Yellowstone National Park, Wyoming, USA - Fairy Falls B (FF_Mn_B) MetaG (SPADES assembly) (version 2) | ecosystem: Environmental > Aquatic >... | reverse complement strand
AGCTATATAACATCTCTACCAAAGGATTGGGTGGAAAAAAATAAGCTCGAAGAAATATACATAATTGAAGATTTTGACGGGAATTTAAAAATAATTAATCCTTTAACGGAAAAAGAAAAACATGTTATAATAGAAGTTGAAAAATTTAAAGATCCTTCAACATTAGAATACAGCGTATTAACAAGTTACATGCAAGGAGCAGATAAGATCTCTGTTATTTCAAAAGATGTAATAGATCTTAACATTAAAAAAAGGCTTAGAGATTTAAAAAATGAACTTATAGGTGCTGATATAATCCAAGACAAAAGTGATTCTATTGTTTATCAAATTTTGCTAGATATATCTGCATATCCTATAAATGATACAATAATAGGATTTAATAGTTTTATTTCAGATATACACAATGATACTGTAGTAGCAGTAAAGGAATATAACAAAAGATTGGCAAATGAGATCTTAGATAGAGTAAAGGATGGTGTTAGGAAATATAGGTTTATGATTAGACAAATAGCTATCGCTTCACAAAATGTACCTATTGCTAGAAAGATTGGAATAAATAATTATAGACATACAATAATTTATGGTGTTGTTGCTTCTCATTTAAATAGAATTTTGCATCATACTGCAGCTGTTAACAATCATTTGTTGAGAATCGAAGCAAAAGATGATGTAGCGAATGATTATATAATTAAAATGGCCGAGCATGCTTCTAGAATGAGAGATGATTCAGTAAACGCATTAGTTAAAAAGGATATAACTTTAGCAACAAATGTAATAAAACTTATGGGGATTCAGAGAAACTTAGAAGAAGAGTTACTAAATTATTTATTTACTGGTAAAGTTTCACAGAGAAATGCTGTAAGTTATTCGATGATGGGAAGGGAATTTAGAAGGGTTTCAGGATACGCTGTAGGGATCTCAGATGCTGTAGGAAACTTGGTGCTAGTACCTTAAAGATACTTTAGAAAATATATTTAGAAGTACTTGATCTATCAAAGTCTCTAACCAATTCATAACCCTCTTTTATTTTAATTTTTATTGGCAAATATTTTAAATCAGGAAATATTTCTAGAATTCCTTTATTTATCATTTGTGTAGTTATATGATCTTCGCCAAAAAATTCTTGGCAAATATTAAACTCAATCTTAGCTACCAATCTTTCATCATAAATTCCTAAACTATGTAAATATTCATGTAGAAGAACTACAAAAATATATGAATTAATTTTTCTTATATCATCTGTTATTTGATATAATGCATCTAATATAATTCTATTAATAGCTATTAGATTAGAACCTACTATATGATAAGCTAAAATGTATTTCGGAGCATTAACAAGATACAAAGATAATCCGCCCCTACTTTTTTTAAATTTTTTATATACAATTTCTTTAACTAACTCAAATATATCACCAAAATTTTTACAAGAATATAATTTCTCTCTGTATTCATTTTCTTGCATGATAAAGGATTAATTTATCTTGTATAAATTTATTTTCTTTTTAAACCCCAGCTAATTTTTTTCTCAGGTATAACTTTGATTAAAGGAGCTTCTCCTTCATTCCATGGATCCCTTCTTACCCATAAAAATTTATCATAAAATTTTTTGTAAATTTCTTTATATTCTTCTCCTCTTTCTAATATTTCAGCTTTACCTTCTATTACAACTGCTTTATTCCAAGGAGCTCTATAAACATCTATAACTAAGGCTACATTAGGATTATTCTTTATATTATAGTACTTTTTAGTTCCGTAATCTGTAAAAATCTGACTTCCTCCCCGCCTTGAAAAGGTCGAGGGTTCCCTTTTCAAGACGTTTCATCGTTCCCCTCATTGATTCGGAGCTACATCTCGCATTTGAGGGGCAGTAAGGTGGCACAGAGAACCACCCCCATATATTTTTCTCAGGATCCCGGGATTTTAAAATTATTAAAAGGGGATCCTCATTGAAAAACAAAAAATCAAAAAGTATTCTGTATGCTAGATGCTTCTCCCTCAGTCCCATAAAGCCCTCATTCGAGCTGGGGAGAAGCGTTACTGCCATGCTTAATAAAATTTTCTTTTAAAAATATTTAAATCTTTACATCCCACCCTAAAGGGCGAGGTTTCATTTTAATATAAAAAGCATTATTTGTATAAATGTAGCAAACAGGTACAACGTGAGGTTTTCCATCTTTACTTACCGTTGCTAGTCTGCAAACTTCATTGCTTAATATAAATTTTAACTCTTCTTCGGAAAAGCTTACCATTTGTTTAAATATTTATTCTTTTTGCTTTTATATCTTCTAAAATTTTCATTGCTGCATTATATCCTGGAATTCCTGAAACTCCTCCACCTGGATGTGTTGATGAGCTACATAAATAAAGTCCTGAAATATATGTAGAATAGTTGCTTAACTCAGGTAATGGTCTCAAATTGTAAAGTTGATCATGAGTCATATCTATGTGAAATATGCATCCTTGCGGAAGAGCAAATCTTCTTTCCAAATCTAAAGGAGATAAAGAAAAATATTTCAAAGGTTTAAAATTAGGAGCATAATTTTGTATAGTTTCTATTACATTTTTAGCATAATCTTCTTTCATTTCGTCCCAATCTTTTCTATAAGGAGTATATTGAACAAATAAAGAAAAAACATGGTGATTTTTAACCGTTACTGAATCATCTACGCTTGATTGAATGTTTATTGAAACAAAGGGTTCCTTTGAAGGTTTGTTATTTATAGCATCTCTATAAGCCTTCTCAAGATAATCTAAGCTAGGTAATATAAGGGTGGAAGAAATATGCTGCGGGCCAAGATTTTTACCCAATCCAACGTAATCTGGCAATTCTTCAATTATTCCTACAATTTTAAAGCATACACCTCTTGATTTTAATAATTCAATTCTTTTTCTCTGTTTTTTAGGAACATCTTCTAAAAGCTTTAGAAAAGTAGTTTTCACATCTGCATTGGATACAACTATCTTAGAATTAATTATCTTTCCATTTTCTAATTCGATTCCTTCAACTTTATTTTCTTTAACGATTATTCTTTTTACTTCTGAAGAAGTAAATATTTTGACACCTAAATTTTCTGCAGCTTTTCTTAATGCATCTATTAATCCTCCCATTCCTCCCTTTACATATCCCCAAGCTCCTTTTATCCCATTAACTTCACCCATTATATGATGAGCTAATAAATATGCGCTTCCAGGAGATGAAGGAGACAACATTGAACCTATTATTGCATCTTCAACCAAAGAAGCTTTAACTTCTTCAGATTCAAAATATTCATCTAAAATTGTTTTGGCATCCGATAAAAAAACCCTTAGAAATTCATTTACTTCTATGTCTTTAATTTCAAGATTAACTTTCTTGAAGAATTTAAAGATCTCCTCTATTTCATAAAGAGATAAGGGAGGATTAAGCGACAAAAAATCTAAGAAATCTACAAATATGCTCCAAAATTCCCTCCATTTATCATAATTTCTAGCATCATTTTTTGAGAATTTTTCAAATTCTTTTTTAGTTTTTTCAGGATTTACCCAATTAAATATATATTTACCTTTGCTGAAAGGAACAAAAATTGTAGGATCCTTAATATATATTTTTAAACCATATTCTTCTAACTTCAATTCTTTGATAAATTTTTCTTTAAATAAACTTATTACGTAAGCTCCCGTAGATAACTTATATCCAGGCCATAATTCTTCTGAAACACAAGCTCCTCCTAATATATCTCTTCTTTCAAAAACTGCAACCTTTAATCCCTCTCTTGCTAAATAACAAGCACAAACTAAACCATTATGTCCTCCGCCTACTATAATTGCATCAAACATAAATAAAATTTAAATTCATAATATTTATCATTTAATATGATTGTTGCAGATAACATTTATAAATCATATACTTATGGTAAACAAAAAATAGAAGTTTTGCATGGGATCAATTTGAAAATAAATAAAGGTGAATTTGTTACATTAACAGGTCCTAGTGGTTCAGGAAAATCAACTTTGCTTAATTTATTAGCTGGAATAGATGTTCCTGATTCTGGAAGTATAATAGTTGAAGGAAAGGAATTAAGCAAAATGAATAGTGATGAAAGAACAAAATGGAGGAAGGAAAACATAGGGTATATACCACAATTCTTTTATTTGGTCCCTTTTTTGACTGTTATAGAAAATGTTGAAATCATGGCCAAATTAGCTAAGATAAATAATTCCAAGGAAGCTTCTTTAGAAGCATTGGAAAAAGTTGGTTTAAAAGATAAAGCAAAACGTTATCCTTCAGAATTAAGTGGTGGTGAAATTCAAAGAGTTGCAATAGCTAGAGCTATTGTTCATAATCCTAAAATAATTATTGCAGATGAACCAACAGCTTTCTTAGATATAAAAAATAAGCAAAATATTGTAGAAATATTGTTAAAAATATGGAATGAAGGAAAAACTGTAATTTTAGCTACTCATGATGCTTTTTTAGCTAAGAAAAGAATAGTTGAACTGGTTGATGGAAAAATTGTAGGTGAAAGATATGCTTAACATAATTATCGGTTTAAAATCATTAAGAAGGAAAGGTTTTATTCTTCTTTTAATACTTTTAACTTTAAGCTTTGCTATATTTGTTTCTATCAACAATGCAGCTTACAATTTAGAAAACATAGCAAAAAATGCATGGAATGATTACGTTGGTGATGTAAGAATATCTGGTATTTTTAATCAAGATTTTATTAATAATCTTTCTGAGAGTAAGCATGTTCAAGAATATCAAGCATTAATGATAATTCCTGCAGAAATATATGTAAATGAAGATAAAAGAACAGCTTTTCTCATTTATCCTAAAAATAATATTTCTTTGATGAGTTACAAAATTAAAAAAGGAAACTATGATGGAGCTCTTGTTGTTGAAAAAGAAGATATAAAGCTTGGAAAGATAAAAATAAGGGTTAACAACGTAGAAAGAGAAATAAATATAACAGGTTATGCTTCTGCCTTTTATGTATTTGGTACTGTAAATTATAGAATAATAATAAACGAGGATCAATTGAAGGAAATTTTGGGAAAAGTTGTTTACAATTTAATCTTTGTAAAATTAAAGGATAAGAACTATTTAAAGGAATTCGAAAAGGAAATTTATAACTATGCAAACCAAACAAAATCAAAAATTGAATCTTTTATAACTTTGGATCCAGAAGCATTTCCTGGAAAAAATGAAACACAAGCAGCTAGAAATACTTTTAATTTATTCATTATTTTATTTGCTATAATCATTTTTGTTTCTTTCTTTGTTTATCAATTTATTTATCTTGAGATGAATTCAAAGGAATTGGCTGTTTTAAATGTTGTAGGCTTTACAAAGAGAAATCTTTTCGTTTATTATGCTACACCTGTTTTTGTAATTTTCATAATTTCAGTTGTTATAGGATACTTGATTTCTTTTCCTTTATCTCATTACATATTTATTTCTTCATTAAGATCTGTTCCTTTAGGCTTTTCCGAGATTTTCTTAGAAAAATTTGGTTATAAATTCAATAATGAAATAGTTTTAAATAACTTTTTAATATTTTTAATATTTTTGTTATTTTCTATTTTACCAATATTTATTTATATTTATAGAAAGAATATATTAGAGTTATTTTCTTTTTATTTTACTTCAAGATCAAAAAGTAAATTAAGCTTTCCAAATTTAAATTTCAAAATATCATTAAATTTAACAGCCGGAAATCTCTGGAAAGCTATTTTATTGGTAATTCTTTTCTCTCTTATATTAACGTCTACGATTTCAGCAAATAATATAAGAGACTCTTGGGGTAGTTCAATAGAAAATTTAAATGGCTTTTATGATTATTTTCTTTACGCTTTAGGAAACTCTAATAATCTTCCTGAAATAAAAAATGCAAGTGTTTGGAAAGCTGTTTTTCACTTTGCAAAGGTAAAGGAAAAAGATGTTGTAGTTGCTACATTTTTAATTAATAATGGCGTAATGCCAAATTTAAAAGAAGGAAGATGGCCAACGAATGCTGGTGAATGTGTTGTTAGCTTGACGTTTTCCAAAACTGAAAATATCAAATTAAATGATGAAATTGAACTTGAAGCAGGAACAAATAAATATAAGTTAAAAGTTGTTGGAATTGCAGAAATTCCTTTATTTTTCCAGTATACAAGGGAAACAAGATCTGTTGTTTTATACTATGAAGATTTTAAGAAACTGTTTGGAGATCCTGAAGAAAATGTAATATTTTTAAAAGGAGACTACAAGCCTGTTTATAATGAATTAGTCAACAAAGGATTCGTTGTTACAGTAAGAAGCAAAGAAGAATCTATAAACTATGGTAAAAGCGGAGGTGCCATAGCATTTGTATTCCTTAATTTCCTTTCCTTATCTTTAATTTTATCTAACATTACTTTAATAGGAATAATTTTGGCTACAAATATTTCATCAAGAATAAGAGAAATAGGCATGTTAATGTTGTTAGGATATACCTCTCGAAAGATTATTTTAATAGTTATCATTTCTCTCTTGATTTTAGTCCTCATTTCCATTCCTTTAGCATACTTTATTTCAACTTATTTCACAGCATGGAATGTAAATCTTATGATAGAATTTACAGGATATTTCGAACCAGAAATTAGCATATATGTTCTTTTCAATTCCTTAACTTATACTTTCCTACCTTTAATTGTTATATTTTTAATTTTATATGCTGTAATAAAAAGAATAAATTTAGTAAAGTTACTATTAGGTTAAATCAAATCTTTTAACTCTTTTTATTGTATAAATTTGTAAGAATATTAGGATAGCAACTAAGAATATTAATGAAAAATAAAATGGTAATTTTTCAATGTCTAATCCATAAATTTTTACAAAATATTCTATATTTTCCAAATAAATATTTTGATTATATATTTTATATAAAAGAATATTATTATCAATTTCTGATTCAACGATATTGGTTTTTAATTCTTTTAAATCTAAATATTTAATTTGATAAATTTTATTATCTAAATTAATTTTAATTAAAATTGGCAATTCTATTACGCTTTCATTGTAGTAAAGGAAAAAAGTATATGTAATTTTACTTTTTTCATTTATATTATTTGGATTTTCAATTAATATAAAATATAAGTAAGTATCATTTTTTGAATTGATCTCTAATGAAATATTTAATTTATCAATATTAATTTTATTAAATCCTTTTTTTATTTCATATTTTTCTATTTCTTTTATTTTATAGTTTGAGATTATTAACTTTTCGGTTAGATTGCCAAAGTTTAAGATCATTAATGTATATTTGTTGTTATCTTCAAAGAATTTAACCCATGTATAATTGGATGGAATATCGTAGGTTTTATTTAAATTCTCGTTATATAAAATGGCTTGAACTTTATCGTTGAAAGTCGTAAGAGATATCAAACTTAAATTATCTATTAAAATATAATCAAACGCTAAAGGCTTAATTATCCAATCGTTTATTCCCAATCCTATCTTCTTCTTAGCTTCATATTTGAAATAAGTATTTTCAAAGATAAAAGGAGTTTCTTTATAATTTCCTATTAGATTTTTCAGCACAAATTCCTTATACAAATTAGTAAAACTTTCTCCTGTAACTTTCTCGATTAAAGTAAAACCTTTGTAATATCTATAATTTTCCATTATTTTCCTTATTATATCAATTCCATATTTTTCAGATAGGTATACTAGGAATAAATAAGATATTAAGTAACTTGATAAGTAACCTTCGATATCTAAACAAGATGCTTGTTTAGCAAAAGTGATGTTTGTATATCTTTTAAGAAAGTCTAATTCAGGCGCTACTGGATTATAACCTAATATTGCATAGTCTGCCATAAAATTAGCCATACCTTCTATTATCCATAAATCGTAACTCTTTTCACTTGCTAATGAAATGTAAGAAGCTTGAATGTAATGTGTTAATTCATGAGCAATTATATCTTTAAATGCTATTTCATTTGAATACGATATGAAACTTATATCTATGTAAATTATGCTTTTTTTATTTACATCATAACCTGGCATGGTATAACCACTAACCATTAAAGTTTGAGTTTTTTCATTTAAAGGAGTAAACAAAAGAATCATTTTTCCGTCTTTATTATCAGGTGTTTTGTTAAAGTATTCAGTAATTCTATCATAAACTTCGTCTGCAGCCTTGGTTAAAATATTATAAGTAGAGTTTTTAATTGTGTAATCTGAATTTAAATAAATATCAAAATTTTTAGTCGAACCTAGATATTTTGCAGTAATTGTTGTAGCTCTAAAATCGCAGCCTTCTTCCAAATTTGATATGTATACTTTGAATTCTTCTTGAGATTTTACTTCTTGAGTATTATGTATAACATTTTTTAGCAAAAACGGTGTTAAAGATACGAAAAGCTTTTGTGGTGTATTTATATTGGAATCTATTACAGAGTAATTCAAATTACTTAATATAAGAATTAATAAAATGAAAATTACTTTCATTAATATCTTATTCTTTGTAAATAATATATCCTTTCTGTATAAGTTACTCTATTCTAAGTTCTAAAAATAGATTTATAAGCAAATGAAAATCTCGCCCTTTAGGGCGGAGTAGCTCACGTTAAAATAAAATGAGCAGAAAAAAGCTTAAAGCTATAAAGATAATATTAAAAATCTAGTCTTTTAAATACTTAATATATTCTTCGTATCCTTTAAATCTAGGACCATAATCTATTAGCAAATCATACCTTCCTCTTAACTCAGTAATTTTTCTTAATCCTAACATATATAGTATTTTCTTTAATTCATAACACCATGCTTTGTACATGTTTATCAATCTTTTGCAACCCCATTTAGGATCTTGTAAAAGACTTAATCTTTTATTTGTAGTAGCAATACCTATTTGACATCCTTTTCCTCCACCTCCTTTTTCACAATTACCACATTGAGTACATCCTAATGCTATAAGCTCAGCTGAACCTATAATGCATCCATCTGCTCCCAAAGCAATTGCTTTAGCTACATCATGGGGCGTTCTTATTCCTCCACTTACCATTAATGTTACGTTATCCCTTACTCCTTCTTGTAATAAATATTTATGAACCTTAGGTATGGCGAATTCTATAGGCATAGCAATATTTTTCTTAGCAAATTCAGGCGATGCTCCTGTTCCTCCGTAACCTCCATCTAAATGTATTATATGTGCTCCTGCATAATAAATTCCTATAGCAACCATATCGATATCCGTAGGAGTTGCTACTTTAACAGAAACTAAAGCATTTGGATTTACTGCTCTTATCCAATCAACATGCTTCTTATGATCTTCTACAGAATAAACACTATGAAATGGAAAAGGTTGGTAAATATTAACAAAAGGAACAGTCTCTCTCATTTTTGCTACTTCAGGCGTTACCTTAGGAGCAAGCAAATGGCCTCCTAATCCAGGTTTTGCTCCTTGTGCATATTTAAATTCCACTATTCTAGTAATCAAAATTGTTTCTTCTCTTACTCCAAAATATCCTGTAGATATTTGTGTTATTACATTTTCTTTATATTTCATTAATTCTCTAGGATATCCTCCTTCACCAGTAGAAGTAAAGGTATTTAATTCTTTAGCAGCCATAGCTCTTGCTAACATTACATTTAAGCTTATAGAACCAAAGGACATTCCAGCTCCATACATTGGCATAGAAATTTTTATTTTTTCACCATAGCTTCTTTTATTTAAATCAAGGGAAATATCTATATCATCGAAACATTTTAGAAAATCTTTCTCATCAAAATCATATTTATAATCAAAATCTAGAACATCGAATCCATCTCCTCTATTTCCTATTCTATATTCCAAATTCTTTGGTATTTTTCCTGTAGATGCTTCATAATATATTGAAAGAATTATGTCCTTTGTCCATCCGTAATTTCCCATAGCAAAATCTTCTTCAAATATTGAAGGTAAAATTGCTAAGTTTCTTTTAATTTTTTCTGAATGCTTTTCTATAGCTATCAAATTTATCTCTTCCATTTCAAAAAGCCTTTTTTATATCTGCAAAAGCTTCCTTTCTAATTTCTTCATAAAATATTGCTCTTCCGACATCTCCTCTAAGTCTTCTTACATCTCTTTTACCCATAGCACTTAATGCTTCTATTATTTGTTCATGCCAAGCTGCTAAAATATTCATTAATCTTTGTTTACCCCAATCTAATTCTATCTTCCTTGGCTTAAATACTATTTTCCCATTTTTTATTTCTATTTTAGATTGCAAAGCTAAATGTACAACAGAATTTATTCCAACACAATCTAAACCGCAAATCATAGCTTTAACAACATGTTCAGCTAAATTTATTCCTCCGCTTCCTAATAGAGAAATTTCATTTCTTATTCCTTTTTTTACCAATAAGTTATGGATCTTTCTAATAACATACTTAGCATTATTTTTTTCTTCAGTAAAATCTGATCCATTTATTTCAAATTCTATATGAATAGCATCTATACCTGTTTTATAAAGATTTAAAACATTGTTTTCTAAATATTTATCAGATTTTATTCTTACAATTATAATTTTATCTTCATGTTTTTCTCTTATTTTTTCAATTTCATTAAGATTATCTTCAAATAAAATTTCAATAACATTAATATTTTTTATTTCTTCTATTTCTTTTACTTTTATTAAAGGAACAATATTTTCTAATTTCAAAGATTTATAATATTTAATGGGTAATATAGCAAAGGTGGAACATTCCTTAGCTGCAAATGCAACAGATTTAACAATTTTATAATCGTAATTTTCCATATAATCAAAAAATATTGGAATTTGGATAGAAAAAACATTGTTTCTTTTATTTGGGTCAAAATACCTTAATTTTCTACCAATATTTACTACAGTAGATATATATTCCCTTCCTTCTTTTCCATCTCTTGTAGGTCTTACTATTTCTGACATATCAAGCCATATTCCATCCCAAAAGCCACCAGCTTGAGGCCCTTTATATCCCATACCTTTAACTAATTCATTTCCTGTTTCTGCTTCATATAAAAGCATGTAGAATTCATTTAACTTTAAACCTAAGAAATTTAACGATTCTTCCAACTTTAAATATTCTTTATTATAATAAACTTTTACTACTTTTGGATATTCTTGCCAACATCTTAAGCATCCTGTACATTTTTCTTTTTTAGGTAAGAATCCTCCTAATATACCGCTAAACACACCGTATTCACAAGGTCTATCAAATAATGCTTTATATCTTATTTTTAAATTTTCATATATTTGAAATATTTTATCTTTAAATCTTTTTTCTCTTCTTATAATTTTAAAAATATCTTCTTTTATTAAATTTTTTGTTTCATTTAACAGATAACTAAGTATTAATTCATTAAATTCATTAAATATAAGTTTAGCAAGTTCTATTTTATTTACTTGCGGATCAAAAATATGAGGTGTCTTGTATTTATTAGGAGCAAGCTTTTTATCAATTTCATATCTTAAAAATTTTTCTTCTGATGATCTTAAATGATCATAAACTGTCTGCATAATTAATAACTATATCTAAAGATTTAAGCTTTTCTAAAATTTTATTTTTCTAGGCTTAATAAGAACTCCTTTAAATATCCTTTAAATTCATCAGGTTTATCTAAATAACATGCGTGCTTTGCATTGTTTATTATTTTTAGTTGCGAATTTTTTACTTTTTCTTTTAGAATATAAGCATTTCTTAATGGTATTAAATCATCTTTATCTCCCCAAACAATTAACAATGGAATTTTTATCTCGCTTAATTTTTCTTCTATCTCTGAAATTCCAGAAGGTGCAATTACAACAGCTGCTCTTGCATCATATTTTCTTAGTATGTATCTTAAAGTAACTTCACCGCTTATTGAAGCTCCAATAATTATTGGAGATATAATATTCAATTCTAAAAAGATTTTATTTAAGAAATCTGCATATTCATCTCTATTATTTGAATAAAATTTGTCAGATTTTGATCTTAAGCCATAGGGCATATCTATTGCAAAGACTTTGTAATTTTTGGACAATTCTTCTATAACATTTATGCTTAACCAAGTTTCTATGTTAAAGCTATATCCGTGAAGAAAAACAATATTATTTCCTTCTCCTTGAACAAAGTATCTTATTTTTAATCCTTGAACGTTAAGCCAGTTCATGCTGTAATTAATCTTTCAGCTAAAGGATGACCTTTTACTTTTAATTCAAAGGATTTATTCCAGCCAAAGGGAGCTTTATGTGTCTCTATTAATTTTGACAATTCTTCTTTAAATTTGTTAAGTAAAGATAAAGCTTCTGAAGGTTTTTTAAGATCTGTGGAAATATGAGCAAAAGGATAAATTAAAACTCTTTTAGCACCTATTTCTTTAATTACTTTCTCTAGATTTTTTACCATTTTATTAATGGTTTCTTCATCATCATTACTTTCAATAGCTGTTAGTAATAGAAGAACTTCTTTTATTAAAACAGGTTTCTTTTCTGCTTCTTCAGCTATTTTAATTTCCTTAGCTATTGGCTCATATTTTACATGATCGCAGTGAAGAGCCAAAATTTTCATACCAATATTTTCTTTTTAAACTTTATATCCTTAAATAACCGCGTATTTTGGTAATTAAGCTATTTTTATAAATTTCCTAGTAATTAGGAAAAAAATTTAAATTATTTTCCTAATAAATATACTATTATGTATAATAAAAGATTAGTTAAAGATTATTTTATTCATGAAAAGGAAAATATTCAGCGTTTGAAAATAATAGATAGAGAGTTAAATATAAACTTTGCTGAAGGCAAAGCCACAGTAATTGTAGGTCCAAGAAGGGCAGGAAAGACTTTTTTCCTAAAATCCTTTGCTTTAAAGCAAAATACATTTTTTTATATAGATTTTGAAAATATAATTTTTAAAAAACTATCACCGTTAGAAATTTTTGAAATTATATCAATTTATACAGAAACTTTTGGAGAAAAACCATCTCTTCTTCTTTTAGATGAAATTCAAAATTTGCCTGAGTGGCAAAGTGTTGTTAGAGCTTTGCTGGAAAGAAATTATAATCTTCTCATTTCAGGTTCTTCTTCTAAACTATTAAGCATGGAAATTGCTACTCAGCTAAGAGGTAGAAGCTTAAGTTATTTACTTTTACCTTTCAGTTTCAGAGAATTTTTGTTGCTCAAGAAGTTTGAAATGAAGAAGCACCTTACATTGGAAGAGGAGGGAAAAATTAAGAATCTTTTAATCGAATATATGGAAGGAAGCTCTTATCCTGAGGTTTTAATAACTGGAAACGAGAGAATATTAGGAGAATACTATAATACTATACTTTACACAGACTTTGTTGAAAGATTCAGACTTAAAAGTTTGGATGTTGCCAGGTTTGTATTCAACTTCTTTTTATTCAATTTCTCCAACGAATTCAGCATAAATAAAATAGTGAACTTCCTTTCTTCTCAAGGAATAAAATTTGGTAAGGAAACGGTGTATGACTATGTTGAAAAGTTGCCGGAAACTCTGAATGTTTTCTTTATTGAAAGGTATGAGAAAAGCGCATATAAAAGGAAAGCTTGGCCTAGGAAATGCTATATATGTGACTGGGGATTAAGCAGATTGTTAAGCTTCGAGAAAAACTACGGAAAAATAATGGAAAATATAGTTTTCCTTGAATGGAAGAGAAAAACGAATGAAAATCCTTTCTTAGACATTACATACTTAAAGCTTAACAACGGTGAGGTAGATTTTGTAATAAGAGAAGGATTAAGAATAAAACAATTGGTTCAAGTTACTTATGCTCATTCAAAAGATGAGCTGGATAAAAGGGAAATTAGAAGCTTGTTGAAGGTTAGTGAGATATTGGAATGTAAAGATTTGCTGATAATTACGTGGGATTACGAAGATGTTCTTAAGATAAACAATTTAGAGATAAAATGTATTCCTTTATGGAAATGGCTTTTAACATTTAAATAAATTATTTAATTAACTTGAATTATCATTAACTAGAATAAATGCGCATTACAAGGGTTTAGGAATTGCTATACCTAATAAGCTAAGTATTAACTAGAGGGAGTTTTTTTAGTTTTATTTTAACGAAGTTAAGAAATATATTACCTTCCTATAATGATATCACATTTGAATCTTTAGACGTAGCTAAATTTTACTATATAAAAATATTTTATTTAGAACAGTTTAATTTAAATATGGATTTAACTAAATTTAAGCATTTATTTAGTGTACAGAATCTTGTTGCTGTAGTAACTGGAGCTGCAAGCGGTATTGGTCAAGCAATATCTTATGTATTTGCAATGAATGGGGGAAAAGTGGTTGCTTCAGATATCAATAGAGAAGGTTTGGAAACTACTTTAAAAATTATAAAGGAAAATGGCGGAGAAGCAATTGGAGTCTTAGCAGATATAACTAATGTAGAAGACGTGAGAAAAATAAAAAATGAAGCCTTAAATAAATATGGGAAGATTAACGCAATTTATATTGTTCCTGGTATAAGCGTCAGAAAACCAATAGAAGAACTAAGTTATTCAGAATTTGACAGAATAATTGAAGTTAATCTTAAAGGTCATTTTATTGTTTTAAAAGAATTGGGTCCTATATTAAAGAATAATGGGGATGGTGGTAGCATAGTATTAATTAGTTCAATTAGAGGAGAAAGAGCAGATTTTGGAGCAGCTGCATATGGGGCGTCAAAAGCTGCACTAAATATACTAGCTAAAGTTGCAGCTTTAGAATGGGGCAAATATAAAATAAGAGTTAATGTAATAGCGCCTGGACCAATTGATACACCTTTATTCCAGAAGCAATATATAGATATGAAAGAATGGTATGATGCATTAATAAAGAGAACAGCTTTAAGAAGATTAGGAAAACCTGAAGAGGTTGCAGGTTTGGCTGTCTTTTTAGCGATGCCAGTAGCAAGTTATATTACTGGAACAGTTATTTATGTAGATGGAGGGTATTTAGGAACTGAAGGAACATGGGTCGAACCATTCCAAACATAACTTTTGGCCATCGTATTTTAATAAATAAAAATTCTCTGAATCAGTTTTCATTACGATTTCCAAGTCTGGAAGATAGGAAGTAATATAGATAAATTTTTAGATACCTATTGTCTCAACAAGTAAGATAGGCGGTTATTAATCAATAAGAAAAGCAAAGATTATCCTTGAAAAGTAACACTTAATCCTTTTAAGATTTAAGGTAAATTACAAAGTTTATATACAATAATATTATACAATAATATTTTTTCTTACTTTCTAAAACAAAAAGTTTATATATTTAATTTTTATTAAAATATCAATGAAAGAAGAGGGTTTTAAAGAAGTAGACAAACTGCCAACACCTTCTGAAGTATTCAACATACCTGAAAAACCACCTATAACTAGTTTGTTATTTAAAGTATATGGACCTGCTATAATAATACTAGGTGTAGGAATAGGAGGTGGAGAATTTTTAACAGGGCCAGTAGCTTTCGTAAGATGGGGAATGTATATATTCTACTTTTCTTTAATAACAATAACCCTCCAATTTATATACAATATATATTGTTTACACTACACTGTAGCTACGGGTGAGCCAGTCTTAGTAGGTTTAAAAAGAATTCATACAGTAGTTCCTTTCATAATTCTTGCAGTTATGTTAACTTGGATAGGTTTTCCAGGATGGATAGCTAATACTGGTACAATGGCAGCTTGGCTCCAGCTAGGAAGATTACCTACAGCTGCTGACTTTTGGACAGTAACTTATCCTTGGATAGTTGTTCTAATATTACTTGCTTTCTTAATAGTTGCGGTAGGAGCAAAAATTGAAAGAACACTAGAAATAATCCAATGGATATTGACGATCGGAATATTTATTTTAGTCATACTACTTGCATTATATCTTACACCTCTTAGCATATGGATTGAAACATTACATGGTTTTATAGGATATAATCCAAACACTGGTACATTAATAGGTTACTTTCCTTCAGATGTTCATTGGTTAACGATGGCTGCTTACATAGTATCACCTGCATTTGCTATGGGTCTTAATTTGTTAATAATGGGCTGGTATAGAGATAAAGGTTATGGTATGTCTGCTAAAGTAGGATATATACCAGCTCTAATAGGAGGAAAAAAAATAACACTATCACCTGAAGGTATGATCGCTAAACCTACTCCTGAAAATATTAGTACTTTTAGGAAATGGATAAGAATAACTTGGGGAGAACATTTCTGGTTATTCTTTATAGGTAATATTCTAGGTATGTTATTCCCTGCTTTGATTTGGAGAGATGTTTTACCTTTAGGAACTACGGTAGCTGGTTTTGCTGGTGCTGCTGCTGTAAGTCAAGGTGTAGCAACAGCCCATGGTTATACTATGGCATTACTTATAACAATTGTAGGCTTTATAATATTATTTACAACATTCATAGGTATTTTAGATTTGTTTTCAAGAGTTTGGACTGATACTATATGGAGTGTTAGTAAGTCTGTGAGAGAGAGCAGAATTATAAAGAATGATGTAAGGCGTCTTTACTATTTAATCCTAGTTATCTATGTAATATGGGCTCTGTATGCTACCACACTAGCTGCACCTCTTATTTTAATACAAATTTCCTTCAGCAATCTAGCTATAGCTACGGTAATAGCTGTACCGTTTGTAATGTATTTGGTTAGGAAAAAACTTCCTAAAGAATATCAGCCTCCTAAATGGATGGATATAGTAAACATAATATTTATAATATACGCTCTTTGGTTAGCAGTATTTGTAATAGGTTTCCAGCTAGGATTAATTAAATAAAATTTTTTAATTTTTTATTCTATTATCCACATTGTTCCAATATTTACATCTGGATCTATCATTCTCATTAGCTTTGCATTTTTAGGTATTGCAATTGTTATATCTAAAGTAGCTAAAACAATATTTCCATATTTATTCAGATGTCCTCCGTAGACTCTTCCACTGGAATCTGAAAAGGATCCATGAACATGAATGAATAGACCATCTGCATCTTTCATTACAAATCCTTGACCTGAAAGAAATTCTAAAGGTCCTTGAAATTCTATAGGTTCTGTATAGGATACATTTCCATCCTTAACTGAAGGAAGCAATATACTAGCCTTTCTTAGACTTCCTATCATGTTTAATATCATAGCCTTCTCTATTCCATTTTCTTTACAAAGAGATTCTAAAGAAGTTATAACATCGCTTCCAGGTCTAAGTCTAACTATTATTATTTTATCTAGATCATCGAATCTATAAATGAACCTATTAATGTTAATTTCTTGCTTTACATTTAATAAAATATATGCTGCTTCCATTGCTTTCATCCCAACTCTAACTCCTCTCTCCATTGCTATTGAGTTAACCTTACTTACAATTCCATTTTTAAAGACATCTTCTCCGTCTCCTATTTTTGCACTATTATTCGATACTGCTACTACAGGAATGTTATATTTCTCTAAATGCTTTAGAGCATATATTCCTGCTTCATCCTTTCCAATTCCAGCATCATTTACTATAAGTCCTCCTATTTCTAACAAATTCTTATTTATTATATATTCTCCTACAGATTTTCCGCCGTGCGAACCACATACTATCACATCTCCTTTTTCTGCCTTAACTACTTCTGATAAAGAATCTGCAATTATTATTCTTTTATCTTGAATCTTCTCAATTCTAACCATAATTATTAATTTGCAATTTTATATAAATTGTTTGTATTATAAATTTATGAATGAAGAAAAACTAGTTTGGATCTATAAAACGATGGTTCGAAGCAGATATATGGAAGAAGCTCTTTTAAATCTTTATAGACAAGGAAAAGTTCCAGGAACTCTTCATCTAAGTATAGGTCAAGAAGCAACAGAAATAGGTGTTATAGCAGCAATGGAAAAAGGCGATTTGCTATTAGCCACCTATCGTTCTCATTGTCCTGCTTTAGCAATGGGCATTCCTCCTAAATATATAATAGCAGAAGTTCTAGGAAAGGCTACTGGAGTTTGCGGAGGAATAGGGGGGAGCATGCATTTATCTGAACCTGAGCTTGGCTTAATATTTACTTCAGCTATAGTAGCTTCTCAAATACCTGTAGCAGCAGGAATAGGATATGCTTTAAAATATTTAAAGAGGAATAACGTGGTAGTTGCCTTTGTAGGTGATGGAGGTGTTAATAACGGAGATTTTCATGAAGGAGTTAACTTCGCTGCTATATTAGAATCTCCTGTATTAATCGTAATAGTTAATAATCAGTATGCTATATCGATGCCTGTTTATAAAGCTACAAGAGTCAAGGATCTTGCAACTAAAGCTTTGGCTTACGGAATAGAAGGAATTGTAGTTGATGGAATGAATCCTATTGAAGTTTATAATAAAGCTAAAGAAGCAATAGAGAAAATAAGGAAAAATAAAATGCCTATTATTATTGAAGCAAAGACTTATAGATTCTTAGGACATTATGCAGGAGATGTTGATCAGCCTTATAGAAGTAAAGAAGAAGTTGAGGAATGGAAGAAACGAGATCCTATATTATATTTGAAAAATATACTTATGCAAAAGGGTTTTGAAGATAAGATTCAAGAAATAGAAACAGATGCAAAAAGAGAAATAGATGAAGCTGTTGAGTTTGCGTTAAATTCTCCTTATCCTACTGTAGATAAAATGTTTATTAACGTTTGGTAAGATGGGCAAAATAGTTACTTTTGCTTCAGCTTTAAATGAAGCTTTACATGAAGAAATGGAAAGGGATGAAAGGGTAATAATAATAGGAGAAGATATTGGTGTTTTTGGAGGAGTTTATAAAGTAACTAAAGGACTTTTAGAAAGATTTGGGCCTTCAAGAGTTATAGATACGCCAATTTCTGAAGAAGGAATCATAGGAGTTGCTGTAGGAATGGCTATATTAGGTCTTAAGCCAGTAGCTGAAATAATGTATCCCGATTTTCTACCAGTCTGTATGAATCAGCTTGTCAATAACGCAGCTAAAATTAAATATATGAGTTATGGAAAGGTTTCAGCTCCAATAGTGGTTAGGACATGTATAATACAAGGAAGGGGTTCAGGTTCTACCCATTCTCAAGTATTAATACCAATATTTATGCATATACCAGGTTTTCAAGTTATTGCTCCTTCAAATCCATATGATGCAAAAGGTCTTTTAAAATCTGCAATAAGATCCGATAAGGTAACTTTATTCTTTGAAGCTGTTACTTTATATTCAAAGAAAGGTGAAATACCTGAAGGAGATTATACTGTACCTATAGGAAAGGCTGAAGTTAAAAGAAAGGGAAAGGATGTAACTGTTGTATGCTTCTCAACTACTGTCGATGTAGCTATTAATGCAGCTTCAAAACTAGAGAAAGAAGGAATAGAATGCGAAGTTATAGATCTAAGAACTCTTTCTCCATTGGATGAAGAAACAATTCTTGAATCAGTTAAGAAAACTGGAAGAATTGTCACTGTAGAGAACAGCTGGGGCGTCTGTGGTGTTGGATCAGAAATAATAAGTAGAGTGGTTGAGAAAGCCATTGATTATTTGGTGAGTCCTCCATTAAGGATATCTCCGCCCCATGTTCATGAACCTGCAAGTCCAGCCCTTGTGAAAAACTATGTTGTAAATGAGGATAAAGTTATTAATGGAATAAAAAAGATACTTGAATATGGCTAGATTCGAAATTAGGTTACCTAAGTTAGATGAAATTCAAGAAACAGCTATAATAAGGAAAATTTATAAGAAAATCGGTGATCCTGTTAAAAAGAAAGAAAAATTAGCTACAATTGAAACAATGAAGGTAACTTATGATATAGAATCGGAATATGAGGGATTTGTGGAAGATATAAGATTTAAGGAAGGTACGGAAGCTCCTGTTAATGAAATTCTTATGATAATAAATACTGAACAAGTATCTATTCCTAAGGTTGAAGAAAAGCCAATAGAGAAGAAGGAAGTAAAAGTTGAAGAAAAACGTGAAGAAGTAATTGAAAGGAAAGAAGTTGGAGAAATAGCTAGAGCAATGCCTATGGCCAGAAGACTTGCCAGAGAAAAAGGAATAGATTTAAGTAAAATAAAGGGAACAGGTCCTGGAGGAATAATTACTGTAGAAGATGTTAAAAGATACTTGGAACAAGTGCAAGAATATTACGTAGAAGAAATATCTGTGCTTAGAAAGCAAATTGCTGATAAAATGAATAAGGCTAATACAGAAATACCTACAGCAAGGCTTACAATCAAGGTCAAAATGGATAAGCTTTTAAATTTGAGGAAAAATCTTGAGGAAAAATATTCTAAGAAAATATCTTTGACTGCTGTTTTAACAAAGGCTGTAGCTGAAGCCTTAAAAAGACACCGCAAGATAAATTCTTTGTTTGTAAAGGGTGAATGGAGAATTTATAATAGAATAAATATAGCCATCGCTATTCAAACAAAGCAAGGCTTGGTTACTCCTGTAATAAAGGATGTAGATAAGAAAGATATCATAAATATTTCCGATGAATTAGAAACTTTGCAAAAGAAAGCTGAAGCTAATGAGTTAAGTTTAGAAGATGTAACTGGCTCAACTTTTACTATAACTAATTTGGGACCATATAATATAATTCAATTTGACCCAATAATAAACTATCCGCAAATAGCAATACTTGCAATAGGTAGCATTTTCAAAGAGTTGGAGATAACGCAAGAAGGTCTAATTATTCACAATTTCTCTTTTTTCACGCTTGCTTTTGACCATAGATTTATTGATGGATATGATGGAGCATTATTTTTAAATGAATTAAAAAGAATTATGGAAAATTTAGAATTTTAATTTTAGGTTTAAGAGGATTCATTTTATCTGCAATAACCAAGTCTCTCTTTGTAAAGAAATATATAGTTTAAATTCTAGGTCAAGTAGTGAAATTACATATTTTATGTAGTATTGAATTAAATAGTTAAGAAAGTTCAAGAAATGAGGCACAAATGAGGATTGTTGGAATTATTAAAAATGTTTTATTAAGAAAAACTTATATAGCTATTTATTTATTTATGAAGAGGCTATACTCTTTGCTGGTTATGGTAATGTTGCTAACA
>Ga0079992_133505_pt1 | contig 21071 bp, 21 predicted proteins | sample FaiFalFF_MnMetaG_3_FD_69197 | JGI IMG/M metagenome (GOLD analysis project Ga0079992, IMG submission 69197) | Freshwater microbial communities from Yellowstone National Park, Wyoming, USA - Fairy Falls B (FF_Mn_B) MetaG (SPADES assembly) (version 2) | ecosystem: Environmental > Aquatic >... | reverse complement strand
CCTGGCTCCAGGCAGACCCCAGCCCCGACCTCGACGTTGTCGCCCACAACCGCATCTTCCAGCACGGCACCGGGGCCGAGCCGGGAGCCCCGCCCGATGATCGACCTGATTACCCGGGCTCCCGGCCCGACTTCAACGTCGTCCCAGATAACCGATTCGCCCACTTCCGCCCCCCTCCCCACCCGACAGCGGCACCCCAGTACGACGGGGCCGACCCAGGCCGCACCGTCGAGAACGCAATCTTCCCCGGCATAAAAGCGCCGGTCTCCAACGCCGGGGATCAGCGGCGAGGCAACCGCCCCGCCGAGCAGGTCGAAATTCAGGCGCCGGTATTTCTCAGGTGTGCCGATGTCAATCCAGTAGCCCGACCAGGCCAGCCCCCAGAGCTCCGCTCCAGCGTCCAGGAGGGCCGGAAAAAGTCCCTGCTCAAACTGGTAAAACGTGTCGGGCGGGACCAGCTCCAGCACGGCGGGGTCGAGGACGTAGATGCCGGCATTTATCAGGTTGGTGGGTGCCGTGCCCGGTGCCGGCTTCTCGATAAAGGCCCGGATGCGGCCGTCGGGGTCGAGCTTGACGACCCCGTACTGGCTCGGGTCGGCCACCGGCACCAGGCCGATGGTCACGCTTGCCCCGGCAGTCCGGTGAACGCCGACAATCCGGTCAAGGGGCAGGTCAGTAAAAATGTCGCCGTTCAGGACCAGGATAGGTTCGTTGCCCCCGACTCCGAGCCTGCATGCGGCCAGCCGGGCGGCCCCGGCGGTGCCGAGGGCCTGCGCCTCGACGGAGTAGATGAGCCGCAGGCCCAGGGCCTCGCCCGAGCCGAAGTAGGCCTGAACCCGGTCGGGCAGGTAGCCCAGGGCCAGGGCCACCTCGTCGACCCCGTAACTGGTCAGGTAAGCGAGGAGATGGGCCAGGTAGGGCCGGTTCAGGACCGGAACCATGGCCTTCGGCGTCGTGTAGGTGAGGGGGCGCAGGCGGGTGCCCTCACCCCCGACTAGGATAACCGCCTTCACTTCGGTTGCCTCCGGAGCTTTGCCCTCCAGAATTCTAGAACCTCAGCCAGACTCTGCTCCAGGGGAATCTGCGGCTCCCAGCCGGTGGCGGCCCGGAATTTCCGGGCGTCGGCGTAGATTTCCGGGACGTCCAGGGGCCGGAATCGGGCCGGGTCGACCACCACCCGGACCGGTATTCGGCTCAGGGCGCAGAGCCGCTCGAGCAGGTCGCCGACCCGGACCGCCACGCCCCTTCCGACGTTATACACGTCGCCGGGTTGGCAGAGCCGCACTGCTAGAATATATGCCCGGACCATATCCCGCACGTCGGTGAAGTCCCGCCGGGCCTCCAGGTTGCCCACCCGCACCTCGGGCGGCCCAAGGCCGGCCTCGGCCGCGGCAATCTGCTTGGCGAAGCCTGAGACGACGAATTCCGGGCTCTGGCCGGGTCCGACCTGATTGAAGGCCCGGATGCGGACGACGGGAAGGCCGTGGCTGAGAAAAAACTGGTAGCCCAGGAAATCCTGGGCGATCTTGCTCACCGCGTACGGGTTCGTCGGCCGGAGGGGATTCTCTTCCCGGACGGGAAGCTCCCCGGGCTTAACGAGGCCGTACTCCTCGGCCGAGCCGGGAACGAGCACCTGCGGCCGGAGTCCGCTGGCAACCAGGGCCCGCAGGAGGTTTAACTGGCCGGTGACGTTCACCCGGAACGTTTCGACCGGGTCGGCCCAGGACGCGGCGACGGAAGAGCGGGCGGCCAGGTGAAATACCCAGTCCGGCCGGACCTGGTCTACCAGGCGGGTGACATCCTCCGGGTCGGTAAGGTCGACCGTAAGGAGGGCAACCTGGCCGGCGAGTTCGGCGTCCTCGAGCCGGCGGCGGTGGACAGTTCCCCAGACCTCGATACCCTCGGTCAGAAGGGCGCGGGCGAGGTGGGCGCCGACGAACCCGGCGATGCCGGTAATGAGGGCCCGCATCGGGTCCGAAGCGGCCGGGATTCAGTCGGCCAGGAAACGGGCGTAAACCGGCTGTTCGGGCTCGCCCCGCAGCCCCGCCGCCTCCCGAAGGAGTTCGGCCTTGTCCGTCTCCTCCCAGGGGGCGTCGATATCCGTCCGGCCGAAGTGCCCGTAGACGGCTGTCGGCCGGTAGATGGGCCGGCGCAGGCGAAGGTCCCGGATGACCGCCCCCGGCCGCAGGTCAAAGTGCTCCTGAATCAGGCTGACAATCCGCTCGTCGGGGATCTTTGCCGTACCGAAGGTCTCGACGCTGATGGAAACCGGGCGGGCAACCCCAATGGCGTAGGCGATCTGGACCTCGACCCGGTCGGCTATGCCGGCCGCGACGATGTTCTTGGCGACGTAGCGGGCGGCATAGGCCCCGGAGCGGTCGACCTTTGTCGGATCCTTGCCCGAGAAGCAGCCGCCGCCATGGCGGGCCATCCCGCCGTAGGTGTCGACGATGATCTTGCGGCCGGTCAGCCCGGCATCCCCCATCGGGCCGCCGATGACAAACCGGCCGGTCGGGTTGATAAAGAACCTGGTTTCCGGTGTGAGGAGTTTGCGGGGGATAACTTCTTCAATGACGGCCTGGATGATATCGTCCCGAATTTGCTGTTCGTGAACACCGGGCCGGTGCTGGGCCGAGACGACCACGGTGCGCACCCGCTGGGGAATGCCGTAAGAGTATTCGACGGTCACCTGGGCCTTGCCGTCGGGCAGAAGGTACGGCAGGATGCCTTTTTTGCGAACCTCGGCGAGCCGGCGGCAGAGGCGGTGGGCCAGCATGATCGGCAGGGGCATCAGCTCCGGGGTCTCGGTGCACGCAAAGCCGACCATCATCCCCTGGTCGCCCGCCCCCAGGCGCTCGATCTCCTCGTCCTCGGCCTGGCCGAGCTTGGCCTCGAGGGACCGGTCGACGCCGAGGGCGATATCCGGCGACTGCTGTTTGACCGAAACAATCACCCCGCTGATATCGGCGTCAAAGCAGGCCTCCGGGCTGGTGTAGCCGACTTCCCGGATAACCCGGCGGGCCACACCCTGGTAGTCGACGGGGTGGGTTGTGGTTATCTCGCCGACGATGACGACGAGGCCGGTGGTCACGGCCACCTCGCAGGCCACCCGGCCGTAGGGGTCGTGGGCGAAGACCTCGTCCAGGACCGCGTCGGAGATCTGGTCGCAGACTTTATCCGGATGCCCCTCGGTTACGGATTCAGAAGTAAACAGGAGCGACGGGGCGCGCATGAACGTCGTGCTCATCGGTCAACTCCCTCGTTTAAGATTTAAACCTACCCTCATTGCGGCCTGCCGCCTGACACAATCCGCCCCTTGACGGCTTGGGAACTCTGAGGAACCGAGAACCGCTCAGAAAAATCTGTGCGGAGCCGGGCCTCTCATCTCGTCCGACCCTTCCGGGCCGGACCGGAGTTGGCACCTTTTCCGGGCATCTTCGGACCCGCCGTCAGGACAGTGGGACGTTGTCCTGCCGGCCGGGCCCGGACCCCGGACGGTTGCCGGGCTTCATCGGGCCGTCTCCCTCCACCGCTCTTGATGAGGGCCTAGCCTTTATTGAGTTGTTAGCTTAATCTAGCATAGCATATCTCCACCGCCTGTCAAGCAGACCCCGGCTGGCAACGGGCCTTCTGTGCTAGAATCTATCGGACAGCTGAATACTGGACCACACCCATCGGTCCTTCGGGGCAGGGTGAGGCCGACCAGGTCAAGGTCGGCCAATTCCCGACCGGCGGTGAGACAACAGCCCGCGACCCCGCCTCTGGCGGGTGGACCCGGTGCGATTCCGGGGCCGACGGTAAAGTCCGGATGGGAGAAGGCAGGTGGGGTGACCGGAAAGGTCGTTCTGGGCCTGAAGGCACCTGCCTTCAGGCCCAGAGTTTTAGGGGGTAAAAACCGGTGCAGTCCGATTTTATGGCCGAAGCCCTGGACCTGGCCCGCCGGGTTCTGGGCACAACCAGCCCGAACCCGGCCGTCGGGGCCGTGGTGGTCCGGGACGGTCAGTTGGTCGGCCGGGGGGCGACCCGGCCGCCGGGTGGGCCCCACGCCGAGCGGGTCGCCCTGGCCGAGGCCGGTGAGCTTGCCCGGGGCGCAACCCTCTTCGTCACCCTCGAGCCCTGCTGTCACTACGGCCGGACCCCGCCCTGCACGGACGCCATCCTCGAGGCCGGTATCGCCGAGGTCCACGTCGCAACCCTCGACCTGAACCCCCTGGTTAACGGCCGGGGAATCCGGGCGCTTGCCGAGCGGGGCGTTCGGGTAGTGGTCGGCGAGCACGAGGCCGAGGCCCGCCGCCTCAACGAATGGTTTTTTAAATACATTACCACCGGCCGGCCGTTTGTCCTGGCCAAGTACGCGATGACCCTGGACGGGAAAATCGCTGCCCGCACCGGCGACAGCCGCTGGGTGACCGGCGCAACCGCCCGCGCCTGCGTCCACCGGCTCCGGGCCCAGGTTGATGCCGTCATGGTCGGGGTCGGGACCGTCCTGGCCGACAACCCGGCCCTCACCGCCCGGCCGGATGAATTCGGCGGAGAGCCCGCCGCCCGCCAGCCCCTTCGCATCGTCGTCGACTCCCGGGGCCGGACGCCCCTGGAGGCCAGGGTTTTCGACGGCTCAGCCCCGACGCTGATTGCAACTACGGCCCTGGCCGACCCGGAAAGGCGTGCGGCCTTTAAGGCCCGGGGGGCCGAAGTTCTGGTTCTGCCGGCGGCCGACGGCCGGGTCGACCTGAAAGCCCTCTTGGAGGAGCTGGGCCGCCGGCAGGTCGCCTGGGTGCTGGCCGAAGGCGGGAGCCGGCTCCTTGGAAGCCTTTTTGATGGGGGGCTGGTCGACAGGGTTTTAGCCTTCATCGCCCCGAAGGTTATTGGGGGCGGGGAGGCTCCCGGACCCGTCGGGGGGGGAGGCCGGGCCCGGATGGCCGAAGCTGTCCGGCTTACCGATGTCGAAATCGAATGCCTTGGGGAGGACCTGCTTGTGAGCGGTTACCCGGTCTGGGAACAACGGGACGTTAACAGGTCCGGAGCGTCAGCTTATGTTTACCGGGATCGTTGAAGAGGTCGGCACCGTCCTGACCCACGACCCGCCCCGGCTGGTCGTCGGGGCCCGGGCCGTCCTTTCGGACCTTAAGGTTGGTGACAGCATCGCCGTTAATGGGGCCTGTCTTACCGTGGTCCACCGCGATGAAGAAGGCTTCACCGTCGACGTCAGCCCCGAGACCCGGCGGCGAACAAACCTGGGGCTTCTGCGGCCCGGCGACCGGGTGAATCTCGAGCGGGCGGTTCCGGCGGGCGGCCGGCTCGGGGGCCACCTGGTTCAGGGCCACGTCGAGGCAACGGCCCGCATCCTGTCGGTCGAACCCGACGGCGAGGCGGTCAACGTCCGGTTCTCGGTACCGCCGGGGCTTAGTCGCTACATCGTCCCGAAGGGATTTATCGCTGTCGACGGGGTGAGCCTGACGGTTATCGACGCCGATAACGAAACCTTCTCGGTGATGCTAATCCCGTTCACCCGGCAGCACACGGCCCTGGGCGGAAAGGGGCCCGGGGACCTGGTCAATATCGAAACGGACATCATCGGCCGCTATATTGAGCGGCTGCTGAAAGAGGCTGGGCGCCTGGGGCCCGGTAAGTGAGCCTGGGAGGAATCGCGATGTCGTTTGCCAGTGTTGAAGAGGCCGTTGCGGAGTTTCGGGCGGGCCGGTTTGTCATCATCGTCGATGACGAGCACCGGGAGAACGAGGGCGACCTGGCCATCGCCGCCGAGAAGGTCACCCCCGAGGCGATAAACTTTATGGCTACCCACGGCCGGGGCCTCATCTGCATGCCGATGCTGGGCTCCCGCCTCGACGAGCTCAAGATTCCGCTGATGGTGCCCCCGGCCGAGAACGACTCGAGCTTCGGGACGGCCTTTACGGTTTCGGTCGACTACAAGCACGGGACCACCACCGGGATTTCGGCCTACGACCGGGCCGCCACCGTCAGGGCCTTAATTGACCCCCGGTCCCGGCCCGAGGACTTTGCCCGGCCGGGCCACCTGTTTCCCCTGCGCTACCGGGAGGGGGGCGTGCTGGTCCGGCCGGGGCAGACTGAGGCGGCCGTGGACCTGGCCAGGCTGGCCGGGCTTTACCCGGCGGCGGTCATCTGCGAGATTATGGCCCCCGACGGGACGATGGCCCGGCTGCCCTACCTGGAGGCCTTTGCGGCCGAGCACGGCTTAAAGATTGTTTCGGTGGCCCAGATTGCGGCCTACCGGCGGCGCCGGGAGCCGCTGGTGCGGCGGGTGGCTGAAGCAAGCCTGCCGACGGCTTTCGGGGAGTTTAAGGTCATTGCTTTTGAGGGGCTTTACGACGGGCGGACACATATTGCCCTGGTGCGGGGCGAGGTTGGGGCCGGCGGGCCGTCGCTGGTGCGGATTCATTCGGAGTGCCTTACCGGGGACGTTTTCGGGAGCCTTAGGTGCGACTGCGGCGAGCAACTTGAGGAGGCGTTAAAGCTTGTCGGTTCGGCCGGGTGCGGTGTGGTGATTTACCTGCGGCAGGAGGGCCGGGGCATCGGCCTTGAGAACAAGATCCTGGCCTATCATTTGCAGGAGCGGGGCCTCGATACGGTGGAGGCGAACCTGGCGCTAGGTTTTCCGGCGGACCTGCGGGAATATTCGGTGGCGGCGAGCATATTGCGGGAGCTGGGCATCCGGAAGATCCGGCTCATTACCAACAACCCGGCCAAACTCGACGACTTAGAAGAGGCGGGCATCGAGGTGGTGGAACGGGTGCCCCTCATTATCAAGAGCAACCCCCACAATGCCCGCTACCTCCAGACCAAAAAACACCGCCTCGGCCACCTGCTTTAGGAGGTTGACCGGTGATTCGGGAATACCACGGCCAGCTGGCCGGCAACGGCCGCCGGTTTGGAATCGTCGTCGCCCGGTTTAATGAGCTGATAACCCGCCGGCTCCTGGAGGGGGCCGTCGATACCCTCACCCGCCACGGCGTCCGGCCGGAAGATATCGAGGTCGTCTGGGTGCCGGGCTCCTTTGAACTGCCGGTCGCGGCCCAGGCCCTGGCCGAGACCGGCCGGTTTTCGGCCGTCATCTGTCTCGGGGCCGTTATCCGGGGGGCAACGCCCCATTTTGAATACGTGGCTTCCCAGGCGGCGGCCGGCATCGGCCGGGTTGCCCTGGACAGCCGGCTGCCGGTAGTCTTCGGGGTGATAACAGCCGAGACCCAGGAGCAGGCCCTGGAGCGGGCCGGGGGCAAGGTCGGCAATCGGGGGGCCGAAGCGGCCCTGGCTGCCCTGGAGATGGCTGATTTGCTGAGCCGGGTCCGGAGCCTGAGTCCGGCCGGCGGAGAGACCGCCGGTTGACCGTCGCCGGTTCGGCCAACCACTGGGGCCCCCGGCCCTTCCGCTTCAGCCGGGACCTCGGCGGCGTCCTCGACCTGATGGAGGTGGCGTTCGGCGAGGAGGCGGCCAGGTTCCGGGACCTGCGGTTTCTAGCGCGGCTCGGCCCCTTTCTGATTCCTCTGGAGCCCCTCCTCCGGGAGGTCTGGCCCGGCCTCGTATGGGAAGAAGCCGGCCGGGTGGTCGGCAATGTCAATTTTGCGCGGCTGCCCTACCTGCCCCGGGTCTGGCTCATTTTCAACGTGGCCGTCCACCCGGACTACCGGCGCCGGGGAATTGCCCGCCAGCTCATGAACCTTGCCCTGGAAAGGGTGAGGGCCGCCGGAGGCGAAGTCGCCGTCCTGGATGTCGAGGCCGATAACCTTCCGGCCCGCAACCTCTATTTGAGCCTTGGTTTTGAGCTCTTCGAGCGGCTCACCGAGTATCGGGGCCGGGCGCCTGCGGCGACGCCGGTCCGGAGCCCGAATATCCGCCCCTGGGGTTTCCGGGACTGGGTGGTGCGGCGGAATCTGCCGGTTACCGGCGGCGGTCTGCGCTACCTTCGGGTTATGGAGTGGCAGGTTGGGGCGCTCCTTGGGGCTCTCAGTCCGGCCGACCTGCTTCTTTACGGGCGTCGGAGTCGGAGCTGGGTGTGCGAGGTCGACGGGCGGCTTTTCGGGTTCGGGCGCGTCGACCGGCCCCTTTTCGGCCGGCGGTTGCGGGTGCTAGTCTGGCTTGCCCCCGAGACGCCCGAAGTACTCGGCCAGGACTTTCTTGCCACGGTCATCGGGCAGGCTAGGGCGGGCCGGGCCGTCGCCGTCCACTTGGCGGCCGAGCCCGACCGGTTCGAACTGCCGGGGGTGTGGGCATTGCAAACCTGGAGGCGGCTCGACCGGATGTTTAAGTGGCTATAATAAGACAATGTTCCGGGCGTTCTTAATCCGGCTGTTATTAAACGCCGTCGGCCTGGTGGTCGCCGCCCGGCTCGTCCCGGGGGTTGAGCTTGACCTTAGCCGGCCCGAGACGGTTCTGCTGGTCCCCCTGATTTTCGGCCTCGTAAATGCCTTCATCCGGCCCCTGGCCCTCGTCGTCACGTGTTTGATCAACTGGCTGACCCTGGGCCTATTTACCCTGGTGGTAAACGCCGTCATGTTCTGGCTTACGGCGGAGGTTGCCCGGGCCCTGGGCCTCGGGTTCGGGGTTCGGGATTTCCTGGCGGCGTTCCTGGGGGCCCTGGTTGTTAGCGTCGTGAGTATGGTCCTTTCCTGGGCTTTGCGGGGGCTTGAAAGCAGCTAGCAGATCGGTTTAAACTCGTGCGGCGATAGGAGGTAACGTGGCCGAACCGGCACACCTGCCCGGAGCGCCATCTCCGGCCGCCCGCCGGCGGTGCGGAACCTGCTATTTCTACGACCCGTCACCCCTTCGGGGCAAGGGCTGGTGCCGGCACCCTCTTCTTCGGGGCGAGCGGGAGCTTGCGCTGGTCGACCAGTACGACCACCGGTGCGTCCAAATGCTCCACACCGACTACTGGCAGCCGGCCACTGTCCGGACCACCGGGGTTCCGCCGGAAGTTCAGCGGGTGCGGAGGCGACACTCCATGCGGATATACGGGCTCATGGGCCTGGTCGTGCTGAGCTTTGCGCTGGTGATCGCCGGCTACCTGGCGATTTCTGGTTTAGGGGGCGCCGGAGGTGCCCGAACGGCCGGTCCGCCCTACCCGGCGACAGCCAAGATCGACTTCTGGCTGCGGGGCGACGCGTCGGCGGGTGCCGAGCGGCTGGCCTTTGTGCCCATGGGGGCCCGGCTCGAGCTGCACGACAGCAAGGCCGGCGAGATTCTCGACCAGAACCTGGAATCCCCGGCCAAGTGGTATAAGGTTAAGGTCATCGCCACTGGGCAGATGGGCTGGGCCTACGCCGGCTGGGTCGAACGTCAGCCCTAGGCCGTCAGCTTCCGGCCTCGACCGTCCCCAGCACAATCGGCCGGCCGGGCGGCCGCCGGTCCCTGATGGTCAGGGCGTTGAGGACGGCTACGGCCGCCACCTCGGCTTCGGCCCTGGTGCGGGCGTAAACCTCAAAGAGGGGCTCCCCCGGCGAAACCCAGTCGCCTGGCTTCCGGTGAAAGATAAAGCCGACCCGGTGGTCGACCGGGTCACCCTTCTTCGCCCGGCCCGCCCCGAGCCTGACAGCCGCCTCGCCGACCGCCCGGGCGTCAAGCCGGCTAAGATATCCCGCCTGGCGGGCGGCCACAGTCTGGCGGACCGGGGCGGCCGGAAGGCGGTCTGGCTCCCAGACCAGGGCCGGGTCCCCGCCCTGGGCGGCCACCAGGTCGGCCAGCTTGCCCAGAGCGGCCCCCTCGGCCAGGACGGCCCGAACGGCCCGCCGGGCGGCCTGAAGGTCCGGGTACCGGCCCGCCAGGAAGAGCATCCGGCCGGCAATTTCGACGCAGACTTCCACCAGGTCGGTCGGCCCTTCGCCCCGGAGGGTTAAAATCGCCTCCTTCACCTCGAGGGCGTTGCCCACTGCCCGGCCCAGGGGTTGATTCATATCGGTCAGAACTGCCTGAAGTTTCCGACCGGCTGTCCGGCCGATATCTACCAGCAGGCGAGCGAGGTGCTCGGCCCGGGGCCGGCGTCGCATGAAGGCCCCTCTACCGACCTTCACATCCAGGACGATGACCGGGGCCCCGGCCGCAAGCTTCTTGCTCATAATGCTGGCCGCAATCAGGGGGATCGAGTCGACGGTGGCGGTGGCGTCCCGCAGGGCGTAGATTCTGGCGTCGGCCGGGGCCAGCTCGGGGCTCTGGCCGGCAATGACCAGCCCGATTCGGCTCAGCTGGTCGAGAAACTCCCGCTCCGAAAGCTCGACCCGAAGGCCTGGAAAGGATTCGAGTTTATCCAGGGTGCCGCCCGTGTGGCCGAGGCCCCGGCCCGACATCTTGGCCACCGGCACCCCGAGGGCGGCCACGAGGGGAACCACCACCAGGCTGACCTTGTCCCCGACGCCGCCGGTGCTGTGCTTGTCGGCCACAACCCCGAAAGCCGAGAGGTCAAGCCGGCGCCCGCTCCGGACCATCGCGTCGGTCAGGGCAAAGGTTTCGGCCCGGGTCATACCCCGCCAGCAAACGGCCATCAAGAAGGCCGCCATCTGATAGTCGGGGATTTCGGCGCGGCTGTAGCCCGAAACCAGATAATCGATTTCGGCTGGGCTGAGCTCAAGCCCGAGACGTTTTTTGTAGATGAGGTCGACGGCCCGCATCCCTTCCACCGGAAAGCCCGGTTAATTCTGCCCAAAGTATACCCCGCTTGCGGTTGAGCGGGGCCGTATGGTATCTTTCGGCGGCAGATGGCGGGGACATACAGCCGGGCCGAAGCTGCGATCCTTCCCGTTTTCGCCTGGGCCCATTTCAGCCACCACCTGGCGGTCGGCGGCCTGTTGCCGCTCCTGCCGGTCATTCGGGATGAATTCGCCCTCGATTACCTGCTGAGCGGCACCCTGGTTTCGGGGTTCTCCCTGGCCTACGGCTTTGCCCAGGTTCCGCTGGCCTTTCTCATCGACCGGTACCGGCTCCGCAAATCCCTGGCCATTGTCATCGGCCTTTTCGGTGCGGCCCTGAGCTCCATCGCCGTCGGCCTTTCAACCAGCTACGGCCAGATGCTGGTCCTCCTGGTTCTGATGGGCATTTTCGGGTCGACTTACCACGCCCTCGCCTCATCGTTCTTATCCGAGTACTTCCCGGCGGCCAGCCGGGGCCGGTCCCTGGGTCTCCATGTCGTCGGGGGCAGCGCCAGCTTTATCGCAACCCCGGTTCTGGCGCTGGGCATCCTCAACCTGAGCGGGTCCTGGCGGGCGGCCTTTATCGGCCTCGGTCTGCCGGCCATTGCCGCCGGGCTGCTCTTGCTGTGGCTTGCCGCCGGCCGGGAGAAGGTGATGGTGAGCAACCGGTCGCCCGCGGCACGCCTGCCCATCCTGGACGTGGTCCGACTTATCGGCCTGCTGGCGCTGATCGCAGCGGTGATGCAGGTGGTGACCGGCGGTATCAATACCTTCCTGCCACTCTACCTGGTTGACCGCCACGGGGTGCCCCGTGAGGTTGCGGGGATTGCGGTCGGGCTGGTGGCCGGGGCGGGCATCGTCGGGGCGCCGGCCGGCGGCATGCTTTCGGACCGGGTCGGCCGGAAGCCGGTCATCCTGCTCTCGGTTCTGCTGTCGGGTCCGTTGCTTTACCTGATAACCGCTGCGCCCCACGGCATCGGCCTGTATCTGCTCATCGTCCTTTACGGCCTGGTTATCAGCATGCGGATGCCTACCATGGAGTCGCTCATTGCCGATGTTGTCCCGGCGGCCCAGCGGGCCACCGTACTGAGCGCCTATTACTTCCTGGCCAACGAGGTCTCCGGGGTTGCCACGCCCCTTATCGGGCTCCTGAGCGACCTGACCGACCTCAACACCGCCTTTGTCGTCCTGGCCGTCTTTTCCATTCTGGCCGGTGGATTGGCGGCCCTGCTGCGGGGCGGTAAAGCCGAGCGGATAGCAGGACCTTAACGGAGAAAGGCGTGGGGACTCGTGGACGGCTTTAAGGACTACTTTATTGCGGAGTTTGTTGACGAGTACGTCTCGGGTCTGATAACCCGGCGGGAGGCCATCCGCAAGCTTGCGGCCGTGACCGGATCAGTGGCCGTCGCCGCGAGCATCCTGGCCGCCTGTACGCCAGCGCAGCCGCCTGCCCAGCCGTCGCCGGCCGGACCATCCCCGGCCCCGACCACGCCCCCGACGCCCCAGGCTGGGGTAACCGTCCCGCCGGACGACCCGGCCATCGAGGTCGCCGCGGTGAGCTTTCCGGCCGAGGACGGCGCAACCATCCTGGCTTACCTGAGCCGGCCCCGGGGTGCCGGGCCGTTCCCGGCGGTGATGGTCTGCCACGAGAACCGGGGCCTGGTCGAGCATATTAAGGATGTTACCCGCCGGCTGGCCAAGGCCGGCTACGTGGGCCTCGCCCCGGACCTGCTTTCCCGGGAGGGCGGGACCGACCGGCTCGACAGCACCCAGGTGCCTGGGATTCTCGGCAACGTTCCGCCCACCCGGTTTGTCCAGGACTTTCAGGCCACCTTTAGATACCTGCAGGCCCAGCCCTTCGTCCGGCGGGACCGGATCGGGATGGTCGGCTTCTGCTTCGGGGGCGGTGTCACCTGGCGGGTGGCAACGAAACTGCCCGAACTGCGGGCGGCCGTCGTCTTTTACGGCCCAAATCCACCCCTGGAGGATGTTCCCGGTATCCAGGCCCCGGTCCTGGCCATCTATGCCGAGCGGGACAACTTTGTTAATCCCGGCATCCCGGCCATCGAGAACGCGATGCGCCAGAACGGCAAAGTCTTCGAGCGGGTCATTTACCCGAACACCGACCACGCCTTTCACAACGACACCGGGCCGCGGTATAATGCCGGGGCGGCCCGGGATGCCTGGTCCCGGACACTGGCCTGGTTTGAAAGATATTTAAAGGCCTGAAGCCCGCGCAACTGCCAGACGGCGGGAGGTGGTCGGGTTGGCGGGTGACAGCAAGACCACCGTGCGGTCGGTCCGAATCCCGGCGGATGGGGCCGAGCTGGCCGGGGACCTGGTGGTGCCGGCCGGGGCCCTGGCCCTGGTTATCTTCGCCCACGGAAGCGGCAGCAGCCGCTTCAGCCCCCGGAACCGGTTCGTCGCCGGCGTCCTGAATCAGGCCGGGTTGGCCACCCTTCTTTTCGACCTTCTTACCGCGGCCGAAGAGGATCTGGACCGCTACTCGGGCCGCTATCGTTTTGACATCCCCCTGCTGGCGACCCGCCTGGAGGCCGCGACGGTCTGGGCAAAAACAGTGCCGGAGCTGGCGGGCCTCAGGGTCGGCTACTTCGGGGCAAGCACCGGGGCGGCGGCCGCCCTGATTGCGGCGGCGAACCGTCCCGCGGAGGTCGGGGCCATCGTTTCCCGGGGCGGCCGGCCCGACCTGGCGGCTGACTACCTCGACCGGGTGCAGGCACCAACCCTACTTATCGTCGGCGGCAACGACTGGCCGGTCCTGGACCTGAATCGGCGGGCCCTTGAGAAGCTCCGGTGCGAGGCCCGGCTCGAGGTGGTTCCCGGTGCGGGCCACCTCTTCGAGGAACCGGGCGCCCTCGAGCGGGTTGCTGAGCTGGCCCGGGACTGGTTTAAACTTCACCTGGCTGGAGCGGAGCCGGCCAGAGGCGCCAAAGCCTGATCGGGTGGACACCGGTCCGGCCGGTGTGTCATCATTCGAGCATGAGGGGAAGTCGCGGCCGTGAGCAGGTTCGACGTCCTGTGGTCGCCCTGGCGGATGCAGTATATCCAGGCAGCCCGTGAGCCTGGCGGCTGCATCTTCTGCGAGAAGGCCGGTCAGGAGGCCACCCGGGACCGTGAAAATCTGATCCTTTACCGCGGGGCCCGGGGCTTCGTTATCATGAACCTCTACCCGTACAACCCCGGCCACCTGATGGTCGCTCCCTACGACCACCAGCCGAACCTGACCGACCTGACCCCCGAGGTGCGGTGCGAACTGATTGAGCTCCTCAACCTGTGCGTCAAGGTCCTGGCCGAGGCGATGCGGCCTGACGGGTACAACCTGGGCGGCAATATCGGGCGGGTGTCCGGGGCGGGGGTCGCCGACCACGTCCACCTCCACATTGTGCCCCGCTGGGAGGGAGATACGAACTTCATGCCCATCTTAAGCCACACCCGGGTCATGCCTGAAGGGCTCCTGACCACCTACGACCGCCTCCGGCCCCTCTTTGATGCCGGGGCCTCTTAAGGCCGGTCGCCGGATTCGCCGGCCAGACGGGCAAGGTCGTCGGCCGTCAGCCGGTAGGGTACCCAGTCGTCGAGGCGGCAGGCGCCGAGCCGCTCGTAGAAGCCCATGGCCGGGTGGTTCCAGGCCAGGACTAGCCACTCCATCCGGCCGCAGCCCCGCCGGACCGCCTCCCGGGCCAGCGCCCCCATCAGGGCTCGGCCCACGCCTCGCCCCCGGGCCTCTTCGAGAACGAAGATATCTTCCAGGTAGAGGGTCGGGCGAGCCAGGAAGGTGGAGTAGGTCTCGAAGTAGGCCGCATATCCCACCGGCCGGCCGTCGAGTTCGGCGAGCAGGACGGAACGGGGGCGGGGTGGCCAGGGCATCGGCCGTAAGCCGGCGCCGGGCTTCGGGGTCCGGGCGGGGAAGCCGCTCGTAGTCGGCCAGGGCGTCGACAAGGCTCAGGAAAGCCTCAACGTCAGCGGGGGTAAGGGGTCGGATGACGACCTGCCCGTTCAACCCGAACCTACCCGGTCGACTCAATGTTTAAAGTGGCGGCGGCCGGTAAACACCATCGCGATCCGGTGGCGGTTCGCGACCCGGATGACCTCTTCGTCCCGGATGGACCCGCCGGGCTGGATAATGGCCGTAATCCCGCCCACGGCCGCATGCTCGATTCCGTCGGGGAACGGGAAAAAGGCGTCCGAAGCCAGCACCGCCCCGTGAGCCCGGTCGCCGGCCTGCCGCAGGGCAATATCCACGCTGGCAACCCGGTTCGGCTGGCCGGTTCCGAGGCCGACCAGCATCCGGTTCCGGGTGATGACGATGGCATTAGATTTGACGTGCCGGACAATCCGCCAGGCAAAGAGCATCTCGGTGAGCTCTTCCAGGGTGGGCTGGCGCTCGGTGACCACCTTGAGGGGCAGGTCCTCCAAGTCGCCCCGGTCGACCGTCTGGACCAGGTAGCCCCCGCTTATCCACCGGAGTTCCAGGTCGGACCGCAAAGAGGCCGCTGCCGGCTCGAAGGGCGCAACCATAATCCGCAGGTCCCGCTTGCGCCGGAGGATTTCCAGGGCTTCATCGTCGTAGCCGGGGGCGACGATGGCCTCGTAGAAAAACGGCCGGATGGCCTGGGCCGTCTCGGCATCAACCACCCGGTTTGCCCCGATGATGCCCCCGTAGGCCGAGACCGGGTCGCCGGCGTGGGCCCGCCGGTAGGCCTCGACCAGGGTATCGGCGCTGGCGACCCCGCAGGGGTTCGTGTGCTTGATAATAGCCACCGTCGGGAGCGTAAACTCGCTGACGATGTTCAGGGCGGCATCCAGGTCCAGGTAGTTGTTAAACGAGAGCTCCTTGCCCCAGAGCTGTTGGGCCGCCGCAATGTTCGGCACCGGGTCGGGGCTGACGGTGAGCAGGCGGTAGAGGGCCCCGGGCTGGTGGGGGTTTTCGCCGTAGCGCAGGGTGGCCGCCCGCTCCAGGGCGATAACCAGCCGGTCGGGGAAAATCTCATCCCCCAGCAGGTACTCGGCGACGAGGGCGTCGAAGGCGGCCGTAGTCTCAAAGGCCTTGGCCGCAAGCCGCCGGCGGAAAGCCAGATCCGGGGCTCCGGCCCGGAGAAACTCCAGGACGGCCGGGTAATCCGCCGGGTCGCAGACCGGCAGGACGAAGGGGTAGTTCTTGGCTGCTGCCCGGAGCAGGGCCGGGCCGCCAATATCGATGGCTTCGAGGATGTCGGCCTCGGTGGTTTTCTCCCGGGCGACCTGGCGGAATGGGTAGAGGTTGACGGCGACCAGGTCGATGGGCTCAATACCGAGCCGCTCAATTTCGGCCATCTGCTCGGGCAGGTCCCGCCGAACTAGGATGCCGGCGTGGATGGCGCTGTGGAGGGTCTTGACCCGCCCGCCCAGGATGGTCGGCAGACCGGTGAGCTCTTCGATGGACCGGGCCTTGATCCCGGCCTCCTTAAGCACGACCCGGGTGCCGTCGGAGGCGATGAGGTCAGCCCCCAGCTCCCGGAGGCCCCGGGCGAATTCGACGATTCCGGTTTTATCGCTTACGCTCAGTAACGCACGCATCGGTTGCTAACCCCGGTCTTTGATTCGAACCCGCCGGCCCACCACCTCCAGCCGGCCTTCGGCGAAGAGCTGGATCGCCTGCGGCAGGATTTTGTGCTCCTGTTCGAGGATCCGGGCGCTCAGGGTCTCGACGGTGTCGTCGTCGAGGACGGGCACCGCTGCCTGGAGGATAATCGGACCGGCATCGACCTCTTCAGTAACGAAGTGGACAGTACAACCGCTGACCTTGACGCCGTATTCTAGCGCCTCCCGCTGGGCGTGTAAAGTTCCGGCAAAGGCGGGCAGAAGGGACGGGTGAATGTTGATTATCCGGTACGGGAAGGTCCGGACGAACTCGGGCACGAGAATCCGGTCGAACCCGGCCAGCACGACCAGGTCGACCCCGTAAGACTGGAGAATTTCGGCGATGGCAAGCTGGTGAACGAGCCGGTTCGGGTAGTCCCGCTGGGAGACCACCGCGGCCGGCACCCCGAAGGCGGCCGCCCGCTGGAGAGCCGGGGCCTCGGGCCGGTTGCTGATAACCACCGACACGACCGCATCCAGTTCGCCCCGCCGGACAGCCTCCAGGATCGCCTGCAGGTTTGTGCCCCGGCCGGAGACGAGGACGCCGAGCCGGGCCGGAAGCCGGGCCGGCCGGGGGCTAATCGAGGAGCAGTCTGACCCTTTCATCCCCATCCGCCCGGATGACTTCCCCCATCGGAAACGCCTCGGGCAGCTCGGCCAGCACCGCCGGCGCCCGGTCGGGGTCAGTAATAAAGACCAGCCCCACGCCCATGTTGAAGACCCGGAACATTTCGGCCTGGGCCACCCGGCCGGTGGCCGCAATCAGCCGGAAGATGGGCGGAATTTCCCAGGACACCCGGATGACGGCCGTCGCCGATTCGGGGATCACCCGGGCGACGTTGCCGGGAATCCCCCCGCCGGTAATGTGAGCCACCCCTTTGATGAGCCGCCGAACTCGCCGGACCTCGTTTAAGTAACAGCGGTGGTGCCGGAGCAGGGCCTCACCAAGGGTTTGCCCGAGCTCGGCATAGTAGCGGTTCAGGGTGCCAGTGGCCCCGGCCAGGTCAAGACCGAAGACCTTCCTGACCAGGGAGTAGCCGTTGGTGTGCAAGCCGTCGGATGGCAGTCCCAGGATAACATCGCCGGGTCCGATGTCGGCGCCCGTTATCAGGCTGTCCCGGTCAGCCATGCCCACCAGGCAGCCGACCAGGTCAAACTCGCCCTCAACGTAAATTCCGGGCATCTCGGCCGTCTCGCCCCCGAGGAGGACGATATCCCAGTCTCGGCAGGCGGCAGCCAGGCCGCCGATAACGGCCTCGGCGGCTTCCGGGTCGAGGCGACCGGTTCCGTAATAGTCGAGCATAAAGAGGGGTTCGGCCCCACAGGTCGCCAGATCGTTTACACAGTGGTGGACCAGGTCCCGGCCCAGGCCGTCGAACTTGCCAAGGAGGGCCGCAATCCGGGTCTTGGTTCCGACCCCGTCGACGGTGGCGGCCAGGATTTTCCCGGGCAGACCGGGCAGGGGGTAGAGGCCGGCGAACTGCCCGAAGGACCGGGCCGGCAGTCCCCCGAAGAGCTCCCGGATTCGCTCGCCCAGCCGACGCTTAAGCCGGTCGGCGGCGTCGATATCCACCCCGGCCGACCGGTAGGTCAGACCCTCCGGGCCGAATCCGGACCCGCGGGGCGGCTCGGGGTTGACCAAGTCGGGGGGCACGGGCGAAACCTCAGGCTCTCAGCGTGCAGCCGGTGCCTCGAGCACGAACTTGCCGAGGGCTTCCGGGATGGGCACCGGGTAGTCGCCGGTGAAACAGGCCAGGCAGAACCGGGCTCCGGGCAGGCCCACGGCCCGGAGCAGGCCCTCAACGGACAGATAGCCGAGGCTGTCGGCACCCGTCCAGGCGGCGATTTCGGCGACGGTCTTGCGGGCGGCAATGAGCTCCTCCCGGGTGGCCATGTCCACGCCATAGTAGCAGGGCCAGCGAATGGGCGGGGCGCAGATCCGGAGGTGGACCTCCCGGGCCCCGGCCTCCCGCAGGAGACGGACGACCCGGGGTGTTGTGGTGCCCCGGACAATGGAATCGTCAACAACCACGACCCGCTTTCCCCGCATAACCTCGGGCAGGGGATTGAACTTGAGCTGGACGCCCAGGCTTCGCATTCGCTGGTCGGGCTGGATGAACGTCCGGCCGACGTAGCGGTTCTTAATCAGGGTCTCGCGGAAGGGGATGCCGCTCGCCCGGGCGTAGCCGATGGCCGCCGGGATTGCTGAATCCGGCACCCCGGTGACCAGGTCGGCCTCAACGGGGTGCTCCCGGGCGAGCTCGGCGCCCATCGCCTCCCGCATCAGGTAAATGAGCTGTCCCGAAAACCGGCTGTCGGGCCGGGCCAGGTAGATTAGCTCGAAAATGCAGAATGCCTGCCGGGGTGAAATCTGCCCGGGGTAGGACCGCAGACCGTCGTGGGCGATTTCGACGATCTCGCCCGGTTCGACCTCCCGAACCAGCTCGGCCCCGACGTGGTCGAGGGCACAGGTCTCGGAGGCAAAGACCCACGAGCCGTTGTACCGGCCCAGGGCCAGCGGCCGAATACCCAGGGGATCCCGAACGGCGTAAACCGCCTCGTGGGTAAGGAGGGCCAGGGAGTAGGCTCCCTCAAGGCGGGCCATGGCCGCCCGGATTTTATCCACCCAGGTGTGGCCGGGGCTCAGGGCGATGAGGTGGGCGATGACCTCCGAGTCCGTGGTCGACCCGAAGGTGGCACCCCGGTCCACCAGTTCGGCCTGGAGCTCGGCGGCATTAACGATGTTGCCGTTGTGGGCAATGGCAAGCTGGCCGACGGGACTCCCGACAAGGATCGGCTGGGCATTGTAAATGTTGCTGGAGCCGGTGGTGGAGTAGCGGGTGTGGCCGATGGCCGCGTAGCCGGGAAGTCGTGCGAGCCGGAACTCGTCGAAGACCTGGGCCACCAGCCCCATGCCCGTGTGGAGATAAATTCGGTGGCCGTCGGTGGTCGCAATACCGGCGCTTTCCTGACCCCGATGCTGGAGGGCGAAGAGGCCGAAGAAGGTAACCCGGGCGACGTCCTCCTGGGGTGCGAAAATACCAAAGACACCACAGGCGTCGCGGGCCTGGTCCGGGCCTTTGGTCATTGCACCTTTAGTTTAGCACAGCCGCCGACTCCGGGCAACGGCCATCAGGCGTCAAGACGTCCGGGCCCGTGAAAGCCAGCCCGGTTGACAGTAAGGGGGACCGCCGCCTAAAATGACGGCGGACCTTCGTGAAAGCCCGAACGAGGTGACAGGCAAAGGGAGTTAAACCCATGGTAGAACTCGCACCGACCGGCGCGGAAGTTACCGTAACCCGAATTTACACCCAGGTAATCTCGGTTCAGGCAGCGTCGGCGCCGGCATTTGTCGATATAACCGAGCAGGTCGAAGAGGCCCTCCGCCGCGCCGGGATTCGGCACGGGCTGGTCGTTATTTTTTCCCGCCACACCACTGCTGGCCTGAAGATCAACGAGAACGAGCCCGAACTTCTGGATGACCTGGCCAGATTCCTCGGCCGGCTGGCCCCGGCCGGGGCCTACTACCGTCACAACGACTTCCAGGTTCGAACCCACAACATGGAAGCCGAAGAGTGCCCCAACGGCCACGCCCACTGCCAGCACTTTCTGGTCGAGGCTAGCGAGGCCGTCCCCGTTCTGGACGGGCGCCTCCAGCTCGGCCGCTGGCAGCGGGTCTTTTTCGTGGAGCTGGACCGGCCCCGACCGCGTGAGGTTATCATCCAGGTTTTCGGCGCCTGAGGTTCCGGGCGTGCCGGGCCGGCCATGATTGACGAACCCAGGCTCAGGGTCAGGCTCCTTGGGGCCGCGGATATCCGCCGGGTCGTGCCCATGCGCCGGGCTATCGAGGTAACCCGGCAGGCCTTTGCGGCCCTCTCGGCCGGTCGGGCCCACGTTCCGGCCCGAACCCCGGTCGAGGTCCCCCCGGACGCCGTCGCCCTCTTCATGCCCGGCTACCTCGAAGGCTTCCCCGCTGGCCTTGGGGTTAAGTTCGTCTCGGTGTTTCCGGCCAACCGCGGTCGGGGGCTACCCCTCATTCACGCCCTGGTGGTCCTGGCCGACCCTGAGGCCGGCCGGCCCCTGGGCGTCCTGGAAGGAACCTTTCTTACGGCCTGGCGGACCGGGGCCGCAACCGGAGTGGCGACCGACCTTCTGGCCCGCCGGGATGCCCGGGTTCTCGCCCTGATCGGGGCCGGGGCTCAGGCTGAGGCCCAGGTGCTGGGGGTGTGCGAGGTGCGGCCGATTGAGGAAGTTCGGGTCTACAGCCGGACCCGCCCGCGGGCCGAGGCCCTGGCCGAGCACCTCCGGACCATCGGGGTCCCGGTCCCCCCGGCGATCCGCGTGGTGGATTCGCCGGCTGAAGCGGTCCGGGGGGCCGATATCGTCGTGACGGCCACGACTTCGCCGGTGCCCGTCTTCGCCGATGCCGACCTTATGCCGGGCGCTCATGTCAATGCCATCGGGGCCTTTACGCCGGAGACGCGGGAGCTGGAGACGGCGACCATCCGCCGGGCGAAGGTGGTAGTGGATTCCCGGGCTGCGGCCCTTTCCGAGGCCGGGGATATTCTTATCCCGATGGGGGAGGGGGCGGTCAGCGAGGACCACATCTACGCTGAACTCGGTGAGATCGTCCTCGGCAAAAAGCCGGGCCGAACGGACCCCGAGGAGATAACTGTATTTAAGTCGGTGGGAAATGCGGCCCAGGACGTTGCGGTGGGCGGCCTTGCCCTGGTCGAGGCTGAGCGGCTCGGGCTTGGAGTCCAGGTTGAGCTCTGATTT
>Ga0079992_133152_pt1 | contig 21080 bp, 15 predicted proteins | sample FaiFalFF_MnMetaG_3_FD_69197 | JGI IMG/M metagenome (GOLD analysis project Ga0079992, IMG submission 69197) | Freshwater microbial communities from Yellowstone National Park, Wyoming, USA - Fairy Falls B (FF_Mn_B) MetaG (SPADES assembly) (version 2) | ecosystem: Environmental > Aquatic >... | reverse complement strand
CGGCGTCGGACCGGCTCCGGTGCCGGGTACCAGGTCCCAGGTGCCAGATAGCCGGTACCCGATACCGGGTACCCGGTACCTGTCTTCGAAAAACCCGCACACCGGGTCTGCATCCTGCATCCTGTATCCTGCATCCATTTCTTAACAAACAAAGCAGTAGCCCGCGCCTCGCATCCCGTACCACCTTACCGGAACCCCTTGGGGACAAGGCCGTGCCGCCGGAGGAGTTTATAGACGCTCGTTCGCCGCAGGCCGGCGATGCGAGCGGCCTCGGTGATGTTGCCCCGGCTCTGGGCCAGAAGCCGGATGAGGTACTGTCGTTCAAACTCCCGCACGGCCATCTTCCGGGCCTGGGCGTAGGGCAAGCAGGCGCCCCCCTCGGGGGACTCCCGAAGCGCTCGCAGGATGTGTTCCGGCAGGTCCAGGGGCGTAATCCACGGGCCCGAGGCCACGGCCATGGCGTGCTCGATGGCATTCCGAAGCTCCCGGACGTTGCCCGGCCACGCATAGTGTTGGAGGACGACGTGCGTCGCCCGGGAAATGCCCTCGAGGGGTTTCAAGAACCGGGGCCTCAACTGCTGGAAGAAGGCTTCGGCCAGCAAGGGGATGTCCCCCGGTCGTTCCCGTAAGGGCGGCAACAGGATTTCGACGACGTTCAGTCGGTAAAACAAGTCCTCCCGGAAGCGACCGTCTCGGACCAGGCCGGCCAAGTCCTCATGGGTGGCGGCGATCACTCGGACGTCGACGCCGACCTCCTCACGGCCCCCGAGACGGCGAAAGGTTCGCTCCTGGAGGACCCGCAGGAACTTAGCCTGAAGCGACAGGGGGAGGTTGGAAACCTCATCCAGGAATAGGGTCCCGCCGTGGGCCTGCTCCAGGAGGCCCGGACGGGCCACGCTGGCACCCGTGAAGGCACCCTTCTCATATCCGAACAGCTCGGCCTCGAGCAGGGTCTCGGGGATCGCCCCGCAGTCGAGGGCCACGAAGGGTCCCCCGGCCCGAGGGCTCAGTCGGTGGATGGCCCGAGCGATCAGCTCCTTGCCCGTCCCGCTCTCCCCGCGAATCAGGACGGATACGTCTGAGGCGGCGACCTGGTGGACCTGCTGGAGGACCCGCCGGAAGTTAGGCGCCTGCCCGACGATGCCCTCGACCTGCCACCGTTCCTGGAGCTGGCGACGCAGGGTCTGGTACTGCTCGTAGAGGCTCCGGTACCGGCAGGCCCGCTGGACGACGACTTCCAACTGCCGCATCGTAAAGGGCTTGGGGATATAGTCGAACGCACCGCTCTGCATGGCTTCCAGGTCGGTCTCGACGGAGGCAAAGGCCGTGATGACGATGACGACCAGGTCCGGCTGGATGTGCCGGACTTCTCGCAAAAAGGTCAGGCCGTCCATCCCGGGGAGCCGGATGTCGACGATGGCCACGCCGTATGTTTGTTCCCGTATCAGGCGGAGCCCCGTCTCGGCGTCCGCCGCGCAGTCTACGGCGTAGCCCATGTGCCGGAGGACCTTCGCACAGGTCTCTTGCATGTCCGGTTCGTCCTCGATGACCAGGACCCGAAACCCATGCACGGGCCGCCTCCGATTCCCGGAAGGCTCGGTCACAGACTGCGAGCCCCCCGCTCGCCTCTCTCCCACCGCAGGCCCCCCGATGACCGACCGGACCCTCCGCGGCAAGACGATTTCAAATTCTGTACCCCTCCCCACTTCGCTCCGGACCCGGACGTCGCCCCCATGGGCCTGGACGATGGTCCGAACGATGCTGAGACCCAGACCGGCCCCCCGGGGCTTGGTCGTGTAAAACGGCTCCCACACCCGGGCGAGGGCCTCCGGCGGGATCCCGGGGCCGTTATCCCGGATGACGAGTCGGACGTCGTCGCCCCGGTCCTGCAGGACCACCCGGACCTCGCCCCCCGAGGGCATCGCCTCGATAGCGTTCTTGACGATGTTGGTCACGGCTTGCTCTAACCGAGCCGGGTCTCCCTCGACCCAGCACGCCGTAGGCCCCTCATACCTCATGCAGACACCATGCGCACCCGCCGGGTCCCGCAGGAGCTCCAGGGCCTGCTGGACGACCCGGACCAAGTCCACGGTCTGGACCTGCATGGGCTGAGGCCGGGCCAGGTCCAGGAGATTCTGCACGAACTGGCCGATTCGGAGGGCCTGCCGCTGGATGGCGTCCAAATCCTGAAAACACTCGGCGCACAGGGGCGGGATTTGCCGGCGGGTCCGAAAGCACGTCTCCAGACGCATCCGGATAAATTCGGACCGTGTGGCGATGACTCCGGCCGGCGTGTTGATCTCGTGGGCAATCCCGCTGGCCAGCTCCCCCAAAAAAGGCCAGACGGGCCGCCCAAACGAGCTGTTCCTGCGCGGCCAGGAGGTCCCGCCGCTGTCGGTCGATGAGTCGCTCCATCTGCAAAAGGACGACCCCTACGAGCAGGCCGGCGGCGACGACCCCCAGGGTAAAGAGGCCAAAGACGACGAACAGGTTCCGGCTGATCGTCTGGATGAAGCCCCAGGGAAGCTGGACAAACTCGAGAGACCCCACGACTGAAGCGCCCTCGACGGGCCACACCAGCCGAACCCACCGACCCTCTAAGCCGACCGACGGCGAGGCCCGGACCTGCCTCGTCGAACGGGGACCGTCCGACGACTCCAGCCGCGAGTCGATGCTCCCGTCCGGCCTCCATACGAAGGCAACCCGGGCGTCCCCCAGGGCAAGCCGGATATCCCGAAGTTCCAAGACCTCCCCGAAGGCGATGACGGCCGACCGAACGACATCCGGATGGGTCAGGACCGCCTCCGGCGTCAGCCCCCGGTAGAGATGATGGAGCACATAGCCCCGGATGAGCTCAGCCGGGCTCCGGCTCCTTTCAGAGACCGTTCGCAGGAACTGTCGCCACTGGAGCTCGGCGATCAGCAACATCATCCCGGTGGCCAGTACGATGAAGACGACGTTTAGCCGAAGGAAGAACCGGACGAGAAAGACCTCCATCACCCGGTCCAGGTAGAGCGTCAGTCCGGCCAGGACGCCCCAGAAGACCAAGGCACTCACCAGGAGCCACGTCCCCACGTCGGCCGTCGGGAGAGGGAAGGCCGTAAACCGAAAGGCCAGGTCCAGCGCCACGCTAAGACCGACCAAGGCCGCCCCGACCCACGGCCACCATCCCCGGCGGCGCCCCTCCAGGGCCAGGAATAGGCCAGCGGCCAGGAGACGGAGGACCTGAAAGGCCCCGACCCATAGGGCCGGAAGGACCGTCTGCGCTCGCACCGTGGCATTAGCATAGAGGCCGACCAGCCCCAGGGTACTCAGGGCCAGCAGGCTGACGACGGCCCATAGGCCCCAAAGCGTCCGGTCCTTCTGGCGGAACCACGAACCGGCCAGGGCCGTCCACAACATCCCGGCCCATACAAACTGGAACATGTGAACGATGAACAACTTCTGGACGTCCAGAAGGCTCACGGCTCCGCCCCGTTCCCTTCCAGCAGTGTGCGGTCGCCCCTGCGCACCCCGACCTCTCGGGTGACCGGGCAGAGGCCCCGGCAACTTCCAATCGGACACCGGTAGAGTTTCAAAAAGCGTGCCAAATGGAGGGGACCGGGCGGCCGAGCCGTCCCCCGACCGGAAACAGCGGCACGACGGTAAGAGTCCAGTGGCTGAGGGCGATCCCCCGCCACCCAGCGGCGAACGCTCAGACAGCAAGGGGCATCCTTAAGGGCTCCCCCCACCGGTCCAGGACGCCGGACCGTCGCGTCGTCCGGCCGTCCCCTTCTGTCGCCCGGTGGGCGACACCCGAGAGTCGGCCTCCATGCGGAACGACGGGGGTTGTCCGCCCGGGCCGTCTCCCGGCCGGCGACAGGACCCCTGGGGAACCTCGGCCGAAATGGGCCTGAATAGCGGAAATTCGTCCAGCGGCACGGAACTTGTGTTCCCGTCCCAGACGACACCAAACTCCGACGGAGGTCGACCATGATCCGCAAGGTCGCTATCACCGTCCTGGGGACTGCCCTCTTCCTGGTGGGGACCCCCACGGTCACTCGGGCCGTCCCGGCATTCGCCAAGAAGTACAACCTCCCATGCAGTGGCTGTCATACAGTCTGGCCGATGCTGAACGAATTCGGCCGAAGATTCAAAGAATATGGATACCGCCTGAGTCCGGACCAGGCGCTGTCCGACCAGGAACACGTGAAAAGCCTGGGGATGAGCCTGTTCAAGGGAAACCCCCTGGCCGTGCGCGTGGTCGGATTCTTGGCCGACAAGAAAAAGGAAGGCGAACTCAGACTCCGACCCTTCCATGAGGCAGAGGTCTTCATCGCCGGCAACGTCTTGGAAAAGGTCTCGGCCTTCGTGGAATTTGAGGCAGAAGATGAAGAAGGATGGGAGCCGGCCGGCGAGATGGGGAAAGTCGGACTCCATCTGCGTCCGGAGGTGAACGTCGTGGCCGGCTATGGGGCCGTCCTGACGGCCGACCCCTACCAGCCCCTCAACCACGCTCAATTCACGCGCGCCCACCCCATGGTCGTCCACCACGGGTTTGTGGCCGACCAGCCTCTGGGAGAGTCCACGCCCTTCATCTCGGTCTACGGGCGGGTCGCCCGACGGCTCTTCTACCTGGCCGGCGTGAGCACGGGCGTCGGAGACCTGGAAGGGGAAGACAAGAAGGACTGGACGGCCCGGCTGGCCGTGGACGTGACCCGCAACGTGACCGTCGGGGGTCTGGTCCTGGAGGGTCGAAAGGCCGTCGGGGAAGAAGAGACCCAGAAGTACCGCCGCCTGGGCGTGGACTTTCAAGTCCAGTTCTATCGCTGGAGCCTCATGGGCGCCTACCTCCGGGCCTCTGACGAGATGGGTCCCGGCGGCCCCCGTCAGAAAGACCATGTCCTGTACGCTCAGGCCTACTACCTCTTCTTCCAGCAGGGCCGGCGACCTCTCGTAGCCCCCATCGTCCGTATCGAAAACTACTCGATGGAAGGCCTGAAATATACGGATGGCCTCCTGAACCTCACGGTCTTCCCCTGGGAAAACGTGAAATTCGCCGTCGAGTTCTGGACGAACCTGAGCGTCCCGAACGGCGTCGCAAAGAGCAACCGAATCACCTTTCTCGTCGACACCGCCTTTTAACCTAAGGGCCTCATGGGGGTGGACCATGCGGTCTGATCCGTTCGCCTCCCCGTCGGCCCGTCGTCGGCGATGGGCCTGGACGGTCGTCGTCGGTGTGGTCCTCGTCGGAGCCCCGCTCCGGTGGACCCCAGCCCAAAACCCCTATGCAGGCGATCCGGAGGCCGCTTCCGAAGGACATGGCCTGTACTTGAGGGTCGGCTGTGCGGGTTGCCACGGCTCCGGCGGCGGGGGCGGGATGTGTCCCTCCCTGACCGACTGCACCTGGACCTTCGGTGGCGACGATGAGACCCTCTTCCGGCTCATTAAGGGCGAACTTCCCAGACAGACGATGCTCCGAACGTTTGACGACCAAATCTGGAAGATCCTCGCCTGGGTCCGCTCCGTGAAACGCTGTCCGGAGGCGGCCAATACGCCGACGAGCCCTCCGGCGGCCTCCGGTGCGGGCGTCGTCACCGGTGTCGTGCGTCACCCCTCGGTCGCCCAGTTCGAGACGATCGTCTACATCGACGACGACGTCCCCGGCGGGAAGCCGACGGCGCCGCCCACGGCCGTCATGGACCAGAAAGGCAAGACGTTCATCCCGCGTGTCTTGCCGGTCGTCGTCGGGACGAAGGTCGAGTTCCTCAACAGCGATCCCTTCGACCACAACATCTATTCGCCCGAGGGGGGCTATGACCTGGGAATGATGGGTCCAGGGACGAGGGTTGCCTACACGTTCAAAAAGCCGGGCGTCTACACCCAGCTATGTCGGCCCCATCCGGAGATGCTGGCCTTCGTCGTCGTGCTGAAAAATGCCTTCTTTGCCAAAGTCGACAAGGAGGGGCGGTTCCGGATCGAGGGCGTCCCGGCCGGGACATGGCACCTGAAGGTCTGGAACGAGCGGTTGAAACCGCAAGAGGCCGAGAGGCGCTACACCGTCGAGGTCCGGGCCGGTCAGGAGGTTTCGGTGACCCTGGAGCCCTCCGGTCCGTGAGGGGGAAGCATGCGGCGTAGTGACGAAGGTCTCGGCCGTTCCCGGAGCGACGTTGGGGTCCGCAACCTGTGGCGGGTCTTTGGGAGCGTCGTCTTCTTACTGGGAGCATGGTACGGCCTGCTGATCCGGCAGGCCCTCGTCTGGACGCCGGCCCGTTTCATCCGGGAGAAGCCGCTCCCGGTGTGGGTCTCCGTCGAACTCCCGGCCTGGGCCCGACCCGGACCGGCGGCGACGGCCGGCGCGCCGGAACGGCCTTCAGGCCTTCCGGCGGCACCTTCCAGGTTTTCGAATGTGGAGCGGGGGCGGCGGCTGTTCCATACGGTGGGCTGTGCCGTCTGCCATGGGGTCGACGGTACGGGCGGCGTCCGCAATCCCAACTACGTGCGGGATACGATCCCGGCCCTGGACCGGCTGGCCGAGCGGCTTCTTCTCTTCGAAAAGGCCGACATCCAGAGGGTCATCGAGGGGTTAGCCCGTCACGACTTGTTGGATACGCTCCCCCGGTCCGGCTTGCCCCGATGGCCGGTCATCCGGGCCCAGTATGAGAGCCTCCGAAGCCTGATCTGGAATGGAAATCCCGCCGGTCGCCGGGACCCCCAAGGTCCGGAGCCGATCCCCATGCCGGCCTGGAAGTCCCGGCTGTCGCCGGAAGACGTGGACGACATCCTGGCCTTTCTCTTGAGTCGGTCGCTATGAGGCTCCTGAAGCTCAAGACGCTGTCGTGGGTTCTCGGGGGAATCGTCGCCGGCATCGTCTGGAGGGGGAATCTGCAGGCTCCGCCCGGCACTCCGACCAGCCGACCGACGGGGGCCGTGCCTGCGGAGGTATCGTATATCGCCTTCTCCCACCGCCGACATACCGACCTCGGGATGGCCTGTGGAGCCTGCCACTTTTCGGCCTATGTCGAGACTCGGGCCGGTCTCCCGACGCCCGAGCTCTGCCGGCTCTGCCACCGTTCCGTCGAAGCCCCGCCGGTCTCCTGGGAGCCCGCCACCCGCCTGGCCAGTCACGTGTTCTTTTCCCACCGGCGCCATACGACGGTGGGGAACCTCTCGTGCGAGCGGTGCCACGAGGCGGTCCCGACATCCGAACCCAGCTTCCCCCGGGGGATGACGGGCATGAACCGTTGCGTGGCCTGCCATCGAGTCCTCGGAGCCTCGACAGACTGTCTGAGCTGTCATCGGTAAACGGGGTCGGCTATGGGCTGGACCCGACGGCAGTTTCTTCAGTACGGCGTAGGCGTCATCGTCGGAGCCTCCATCGTGCGGGGCTTGCGGGTCTTCCCGGCCCTGGACGCCGTCGAACCCCGGGAGGGGCGTCCCTATACGTCCCAAGCGTGGATTGAGGGTCTGTGCGATGGATGCCTCGCCCTGTGCCATTTTCAGTTCCGTCAAGTCGACGGTCGGGTCGTCGGGGTCCGGCCTGACCCGGACCGGCCATGCTCCTGGGCCTACGTACTTCCCCATATGTTCCATCACCCCGATCGAGTCTCCTCAGTCCAGACCCGGCCTAACCGGTGGGACGACGGGATGGCGGGGTACCCGGTCGCGGCCCGAGACCTCATTCAAACCCTGGCCCGGTACCTGCGCGAACGGCCCCACCGGACGGCATGGGTCTTCCCGAGCCGCACGTCCTCCATGGTGTTCACGCTCTGGCGGGCCCTGGCGCATACCCTGGGATGCCCCGTCTTTTCCGTCTGTCGCCCCCTCGTCGAGCCGCCGGAGGACGCTCTGGTCCGGGCGACGCAGTGGCCGGCCTGGCGGTGGCACCTCGACGAGGCCCCGGGCATCCTATCGCTGGGGGCCGATTGGCTCCAGGCCTGGGAGGACTTTGGAGCGGCTCAGCGGGCCTTCCGACGACTGCGGCCCGTGCCCGGCGCCCTGGTCCATGTGGGTCCCCGTCTGAGTCTGACGGCCATGCATGCCCACCGATGGATTCCCTGCGCCCCCGGGATGGAGCCTGCCGTCGGACTCCTCATCGGACAGCTCCTCCAGGGCCGGGAGCCCGTCGGCGGGGGGATCGAGGCCGTCCCGACGGACGAACTCGTCCGGGTCCTGCGGGTCCATCCCGCCGTCATTGACACCGTCGTAGGACACCTAAGCGACCGCGGCGCCTTGACCCTTGCCCCGCGCGGACGACTGGTGGACCAATGGGTCGTCCTGTGGCTGAACGTCCTCCTGGACCAGGTCGGCCCCGGCCGGCCCTTGGCACCGGACGTCTGGGTCGAGCTCCCGTTGGCTCGGAGTGGGGAAGAAGAGCCAGCCGACGAGCTTCCGGACCGGGTCGGAAAGGACGTGGACGTCCTGGTCTTCTTCTCCGTGAATCCTCTCTTTGAAAGCCCTGCGCCCCGGCGATGGCAAAAAGCCCTGGCCGATGCCGAGACGGTCATCGCCTTCTCGACCTTTTGGACGGAGACGGCCCGTAAGGCCGATTGGGTCGTCCCCCTACCCCTGCCGGGCGAGGCGGAGGACGTCCAAGTCCGATGGGATGGCCAGAGCCTCCGGCCCTGGCCGGTCCGCCCAGTCCGCTCCGTCTCCTTTCCCCAGCCGGCCCGCCTTCTGGGAGACCTCCTGGACGCCCTGGGCCTTCCGGCCAAGGCGTTTCCTTGGGACTCCGTCGAGAAGGCCGTCGACGACCTTCGGGTTCACCGGCCGCCCGACACGGTGACGTACCGGTGGCCGACTGAGGGACCGTGGACGCCGCCCGCCTTTCGGGGCGAGGGCCTCGTCCTCCTATGGGACTTGCCGGCCGGTCTGCCGAACCCATGGGTCTGGCCTCATCCGTACCTGTACTCACTGTACGGCCCCCACGTCCGAAAACCCTGGCAGATATGGGTCGAGGTCCACCCCGAGACGGCCCGGGTCCTGGGCCTCAAGGAGGGCGACGAGGCCGAGGTCTCCAACGGGGTGGCCCGCATCCGGGCTCGCGTCCACGTCGCGCCGACGACGCCGCCCGACGCCGTCACGCTCCCCCTGGGCGTGGGACATCGGGTCGGCACCTTCGCCGTCCCCGGGGAAGGGGACGTCGGGGACCTGATCGAACCGGTACCCGATGAGCTTGGACGACTCCGGTGGGAATTCCAGAGAGTCCGGGTCCGGCCTGCGGGGTCGTAGGGCCGTAGCGGGGCTGGCAAAGTCTGGAGGTGCCTGTCGTGGTCCGATGGGCCATGGTCATCGACTTGGAGAAATGTTCGGGGTGCCAAGCCTGCGGGGTCGCCTGCGCGGCCGAGAACAATGCCCCCCTGGGGTCCCCCCAGGAGGCCGGGATGGGCCGGCTCATCCGATGGCTTCAGATGCTTCCCCGGATGGAGGGCGAGTACCCTCACGTACGGGCGGAGGTCATCCCGATGATGTGCTTCCAATGCGAACGGCCGCCCTGTACTTACGTGTGTCCCGTGGCGGCCACCTACAAGAACCCCCAGGGCATCGTCGCCCAGGTCTACTGGCGGTGCATTGGGTGCCGGTATTGCGTCAACGCTTGTCCCTTCACCCTCAAGTGGTTCAACTGGTTTCAGCCTCGATGGCCAGCGGCGATGGCCGAGGCGACCAACCCCGACGTGAGTTTGCGGGACAAGGGCGTCACGGAGAAATGTACGTTCTGTCACCACCGCCTCCAGCAAGCCAAGGACCGGGCCCGGGCCGAGGGTCGGCCCCTCCGTCCCGAAGACTACCGTCCTGCCTGCGTCGAGGCTTGCCCCCAAGACGCTTTGACCTTCGGTGACCTTGACGACCCCGAGAGCGACGTTGCCCGCCTGGCCCGAAGTCCTCGGGCCTTCCGCCTCCTGGAGGAGCTGGGTACGCAACCCAAGGTCTATTTCCTGGCGGCGGCCCCCGAGGCCTGAAATCCCGGGGTCGCCCGCCGGTCCCGGAGGTGCGGGATGGCGGAAGTCCTGAAATCGGACGTTGAGACACGGGTCCTGGACCCCCTAAGGCGACCGGCGGGCCGGGCCTACGGCTTGACGGTCGGGGGGCTCGGGGCAGTCGTAGGGTGGAGCCTCTACGCCTGGAGCCGGCAGGTCCAGACGGGTCTGGGGGTCACGGGTCTGAACGCCCCCGTCTTCTGGGGGGTATACATCATCAATTTTGTATTTTTTATAGGAATTTCCCATGCGGGGACCCTGATTTCCTCCATTCTCCGCATCACCGACACCCCCTGGCGACGACCCTTCACCCGCTTGGCCGAGGCCGTCACCGTCTTCAGCCTCCCCTTCGGCGCCCTCAGCGTCATCGTCGACCTGGGTCGACCCGACCGCCTCCTCCACGTCGTCCGCTACCCCCACTTCACGTCGGCCATCCTATGGGACGTCGTCTGCATCAGCACCTACCTCATCACATCCTGCCTTTACTTCTACCTCGCCCTGGTCCCCGACATCGCCCTCTGCCGGGACCGCCTGCCGGAGGCGTCCCCCTGGCGGAAAAGGCTCTATCGGGCCCTGGCCCTGGGATGGCAGGGCACGCCGGCCCAGTGGCGGACCCTGGACCGCCTCCTGACCGGGATGTCTATTTTCCTGTTCGCCCTCGTCGTGTCCGTGCACACCAACGTATCCTTCGTCTTCGGCATGACCCTCAAGCCGGGATGGCACACGACGATCCTCAGCCCCTTCTTCGTCCTTGGGGCCATCTATTCGGGCGTCGCCACGGTCATCATCCTGGCCGCCCTATTCCGCCGCCTCTACCGGCTCGAGGCCCTCATGACCGAGGCCCACTTCCAGTCCTGCGCCAAGTTCCTCCTGGCCCTCTGCTGTTTCTGGCTGTACGCCATGATCATCGAGCACCTGTTCGTCTTCTACGGCGGGGAGACGGCCGAACTCCGCATCCTCGAAGCCAAGTTCTGGGGTCCCTATGCGCCCCTCTTCTGGACGATGGTCGCCTGTTGCTTTGTCATCCCCTTCGTCGTCCTGGCCGTTCCCCGCTGGCGGACAATCCGAAATCTGGTCGTCGTCAGCGTCGCCATCGACGTCGGAATGTGGCTCGAGCGGTACACGATCATCGTCCCCAGCGGGGCCTATCCCTATCTCCCCTGGGGAGTCGGGACATATCGGCCCTCCTGGGTCGAGGCCTCTATCACGGCTGGCTGGCTGGCCGGCTTCCTCGCCCTCATCCTCCTCTTCGCACGGCTCTTCCCCGTCCTGACCGTCTGGGAAGTCCGGGAGGTGCTCGGCGAGACCCGGCCAAGCCTCAGCGCCCCGGTCGAAGCGCCGGCCTTCTCAGACGGGGGTTGACAACTACTGCTCTGTTAAGAATCGGTCCTCGGTGCTCGGTATCCGGCCCTCGGCGCGGACTAAATCAGGTACCAGGTATCAGGTTCTGGGTGCCCGGTACCCGGTGCCCGACACCTGGAACAAAGCACCACGATGAGTCGCGGAACGGGATAGGCAAAGTGTCCGTCGGGACGGCCTCCTCCCCCTTCGTTTATCCCCTCCTGTCCCAAACTTGGGAAATAGACGGGTTAGCGAGTCTCAAAAATGGGAATAAACCCCGTGGCCGGGGATGCGGCCCCTCATCGCCCCGGACTCCAAGGTCCCAAAGGGACGGTTTCATTTTTGATACAAAACCCCCAAAAGGGGTCGCAAAGGCGCATCCATGGGGTTTGACCAGGTCCCGGGTATCGGGTGCCAGGTGCCGGGTACACGGTCCCCGGGCTCGGTCCTCAAAAGTGACGGAGTGATGAAGTGACGGAGTAACAAAGTGACGAGTAACGAGTGATGGGTGACGGGTAGCGGGACGAACGCCGTGAGTGCGGGGTTGTATGGGTGACGAAGTAAAAGAAGGGGGGAGAAGGAAGAAGGGAAGGAGACAGCAAGTAGATAATGCGACTCGGATCATGCCGTATTGCCCTATTGCCTTACTGCCCTACTGCCCTATTGCCCTATTGCCATGTTGGGCACCCGGGGCGAGACCCGACTGCGCAGGATACAGGATGCAGACCCGGTGTGCGCGTTTAGCTCGGTCCCCGGTGCTCGGTGTTCGGCCCTCGGCGTTGATCCGGTACCGGGTCCCGGGTCCCAGGTGCCAGGTACCCGGAACCTGGAACCCGGGATCAGGTAGCTGTCTTCGAAAAACCCGCCCACGGGGTATGCAGGACAGAGATGGCTCAGATCCTGGTTACCTGGTACCCGGAACCCGGTACCTGAAGACCGGTACCCGGGCCGGCCCTTGATTGGCACGTAGTTTGCAAAAACCCTCACAAACTCCCTCGGGGGACGCCGTCGGCGGAGTCCTCCTGACCGTGGAGGTCCGACATGAAGGTCACGCGCCGGGAGTTCATGCAGACGGCGGCCGCCGGTGCCGCCGTTCTCCTCCTGGATGACGCCCTGCGGGGCTTGCGCCTCCTCCAGCCCGTCGTCGAGGTCGGCAATCCCCTGGCGGCCTATCCGAATCGGGACTGGGAGGCCGTCTATCGGGACCAGTACCGGTATGACCGGTCGTTCACGTGGGTCTGTTCGCCGAACTGCACGCACGAATGTCGTCTCCGGGCCTTCGTCCGCAACGGCATTGTCCTGCGGAGTGAGCAGAATTATGACCTCCATCGGATTTCGGACCTCTACGGGAATCGGGCGACGGCCCACTGGAATCCCCGGGGCTGTCTGAACGGGTACACGTTCCAGCGTCGGGTCTACGGGCCCTATCGGCTGAAGTATCCGATGATCCGGAAGGGGTGGAAGCAGTGGGCCGACGACGGCTTTCCGGAACTCACGCCCGAGAACATGGCCAAGTACAAGTTTGACAGTCGGGGGACGGACACCTTCGTTCGGGTCTCCTGGGACGAGGCTTACACGTATGTCGCCCGGGGCATGATCGCCATCGCCCGGCGGTACAGCGGTGAAGAGGGCCGGCGGCGGCTCCTGGAGCAGGGCTACCCCGAGGAGATGCTCGAACACTGGGAGGGTTCGGGTGTCCGGACCTTCAAACTCCGGGGCGGGATGGGCCTGCTGGGGGTCATCGGCAAGTACGGCCTCTACCGGTTTGCCAACATGCTGGCCCTACTGGACGCTCACGTCCGGGGCGTCGGTCCCGAAGAGGCCAAGGGTGCCCGCATCTGGTCGAACTACACGTGGCACGGCGACCAGGCCCCGGGCCAGCCCTTCGTCCACGGGCTCCAGACGTCGGACGTAGACTTCAATGAACTGCGCTTTGCCCGTCTGCACATCCAGTGCGGCAAGAACCTCGTCGAGAACAAGCGGCCCGACTCCCACTTCTTCATCGAACTCATGGAACGGGGGGCCAAGATCGTCGCCATCATTCCCGAATACGGACCCCAGGCGACGAAGGCCGACTACTGGATTCCCATCCGGCCGGCGACGGACGCGGCCCTGTGGCTGGGCATCGCCCGGGTCCTGATCGACAACGGCTGGTACGACGTGGACTTTTTGAAGAAGTGGAGCGACATGCCCCTCCTCATCCGGACCGACAACCTGCGGCGCCTCCGGGCCCACGAGGTGTTCCCCAACTACCGGGGCGGCCTCCAACCCGACGGTCCGAGTTTCCGAGTCCAGGACCTGAAGCCCGACCAGTACGAGAAGATCGGCGACTTCGTCGTCTTTGACGAAAAGTCCCAAAGTCTGAAGCCCCTCACGCGGGACGACGTCGGCGAGCGCCTGACGGCTCGGGGCATCGACCCGGCCCTCTCGTGGCGGGGCAAGGTCCGGCTTGTGGACGGCACGGAGGTCGAGTGCATGACCCTCTGGGAGGCTTACAAGATCCACCTTCGGGACTACGACCTCGACACGGTCCACGAGATCACGCACGCCCCGAAGGACCTCATCCTGCGTCTGGCCCGGGACATCTGGGAGACGACCCAGGAAGTCCGTCGTCAGAACCCCGCCATGGGGGCCGTCGCCATCCACATCGGAGAGGGCATTAACCACTGGTTCCATGCCACCGAGATGAACCGGGCCGTCTACCTCCCCCTGATCCTGACGGGCAACATCGGCAAACCCGGGGCCGGCTGTCACACCTGGGCAGGCAACTACAAGGCGGCCCTCTTTCAGGGTTCGCCCTGGACGGGACCCGGCTTCCTCGGCTGGATCGCCGAGGACCCCTTCCATCCGCTCCTGGACCCGAAGGCGGACGGGACGCAGGTCCGGGTCCGCAAGTACACTCACGACGAGGAGCCGGCCTACTGGAATGCGGACGACCGGCCCCTCATCGTGAATACGCCCAAGTACGGTCGGAAGTGTTTCACCGGCAAGACCCACATGCCGACACCGACCAAACTCATATGGACCACGAACGTGAACATGCTCAACAATGCCAAGTGGGTCTACGAGATGATCAAGAACGTCAACCCCCGCGTCGAACTCATCATCGCCCAGGACATCGAGATGACGGCCACCTGCGAGTACGCCGACGTCATCCTACCGGCCAACTCTTGGATGGAGACGGAGACCTACGAAGTCACGGCTTCCTGTTCCAACCCTTTCCTGCAGATCTGGAAGGGCGGCATCCGGCCCGTCTTCGACACCAAGGACGACGTCGTCATCATGGCCGAACTCGCCCAGAAACTGGGCGAGATCCTGAAGGACCGGCGGTTTGCCGACTACTGGAAGTTTGCCCTGGAGCGGAAGACGGAGGTCTACATCCAGCGGCTTCTTGACACCTGCACGACGACGAAGGGCTACCGGGTCGAGGACATCCTGGCCGGCAAGTACGGTGAGCCGGGCACGGCCCTCATGCTGTTTCGGACCTACCCGCGGGTCCCCTTCTGGGAGCAGATCCACGACAACCTGCCCTTCTTTACGCCGACGGGCCGGCTTCAGGCTTACAACGACGAGCCCGAGGTCATCGAGTACGGTGAGAACTTCATCGTCCACCGGGAAGGCCCCGAGGCGACGCCCTACCTGCCGAACGTCATCGTCAGTTCGAATCCCTTGATCCGACCCGAGGACTACGGGATCCCCCTGGACCACATGGGCCGGGACGAACGGCAGGTTCGCAACGTCAAACTCCCGTGGTCCGAGGTCAAGAAGACGAAGAATCCGTTGTGGGAGAAGGGGTATTGGTTCTACTGCCTGACGCCCAAGACCCGCCACGCGACCCACTCGTCCTGGCAGGTCACGGACTGGCACCTCATTTACAACAACGACTTTGGTGACCCCTACCGGCTGGACAAGCGGTCACCCGGTGTCGGCGAGGCCCAACTTCACATGAATCCTCAGGCGGCCAAAGACCTGGGGATCCATAACGGGGATTACGTTTACGTCGACGCCAATCCGGCCGACCGGCCCTATGTCGGCTGGAAGCCCACGGACCCCTTCTACCGGGTCGCCCGGCTCATGCTCCGGGTCAAGTACAACCCGGCCTATCCCTACCACGTCGTCATGATGAAGCACGCCCCCTTTATCGCCACGGAGAAGAGCGTACGGGCCCATGAGACGCGGCCCGACGGGCGGGCCCTCTCGGAGGACACGGGCTACCAGGCCAGTTTCCGATACGGCTCCCAACAATCCGTCACCGTCGGATGGCTTATGCCGATGCATCAACTCGACAGCCTGTTCCACAAGGCGAAGGTCAAAGTCGGGTTCATCTTCGGGGGCGAGGCCGACAATCACGCCGTCAACACGACGCCCAAGGAGACCCTCGTGAAGATCACGAAGGCCGAGGACGGGGGCCTCGGCGGAAAGGGCGTCTGGGAGCCGGCCCGGACGGGTTACACGGCCGGCGACGAGGACGAGTTCATGAAGCGCTATCTGAGCGGCGAATGGGTCGAAGTCATGGGGGAATCCTGACCCCAGGAGGCATGCCATGAACGGGAAGCCCTTTGAGGCCGACGACCCGATGGAGGTCGTCGGTGTCCTCCTGCCCGAAGGCGACCTGGACGAGACGGCCGCCGTCCTCGTCGAGGAGTTCGTCCGGGCCGGGTACGACGATGCGACCTTGATGGAACTCTTTCGAAATCCCTTCTATCGGGCCACTCACTGGATCTATCGGGCGCGGGGCGAGGCCTACGTGCGGGACCTCATCGGGCGGGTCCGCCGCCGGTGGACGCCCGGGCGACCCGAGGATTGACGGAGGGCGGTCATGCCGAAGGTCTACAACTGGCAGATCGGCCGGGAGATGGAATACCCCTACGAGGGTCGATACCCCCGCTGGCAGTTTGCGGCCGTCTTCAACATCAACCGGTGCATCGGGTGTCAGACGTGCACGATGGCGTGCAAGAGCACGTGGACGTTTTCCAAGGGTCAAGAATACATGTGGTGGAACAACGTCGAGACGAAGCCTTACGGGGGCTATCCCCAGCACTGGGACGTCAAGTTGCTCCGGCTCCTCGACGAGGTGCACCAGAAAGAAGGCCTGACGATGAGTTGGGACGTCTCCCAGAAGGACGGCGCCCGCCGGCCCTACGGCGTCTATGAGGGTCTGACGATCTTCGAGGCGGCCGGCAGGCAGTACACGCCGGCGGGACACCAGCGGGTCCTGGGGTATCTGCCGACGGACGCCGAGTGGCGATTCCCCAACATCGGCGAGGACGTCGCCACGCCCTACGAGGGCGGCCCCCTGGGTATTAGCAAGGAAGGAGCCCGACTTCCCGAGCATAAAACGTGGTTCTTCTATCTCCAGCGCATCTGCAACCACTGCACGTACCCGGCCTGCCTGGCCGCTTGTCCCCGGCAGGCCATCTACAAGCGGGACGAGGACGGCGTCGTCCTCATCGACCAGGAACGGTGCCGGGGCTACCGCAAGTGCGTCGAGGCCTGCCCTTACAAGAAGGTCATGTTCCGATCCACGACCCGCATCTCCGAAAAGTGCATTGCCTGTTATCCCCGTCTGGAGGGACGGGACTCGGCCATCACGCCCGACGGCGTCCCCATCGAGACCCGCTGTATGACGGCCTGCGTCGGCAAGATCCGTCTTCAGGGCCTCGTCCGCATCGGCGAGGACGGCGAGTGGGTCGAGGACCGTTACAATCCCATCTACTTCCTCGTGAAGGTCGAGCGGGTTGCCCTGCCCCTGTATCCCCAATTTGGGACCCAGCCGAACGTCTACTACATCCCGCCCCGATGGGTCCCCCGGCCCTATCTGCGGCAGATGTTCGGCCCCGGCGTGGACGAAGCCATCGAGCGGTACACGGCGCCCTCCCGGGAACTCCTGGCCGTCCTCCAACTCTTTCGGACGACCCAAAAAGTCATCTTCCGGTATGAAATCATCGAGGGCGAAAAGGTCTTCGAGACGACCATAAACGGGAAGCCCTGGGCGATGTACAACGACACGGTCATCGGCTACGACAAGAATGGCCAAGAAGTCGTCCGGGTCTCCGTCCAGGAGCCCTTCTATGTGCGGCCCCCTCAGCATCTGAACTCGATATGAAACGGAGTGATCAAGTGACGGAGTGACGAAGTGACGAAATTATGAAAGCCAAATTCATGAAGCGGCCGGTGGGCGGGAGGTGGCGATGACGTTGACGACGCTGGATGGAAACGTGGCTCGAAGCGGGTTCTACCGCCTACTGTCGGCCGCCTTCCTCTACCCGGACCGAGAGCTGTGGGACTTCCTACGGGTCGGCGTGCCGGCCGCCCGGGAACTGGTCGCCGTCTTGCCGTTCGAAAACCGGGCAGACCTCGAGGCACCCCTCCGGACGTGGGACCGGTCGCTTCAGGGCCTGAGCCTGGAGGACCTGGAGGCCGAGTACGTTCGGACCTTTACCCATCTCACGCCCCTGGAGTGCCCGCCCTACGAGACGCAGTATGGCCATCTGCAGGTCTTCTATCAGTCCCAACAGCTGGCCGACATCGCCGGTTTTTATCGGGCCTTTGGCCTGGACGTCTCGGGTCGGGTGAAAGAACGGCTGGATCATATCTCCGTCGAGTTGGAGTTCATGGGGTTTCTGGCTTACAAGGAAGCCTACGCCCGGGCCCATGACGGTGACGCCGCCGGCGAGATATGCCGCCAGGCCCAGCAGAGCTTCCTGACCCATCACCTGGGTCGTTTCGGCCCCCTGTTTGCCCGGCTCCTCCGGCGAAAGGCCGGAGACGGCTACTATGGGGCTCCGGCCGAACTCCTGGAGCGATTTCTGGCGGCCGAGAGCGCCTACCTGCGGGTCCGACCTCAGGTATTCGAGGTCTCGGACATCGAGACACCTGAATGGGAGCCCGAGGGCGCCGGCTTCACGGGCCTGGAACCTGAGGCATAGTCTGGGCAATCTGCAATACGGAGGTGGTCCCATGCGTGCATATCGGTCATGGAGCATCGCCATCATGGGGACTTGCTTACTCCTCTTCGGCGCCGGCGCTTTCGGACAGGCGCCCGCCGCTCCGACGGACGCCGGGACCCTCCAGCGGGGCCAGGCCCTGTATGCCGCCAAATGCGCCGTCTGCCACGGCCCCGAGGGTAAGGGCGACGGACCGGCGGCCTTTGTGCTCTTTCCCCGACCCCGGGACTTTACCTCCGGGAAGTTCAAGATCCGGTCGACCATGACCGTGCCGACCGATGCGGACCTCTTCCGGGTCCTTTCCGAGGGCATCCCGGGCACGTCCATGCCGGCTTGGTCGCATCTGCCCGAGGCCGACCGATGGGCTCTCGTGGCCTACGTCAAAAAGCTGGCCGGCCTACTGGACCAGCCGCCCCCAGAGCCCGTCTCGATCCCGGAGCCCCCGCCCCCGTCACCCGAGCGGCTCGCCTTGGGGAAGAAGCTTTACACCGAATTGGGATGTGACCGCTGTCACGGCCCCCAAGGCCGGGGCGACGGCCCCTCGGCCATGTCCCTAAAAGACGAGTGGGGCCATCCCATCGTGCCTTACGACTTCACGGTCCCGGGCCGCATGAAGGGGGGTTCGACGGTCCGAGACGTGTACCGCACGCTCTGGGTCGGCATCGGGGGTACGCCGATGCCCTCCTTCGCTCCCCTGCTGGACCCCGAAAAGACGTGGGCCCTGGCCTATTATGTCCTCAGCCTGGCCCGGACGCCCGAGGCGCCGCCGGTGCAGGAAGGCACCTCCATCGAGGCACCCCGTATGAACGGGCGCCTTCCGGAAAACCCCCTCGACCCTGCATGGGCCCGCATCCCGGCCACTCGGGTCCGGCTCCGACCCCTCTGGGACCGTAAAGAGGCCCCCGAGACCCTGACGGTCCAGGCCGTCCATAACGGGCGGGAGATCGCCCTTCGCCTCGAATGGGACGACCCCATTCAGGACCAGGCCTTCCTGCGACCCCAGGACTTCCGGGATGCCGTCGCCGTTCAGTTCCCCCTCCGGTCCGACGGACGCCTTGAGACGGCCCCGTCTTTTGCCATGGGTGACGCCCAGGGCGTCGTCAACATCTGGCACTGGAAGGCGGATTGGGAGGCCGACCTCCGGAAGTTCGCCGACGTCTCGGACGTCTATCCGAACATGGCCTGGGACGACTACCCCTTCCAGACGGCCGTCCCGGTCGCCAGCCGAGGGGACCGGCCGGCCCAGGCGCCCCTGACGGCCTTTGACCCGACGTTCCTGCCCGGCTGGAAGGTCGGTAACACCTTCTCGAACCTGCGGCGGACGTCGCCGGTCGAGGACCTCAACGCCGCCGGCCTGGGAACCCTGACGCCCCAGCCCCCGGAGGACCAGGACGTCCGGGGTCGGGGCCTCTGGCAAGACGGCCGCTGGCGCGTCGTCTTGGTCCGGCGCCTCCAGACCCGAAGCGACCGAGACGTGCAGTTCCGGCCCGGCGAGACCGTCCCGGTGGCCTTTGCCGTCTGGGACGGGTCCTATGGGGACCGAGACGGCCAGAAGTCCGTCTCGGCGTGGTACCTCCTCCGACTGGGCCGGTAGTGCCGAGAGTCCCGCTATGGTGGACGCGTCCCGTCGAGCGTTTCTGACGGCATGGTCCCGCATCGGACGGGACATCCTGCACGTCGACCCCGACCTCGCCGAGGAGGTCCTTCTGCTGTTTATGCGCCGGGCGGCCGCGGCGGGCCGTCTGGACTTCGAGCAGGAATACCGCCGTCTCGTCGAGCCCCTTTACGAAAAAGTCCCGGCTTCGGACCGGGCGGCCGCCTTTCACCAGGTCCATCGACAGCTGTTCATCCGGTGGGGCCTGGACCGACCGATCCGGCAAGTCCTCGATGAGTTCCCGAACCTCCGGGCGGCCGTTCGGGCCGTCCTCGTCGCCCGGGCCCTATCGAGCCGTGAAGAGGGGGCCGACCTAAGCCGGGACCGTCAGAAGGTCGGCCTGAAGGTCCGGTCCGAAAGGTTCCTCGACGCCGAGCGTTTTCAGCGGTTCCTCCGGCATGAGTTCCAGCATGTGGCCGACATGTTGGACCCGGCCTTTGGTTATGACCCCGACGCCGTCCCGGAACGGCCGCCCAGTGTGCAGGCCCTCCTCTACGAGCGGTATCGAGTCCTCTGGGCCATCACCGTCGACGGCCGTCTGACCCGGGCCGGACGCTCGACGGTCGCCGCCCAGGAAGACCGCTGGCGGGAATTTCAGGCCCTCTTCGGGACCCTCCCCGAGGCCGAACTCCGGGTCGCCTTCGAACGGCTCTGGATGTGGGACCGCCCGACCCATCCGGAACTCTGGGCCATGGCCCAAGACCCTCGGCAGGTCCGGGCATGGGCTCGGGGAACGGCCGAAGCCTCTGGCCCGACGGGACACCCCCGCTTGCCGGGCGACCCCTGTCCGCTATGCCGCTTTCCGACCTACCGGTGGGCGGATACCCCCAGCCCCGAGGTCGTCGCCCGCATCCGGGCCGACGTCCCGACGTGGGAACCCGACCAGGGCCTGTGTGAACGTTGCGCCGAGGCTTACGAACCGATATGGAAGTGACGGGTGACGGGCAATAAATCATTGCCCATACTGCCTTACTGCCGTACTGCCCTACTGCCTTATTGCCTTACTGCCCTATTGCCTCACTACCGGATGCCGTAGGGGGCGGCCGGTCAGCTGAGGATGCCGGCCCCCGGCCCCGCCGTCTTGTCCGAGAAGACCGGGTGTATCCTGAGGAGGAAAATCATGGAATCCGTCGACGTTCGGCAGGCCCGCATCGACCTCCGCCAGCAACCCTTCATGGTCTT
>Ga0079992_158572_pt1 | contig 21106 bp, 19 predicted proteins | sample FaiFalFF_MnMetaG_3_FD_69197 | JGI IMG/M metagenome (GOLD analysis project Ga0079992, IMG submission 69197) | Freshwater microbial communities from Yellowstone National Park, Wyoming, USA - Fairy Falls B (FF_Mn_B) MetaG (SPADES assembly) (version 2) | ecosystem: Environmental > Aquatic >... | reverse complement strand
GCAGGGGTTTTTCGTAGGTCATGGTGAGGATCCTACCTCCGGGTCATGATGTGGGCGGCGCAGACGGGGGCGGGGCAGATGTACATGGCAACCCGGCAGTCAGGAACCTGCCGGTCCCCGGCCTCGCCCCGGAGCTGGCGGATGTTCTCGGCGTGGAGGCCGAAACCCTGCATGTAGCTTTCGGAGGTGTGGCCGCCGCTGGTGTTGACGGGCAGCTCCCCGCCCAGGGAGATCCGACTGTCCTGGACGAACTGGAAGCCCTCCCCATACTTGCAGAAGCCGGCCCCCTCCAGGCCGAAGATCACCGTCGGGGTGAAGTTGTCGTAAATCTGGCAGACCTGAACGTCCCGGTGGCCGAGGCCCGAGGCCTTAAAGACCGCCTCGGCGCAGGTCCTGACGGCGTCCCGGAAAAAGTCGTCGACGGTGTAGAAAAAGGTCAGGTCGGTGCAGGCCGCCGTGGCCGTCAGGTAGACGGGGGGCTTTTTGAGGTCCCGGGCCCGCTCGGGGCCGGTGAGGATGAGGGCCACCGCCCCGTCGTTGATGAGGCAGTAATCGTAAAGCCGGAGGGGGGCGGCGATATACCGGAAACTCAGGTAAGTTTCCAGGGTGAGGGGCTCCCTAAAGACGGCCCTGGGGTTTAGGGCGGCGTGGCGGCGGTTAGAGATGGCCACCGCTGCCAGGTGCTCCTCCCGGGCCCCGTACTGGTGCATGTACCGGCGCCACATGTGGGCCACGGCCGCCCCCGGCGACGTCATCCCGTAGATGACATCGTAAGGGGAACTCCCTTCCCCCTCGCCCCCGTACGTGGCCCCCACCGACCGCCCGTCGTTGCCGTAGACCACGGCCACCGTGGAGCAGAGGCCGCTGTAGATGAGCATCGCGGCGTACTGGACGGCCAGGGCCGACATCCGCCCTTCGCCCCGGAAGGTGTTGGCCGTCCGCAGATACCGCAGGCCCACCATGTCGGCGAAGAGCTGGTAGCTGGGGATCCGGACCAGGACCAGGCCGTCGACCTCGTCCTTAGACAGGCCGGCATCTGCCAGGGCCGCCTTAAAGGCCTCGACCCCCAGGGTGTACTGGTTTCGCTTCGGGTCTCTCGTCCGGTAAAGGGCCCCGTAATCGGTGTCCCCAACCCCCACAAAGCAGACCTTGTCCTTGAAGTCGTAGACCGTCGTCGGCGTCATCGGTAGTTGCTCCGATTAAACGGATTTTTAGCTTTCGGCGAGCCAGACGTCCTCGTGCCGCTCCGTCAGGTAGTAACTGGGCTGCCGGTAGAAGTTGCGGACCTTATTCCACCAGAGCCACCAGTTGACCCGGTAGGCGATGACCGCCTTAACCACGTTCGTAAGGGCCAGCCGCTCCATTTCCCAGACCAGGCGTTTGCGCTCGTTGACGTCCATGGCCTGGGACTGCTTTACGAAAAGGTCTTCCAGCTGGGGCAGGCAGAACCTGGAGTAATTGCGCTCCGAATCGCAAAGGTAGGACTGGTCGAAGACGGCATCGGGGTCGTCCACCGCCGCCGAATAACTGCCCCCGAAAAGCTCGAATTCGCCCCGGTTGAGGCGGTCGTAAAAGGCGGCGGACTCCTGAACGTCCAGGGTGACGTCGATGCCGATTTTGGCCAGCTGGTCCTTGAGGAAGACGGCCGGGGCCTCGAACTGAGCCCCCTTCCGGGTCAGCATGGTGGCCTTAAACCCGGCGCCGACCCCGGCCTCGCCCAGCAGGCGGCGGGCCTGGTCCAGCTCCTGGGCCTTGTCCGCCCCGTAGCCGGGGATTTTGGCCAGCTCCTCCCGGGACAGGGCCCACTGGCTGTCCGGCCGGAGAATGCCCCCGACCTCCCCCTCCCCCTGGATGAGGACCTTCACCCCTGCGGCCTGGTCAATGGCCAGGGAAGCCGCCAGCCGCACCCTGGGGTCGTCCCAGGGCTTCCGGCGGGCGTTCATCTCCATAGCGTAGTTGCTCATGATGGTGAATCTCTTGACGGTGGCCTTGTTGGCGAAGCGCTGGGCGACCTCGTCGGCCTCGGCCTTGTTCTCCGTCCGGTAAACGTCGAGCTGGCCGGAAAGGAAGGCCGCAATGGCGGTGTTAGGGTCCGGGACGATGAAGAACCGGATCCTGTCCAGATAAGGGAGGCCGGAGACGTGGTACTCCGGGTTGCGCTCCAGCTCGATGCTGACCCCCCGGGTGTAGTTTTTGAGCTTAAAGGGTCCGGTTCCCGAGACGTCCTTCTTGGGGTCGCCCCGCTCGAGAATATCCTTGGCGTAGACCACGTTCCAGCCCTGGGCGACGTTAGCCAGGAACGAGGCGCTGGGCCGCTTGAGAACGAACCTGACGGTGTAGTCGTCGGTGGTTTCGATGCCGGTTACGGACTCGAAGACCCCCTTGCGGGGGCTCACGACGTTGCCGGGCGGCCAGATGATCCTTTCGAAGCTGGCCTTTACGTCCTCGGCCTTAAAGGGCTTGCCGTGGTGGAATTTAACCCCGCGCTTTAAGTAACGTGTAAACTTTGCCGTCGGGGCTTACCTCCCAGCGCTCGGCCAGGTCGGGGATTATTTTGGTGTGGTCCTTCGGGTCGTACTGGACCAGCAGGTTGTAGCACGGGGACGCCGGGTGGAGGGTCTGGTAGGTGGATTCCTGGTGGGCGTCGAAGCTTGGGGGGTCGCCCCCGAGCCACATGTTGATAACCCCGCCCCGCCGGGCCGCGCCCCCGGCCGGCGCCTGGGCCGGCCCCTGCTGGGCAGCCTGGGGGCGCAGGCCCAGGCCAGGGCTCCGGCCCCCGCCAGAGCCAGGCCGCCGAGGAACCGCCGTCGGGAAAACTCTCTTCCGCGCACCAGCATCGTCACCCTCCTGCTCGTTTTAGGCAACCCCGCCGGACTCGGCCACCCAGCCGAGCTCGGCGGAGACCTTGCGGGTTGCCGCCAATAAGGCGCTTACATAGTAGTCGCGGTGCCTTTCGAACCGGTGGCCCGGCATCGAAAGGCCCAGGGCCGCCACCACCAGGCCGACGCCGTTCCGTACCGGGGCCGCCAGACAGCAGACGTCGTTGAAGGCCTCCATCAGGTTCAAGGCGTAGCCCTGACGGCGCACCCGGTCGAGCTCGGCTTGGAACCTCGGTTTGTCGGTTATGGTGTTTCGGGTAAAGGCGTCGAAGTCAGACACGGTCCTGATCAGCTCCCGCACCTCAAGGGGCGTCCGGTAGGCCAGGAGCACCTTGCCCACGGCGCTGCAGTGGAAGGGGAGGGGGGTACCGATGGGGACCGCCGAGGCAAACCGGCCCCCCGTCCCCGGGACCCGTTCCACGAAGATCACGTGGCCCCGCTCCAGCACGGCCAGATTCACCGTCTCCCCGGACGTTCGGGCCAGGTCCTCCATCACCGGCTTGGCGACCCTGGTGATGCCGCTGCTGGTCAGCAGGACGTTGCCCAGGGCCAACGTCCGCCACCCCAGGCGGTATCTGCCGCTGGGCACCTGCTCCAAAAGGCCGATAACCGCTAGCGACTGCAACAGGGCATGGGCCGTCGACTTAGAGACCCGCAAGGCCCGGGCCACCTCGGTCACCCCCCACTCGGGGTGGTCCCCGTCGAAGAGGTCCAAAAGCTGGCCGACTCGGCGAATCGTTCCCAGCATCCGGGTGCCCCAGTTCGAAAGTCTGACCAATTCTGACCCATCCGACCCCCAAAGTCAACCGGGCCGTTCGACATTGCCGAACGGGGCCGTTGAAGGCTGGGGCGACTTTGGGTTAACCTTGGGTATAAGTTCTGGGCTGCAGAGGCCTGATAAGAGGGGACGCCGATGAACAGTTCTGACGCGGGGGCCGCAACGGGGCTTCCGAGCCGCCGGCAGTTTCTCCGGGGAGCTTTAGCCTGGGGTCTGGCGGCCGCCGGCTTGGCCGCAGCCGGGTGCCAGACCGAGCCCGGGGCGGGCCGGACCCAGACCCCATCGTCCGCCGGCCCCAGGCGGGGCGGGACCTTCTCCGGTCTTGCCGCCGCCGACCCGCCCAGTCTCGACCCCTACGTGAGCGGCAGTCAGGGCCAGGCTGAGTTTTCGGCCTACTCCTACAGCCGCCTCTTTATGCTTAAGGCCGGGCCCAACGTGCCCCGGGGCTCCCTGGAGGTGGTGCCCGACGCCGCCGAATCCGTCGAGGTCTCCCCGGACGGCCTGACCTACACCGTTCGTCTCCGCAAGAACGTGGCTTTTCACCCGCCCCTGGACCGGGCGATGACGGCCGAGGACGTGGTCTTCAGCTGGAACCGCCTTACGGGTCGGCTCCCCGGCTCGACCCCGAGCGTCCGGGCCGAGGATATCCAGATGGTGGACGCCGTTGCGGCCGCCGACCAGTACACGGTGGTCTTTCGGCTCAAGAACCCGTACCCGTTTTTCCTGCAGAAGCTGGCCGACCCTAAGGTCTTCTTCATCATGCCCAAAGAGACGGGCACGGCTTTCAACCCGGCCGAAAAGGTCGTCGGCTCAGGGCCGTGGTTCCTGCAGGAGTTTGTTCCGGGCAAGCTGGCCCGCTTCAAGCGCCACCCCAACTGGCACCTGGGTCCCGAAATCCCTTACATGGACGAGGTGGTCGTAAACGTCGTCCCCGAGTATGCCACCCAGCTCAGCCAGTTCCTCCGCGGAAACCTCGACTGGGTGGTGGTCCAGGGCCCCGACTTAAAGCGGGTGGTCGACACCGTCCGGGGCGCCCAGATCTACGAGCGGCCGCCCTACCCTTTGAGCGTCCTTAACTTCTCGCCCCGGGAGGCCCGCTGGGAGGACCAGCGGCTCCGGTGGGCGGTTTCCTTGGCCCTGGACCGGGATGCCATGCTGGACGCCGCCTATGGGCTTAAAGAGCTGGAGAACCAGGGCTTTAAGGTCAACCGCTACTGGCACACCCACATTCCGGCGGCCTTCTCCGAGTACTGGGTCGACCCCAAAGGGCCCGAAATGGAACCCGAGGCCGCCCGCTATCTTAAGTACAACCCCGAGGAGGCCCGCCGGCTGGTTCAGGAGGCCGGGGGAAGCTTCAGCACGGAGCTGCACTTTGCGGCGGCCAACTCCCGCTACGGGGAGCCTTACCGGGTCATGTCGGAGCTTATCGTCCAGTACCTGGGCCGGGTCGGCATAAACGTGCGGGCCGTCGAGGAGGATTACAACTCGGTGTTTATCCCCCAGACGGCCCGGGGCGAGTTCAACGGCCTGATGTGGATTCCCCAGACCCGGGTCGACCCCTTCGCCTACCTGGAGACCCAGTATCTGATAACGACCAATAAAATCTACGGCCGCTGGAACGACGCCCAGCTGCGGGACAGGGTTCGGCAGATCCAGACCATGGTCGACCCCGACCGTCTGCGCCGGGAGATCCGGGGGATTCACAACGAGCTGCTCAAGAAAATGTATGTGGTCCCGATGCCGTATGGGGCCGGCCTTACGTTTACGGCCTACCAGCCCTGGGTCCGGAATGCCGTCGAATATCAGACCTTCGGCCAGGGGTGGCCTTCGGAATGCCTGCCTTATTACTGGCTCGATAGATAGGTCGGACATAACGGTGACTCGCTACCTGCTTACCAGGGTCGGCCTGGTGGTGCCGACCCTGCTGGGAGTAACCCTGGCGGTTACGGTGGCCGTCCGGCTCCTGCCCGGGGACGTCATCGACCAGATTCTCGGACCCGATGCAGTTTACGTCAACCCCGAAACCCGGGCGGCCCTGGAGCGCCGGTTCGCCCTGGACCGCAGTATATTCGAGCAGTACGGTAACTGGGTTATCGACCTCGCCCGGGGCGACCTGGGCCGGTCCCTCATCAGCGGCCGGCCCATTGCCTCGGAGCTGGCGGGTCGGATTCCCGCCACCGTTCAGCTCGGGACCATGGGCCTGGCCTTCGCCCTGGCCATCGCCCTGCCGGTGGGCATCCTGTCGGCCGTTTACCGGGACCGCCCCATAGATTACCTGGGCCGGAGCCTGGCCATCCTGCTCCTGGCCGCCCCCAGCTTCTGGCTCGGGCTCCTGGCCATTACCTACGGGTTTATTCTCTTTCGCTGGACGCCGCCCCTGCGCTACCACGAGCTCTGGGAAAACCCGGGGGCCAACCTTAATACGATGTGGATTCCGGCCCTGATTCTGGGCGCCCACGTCTCCGGGCGGCTCATGCGCCTCACCCGGACCACGGTCCTGGAGGTCCTCGGGGAGGATTACGTCCGGACGGCCCGGGCCAAGGGCCTGCGGGAGCGGGCCGTCATCCTCGGCCACTCCCTGCCCAACGCCCTCATCCCGGTGGTGACCGAATTCGGCCTGCAGGTGCGCCTCCTCATCGGGGGAACGGTGGTGCTGGAGCGCATCTTTTCCATCCCGGGCATGGGCAATTACCTGCTGACGTCCATCCAGCAGCGGGACTACCCGGTGGTTCAGGCCATTGTGCTCCTCACCGGGGTGGTCGTGGTTTTGAGCAACCTGGTCGTGGACCTGCTCTATTCGGTCCTGGACCCGCGGGTTCGCTATGGCTGAGCAAACCCCGGTCCTCCGCCCGGCCCGCCGGGCCCCAGCCCCGGGTTGGGTTCAGCTTATTCGGCTGGTCCGGGCCAAGCCCCTCGGGAGCTTCGGGGGGGCTGGTGGTGGCCGGCCTCCTGGCCGTGGGCCTGCTGGCCGACCTGCTGGCCCCCTACAGTTACGACGATTTCAACCCCGCTCGCCGGCTCCGACCCCCGACGGCGGCCCACCCCTTCGGCACCGACGAGCAGGGCCGGGACGTCCTGAGCCGGGTCGTCTACGGGGCCCGGGTTTCCATGGTGGTGGCGGTGGGGTCGGCGCTGGTCGCTACCCTGGTGGGCTCGGTCATCGGCACCCTCTCAGGCTATTTTGGGGGAACCGCGGACCTGATGACCCAGCGGCTCATCGACGTCTGGCTCGCCTTTCCGGGCCTGATCTTCGTCATCTTCCTGGTGGGGATCCTTTCCAACAGCTTCCCCGTTCTTATCCTGACCATCGGGCTGCTTTACTCGGCCGGCTCGTCCCGGGTCGTCCGGGGTGCGGTGATGGTCATCCGGGACAGCCTTTACGTGGAGGCGGCCCGGGCCCTGGGAGCCCGCCACGGCCGGATCCTTCTCCGGCACATTCTGCCCAACGTGCTGTCCGTCATCATCGTGAATGCCTCGGCCCAACTCGGCAGGTATCATTTTGCTGGAGTCGTCCCTTTCTTTCCTCGGGTTCGGGCCCCCGCCCCCCTTCCCCAGCTGGGGTCGGATGCTCTCCGAAGCCCGAACCCAGATGGTTTACCACCCGAATCTAATGCTCTTTCCGGGACTGGCCGTTACCCTGGCCGTCTTTTCGTTCAACATGTTTGGAGATGCCGTCCGGGACCTGCTAGACCCCCGTCTGAGGGGCCGCTGAAACTTAAACCTTGGGGGTGAAAATGGGTGCCACCGTGGAGCTGGCCGACTTCGTGGCCGAAACGGATTTTGACCGGCTGCCGCCTGACCTCATCGGGCGGGCCAAGGTCTACATCCTGGACAACCTGGCCGCCGGTTTCATCGGGTCGGTCCAGCCGTGGTCTTTGCTGGTGGCCGGGCTGGTCCGGGAGCTGGGCGGGGCCGAAGTCTGCTCCGTCTTTAACCAGCCCTGGCGGACTGACCCGTCCCGGGCAACCCTGGTCAACGGGGTTATGATGGGGGCCTTCGAGGCCGAGCACGTGGGCCACGTCGCCCACCCCAGCGCCACCGTCTTCCCGGCGGCCCTGGCCGCGGCCGAACGCTACCACGCCGACGGCCGCTCCTTCCTGACGGCGATGCTTTTGGGCTACGAGGTGGTATGCCGGGTGGGGGAGGCCCAGACGGCGGCCACCGAGCGGGAGCGGGGCTTTCACAACCCGGGGGTCAACGGCGCCTTCGGGGCGGCGGCAGCCGTGGGCAGGCTTTTGGGGCTGGATGCCGGGCGGCTTGCCTGGGCCCTGGGGATTGCCGGGTCCCATGCCTGCGGCCTGGCCGAATTCGCCTGGGAAGGGGCGATGACCAAGCGGATGCATCCGGGACGGGCGGCCCAGCTCGGCCTGGAATCGGCCCTGCTGGCTGCCCGGGGTTTCACCGGGCCGACTACCGTGCTCGAGGGCAGATACGGCTACCTTAACGCCTATTCGCCCAGCCCCCGGCCGGAAAGGCTCACTGCCGGCCTGGGGCGGGAGTGGCTGGCCGCCGACCTGATCATCAAGGCCTACCCCTGCCACATGCTCAGCCAGGGGCTGGTCCACGCCATCGTGGAGTTTAAGGCCCGAACCCCCCTTGACCCCCGGGAGGTCCGCCGGGTGGTAGTCGCCGGTCCCTTCCACGCCGGGCTGGAAAGGCACCTGGACCCCCAACCCCGGACGGTCCTGGGGGCCCAGTACAGCATCCCCTTCACCGTGGCGACGGCCCTCTGCCGCGACCTTTCGGACCCCTTTGTCTTTAACGAGGGTCTCCTCGCCGACCCGTTGGTTGGGGAGGTTGCCCGCCGGGTTGAGATTCGGCCCGACCCCGACTCCGCCCACGGCTGGACCCCCCACCAGGGGCACCGGGTGGTCATCGAAACGGGCGCGGGACGGCATGAGCTTACGGCGGCCGGTTTCCCCGGCGGGCCGGGCCGGCCCCTGGATTTTGCGGGGGCGGCCGAAAAGCTTTACCGCTACGCCGGGCCCGTTATCGGCCGAGCGGCCTGCGAGGAGCTGGTCGGGCTGGTGGCCCGGCTGGAGGAGGTTCCCGACGTGGCCCGGCTCGCCCGGGCCGTCGGCCGAAGCCCCGAAAACGCCCCGAAGGAGGATTCGCCGCGATGACCCACCACTACACCGCCGAACTGGCGGCCTTCGTCGCCGACCTCAGGTTCGACGCCCTGCCGTCCGAGGTTGTGGAACACGCCAGGCTCCTGGCCCTGGATACCTTCGGCTGCGGCCTGCTGGGCAGCCGGATGCCCTGGAGCCGGGTCCTGCTGGAAACCCTCCGGGATGTCGAAGTCGCCGGCGATGCCCTGGTCTGGGGTACGGACGCCCGGCTGAGCGCCCCCGGGGCAGCCCTGGTGAACGGGACGGCTGTCCACGGCTTCGAGCTTGACGACGTGGGTCCCGGCGGCCACAACGGTTCGGTGGCGCTCACCTCGGCCCTGGCCCTGGCCGACCACTTCGGGGGCGTCTCTGGCAAGGACCTTATCACGGCGATGGTGGCCGGCATCGAGGTGGCGGCCCGGGTCCAGGAGTGCGTCGGCCGGACGCCCCAGGTCCGGTTCGGATTCCACGGGCCCGGCCTGCTGGGAACTTTTGGGGCAACGGCCGCGGCCGCGAAAACCCTGGGCCTTAACCGGGAGCAGGTGGTCCACGCCCTGGGCCATGCCGGTCAGCAGGCCGCCGGCCTGATGGCCGTCCAGCACGGCGGGATGGGAAAGCGGCTTCTGGCCGGGAAAGCGGCCCACAGCGGGGGGCTGAGTGCCCTGCTGGCAAGCCGGGGCTTTACCAACGTGCCGGATATCTTCGAGCGCGAGTACGGGGGCTTCTGCTCGGCCTTCTGCGGCGGCCAGCCGGTTTACGACCTGAGCAGGCTGGTGAAAGGGCTCGGGGAGGAGTGGTTCACCCCGCGGGTCCTTTTCAAGATGTGGGCCTGCCGGGTGCCGATTCACCCGCCCCTGGAGGCCCTGCGGAGCCTGCGCCGCCGGCACCCCCTGTCCCCGGAGGAAGTTGAGCGGGTGACCGTCTGGCTGGACGAAGGGGCGGTGAAGGCCGTCGGCTTCCCCTGGACGCCGACGACGGTAACTTCGGCCCAGCTCAACCTGGCCTACTGCTGCGCCGTCTTCCTCCTGGAAAATGACGTTTCGGTCGGCCAGTTTGCCGAGGAGAAGTTGGCCGACCCGCGGGTCCTTGAGCTGGCGGCGAAGGTCCGGGCGGTCCACGACCCGGCCCTGGAGGGCGGGCCGGGGCTGGGCCGGCGGGCCCGGGTCGAAGTCCGGCTTAAGGATGGGACGACCCTTTCGGCCGTTGGGACCGTCCGGGGCGGGGCCGAGAACCCGGTAACCCGGGCCGACGTCGAGGCGAAGTTCCGCAAGTTGACTCACGGGGTTCTCGATGCCGCCGGCCAGGACCGGCTGATTGCGGCCTGCGACCGGCTCGACCTCTTGGCCGATTCGGCGGAGCTTACAGCCCTGCTGGAAATACCTGCACCGAAACCTGATGCTGAGGAGGTTTTACGGTGACCGAGCGCGAGCTGTACTATGATGTGGTGGTCGTTGGGGCCGGGAATGCGGCCCTCTCGGCGGCCATGGCCGCCCTCGAACAGGGGGCGCGGGTCGGGGTGCTCGAAAAGGCGCCGAAGGCCGAGCGGGGTGGCAACAGCACCCTTACCGGCCACATGCGCTTTGCTTACAACAGCGTCGAGGACCTCATTGCCCTCATCGACGACCCGTCCGAGCACGACATCCGGATGATGGCGGACCTTCTGCCCAGGCGGACCGAGGCCGACCTGTGGGATGAGATCATGCACGTGACCGAGGGCCAGGCCGACCCCGAACTTTTAGAGATTCACGTCCGGGAGTCCTACCGGACCGTCCGCTGGCTCCGGGAAAAGGGCCACAGCTGGGTTCCGAGCTACGCCAACCCCACCACCGGCAACATCGTCTCGATGAACGGGGGCAGCTACGGCCTCCAGCAGCGCAACTTTGCCTACCTGGAGCGGCACAATGTTCCCATCCACTACGAGACGGCCGCGACGGAGCTTATCGTGGATAATCGGGGCCGGGTGGTGGGGGTCCGGGCCCTCGACCCGGAAGGGTACGTGGTCTTCCGGGCCAAAGCGGTGGTTTTAGCCTGCGGCGGCTTTGAGGGCAACCCGGAGATGCGGGCCCGGTATTTAGGCCCCCGCTGGGATACGGTCAAGATGCGGGGCGTGCCCTACAACACCGGCGACGGGCTTAAGATGGCCCTCGAGATTGGGGCGATGCCGTATGGGAGCTGGTCGAGCTGTCACGCCTCGCCCCAGGATTATAACCGGCCGCCCTTCAGCCTGCCGTCGTCGATGACTATCGGGGGCAACGAGTGGAACCGGTATGCCTACCCCTTCAGCATCATGGTCAATCTCGAAGGCCGCCGCTTCGTCGATGAGGCCGATGCGATCCGGGCCCTCACCTACGCCAAGATGGGGCGGGCGATACTGGCCCAGCCGGGGGGCATCGCTTTTCAGATTTTTGATGCCAAGGTGCGCCGCCGGGGCCTTCTGCCCCCAAATTACGATAAGGCCACGGGGGAGCGGGCAAATACCCTGGAGGAGCTGGCCGAAAAGCTGGGTATAAACGTCAAAAACTTCGTCGGAACGGTCAGAACCTTCAATGCGGCCTGCCAGCCGGGGGAGTATAACCCGAACCCCTTCAGGCCTGATGGGAAGCGGACGGAGGGGATTTACCCGCCGAAGAGCAACTATGCGGTGCCCATTGATGAGCCGCCCTTTGAGGGGTATGCCGTCTGCTGCGGGATAACCTTTACCTTTGGGGGCCTTAAGGTGGACCCCAAGACCTGCCAGGTTCAGCACGTTTCGGGTCGGCCGGTACCCGGGCTGTATACTGCCGGGGAGATGCTGGGTGGCCTCTGGCACTGGAACTACCCTTCTGGTTCGGGGATGATGGCCGGGGCGACCTTCGGCCGGATTGCCGGAACCCACGCCGCCAGGGCCGCCCGCCAGGCTTAGGGGGCTCCGGTGGGGGCCGAGTTTTCCGGGCGGATTATCCGGCTGGGGGAGCTTTCACCCCGGACCGGCCTGGCCGGCCATCCCGGAGTCACGGCCTACTCCTTTGTCCGGCCGGGCCAGGGCTGCCGGTGGCTGCTGGTGACCCTGGATGTGGTGGAAGAGGGCGGGGGCATCGAGCCGCATTACCACAAGGGTCGGGACTTCGACCACGCCTATTACGTGGTGTCGGGGGAACTAGTGGTCACCATCGGCGACGAGGAGTACCGGATCGGCCCCGATTCCCTTATCATCTTCCCATCGCAGGTGGTGCACGGGTTCCGGGCCGTAAGCCCCGGCGGGGCCCGGGTGCTGCGCCTCGGAGCCAGCGCGGTCGGCGAGGCCACGGGTGGAAGCGTCTTCGTCCAGAGGGGGTAAAACCCATGCTGCTTCTGAACAACGACGATATAAAGCAGGTGCTGACGACGGAACTGGCCATTGCCATCCTGGAGGAGGCCTACGGGGACTTCTTCCGGGGCAACGCCGTCTGCCGGCCGCGAATCAACACCCAGGTTCCCCTGGGCGACGAGAAGGCCTACAACTGGTCCAGCGTGGAGGGGGCCTCCCGGACTGCCGGGTACTTCGCCATCCGGCTCATATCGGACATAAGCTACACCCAGACCTATGAGGGGGTCCGGACGCGGGAAAAATACTGCGTCCGGCCGGGCCTATTCTGCGGCCTGATCGTGCTTACCAGCATCCACACCGGCGAACCCCTGGCCCTCATGCACGATGGCTACATCCAGCACGTGCGCCAGGGGGCGGACGGGGGCATCGGGGCCAAGTACCTCGCCCGGCCCGACGCCGAGGTAGTGGGGATACTGGGCTCCGGGGGGATGGCCCGGTCCCACGCCGAGGCGTTCTGCGCCGTCCGCAGGGTCCGCCGGCTTAAAGTCTTCAGCCCCACCCCGGAGCACCAGAAAACTTACGCCCGGGAGATGGCTGAAAGGCTGGGCATCGAGGTGGAGGCCTGCGACTCCCCGGAGCAGGTCTACCGGGGGGCAGACATTCTGGCCGCCTGCACCGACTCGGTGGAGCCCGTCCTCCGGGCCGAGCTCATCGAGCCCGGCACCCACCTGGTCGATGTGGGCGGGCTGCTGGACGAGGCCACGGTAGGGCGCATCGACGTGGCCCTCCGGTTCGGATTGACCCCGCCGCCGGTCGGCCACCCGGACTGGGTGGTGGAGGGGGACAGCCTGGCCTGGCGGGTCGGGGCGGAGCCGCCGGGCCGACGGGTTATCGGCGACGCCGCGGCCCGGCTGCCGGCCGAAAAGGTCATCTGGCTTGAAGACCTGCTGGCGGGGCGGGTTGCCGGCCGGCGGCGTCCGGAGGATATCACTTACTCGGAGCGGGGCGGCCTGCGGGGGGTCCAGTTTGCGGCCATTGCCGGAAAGGTTTACGAGCTTGCCCGCCGGCGGGGGCTCGGCCGGGAACTGCCCACCGAATGGTTTTTGCAGGATATCCGGAACTGAAAATGGGCCCGACCGAAGCCGTCGCCGCCTTCGTCGCCGAGACCCCCGATGAGGCCCTCCCCCAGGGGGTGGTTGAGGCGGCCAAAATCGCCATCCTTGACGGCGTCGGCTGCCTGCTGGCCGGATCGGCCGAGCCCCTGGGCGGCATCGTGGCCGATTACGTCCGCAGGCTGGGCGGCAACCCCGCCTCGACGGTGGCCGGCCATGACTTCAAGACCAACCCGTTTATGGCCGCCTTTGCCAACGGGACCTTTTTGCACGCCCTGGACTTTGAGGTCCAGGGGATTCCCCCGGCCCACGGCACCTCGGCGATCCTGCCCCCGGCCCTGGCCCTGGGGGAGGCGTTCGGGGCCGGTGGCAAGGCCGTAATCGGGGCCTACGCCATCGGCTGGGAGGTGCAGCAGCGGCTGCGGGCCGCCTCGGCCCGGTACCGGGGCCGGATGTTCCACCCGCCGGGCATCTTCGGGCCGATGGGGGCGGCCGAGGCGGCCGCCCGAATTCTGGGGCTGGACCGGGGACAGGTTCGGATGGCCCTGGGGATAGCCGCCTCCCGGACGGGCGGCCTATTCGCCAATAACGGCACCATGGTAAAATCCACCCACCCCGGAAACGCCGCCCGGATGGGGGTGGAGGCCGCCCTGCTGGCGGCGGCCGGATTTGTCGGCGACGACGCCATCCTGGAGGCCCACCAGGGCTACGTGGAAACCTTCTTTGAGGGGGAGTTCGACTGGGAGCTCCTCACCCGGGATCTGGGTTCCGCCTGGAACCTGGTAAACCCCGGCTTTATCATCAAGCGGTTCCCGGCCGAAATCTACCTGCAGTGGGCGGCCGAGGCGGTCCTGGAACTGCGGGCGGCCCACGACTTCCGACCCGAAGAGGTGGAATACCTGGAGGTGGAACTGCCGGCCCTGCGGCCGGAGCTTTCCCGCCCCCGACCGAAAAGCGGGTTGGACGGCAAGTTTAGCTTTGAGTATTGCGCCGCCGTTGCCCTGGCCACCGGCCGGGTGGACATCGACTCGTTTACCGATGCGACCCGGTTCCGGCCGGAGGTTGAGGCCGCCCTGGCGAAGGTCCGCCTCAAAGCGGACCCGAACATCCCCATGGACCTGGCCCACATGTTCGCCCGGGCAACGGTCCGGCTGAAAGACGGCCGGCGGCTCACGGCCGAGTGCCGCCGGTTTCGGGGCTTGCCGGATAACCCGATGTCCCGAGCAGAGCGCCTGACCAAGTTCCAGGCCTGCGCCGGCCGGGTGCTGGACGGGGCCCGGTGCGAACAGCTCATCGAGACGGTCGAAAGCCTGGAAAAGCTAGACGACATCCGGGCGCTTACCGCCCTGCTGAGCAAGCCGGGAGCCTGACCCCAGGGGAGCTTCCGGCCCGGCCGATGGGCCCTGGCGACTTGCTCAGCCCGCCAGGCCCGGGCCGAAAACTTCCGGGTACCGGCTCAGCTGGGCGCTGAGGTCTTCATCCCACCGGATGGGGATTACCCGCCAGCCCCGGACGATGAGCTCCTGCCGCAGGGCCTCGTCCCTTCGTCGCCGGTCGGGGTCTTCGTGGGGCGGACCGTCGCAGAAAACCAGGATGTTCGGCTCGTAGAAAAAGTCGGCGATACAGCGGGGCTCCGAAACGCTCCGCTGGGCCTCGTCCGGCAGCCGATATCCGCCCGCCTCCAGGGCCGCTAAAAATCGGCGCTCAAAATCGGACCCGACCCGGGAGAAAAGCCAGGCCAGGTGCTCGGCCCGGCTGCGACCCTCGACCCGGGGCCAGACCTGAGCCCCGGCCAGACGCCTCAGCACGGGTAGGACGGCCCGCCGGTCCAGCAGGCGGGCTTCGAGCTGATTAACGTAGCTCAGCAGACACTCGTAGCAGGCCCGGGCACAGTCTGGCCTGGTGTCCGTGCCGGCCTCGTCGAAGTGACAGACCCGCAGCGCCTCCCGGGCGGCCAGCGCCAGGGCCTCCGGCTCTTCCACCAGCCGGCGAAGGACCCCAACGCCCCCCTCCGCCGCCTCGTAAAAGAGGAGCGCCCGGTGCCGACCCGCCCCGACCCGTTCCACGGCCAGCTCCGCCTCCTCCAGCTGGAAGGCCTGCTCCAGCCCCCGCTTCAGGGCATACTGCAGGCTCGCCTCCAGAACCGGGTTGGCCCCCAGTTCCGGGTCGAGAAACCGGACGAGTAGGAGGTTCTGAGTCTCCTGGACGGCCAGGTTCACCCGCCGGATGCCGGCCCCGGGGGGCAGGCCGCCGCCCTCGGTGGGCAGTTCGCCGGTGTCCAGGTTTACGAGAAAGCCGTCGGGTCGCCCAACCCAGCCCCGGTTGATCAGCATGATGGTGGCCGCCGGCGCGTAGATCAGCCGTAAAATGGGGCCGTCCCCGGCCGCGGCGTCGGCCTCGGTGACCCGGTAGCCGGTCTCCGCCGGGGCAAACCGGTAAACGGTCTCCACCCGGTAGCCCCGGCGGAGGCGCTCCTCCTCGTTGCAGGTGATCCGGTCCCGGCGGCTCAGCCGGACGTTGGGCATCTCCAGGAGGGGGATGAACTGGCTGTTGATGCCGTCAAAGAGGGTCCCGCAAACGGGGCAGAGTTCGCCATCGGGGTCGGAGAAAGCCCCGCACGTGCGGCAGACCCGGCGCTGACTCTGCCGGGCCGCCAGGCCGCCGGGCGGGGCCTGAAACCGTGTCACCTGCCACTTGGCCCCTTCATGGTAGACGATGTTGTGGGGGGCAAACTCCCGGATGGCCAGAAACCGCGGCCTGGGTATGAACTCGCCCTGCTCGGTTCGGGGCACCCAGGCCCGAACGGGCAGGGCCGGGAAGTTGTATCCGGGCAGGAAACCCTCGGTGGCCAGGTAGCGGTAGGGGTAAAAGTCGCTCTCTTCTCGGGCCACATCTATCTGCAGGAGCAGGTTGCGCTGGCGGACCGCCTCGTCCTGCTGGCGGCGGGCTTCCTGCTGCTGGTCGGAGGTGCGGGCCCGCTCCATCAGGCTCTGGGCCTCGCGGAGCTGGGCGGTGGCCGTCCGGAAAAGTTCCCGCCAGCGGTCAAACGCCCGGTCGAAGGCCTCCGGGGCCCCGTCTAGCACCCGGTCGACCCAGCCGTCGTCGAACCAGCCCGCCCTGGCCAGGACTTCCCGGTCGGCCGCCAGGATCCGCCCGACCCGCTCCCGAAGCTGGCCCCGGGCCGTCGGCCCCAGCTTTAACTGCGCCCGGGCGGACTCCCGGAGGGGCAGTTCGGGGAACTGCCCGGTATCGACGACATTTTCGATGGTGGCTCCCAGGGGCAGGCCGACCTGGGCCAGCCACTCGGCCTGGAGGTGGGCCCGCAGCAGGGCCTCGTTGGCCAGCTCCAGCCGGGGGGCCCGGACGGCCCCGGTCACCATCTCCGCCCGGTGGCGGAAGAAGTACTGGTCGTGGTTGTTCCAGGCCCCGCAGTAGGTTACCACGCTGCGGCAGCCGAACAGCCTCTCCCAGGCTTCGAGGACGAGGCGGCGGGTGCGGTACTCGCCGTAGCCGCGAAGCTCTCTCTGAGGACCCGGAAGGTTTCGCCGGGGAAGCTGCGCCGGGCGTAGGCTTCGGGGTCGAGGGGGTCGTCGACCGCCTCCCACAGGTCGAGGATGTCCTCGAGCTCCCGCTCGGTGAGGTCGGCCGGGTCGAGGATGTAGCGCAACTGCTTGCGGGTGAGGCCGTACAGGCGGGCATAATAGGCGTCCAGCTCGGCCCGGATAACGGCCCGGCGCTCCGCGTCCCATTTGAACGGGGGCAGGGGGATCCCCCGCCGGGGGTCGGTCTCGACCTCCGGGTAGGCCCGGACCCCGTCGGGGGGTTCCCAGCGGTCGCCCTCGATCCGGTCGGCGTTTTCTTCCCACTGGCGTCGGATGGCGGTGCGCAGGGGGGGTTGCCCTCATTCCTTGGCCCCTTTTTCCCAGAATGGGAGAAGGGGAGGACCGGAGCGTATGAGGCGGCGGATGGCTTGTTGAATGGCCCTTCTCCCAGAAGGGGAGACTCTGGCGGAGCTATCCGGCGAGCCGGCGGCTGAACCGCCCAATGCCCCATGTCCCCTTCGGGAAGAAGGGTCGGGGGCCATTTCACCTTCTGCCCTCCCCGGGGAAGGGCTGGGGGTGAGCCCCAATCCCCCTCCGCCTGTCTCGGAGGAACGCTGAGGTGTCACTCCCAATCCCCCTCTCCCCGAAGGGGAGAGGGGCCGGGGGTGGGTGCCTCCTGCCATACCGTCATCGGCAAAGGGCTTAATGTCCCAGGACGTAGAAACCAGCTCTAGCACCCGCGGCACGATGAAGGCTGGGTCGGCCGGCGCGTGCGCCGACGCCGGAAAAGAAACTGCTTCACATAGTGGAACTTTTCGGCAAGCTCTTTCTGCTACTGGTAGCAAAGGTAAGGCGGACAGAGGACGGCAAACCGGCGAACTTCGCCCCGGTCGAGCAGTTCGCGGAGGATCAGGCCGGCCTCGATGGTTTTGCCGACCCCGACGTCGTCGGCGATGAGCAGACGCACCGGATCCAGGCGCAGGGCCATCATCAGGGGCACAAGCTGATAGGTCCGGGGCCGGACCGAAATCCGGAAGAAGGACCGGAACGGGGCCGCACGCCGCACCTTCCCGGAGGAGCAGACGGGCTGCCTGCCAGAGGAGACGGACGCTCCGGGCATCCCCCGGCGAGTTGAGGGCTGGGAGGGGAAAGGCCGACGGGCTTACCCGTTCGGTGGGAGGGGTGTGGCCGAGGAACTCGGCGAGGGTGCGGTGGACGGCCACCACCCCGTCGCTGATACCGGTCAGCGGCCTGAGGACGAGGACCTGATGGTCATCGGCAGGCAGGAGCACCCAGTCCCGGTTTCGGAACCGGACAATGGACCCCGGATTCAGGGGGTTGAGGCCGCCCGCGTTTCAGTGCCTGCCAGCGGCCATGAATGCGCCTGCGCGGCAGAATTCGGTAGATTATACCGGTCGGACTGGGTGGCTTCACGGTACCGGCGTCGGAATTTTGTCCGTCCTTTGGCGGTCCCTGCTAAAATACTGGCCGATGACACTGGACCGGGTCAGCCTGGAGGTCGCCTGGAGCCGCCTCATCTCCATCGTGAATGAGCAGGCGGCAGCCCTCATGCGCACCTCGGTAACCCCGGTCGTGCGGGAGGCCGGGGACCTTTCAGCCTGCCTTTATGATGCCCGGGGGCGGATGCTCGCCCAGGCTACCACCGGTACCCCGGGCCATATCAACTCGATTTCGGACATCGTCTTTGAGGTTTTAAGGCGCTACCCGCCCGAAACCATCCGGCCCGGCGATATCTTCATCACCAACGACGCCTGGCTCACGTCCGGCCAGCTCAATGACCTGACCGTCATCACCCCGGTCTTCGACCGGTCGGGAATCCTGGTGGGGTTTCTGGCCAACTGCTGTCACCACTATGATGTGGGCGGCCGGATCCGCTCGGCCGAGGCCCGGGACATCTTCGAAGAGGGCCTTTATATTCCCCTGCTGAAGCTTTACGAGGCCGGCGAGCCCAACGAAACCCTGTTTGCCATGCTCCGGGGCAATGTCCGCCACCCCGAGCTGGTCCTGGGCGACCTGGAGGCTCAGATCGCTGGCAACGAGGTGGGGGGCGCGGCCCTGCTGGAACTGCTGGAGGAGCTGGGTCTCGAAGGGCTCGGACCCCTGGCCGACGAGATTATTTTCCGGTCGGAGCGGGCCTTCCGGGAGCGGATCTCACTGGTGCCGCCCGGGACTTATCGAGCCGAGCTTTACGGTGACGGCTACGACGAGCCCATCCACCTCAGGGTGAGGCTCGAGGTTGGGGACGGGGAGGTGGTGGCCGATTTTTCGGGGAGCTCGCCCCAGTCCCGCTACGGCATAAACGTCGTGCTTAACTACACCCGGGCCTACACGGTCTTTGCCCTCAAGTGCGCCCTGGCCCCGGATATCCCGAACAATACCGGGTTTTTCACCCCGATAAAGGTTCGGGCCCCGGAGGGGTCGATTTTAAACCCGGTCCGGCCGGCCCCGGTGTCGGCCCGGGCGACGGTGGGGCACCTGATTCCGAGTCTGATTTTCCGGGCGCTGGCCCCGGCGGTGCCGGACCGGGTGATGGCGGCCGGGGCGGACGGCCTCTGGATCATCCACTTTTACGGTGAAAGGGACGCAAAGGGCCCGTTTTCGTTCACGCTCATGCTTTCGGGCGGGATGGGGGCCAGGCCGAACAAGGACGGGCTTTCGGCAACGGCCTTTCCTTCCGGGATAAGCGGTGTGTCCGCGGAGGTGGTCGAGGCAACGAGCCCCCTGCTTATCCTGGAAAAGGAACTGCGGGAGGGTTCGGGGGGCGCTGGCCGCCACCAGGGCGGACTCGGCCAGCGGCTCAGGGTCCGGGTCCGAACCGGCAAGCCCTTCTGGTTTGCGCCGATAACCCAGCGGGTGCATCATCCGGCACCGGGACTCGTTGGGGGCGGGGATGGTGCGCCCGGTCGGGTGGTGCTCCTGCCGGATGGCGAGGAACTCAGGACCAAGCAACAGCGGCTGCTGGACCCCGGCGTCGAGATCCTGCTGGAAACCCCCGGCGGTGGCGGCTACGGACCGGCCGACTCCCCGGGCTGAGCCTGCCGGGCCGCCGGAACCCCTGCCCGGTTCCAGCCGGCCACAAGCGGCCCGGCCAGGAGGATGAAGAGGGCAGTCATCAGTCCCAGGGCCGTGGGGAGGCCGAAGCGGTCGGCAACGCCGAAAACCAGCGGGTCCAGCACCACGAGGATTAACGTGAAGAGTAACCCCTGGACCGAGAGCACCGTGGCCCGCCGTTCGGAGGGCGTCCACCGGTTCACTTCGTGAGAGAGAATGGGCCGGACGAGTCCCGTCACGGCCGTTATGGCGAGGAGGGCCAGGAGACCCCGAAAGTCGGGCCCGCTGTCATCAACCCCAGACACCCGATAACCACGGCCGAGCTGACGGACCCGGCGGTAAGCGGCCCTGTTAGCCGCCCGGCCCAGCCGGCCAGGAGGGCACCACCTGTGCCGGCGGCCCGGGCCATCAGAACGAGGAGGCCGAGGGCTGGATACGGCAGACCGGCTGTCCGGGCGTAGGGTTGGAGCACCATAAAAGTTAAAAAGAAAGCGAATGTGCTGATGATGGAGCCGAGAACCAGCGGGTAACGCACCTGGGGGTGTCCGAGCGCGAAGAGGATTCCGTTCCTGAGGGTTCCCACAAGGGGCCGCACGTCCCGACGGGCCGCAGTTGCTCCACGCGGGGGTTCCTTGAGGGTGAGGGCCAGGCCAGCGGCGACCAGGGCCAGGGCGGCCGACACCGTAAAGCAGAGGGCGGGGTCAACTGTGGCGAGGAAGCCGCCCGCTACCGCGGCGGTTGCCTGGGCCGTCCACATAACAGCCGAGTACTGGCCGGCGAGCCGGGTATACTCCCCTTCCCGGCCAGCCGCCTTCAGGCTGTCATAGAGAAAGGCGGAGTCGGCGCCCCCGATGAAGGTGTGGGAGACGCCCCAGATCATGTACCCCAGGAGGAATAGAATGGACAGCGGCTCCGACTGGACCGCCAGAAGACCGGCCCCGAGAAGGAAGGCCCCCAGGGCCATGGATACCTTCCGGCCGTAGAGGTCGGCCAGCGCACCGGTCGGGAGCTCTGCGACCGACTGCAGCACCCAGCCGAAGGCATCCAGGACGCCGATCTGGGTGAGGGTTAGACCCCGGCCCTGGAGGAAGACAAGCCAGATGGGCATCCACAGGTAGAAGGACCAGAGCCAGGTGAAGATGAAAAACCGGTAGATGGCCGGCCCCGCGGGGTTCGCTGTTGCCATGCTCAACCTCCGGTGCTGGTCTCACGTCTGACCGCAGACCCGGCAGAAACCGGCACATCAGGTGCTGGCTACCAGAACGTACGTTCAGACGAACGTAGGTTAAAGCCGGTTGCCAGCTCCTGTCAAGCCCGGTGGTGGAAAAT